>RCUT01000551.1_pt1 | contig 19234 bp, 18 predicted proteins | sample 2166171 | NCBI WGS metagenome assembly RCUT01 (sample SAMN09932757, study PRJNA488358) | compost metagenome | isolation source: compost soil in 4-hydroxybenzoic | place: Germany: Experimental Botanical Garden
CCCAGTTGTCCTCGACGAAGCGGATGTCGTGCACCAGCGGGTCGATGCCGATGGCCTTCAGCGAGCCGAGGTACAGCTCCTGGAAGTTCTCCGGATTGGGCTTGAGGACCACCTGGAACTGGTAGTAGTGCTGCAGGCGGTTGGGGTTCTCGCCGTAGCGGCCGTCGGTCGGGCGGCGGGAGGGCTGCACGTAGGCGGCGTTCCAGGTCTCCGGACCGATGGCGCGGAGGAAGGTGGCGGTGTGGAAGGTACCGGCGCCCACTTCCATGTCGTAGGGCTGGAGCACCACGCAGCCCTGCTCGGCCCAGTACTGCTGCAGGGCGAGGATCAGGTCTTGGAAGGTGCGCACGGCGGGCGTAGTCTGGCTCACGAAATTCACCTGTGCTGGGTCTTCAACGGAAAATGCCGGAGTATACCCGATCCGACCCTGCCGCAACCGCATGGAAAGCCTTATGCCACGCTGCTTCTGGTGCAACGACGACCCCCTCTACATCGCCTACCACGACACCGAATGGGGCGTACCGCTGAAGGACCCGGCGGCGCTTTTCGAACTGCTCCTGCTGGAGGGCTTCCAGGCGGGATTGTCCTGGATCACCGTGCTGAAGAAGCGCGAGCGCTACCGCGAGGTGCTGTTCGGATTCGACCCGCAGCGCCTGGCGCGGATGAGCGACGAGGAGATCGAGCAGCGGATGCAGGACCCGGGCATCATCCGCAACCTGCTCAAGCTCAAGGCCGCGCGGCAGAATGCCCAGGCCTGGCTGCGCCTGGAGGACCCGGTGGCGCTGCTCTGGTCCTTCGTCGGCGGTGCGCCCAAGGTCAATCGCTTCAGCGGACGTGGCGATGTGCCGGCGGTCACCGCCGAGGCCGAGGCCATGAGCAAGGCGCTGAAGAAAGCCGGCTTCACCTTCGTTGGCCCGACCATCTGCTACGCCTTCATGCAGGCCTCCGGCATGGTCATGGATCACACCATTGACTGCGATCGCTATCGCGAACTGACCGCCTGAGGCGGCATCGTCCACGTCGCGAGGGTAGAATGCGCTCCTTTCGAATTCTCTGGAGTTGCCTGTGGATAAGCTGAAAGGCGCGCTGGTCGTGGGTTTCCTGCGCCTCTTTGCCCTGCTCCCCTGGCGGGCCGTGCAAGCCGTCGGGGCTGCCATCGGCTGGCTGATGTGGAAACTGCCCAACCGTTCCCGCGACGTGGTGCGCATCAACCTGTCCAAGTGCTTCCCCGAATGGTCGCCGGCCGAACTGGACCAACGCGTCGGCCAGAGCCTGAAGGACATCGGCAAGACCCTCACCGAAAGCGCCTGTGCCTGGATCTGGCCGGCGGAGAAATCCATCGGCCTGGTGCGCGAGGTGGAAGGCCTGGAGGTGCTGCACGAGGCCCTGGCCAGCGGCAAGGGCGTGGTCGGCATCACCAGCCACCTGGGCAACTGGGAGGTGCTCAATCACTTCTACTGCGCCCAGTGCAAACCGATCATTTTCTACCGCCCGCCGAAGCTGAAGGCGGTGGACGAGCTGCTGCAGAAGCAGCGGGTGCAGCTGGGCAACCGCGTGGCGCCCTCGACCAAGGAAGGCATCCTCAGCGTCATCAAGGAAGTGCGCAAGGGCGGTGCCGTGGGCATCCCCGCCGACCCGGAGCCGAGCCTGTCCGCCGGCCTGTTCGTGCCCTTCCTCGGCACCCGTGCGCTGACCAGCAAGTTCGTCCCCGGCATGCTCGCCGGAGGCAAGGCGCGCGGCGTGTTCCTGCATGCCCTGCGCCTGCCCGATGGCTCCGGCTTCAAGGTGATCCTGGAGGCCGCGCCCGAGGCGATGTACAGCGAGGACGTGGAAGAGGCCGTGACCGCCATGAGTGCCGTGGTGGAGAGGTACGTGCGGGCCTATCCCACCCAGTACATGTGGAGCATGAAGCGCTTCAAGAAGCGCCCCGACGGCGAGAAGAAGTGGTATTGACGAAGAAGGCGCCCAAGGGCGCCTTTTTCATTCGGGGTGTGGTCCTTGCGGGTTCAGAACAGTGGCCTACCAGGGACGCCGCGCTCTCGCTGGCTGCCCTCACCCCAACCCTCTCCCGGAGGGAGAGGGGGGCAGTCCGCACGTTGTGGAGGCTTGTGCCAAATGGCGATAAGCCGTATTAACGGCAGCAGCAAATCGATTCAGGATGACGCGATCCCATGGCGAACCAGCGGCAATTTCCCCGAACTCCGATGAAATGCAGGATCAAGATCAGCCACCCGAGCTTCGGTGAGCTGATTGCCCAGACCCGCGACCTGTCCGATGGCGGCGTTTATGTCCGGCACCCCGACCTGGCCGCGCTGCCCATCGGCAGTATCGTCAGCGGCCAGGTGCAGGACCTGCCGATGGAAGCGCCCATCCTGGAAATGGAAGTGACACGGGTGGATGCCGAAGGCGCAGGGCTGCGCTTTATCGCCTCCTGACCCCTGTTGTGTCAGTTCGCTTCCTTCACCGCACTGAGGAAGCAACGGGTGCGCTCTTCCCGGGGATTGCCGAAGAATTCCTCCGGCGCGCCCTGCTCCAGGATGCGGCCCTGGTGGAAGAAGCACACGCGGTCGGCGAACTCGCGGGCGAAGCCCATCTGGTGGGTCACCATCAGCATGGTCAGGTTGTGCTCGGTGCCGAGGCGGCGGATCACGTTGAGCACCTCGCCGCAGAGCTCCGGGTCCAGCGCCGAGGTCACCTCGTCGAACAGCATCACCTTCGGCCGCATCGCCAGGGCGCGGGCGATGGCCACCCGTTGCTGCTGGCCGCCGGAGAGCTGCGAGGGGTAGTGGTCCAGCTTGTTGCCCAGGCCGACCATGTCGAGCAGCTCGGCTCCGCGCTCGCGGGCCTCGGCCTTGCTCAGGCCCAGCACCTGCACCGGGGCTTCCATGACGTTCTGCAGCGCGCTCATGTGGGGGAACAGGTTGAAGCTCTGGAACACCATGCCGATCTTGCCGCGCACCCGGCGCACATGGCTTTCCGGCGCGCGTACCAATTGGCCGCCACGCTGGATGTGGGTCAGCGGTTCGCCGTCGACTTCGATCAGGCCCTTGTCGATGGTTTCCAGGGTCATCAGCGCCCGCAGCAGGGTGGACTTGCCCGAGCCGCTGGGGCCGATGATGGCCACCTTTTCGTTGGCCTTCACTTCCAGGTTGAGGTCGTTGAGCACGGTGAAGCTGCCGTAGCTCTTGTGCACCCCCTGGAAGCGCACCATGGGGCTGTCCAGCCGGGGAACGGCGCGGCTTTCGGGTTTGCGCAGGGTATCGGTGGTAAGGGACATGGCGGTCATGAATCCTCCGGGGTTCAGCGCAGCGCGGTGCGCGATTCGACCTGCCTGACCCCGAAGGCCAGGACGATGCTGATAGTCAGGAAGAACAGGCCCACCAGGGTGATGGGTTCCAGGTAGCGGAAGCTCTCGGAGCCGATGTTCTTCGCCTGTTGCATGATTTCGACCACGGTGATCGCCGAGAGCACCGGGGTGTCCTTGAACATGGCGATCAGGTAGTTGCCCAGGGCCGGCACGATCGGCCGGATGGCCTGGGGCAGGATCACGTCGCGGTAGGCCTTCCAGGGCGACAGGTTGAGCGCGGTGACCGCCTCCCACTGGCCGCGCGGCACCGAGTCCAGGCCGGCGCGGTAGACCTCGGCGGTGTAGCAGGCGTAGTGCAGGGCGATGCCCAGGGTGCCGGCCACCAGCGCCGTCATGTTCAGGCCGTAGCTGGGCAGCACGTAGAACAGGAAGTAGACCTGGATCAGCAGCGGCGTGCTGCGTACGAACTCGATCACCGAGGCAGCCGGCCAGGACAGCCAGTAGCGCCGGCTGCGCCGCGCCACCGCCAGGAACAGGCCGAGGATCACCGCGAGGACGAAGGCCACCAGGGTGATGCCGATGGTCTTGAGCGACGCCTGCAGCAATTGCGGCAGGATCGAGAGGGTGAAGTCCCAGTCGAACAGTTTCATGCCAGACCTCCGCGGATGCGGCCATGGCTCAGGCGGCGCTCGATGCTGCGCATCAGGAAGGCGATGGCCTGGGCGAGGATAAAGTAGAGCACCAGCGAGAGGGCGAAGATCTCAAGGGTCTGGAAGGTCGCCTGGTCGAGCTGGCGGGCGCGGAAGGTGAGGTCCGAGAGGGTAATCAGCGACACCAGCGAGGTGTTCTTCAAGAGCTCGATCAGCAGGTTGGTGCCCGGCGGAATGGCGCAGAGCAGCGCCTGCGGCAGGATGATCCGGCGCAAGCGCGTAGCCGGCGTCATGTTCAGCGCGATGGCGGCTTCGTATTGACCCTTGGCCACCGAGGCGATGGCGCCGCGCATCACTTCGGCGCCGTAGGCACCGATGTGCAGCCCGAGACCGAGGATGGCCACGCTGTAGGGTGTCATCTCCAGGTTGAAGGGCGGCAGCGGCAGTACGAAGAACAGCCAGAACAACTGGACCAGCAGCGAAGTGCCGCGGAACAGCTCGATGTAGCCGGTGCAGAACCAGCGCAGCGGCGCGATCGGCGAGAGGCGCCCGAGCGCGGCCAGGATGGCGGTGGCGATGGCGAGCAGCGAGCCGAGGACGGTGATCTGGACGGTAACCCAGGCGCCCTGCAGCAGCAGAGGAAGCAATTCACCCATGATGCGATACCCATGTCGGGTGGATGTCTGTCGGTAGCCGGCGACGCGTGGCGCGCCGGCTGCCCGGTCCGGCGCGGATCAGCGCTGGGCGCAGAGCGCCTCGGCGGTCTTGTCGGTCAGGTTGGAGCGGTCGAAGCCGAACGGCTGCACGGTCTTCAGGTGCTCCTCGCTGCCCAGCCAGTCCTTGAGCTGCTGGTTCACGGCGTCGCGCAGGTCCTTGTCCTCCGGGCGGAAGGCCAGGGCGCCGTAGCCGGTATGCGCGGGGTCGTCCTTGAAGTCGGTGACCAGCTCGACCTTCTCGCCGCCCTTGGCAGCCAGGGTCTTCATGGTCAACGCGGTGCCGACGCTGGCGTCGGCGCGGCCGGCGCGGACCGCCTGCAGCTGTGCCGTGGTATCGGGAACCTGGACGATCTGCTCATCCTTCACCCCGGACTTGCGCGCATAACCCAACTCCACTGTGCCGGCCATGACCGCCAGGCGGGTGCTCGCATCCTTGGCCACGTCGGCGTAGCTGCGCAGGCCCTTCGGATTGCCCTTCTGTACCAGCAGGGTGTCGGGAATCTGGTAGTGCGGGTCGGTGAAGATCACCTGTTGGCAACGCGGCGGGGTGATGTACATGCCGGCGGCGATCACGTCGAAGCGCCCGGCACGCAGGCCGGGAATCAGCGCGCCCCACTCGGTGAGCACGGGTTCCACCTTGCTGATGCCCATGCGCTTGAAGACCTGCGCGGCGATTTCCGGGGATTCGCCGGTGACCTTGCCCGAGGTGTCGGTGAAGGCGAAGGGCGCTTCGTTGGCGTAACCGATGCGGATGGTGCCGGTTGACTTGATCCGCTCGAAGGACGTCTCGGCCTGCGCCAGCGAGGCGCCGAACGCCCCCAGCAGCAGGCAGGCGGCCCAGAGGCGGCGGTGGGGAGTGAGGGTTGCGGTACTCATCGTCGGATCTCCTGTGCTTCTCGTGCCGGGCTTTTGTAGTTGTGGGCCAGGCGGTGGACGGCAGGTAGTCGGTGCAGCGTTCTTGTTCTTGTTCGATGCGCGGGCATTGGCCGTACCCTGGCCGGTGCCGCTCCGGAGCGTTGTCGGGATGTCCCGCGACATTGCCTCGGTGTGCCAGGGCATTGCCTTTGCTGTACTCCAGCCTAACAACGCCGGCTTTCGGCTCTTCCTGAAGCCGGATGGATCGACGGGAAAAAACAGCGTTTGGCGGCGGCGATCTTGCAGATTTTTCTGTTCTGCCGGCACGCGAGGGCCTGGGTGCCGCATAGCCGTTAAGCTGTAGCCGAGCATACAAAAGCACTGGTGCAAGGCTAATTGCACTAGGACAATCACTTCACTGTCTTTCGAGTCCGCGATGAACATGGAATCCTGGCGTCAGGCCCTGGCCGCCCTGCGGGGCGGCGAATCCAAGTACAAGTCACTGGTCCAGGCCATCGCCCGCGAGATCGAGCAGGGCGATCTGCGCGACGGCCAGCGCCTGCCGCCGCAACGCCAGGTCGCCGACCGTCTGGCCATCAGCGTGCAGACCGTGACCAACGCCTACAAGGAGCTTGAGCGCCAGGGCCTGGTGCGCTGCGAGGTGGGGCGCGGCAGCTTCGTCTCCCGGCGCATGACCGAGGGCGTCTCGCGCTACATGCTCGATCACGCCGAGAGTTCTCTGGTTGACCTGTCCATCGCCAGCATCGTTCACACCCATGAGCATGACCGCCTGTGGCGCGAGACCTGCCGCGAGCTGGCGCAGGAGGATGACCAGCCGTGGATGCGTGCCTGCCGGCCCATCGCCGGCTTCGAGTCCCACCGCGAAGCCGCGGTGCAGTGGCTGGCGCGGCAGGGGATGGCGGTGCAGCGCGACGACCTGCTGATCACCAACGGTACCGCCCACGGCCTGTTTCTCGCCCTCGCCTCGCTCGCCGGCCCTGACGACGTGGTGCTCTGCGAGAGCCTCACCGATCACGGCGTGATCGGCAGCTCCCAGGTGCTCGGCTTCACCCTCAAGGGCCTGGAGCACGATCGCGACGGCATCGACCCCGAGCATTTCGAGGACCTCTGCGGCAACGAACGGATCACCGCCCTGGTCTGCACCCCCAACCTGAACAACCCCACCAGCAGCCTGATGCCCGATGCGCGGCGCCGTGAAATCGCCGAGATCGCCCGGCGCTACGGCGTCTACGTGATCGAGGACGATGTCTACGGGCCGCTGCTGGACGAGCGCCGGGCGCCGCCCATCAGCCACTACCTGCCGGAGCAGTCCTTCTACTGCACCAGCTTCACCAAGTCGGTGCTGACCGGGCTGCGCATCGGCTACCTGGTGATGCCCAGGCGCCTGGCCCTGCGCACCGAGAGCATCCTGCGGGTGAACAGCTGGATGGCCACACCGCTGATGGCCGAAGTGGCCAGCCGCTGGGTCCTCGGCGGCCAGGCCCAGGCCCTGCTGGAGCGCCAGCGCGAATTGCTGGTGCGGCGCAACGCGCTGGTCAGCGAGCACCTCGGCGAGCATGTGCTCGGCCAGCATCCCCACGCCCTCAACGCCTGGGTCGGCATTCCGCCGCATTGGGAACTGGACAGCCTGGTGCGCGAGCTGCGCAATCGGCGCATCGCCGTCACCTCGCCCGATCCCTTCATGGTCCGCGGCACGCCCCGGCCGCGGGCGGTGCGCCTGTGCCTCGGCGCCGATTGCGGCGAGCAGCGCCTGGCCGGCGCGCTGCGCAGCATGCACGAGCTGTTCGGGCAGTACCCGGATATCCACGACCTGGGTGGGATGCACATGTAGGCGATGGGCGGTTTGCGATAAACCGTCCTAGGACATTAAGCCGGAGAAAACCAGGACATTAGACTCGCCCCGAACGCCACTTCGGGGAGAACAACAACATGTCCCAGCCCGGTCTTCCGCTGATCGACCTGCTCCAGGCTCGCCAGCGCATCCGCCACCTGGTGCGCCGCACGCCGCTGGAGCATTCGCCGAGCCTGTCGGCCAGGCTCGGCGTGCCGGTCTACCTGAAGCTCGAATCCCAGCAGATCACCGGCAGCTTCAAGCTGCGCGGCGCCAGCAATGCCGTGGCCCTGCTCGACGACGGGCAGACGGCCCGTGGCGTGGTGGCGGCTTCTACCGGCAACCATGGCCGCGCCCTGGCCCATGCCGCCACCGCCCAGGGCGTGCAGGCCACCATCTGCCTCTCGCGCCTGGTGCCGCAGAACAAGGTACAGGCGATCCGCGACCTCGGCGCCCGCGTGGTAATCGTCGGCGACAGCCAGGATGACGCCCAGGCCGAAGCCGAGCGCATCGCCCGCGAGGAAGGCGCCACCCTGCTGCCGCCCTTCGACCACCCGCACATCATCGCCGGCCAGGGCAGCCTCGGCCTGGAGATCCTCGAGCAACTGCCCGAGGTGCGCCAGGTGCTGGTGCCGCTCTCCGGCGGCGGCCTGTTCGCCGGCGTCGCCCTGGCCATGAAATACGCCGACCCGCGCATCCGCCTGCACGGCATCAGCATGCGTCGGGGCGCTGCCATGCACGCCAGCCTGGCCGCCGGCCAGCCGGTGGAAGTGGAGGAACTGCCGACCCTGGCGGACTCCCTCGGCGGCGGCATCGGCCTCGACAATCGCTACACCTTCGCCATCACCCGCGCCCTTTGCGACCAGCTCCACCTGCTCGACGAAGCGTCCATCGCCGCCGGCATCCGCCACGCCTACCGCGAGGAGCGGCAGGTGGTGGAAGGCGCCGGCGCGGTGGGCATCGCCGCCCTGCTGGACGGACTGATCGAGCCCGAGGGGCCGGTGGTGGTGGTGGTCAGCGGCCGCAACATCGCCATCGACCAACACCTGCGCGTCATCACAGAGGACCCCTGCCATGGCTGACGTCATCCTGCTCAGCGAAACCGACCTGCGCGCCTGCGTGGCCATCGACCCGGACAGCGTCGAGGCCGTGGAACAGGCCTTCCGCCTGCTGGCCACGGCACCGGTGGCCATGCCGCCGATCCTGCGCCTGGACGTGCCCGAACATAACGGCGAGGTGGACGTGAAGACCGCCTACCTGCCCGGCCTGCCGCGCTTCGCCATCAAGGTCAGCCCCGGCTTCTTCGACAATCCCAAGCTCGGCCTGCCCAGCCTCAACGGCATGATGATGCTGCTCAACGCGCGCACCGGCCTGCTCGACGCCCTGCTGCTGGACAACGGCTACCTGACCGCCGTGCGCACCGCCGCCGCTGGTGCCGTGGCCGCGCGCTGGCTGTCCCGCGAGGACTCCAGCCGCGTCGCGCTGATCGGCGCCGGCGAGCAGGCGCGCCTGCAGCTCAAGGCCCTGTGCCTGGTGCGCGATATCCGCAGCGCCAGCGTCTGGGCGCGGGATGAAGACAAGGCCCGCGAATGCGCCGCCGAGCTGAGCCGCAGCCTGGGCATCCCGGTGGAGGCCGCCGCCAGCGTCGACGCGGCCCTGGACGGCGCCGACATCGCCATCACCACCACCCCCAGTCGCGAGCCGTTGATCCAGCGCCGCCACCTGCACCCCGGCCTGCACATCACCGCCATGGGCTCGGACGCCGAGCACAAGAACGAGATCGCCGCCGAGGTGCTGGCGGCCGTCGATTGCTATGTCGCCGACCGCCTCAGCCAGACCCGCGTGCTCGGCGAGCTGCACCACGCCATCGCCGCCGGCCTGGTGGCACCCGACGCGACTTTCGCCGAGCTCGGCCAGGTCATCGCCGGGCAGCAGCCGGGGCGCCGCTCGGCCAGCGATATCACCCTGTGCGACCTCACCGGTACCGGGGCCCAGGACACCGCCATCGCCGGGCTCGCGTACCACCGTGCCCAGCGCATGGGCAAAGGCTTCACCTTCCACAGCTGATCCACGCCATTCCACCCGAACGAGGGCATCGCCATGTCCGCACCACCGCTCCAGCCGAACCTCCCCTTCGAGCGTTCGGAATATGCCCAGCGCCTGGCCAGGGTGCGCGCCTCCATGCAGGAGCGCGGCCTGGAACTGCTGCTGGTTTCCGACCCGTCCAACATGGCCTGGCTGACCGGCTATGACGGCTGGTCCTTCTACGTCCACCAGTGCGTGCTGCTGGCGCTGGACGGCGAGCCGGTCTGGTTCGGCCGTGGCCAGGACGCCAACGGAGCGCGCCGCACCGTGTTCATGGCCCCGGCCAACATCGTCGGCTACCCGGACCACTACGTGCAGTCCACCGAGCGCCACCCCATGGATTACCTGGCGCAGGAAGTGATCGCCGCGCGCGGCTGGGACGCCCTGTCCATCGGCGTCGAGCTGGACAACTACTACTTCAGCGCGGCGGCCTACCAGTCGCTGCGCAAGCACCTGCCGAAGGCGCGCTTCAGCGACGCCACGGCGCTGGTGAACTGGCAGCGCGCGATCAAGTCGCCGCGCGAGATCGAGTACATGCGTATCGCCGCGCGCATCGTCGAAGGCATGCACGCGCGCATCCTCGAACGCATCGAACCGGGCATGCGCAAGAACGAGCTGGTGGCGGACATCTACGACGCCGGCATCCGCGGCGCCGGCGGCCACGGCGGCGACTACCCGGCCATCGTGCCGCTGCTGCCCACCGGGGCGGACGCCAGCGCGCCGCACCTGACCTGGGACGATGCGCCCTTCGAACGTGGCGCCGGCACCTTCTTCGAGATCGCCGGCTGCTACAAGCGCTACCACTGCCCGCTGTCGCGGACCATCTACCTGGGCAAGCCGCCGCAGCACTTCCTCGACGGCGAGAAGGCCGTGGTCGAGGGCATCGCCGCCGGCCTGGAAGCGGCCCGGCCGGGCAACACCACCGGCGACATCGCCCGCGCCTTCTTCGGCGTGCTGGCCAAGTTCGACATCCACAAGGACAGCCGCTGCGGCTACCCCATCGGGATCAGTTATCCGCCGGATTGGGGCGAGCGCACCATGAGCCTGCGGCCGAGCGACAACAGCGTGCTGCAGCCGGGCATGACCTTCCACTTCATGCCGGGCCTGTGGCTCGACGACTGGGGGCTGGAGATCACCGAAAGCATCCTGATCACCGACAGCGGCGTGGAAACCCTCTGCAACTACCCGCGCCAACTCTTCGTGAAGGACTGAGCCATGAACGCAGCCCTGCGGGACAACCCCATCAGCCCCAGCGTGGATTTCGAGCGCGACGGCGTGCAGCACGGCCATCTCAAGCTGCCGTACTCCCGTGACGACTCCGCCTGGGGGGCGGTGATGATCCCCATCACCGTGGTCAAGAACGGCGCGGGCCCCACCGCGCTGCTCACCGGTGGCAATCACGGCGACGAGTACGAGGGGCCGGTGGCCCTGGCCAAGCTCGCCCAGCGGCTGCAGGCCGGCGAGGTGCGGGGCCGCGTGATCATCGTGCCCTTCATGAACACGCCGGCCTTCCTCGCGGGCCGGCGCACTTCGCCCATCGACGCCGGCAACCTCAACCGCAGCTTCCCCGGCAAACCGGACGGCACGGTGACGCAGAAGATCGCCGACTATTTCCAGCGCTACCTGCTGCCCCTGGCGGACCTGGTGCTGGATATCCACTCCGGTGGCCGGACCCTCGACTTCCTGCCCTTCGCCGCCAGCCACGTGCTGCCGGACAAGGCCCAGCAGGAGTGCGCCGAAGCGGCCATGCGCGCCTTCGCCGCGCCCTACGCCATGCGCATGCTGGAGCTGGACGCGGTGGGCATGTACGACACCGCGGCGGAGGAACAGGGCAAGGTCTTCGTCACCACCGAACTGGGTGGCGGCGGCTCCAGCAGCGCGCGCAGCGTGGCCATCGCCGAGCGCGGCGTGCGCAATGTGCTGATCCATGCCGGCATCCTCGAAGGTGAGCCCGAGCCGGGCGAGTCGGTGATGCTCGACATGCCCGATGGCGACTGCTTCGTCGCCAGCCAGCACAGCGGCCTGCTGGAAATGTGCCGCGACCTCGGCGAGCGGGTGGAGAAAGGCGAAGTGATCGCCCGCGTCCATGACGTGCAACGCACCGGCGCGCCGGCGGTGGAGTACCGCGCCAGGCGCAGCGGCCTGCTCGCCGCCCGGCACTTCCCCGGCCTGGTGCAGAGCGGCGACACCCTGGCGGTGATCGCCGAAGTCATAGGCTGAAACCGGAGCGCCGCCCCCAGGGGCGGCGCCTCCGCTTCGACGGGAGGCTCCATGCACAAGCTCGATCGTTACGACCTGAAAATCCTTCGCCTGCTCGCCGAAGACGGGCGCATCACCAAGTCGCGCCTGGCCGAGGAGATCAATCTGTCCGTCAGCCCCGCCTGGGAACGGGTGCGCAAGCTGGAGGAGGCCGGCCTGGTCAAGGGCTACCGCGCGGTGGTGGACTGGAGCGCGCTGTTCAAGACCAGCCTGGTGCTGGTGGAGATCACCCTCGCCCGCCACACCGCCCAGGACATGCGCCGCTTCGAACAGCGCCTGCGCGAGGCCCCGGAGGTGGTGCACTGTTACGCCACCGGCGGCGGCGTGGATTACATCGCGATGATCCAGGCCCAGGACATCGACCACTACCAGCGCTTCGTCGACCAGCTGCTGCTGGAAGACCTCGGCATCGAGCGCTACTTCACCTACATCGTCACCAAGACCATCAAGGCCGGCGACCCGGCGCCGCTGGTGCCGGACGGCTACTTCGCCTGATCCCGAATCGGCCCTGTAGGAGCCAGCTTGCTGGCGAACATCGCGCTCGCCAGATTCGCGAGCAAGCTCGCTCCTACAGGAACACCGCCCTCCCGGATTTTTTCTTCCACGCCCCCGATCAACCGAAAAAACACCCTGCGCCACCCCCCGAAAAACGAAAACCCCACAGGGCGCGACTCCCTAGCATGGACCCCAGCTCAACGAGAACGGAGGCCCAGGCCATGCCGCTGAACCACCCCCTGCTATTCAAATCGCTCTGCTACGTCGACGGCCATTGGGTCCACAGCGAGAGCGGTGCCAGCATCGCCGTGCAGAACCCCGCCGACCAGTCCGTGATCGGCCATGTCCCGCTGCTCGACCCAGCGCAGATCCGCGCCGCCGTGGATGCCGCCGAGAAGGCCTTCCCCGCCTGGCGCCGCGCCAGCCTCGACCAGCGTGCCCAGCACCTGCGGCGCTGGGCCGAGCTGATCCTGGAGCACAAGGAAGACCTCGCGCAGATCCTCAGCCTGGAACAGGGCAAGCCGCTGTTCGAGGCCCGAGGCGAGATCGAGTACGCCGCCAGCTTCATCCCCTGGTTCGCCGAAGAGGCGCGGCGCCTGGATGGCCGCAACATCCCCAGCCATATCCCCGGCGCCCACCTGGGCACGCTGATGGAGCCGGTGGGCGTGGTGGCGCTGCTGACGCCGTGGAACTTCCCCTCGGCGATGATCACCCGCAAGGCCGCCGCCGCCCTCGCCGCCGGCTGCACCCTGGTGGTCAAGCCGGCCCACGAGACGCCCTACTCCGCCTTCGCCCTGGCCCAGCTGGCCGAGGAGGCGGGCTTCCCCGCCGGGGTATTCAACGTGGTCCTCGGCGAGCCGCAGATGGCCATGGAAACCCTGGTGCGCGACAGCCGCGTGCGCGCCGTGAGCTTCACCGGCTCGACCCGCGTCGGCAAGCTGGTGCTGCAGGCTGCCGCGACCGAAGTGAAGAAGGTCGCCCTGGAGCTTGGCGGCAACGCGCCCTTCATCGTCTGCGCCGACGCCGATCTGGAGCAGGCGGTGAAATTCGCCATCGACGCCAAGTTCCAGACCTCCGGCCAGGACTGCTGCGCGGCCAACCGCATCCTGGTGGCGCGCGAACTCTACGAGCCCTTCCTCGAACGCTTCGCCCGCGCCGTGCGCGAACTGCGCGTGGGCCCCGGCCTCGACGAGCGCAGCCAGATCGGCCCGCTGATGCACCAGGCCGCTTTCGACAGCACCGACGCCCGCGTGCGCGAGGCCCTGGAGCAAGGCGCCCGGCTATTGGTGGGTGGCGAGCCGCATGCCCTGGGCGGCTGGTTCTACCAGCCCACCCTGCTGGCCGACGTGACGCCGCAGATGCGCATCTGGCGCGAGGAGAACTTCGCCCCCACTGCGGGCGTGACGCCCTTCGACAGCCTGGAAGAAGCCGTCGCCCTGGCCAACGACAGCGAGTACGGCCTGGCCGCCTACATCTGCTCCCAGCGCGTGGACCGCATCTGGCCGCTGATGCGCCAGCTGGAGTTCGCCATGGTCGCGGTCAACGGCGCCAAGTTCACCGGCCACCCCATTCCCTTCGGCGGCATGAAGGCCTCGGGCCTTGGTCGCGAGGGCGGCAGCGAAGGCTTCGAGCCCTTCGTCGAAACCAAATACTTCTGCCTGCACCACGGGCAATTCTGAACCAGCGAGGAATCCGACATGAGCGATTACGCCAAACTCTTCGAGCAGGACCGCGCGCATTTCATGCACCCGTCCACCCATGCCCACGACCACGCCAGCGGCGCCCTGCCCGGGCGCATCATCACCGGCGCCTCGGGCGTACGCATCCGCGACCACCAGGGCCGCGAGCTGCTGGATGCCTTCGCCGGCCTGTACTGCGTGAACATCGGCTACGGCCGCACCGAGGTGGCCGAGGCCATCCATGAGCAGGCCAAGCAACTGGCCTACTACCACACCTACGTGGGCCACTCGAGCGAGGCCATCATCGAGCTCTCGGCGCGGATCATCGACTGGGCGCCGGCCGGCATGAAGAAGGTCTACTACGGCCTGTCCGGCTCGGACGCCAACGAGACCCAGATCAAGCTGGTGCGCTACTACAACAACGTGCTCGGCCGCCCGCAGAAGAAGAAGATCATCTCCCGCCAGCGCGGCTACCACGGCTCGGGCCTGGTCACTGGCAGCCTCACGGGCCTCGCCAGCTTCCACCAGCACTTCGACCTGCCGGTGGAAGGCATCAGGCACACCCTCTGCCCGCACTTCTACAAGGCGCCGGCGGGCATGGACGAGGCGGCCTTCGTGCGCCACTGCGCCGATGAGCTGGAGAAGCTGATCCTCGCCGAAGGCCCGGACACCGTGGCCGCCTTCATCGGCGAGCCGGTGATGGGCACCGGCGGCATCATCGTCCCGCCCAAGGGCTACTGGGAGGCGATCCAGGCCGTGTTGGCGAAATACGACATCCTGCTGATCGCCGACGAGGTGGTCTGCGCCTTCGGCCGCCTGGGCGACAAGATGGGCAGCCAGCGCTACGGCATCAAGCCGGACCTGATCACCACCGCGAAGGGCCTGACCAGCGCCTATGCGCCGCTGTCGGCGGTCATCGTCGGCGAGAAGGTGTGGGACGTGATCGACAGCGCTTCCACCCGCGAGGGCGCCATGGGCCATGGCTGGACCTACTCCGGCCACCCGCTCTGCGCCGCCGCCGCCCTGGCCAACCTGGACATCCTGGAACGGGAAAACATCACCGCCAACGCCGGCGAGGTGGGCGCCTACCTGAACCAGCAGCTGCGCCAGACCTTCGAGGGCCATCCGCTGGTGGGCGAGGTGCGCGGCGACGGCATGCTGGCCGCTCTGGAGTTCATGGCCGACCGCGAGGCGCGCACGCCCTTCGATGCCGGGCTGAAGGTGGGGCCGCGCGTATCGGCCGCCTGCCTGGAGCGCGGCATGATCGCCCGCGCCATGCCCCACGGCGACATCCTCGGCTTCGCCCCGCCGCTGGTGCTGACCCGCGCCGAAGCCGACGAGATCGTCGCCATCGCCAAGGCGGCGGTGGACCAGGTGGCATCGGAAGTGCTCTGAGAAAAAGACTGCCCCGCCTCGCGGCGGGGCATCCTCGCGTAGGGTGGGCTTCAGCCCACCAGCTCTTTGTCGCGTGGGCTGAAGCCCACCCTACGACCTCAGCGCCAACCTACGGATCGCGAGTGACGCAGCCCGACTCTCTAGCCGGGGTCTTAGGCGCCAGTCTTGCGAATGACGGCTGTCGCTGTGGCGCTGGCTACCAGCCGATCCCCCTGGAAAAGGTCCGCTGCCAGATAGCAGATATCCCGTCCGCGTTTGGTGATCCTTCCCTTGGACCGAAGGCTACCGGGCCTGGCCGGGGCGATGAATTGCACATTCAGGTTCAGGGTGGGGGCGAATTCGCCGGCTCCCAGCGTTGCAGCCAGGGCGGGCCCCATGGTGTCGTCCAGCATCGCCGCCAGGAAGCCACCCTGGATATTGCCCATCGGATTGCAGAACGAAGGCAGCGCTTCAAAGCTTGCCTCCAGGGTTCCAGCCACGGGATCGACGGCCACTATTGCTATGCCGAGGGTGGCCGCCGCCGGTGGCGTGGGCAGACGACCGTCCTGGGTCTGCCAGAAGAACGCTTCCTTATCCATTTCCGACCTCCGCTTCCTGAAAGGCAGAACTTATGGATCGGTCGGTGGGTTCTGTCTATTCAGACGTTTCAGAAAAACCGTCATCTCCTTCTCCGCCTGCTTGTCGCCATGGGCCCGGGCCGCCGCCAGGCCTTCGGTCCAGGCCGCGCGAGCGGCGTCGGCGTCGCCCTGGGCCTCCAGGGCCTTGCCCAGCAGTTTCCAGGCGGCCGAGTACTTGGGGTCGAACACCACGCATTGGCGCAGGTGTTCGGCGGCCTTCGGATGGTCGCCCTGATCCAGGTATCCCTTGCCCAGGCCGAAGCGCAACAGGGCGTTGTCGACGCCCTTGGCCAGCATTTTTTCCAGTGACTCGATCATGCCCCGCTCTCCTGCGTATCGCGTTCGTCATTGTGCCAGCTAGAAACGCCAGAAGGCCGGGCTGAGCAGGATCAGCAGGGAAAATACCTCCAGCCGGCCCAGCACCATGGCCAGGCTCAGCACCAGCTTGGCGCTGTCGGGCAGGCCGGCGTAATGCGAGGCGGCTTCGCCGAGGGCGGGGCCGAGGTTGTTCATGCAGGAGGCCAGGGCGGAGAAGGCGGTCAGTTGGTCCAGGCCGAGGGCCAGGAGGATCAGCAGAAGGACGACGAAAGTCACCAGGTAGATGGAGCAGAAGCCCCAGACCGACTCCACCACCCGGTCCGGGATCTGCCGGCGGCCCAGCTTCACGGTGAACACGCCATTGGGATGCAGCAGGCGCTGGAACTCGCGGATGCCCTGGCGAAGGACCAGGAGGATGCGCATCACCTTCATGCCGCCGCCGGTGGAGCCCGCGCAGGCGCCGATGAAGGTGGTGTAGAGCAACAGGTGCGGCAGCAGGGTTGGCCAGGTGCTGAAGTCGGCCAGGCCGAAGCCCGTGGTGGTGGCGATGGACACCACCATGAAGGCGGCGTAACGCAGCGACTGCAGCGGGTGTTGGTAGTGCTGGTGGAGGATGAGGGTGGTCGCGCAGACGAGGAACACCACGAGCAGCAGCAGAAGGTAGCTGCGGCATTCCGCGTCGCGCAGGTAGTGGCGCAGGCTGCGCCGCCGCCAGGCCAGGAAGTGCAGGCCGAAATTGATCCCGGAGATGACCAGGAAGAACATGCAGACCAGCTCGATCAGCGGGCTGTCGAAGTAGCCGATGCTGGCGTCATGGGTGGAGAAGCCGCCGATGGCGATGGTCGAGAAGCCGTGTCCGATGGCATCGAACAGGCTCATGCCGGCGGCCCAGTAGGCCAGGGCGCAGGCCAGGGTCAGCCCGCAATAGAGCAGCCAGAGGGTTTTGGCGGTCTCGGCGATGCGCGGCGAGAGCTTCTGCTCTTTCAGCGGCCCCGGCATTTCCGCGCGGTACAGCTGCATGCCGCCGATGCCGAGCATCGGCATGATCGCCACGGCCAGGACGATGATGCCCATGCCGCCGAACCATTGCAGCTGCTGGCGGTAGTAGAGGACCGCCCTGGGCAGCCGGTCGAGGCCGGTGAGCACGGTGGCGCCGGTGGTGCTGATGCCGGAGACGGACTCGAACAGCGCGTCGACCCAGCTCATGTGCGGTGTGTCGACGAGCAGGAAGGGGATGCTGCCGAAGCTGCCGAGCACTACCCAGAACAGCGCGGTGACCAGGTAGCCGTCGCGGATCTTCAGCTCCTCGCGGCTGCCGCGCACCGGCAGCCAGGTCAGCAGGCCGGCGGCCAGGGTGATCAGCAGGGCGAGGAGGAAGCCACGCCAGGCGCCCTCGGCGTAGTACAGGTCGATCAGCAGCGGCGGCAACTGGGTGCAGCTGAACAGCATCAGCAGCACGCCGAGGATGCGCAGGATGGCTGCGCGCCGATTGGCGCGCGAGGCCGGCAGCAGCGGTGTGAAGGTCGCGGTGCGCCCTGCGGGGCGCGGAGACAGGGAGTTGGGCATGGAGCAGGCGGGCTCGGAATCGCAAGGTTCCGAACCCTAGCCCCGGGGCGCAAGGGCCTGCTGTAGGACGCGGCCGGAATGATTGGGGAATTGTCCTAAACCATTCCCGCACCGAGGTGCGTCCGACCTAGAAGAAGGTCAGGCCGACCTGGAACAGGCGCTCCGCGTCGCGGATGTACTTCTTGTCCACCAGGAACAGGATCACGTGGTCGCCGGACTCGATCACCGTGTCGTCGTGGGCGATCAGCACTTCCTCGTCGCGGATGATGGCGCCGATGGTGGTGCCCGGCGGCAGGGCGATGTCCTCGATCATCTTGCCCACCACCTTGCTCGACTTGGCGTCGCCGTGGGCGATGGCTTCGATGGCTTCGGCCGCGCCGCGGCGCAGGGAGTGCACGCTGACGATGTCGCCGCGGCGCACGTGGGTCAGCAGGGTGCCGATGGTGGCCAGCTGCGGGCTGATGGCGATGTCGATGTCGCCGCCCTGCACCAGGTCCACGTAGGCCGGGTTGTTGATGATGGTCATCACCTTGCGCGCGCCCAGGCGCTTGGCCAGCAGCGAGGACATGATGTTGGCCTCGTCGTCGTTGGTCAGGGCCAGGAAGATGTCGGCTTCGTTGATGTTCTCCTCGACCAGCAGGTCGCGGTCGGAGGCGCTGCCCTGCAGGACGATGGTGCTTTCCAGGGTGTCGGACAGGTAGCGGCAGCGCGCCGGGTTCATCTCGATGATCTTCACCTGGTAGCGGCTCTCGATGGCTTCGGCCAGGCGCTCGCCGATATGGCCGCCGCCGGCGATCACCACCCGCTTGTAGCTGTCCTCCAGGCGCCGCAGTTCGCTCATTACCGAACGGATGTGGGCCTTGGCGGCGATGAAGAAGACTTCGTCGTCGGCCTCGATCACGGTGTCGCCCTTGGGCAGGATCGGCCGGTTGCGGCGGAAGATGGCCGCCACGCGGGTGTCCACGTTGGGCATGTGCTCGCGGATCTGGCGCAGCTCCTGGCCCACCAGCGGGCCGCCGTAGTAGGCCTTGACCCCCACCAGCTGGGCCTTGCCCTCGGCGAAGTCGATCACCTGCAGGGCGCCGGGGTATTCGATCAGGCGCTTGATGTAGTTGGTCACCACCTGTTCCGGGCTGATCAGCACGTCGACCGGGATCGCCTCGTTGCAGAACAGGCCGGCGCGGGTCAGGTAGGCCGCCTCGCGCACGCGGGCGATCTTGGTCGGCGTGTTGAACAGGGTGTAGGCGACCTGACAGGCGATCATGTTGGTTTCGTCGCTGTTGGTCACCGCCACCAGCATGTCGGCGTCGTCGGCGCCGGCCTGGCGCAGCACGGTGGGGAAGGAGCCGCGGCCTTGCACGGTACGGATATCGAGGCGGTCGCCGAGGTCGCGCAGGCGGTCGCCGTCGGTGTCGACCACGGTGATGTCGTTGGCCTCGC
>RCUT01000556.1_pt1 | contig 19140 bp, 20 predicted proteins | sample 2166171 | NCBI WGS metagenome assembly RCUT01 (sample SAMN09932757, study PRJNA488358) | compost metagenome | isolation source: compost soil in 4-hydroxybenzoic | place: Germany: Experimental Botanical Garden
CGCCCAGGCGCCGACGCACCTGTCCTGGTACCAGCTGACCATGGAGCCGAACACAGTGTTCTGGAGCCAGCCGCCGGAGCTTCCGGAGGACGACATCCTCTGGGACATCCAGGAGGCCGGCCAGGCCCTGCTGGCCGAGCACGGCTACGCCCAGTACGAGGTCTCCGCCTATGCCCGGAGCGGCCTGCGCGCGCGGCACAACCTCAATTACTGGACCTTCGGCGACTTCCTCGGCATAGGCGCCGGCGCCCACTCCAAGCTGAGCGGGCCGGACGGACGCATCCTGCGCAGTTGGAAGACTCGCCTGCCAAAGGATTACCTGGACCCGGCCAAGCACTTCCAGGCCGGCGAGCGACACCTGGACGCGGACGAGCTGCCCTTCGAATTCCTCATGAATGTGCTGCGCCTCACGGACGGCGTGCCCGCCGAGCTGTTCACTCGACGCACCGGCATGCCACTGGCCAGCCTCGCCGCGGCCCGCGCCGAGGCCGAAGCCCGCGGCCTGCTGCAGGGCGACCCGCAGCGGCTGGTGGCCACCACCGAAGGCCAGCTGTTCCTCAATGACCTGCTGCAGCATTTCCTGCCTTGACGGGCAGCCTGCGGATTTGGAATCGTCTGCCCCCGAACCACTTCAACAAGGACCCCGGATGGACGCCGTACTGGACATGATCGCCACCCTGTCGCGCTGGAGCCGCGGCCACCTCCACGATATCGCCCTGGCCATCATGGCCACCCTGCTGGTGTTGTTCGGTCCGGCCATCAATGCCTGGGTGCAGCAGCGCATCGGCAGCCTCAATTTTCTCTTCCGCACCCTGCTCTTCGTGCTGCTCTGCGCGGTCGGCTACGGCCTGGCGATGATCTACGTGACGCCCTGGCTGGCCCAGGGCCTGGGTTACTTCAACAACTACACCCTGGCGCCCGTACTGCTACTAGTCTTCTTCGTGATCGGCATCATCGCCGATCGCAACTGAGGCCGGCGGCTCCCCCGGCGGCCACAGGCCGCCAATCCAGGGAGCACGCCCATGAAGCCGATCAAGCACCTCTACCTGCATTTCCAGGACGGCCAGCGCCTGGCCCTGCGCTTCCCACAGCTGTCCGCCGACCCGGTGGAAGTCGCCCGCGGCCTGCGCCGCCAGCTGGAGTCGCCCTTCCTCAGCATCGAAGTGGACGGCGACCTGCTGCTGATCCCACGGGAAAGCATCAAGTACATGCAGATCAGCCCGGCGCCGCCGTCCCTGCCGGAGTCGACGGTAGTAGGAGCCGAGTTGATCAATTGAGGCGCCGTAGAGCCCCTGCGCTGCGATCTCGACGGTAGGGTGCGCCGTGCGCACCAATGACTTCCGCGCGGGGTTCCCGGTGCGCACGGCGCACCCTACGGCTCGACTCCGTTGGGTGGACCACGCTCCATCGGTCCACCATTCGCGCCCCCGCATGGCACCGATGGTGGATAGAAAAGCGCTATCCACCCTTGTATCTCTCCGCCATCGAGTGAATGGCGCCCAATAAAAAGCCGCCCCGAGGGGCGGCTGGGATGGCCAGGCAGGCCGGAATCAGTTGCCTTCGCGCCGCAGTGCCTGGGGCGTGAAGTCCCGCGGGTAGAGCGGGGCCTTGAAATCATACATGGCTTCGTTGTTGTCGAGGCCATCGACGAAATAGCGGTTATCGACGAAATCGTAGATGGTTTCCAGCGTACTGCCGAACATGGGTACATCGTAGTAGTTGATCGGATGGCTTTCCTGCATGCCGATCAGGCGGCCGTCCTTGTCGTAGAGGTCGACGGCGAGAATCTGCCAGCTGTCCTCGTCCAGGTAGAAGCGGCGCTTGGCGTAGGGATGGCTGAAGCCCGTGCGCAGGTTCGCCTCCACCACCCAGACGCGATGCTGCTCGTAGCGCAGCAGGTCGGGGTTGACGTAGCCGGCCTTGAGGATCTGCTCGTAGGGGATGCCGTTCTGGTGCACGGCATAGCTGTTGTAGGGCACCAGCATTTCCGCCTTGCCCGGCAGCTGCCACTCGTAGCGGTCCGGCGCGCCGTTGTAGGAGTCCACCATGTCGGCGGTGGCCAGGCCGTTGGTATCGGGCTGCAGCGTGTCGTAGGCCAGCATCGGCAGGCGGCGCACGCGGCGCTCGCCGCGATTGAAGCGCCAGGCCTTGCGGATCGACAGCACCTGGTCGAGGGTTTCCTGCACCACCAGCGCCGAGCCGGACAGCTTGGCCGGGGCCACTACCCGGTACTTGTAGAAGAACAGGGTGTTCTCCAGGTTGCCCGGGGTCATGCCGTCGCGGCCGTAGACGAAATAGATGTCCCGCTCCAGCTTGAGCAGGTTGTAGCTGCCATTGGCGAGGACCGCCGCCTGGTTGGTGGTGAAATGGATCTGCTCGCCGCGGTAGCGCAGGATGTGGTTCCAGATGGCTTCCAGGCCGTTGGCCGGAATCGGGAAGGGCACACCGGCGGCCACGCCTTCGACTCCGTTGCCGCCGGCCATCAATGTGCCGTTCTCGGCATTGAACCGGGTGGCATCGTAGATGCGCTGCGGCGCCGCAGCGCTGCGGTGGGTCGGAAACACCCGCAGCTTGTAGTCCGGGCGCTGCTCCAGCAGGGTCTTGTGCCCCGGGGTCAGCAGCTTGGCGTACTGCTCTAGGTTCCGGCTGTCGACGACGAAGCGCGGGACATCGCCTGCATAGGGATCGGGGTGATGCATGCCCGCCTGGTAGCCAGCCGGTGGGGCGGCGAGGCCGCCGTCCCACGCCGGGATGGTCCCGTTGGCGTTTCCTGCGCGCTCGGCGCCCATCGGGGTGAGGTCCTGCCCGAGCCGGGCGGCCCGGGTAGCGTCGACCTTGGCCTGGGCCTGCAGGGCGCAGCCAGCCAGAAGCAGGTATCCGAATGTTCTCAACAACACAGCCTTCTCCTCACGACGCAGCGGCAGCCGCGTCGCTCTTATTCTTATGCCGCCCGGCCAATCGGCAGGCGTTGCTATCGTCGGATCAGGTGAGGTGCCGGGTGGGCCCGGTCTAGTCAGGTCTGCCGGCGCGCCGCCGATGGGCGGCGCCCGGTCAATCGATGCGCTGGAACTTGAGGTCCCAGACGCCGTGGCCAAGGCGTTCGCCGCGGCGCTCGAACTTGGTCACCGGGCGCTCTTCCGGGCGCGGGACGTAGCGGCCGTCCGCGGCCAGGTTGCGGAAACCCGGCGCCACGTTCATCACTTCCAGCATGTGCTCGGCGTAATGCTCCCAGTCGGTGGCCATGTGCAGTACGCCGCCGACCCTGAGTTTCTGCCGTACCAGCTCGGCGAAGGCCGGCTGGACGATGCGCCGCTTGTGGTGACGGGACTTGTGCCAGGGATCGGGGAAGAACAGCAGGACGCGGTCCAGGCTGCCGTCGGCCACGCAGTCGCGCAGCACTTCCAGGGCGTCGCAGCTGTAGACGCGGATATTGTCGAGCCCCTGGGTCATGGCGCCATTGAGCAACGCCCCCACGCCGGGGCGATGCACCTCGACGCCGATGAAGTCCTGCTCAGGCGCCGCAGCGGCCATCTCCAGGGTGGCATGGCCCATGCCGAAGCCGATCTCGAAGGTGCGCGGCGCGTTGCGGCCGAACAGGGCATCGAAATCCTGCGGGCCGTCAGCCAGTTCCAGGCCGAACTTCGGCCAGCCCTGGTCGAGGCCGCGTTGCTGGCCTTCGGTCATGCGGCCGGCGCGCATCACGAAGCTCTTGATGGTGCGGTGGTGACGCGTTTCGTCGGCGGCGGCCGGCGAACCCTGGTGCTCGATCATTCTTGCAAAACCTGTCAGTGGAACTCAGCGGATCAGTCCATCCAGCGGCGACGAGGCGCTGGCGTAGAGCTTGCGCGGCATGCGCCCGGCCAGGTAGGCGAGGCGGCCGGCGACTATGGCGTGCTTCATGGCCTCGGCCATCATCACCGGATTCTGCGCGTGGGCGATGGCGGTGTTCATCAGCACGGCCTCGCAGCCCAGCTCCATGGCGATGGTCGCGTCGGAGGCGGTGCCCACGCCGGCATCCACCAGCACCGGAACCTTGGCTTCCTCGAGGATGATGCGCAGGTTCCAGGGGTTGCAGATGCCCATGCCCGAGCCGATCAGGCCAGCCAGCGGCATCACCGCGATGCAGCCCATCTCGGCCAGTTGGCGGGCGATGATGGGGTCGTCGCTGGTGTAGACCATGACGTCGAAGCCGTCCTTGACCAGTTGCTCAGCGGCCTTGAGGGTTTCGACGACGTTGGGGAATAGGGTCTTCTGGTCGGCCAGCACTTCCAGCTTGACCAGGTTGTGGCCATCCAGCAGCTCGCGGGCCAGGCGGCAGGTGCGCACCGCCTCTTCGGCGTTATAGCAGCCGGCGGTGTTCGGCAGGATGGTGTATTTGGCCGGGGAGATCACGTCCAGCAGGTTGGGCTCGCCCGGGTTCTGGCCGATGTTGGTGCGGCGCACCGCCACCGTGACGATCTCGGCACCGGAGGCCTCGATGGCGACGCGAGTCTCTTCCAGATCCTTGTACTTGCCGGTGCCCACCAGCAGACGCGACTGATAGGTGCGGCCCGCAAGGGTGAAGGGCTTGTCGATCGGCGTGTGGCTCATGCTGGACTCCTGGCGGGCAGTAGGGAAAGCGCAAGGCGCGAAACGGGGACGGCGGTTGGAGCTGGACGGGCGCTGTGGCCGTGCCGCTAGCCGCCGCCTATGGCGTGTACCACCTCGACGCGGTCGCCTTCGCAGAGGGCGGTGGCGGCGTGCTGACTGCGCGGCACTATGTCGAGGTTGAGCTCGACCGCGACGCGGCGGCCGGCCAGATCCAGGCGGGCGATGAGGTCCGCGACAGTCTGGCCGTCGGGAAGCTCGAAGGATTCACCGTTCAACTGAATGCGCATGACGGGACGGTCACATCTGGAAAGGGGACGGCATTCTAGCCCGTTAGCCGCGGCGGACCAAGGCTAAAGGACGCCATTCGTCCCGCAATTTGACGCCAGGGTCAGGTTAGCGACTTCCAGGCCGCCAGCCCCAGGCACAGCCAGCCGGCGAGGAAGGCCAGGCCGCCGAAAGGGGTGATGATGCCGAGCTTGCCGATGCCGGACAGCGTCAGCAGGTAGAGGCTGCCGGAGAACAGCAGGATGCCGAGGACGAAGAACCCGCCAGCCAGGTTCAGCAGCCGCCCCGGCGCGTGCAGCGACAGCAGGGCCACGCCGAACAGCGCCAAGGCATGGATCAGTTGGTAGTGGGTGCCGGTCTGGAACACTGCCAGGTACTCGGGGCTCAGCCTGCTCTTCAGGCCATGGGCGGCGAAGGCGCCGAGGGCCACCCCGGTGAAACCGGCGAATGCGGAAAAAAGCAGGAACAGGCGGGCCATGGGGACTCCAGACATGGGACGGGCGGCCGCTATAATGGCGCGCAAATTTCCCCGGGCCAAGCCAGCATGTTCCGCACCATTCGCCAACGCCTGTTCAAACTGCTGCTCTGGTTCGCAGCGGCGTCCGTGCTGCTGGTGATCCTGTTCCGCTGGGTGCCGCCGCCGGGATCGATGCTGATGGTGGAGCGCAAGATCGAGTCCTGGTTCGACGGCAAGCCCATCGATGTCAAACGCGACTGGGTCCCCTGGGAAGAGCTGCCGCAGGACCTCAAGATCGCGGTGATCGCGGCCGAGGATCAGAAATTCGCCGAACATTGGGGCTTCGATGTCCCCGCCATCCGCAAGGCCCTGGCGCACAATGAGCGCGGCGGCTCCATCCGCGGCGCCAGCACCCTGAGCCAGCAAGTGGCGAAGAACCTCTTCCTCTGGTCCGGCCGCAACTGGCTGCGCAAGGGGCTTGAGGTCTGGTTCACCGGGCTGATCGAGCTGTTCTGGCCGAAGCAGCGCATCCTCGAGGTCTACCTGAACAGCGTGGAATGGGGCAACGGCGTATTCGGCGCCGAAGCCGCCGCCCGCCAGCACTTCGGCGTGCCCGCGGCACGCCTGTCGCGCCAGCAGGCGGCGCTGCTGGCGGCGGTGCTGCCCAATCCGCGGCAATGGAGCCCCGCGCGACCCGGCAATTATGTCGCCCGCCGCGCTGGGTGGATTCGTCGGCAGATGAGCCAACTGGGCGGCAGCAGCTACCTGCAGCAACTCTGAGGCACGCAGCCCACCTGTAGGAGCCTGCTTGCTGGCGAAGCGCTTCGCGAGCAAGCTGGCTCCTACAGGGGCCGCGGCCTTTGCCCCTCCGCCGCTCAGTGCTTCATCGCTTCGCGCGGCACCAGGTGCAGCAACTGCAGTTTGCCGTCCGCGAGGTGCACGCTCAGCCCTTGCTGCGGATAGACCCAGGCCTCGCCCTCGGCCGTGCGCAGACGCAGCCGCGGCGGGCCGATACTGGCGGCCAGGCGCGCCGCAGAGACTTCCTCCATCGGCACCATGTTCAGCACGGCCACCCGGTGCCCGCCGAGTTGCGTCGTCATTTCCGCGCTCAGGGGCTGCTCCTCGGTGCCCTTGCCGAGGGCCTTGCCCAGGCTGCTGCTCTCGCTATCGCTGAGCTGCAGCTCCGCCTCCAGGCGCCAGGCGCCCTCCTCCCGGTCCTGCTCGGCGCGATAGACCAGGCGCGGACCTTCGGTGCGCGGCTGCAGCCAGAGCTCTCCCGGCGCCAGGGCGGCCAGTTGCTCCAGGCTGAGGGTTTCCTCGGCCAGCGGCACGATCACCGTCTCCTGCCAGCTCACCAGCCAGGGCAAGGGCTCGGCGTGCTCGGATTGCCGGCTCATCCACAGCGCCACGGAAAAGAACAGCACGGCGACCGCGGCGAACAACAGCCAGTGGCTGGAGCGCAGGGACGGCAAGGGCATGGCGGTTGTCTCCAGAAAGAAAAAAGCCGCACATGCGTGCGGCTTTTCCGGGGTTTGGCTCTTACGCCTGAATGAAGCCCTTGAGCTTGTTCATGGCGTTCTTCTCCAACTGGCGGATACGCTCGGCGGAGACGTTGTACTTGGCTGCCAGGTCGTGCAGGGTCGCCTTCTCCTCGGCCAGCCAGCGCTGGTAGAGGATGTCGCGACTGCGCTCGTCCAGGCCATCCAGCGCTTCGTGCAGGTTGGCAGTGGAGCTGTCGCTCCAGTCGGCTTCCTCCAGTTGACGCGCCGGATCGTAGCGGTGGTCTTCCAGGTAGTGGGCCGGAGCCTGGAAGGCCGCGTCGTCGTCGGCATCCGCCGCCGGGTCGAAGGCCATGTCCTGGCCGGTCAACCGGCTTTCCATCTCGCGCACTTCATGGGGCTCGACGCCCAGGGTGTCGGCCACCGCGTGGACTTCGTCGTTGTTCAGCCAGGTCAGGCGCTTCTTCTGGCTGCGCAGGTTGAAGAACAGCTTGCGCTGCGCCTTGGTGGTGGCGACCTTGACGATGCGCCAGTTGCGCAGGATGAACTCGTGGATCTCGGCCTTGATCCAGTGCACGGCGAACGACACCAGGCGCACGCCCATTTCCGGGTTGAAGCGCTTGACGGCCTTCATCAGGCCGACGTTGCCTTCCTGGATCAGGTCGGCCTGGGCCAGGCCGTAGCCGGAATAACTCTTGGCGATGTGCACGACGAAGCGCAGGTGCGCCAGTACCATTTGCCGTGCCGCTTCCAGATCTTGTTCATAGAAGAGGCGTTCGGCCAGATCGCGCTCCTGCTCGACAGTCAGCAGCGGGATGCCGTTGACCGCATGCACGTAGGCCTCCAGGTTCGCACCGGGGGCCAGGGCATAGACAGGTTGCAGGGAAGTGGTCATGCGAATCCTCCGATTCACTAAAGCTCGCGCAGTGTAGCACTGGCCTATCTGACTGCAAGGGGGCGTAAAAGTTTCGTTACACCACCAGGCAAGACCCGCGAAGACCGGCGCTTCTAGCGCGGCGCGAGCTCGCTCAGGTGGCGGGCGACGGCCAGCCAGGCGCCAATGTAACCCAGCAGGACGGCCCCCAGAAGCAGGGATAGACCATCGGCCAGTGGCACCCCGGCCAGGGCGAAATCGCTACCGTAGAGACCCGCCAGGCGCACCACGGCATCGTTCAGCCAATCGAGGCCGTAGGCCAGCACCAGCCAGGCCAGGAGGCCCGCGCCCGTGCCGTAGAGCGCGCCCATATAAAGGAAAGGACGGCGCACGTAGCTGTCGGTCCCGCCCACCAGTTTGATCACCTCGATCTCGGTGCGGCGATTCTCGATATGCAGACGAATGGTATTGCCGATCACCAGCAGCAGCGCCAGCACCAGCAGCAGGGCCAGGCCGAAGACGAAACGCTCGCCCAGCTTGAGGATGGCCGACAGGCGCTCGACCCAGACCAGGTCCAGCTGCGCCTGCTCGATGCCGGGCATTTCGGAGAGGCGCTGACGCAGGGCCTCCAGCGCAGCCTTGTCGACTTCCTTGGGCGTCACCAGGACCACCCCGGGCAGCGGGTTCTGCGGCAGCTCCTTGAGCGCTTCGCCGAGACCCGACTGTTGTTGCAGCTCGGCCAGGGCCTGTTCGCGGCTGATCCACTCGGCCTCTGCCACGTCCGGCATCCGCGCGATCTCGTCGCGCAGCTTCTGCCCCTGGGCCTCGCCGGCGTCCATCTTCATGAACAGGGAAATCTGCGCCGCGCGCTGCCAGGAACCACCCAGGCGCTCGACATTGCTGAGCAGCAGGGACAGGCCCATGGGCAGGCTCAGGGCGATGGCCATCACCAGACAGGTGAAGAAGCTGCCGATGGGCTGGCGACCCAGGCGGCGCAGGCTGTCCGCCAGGCTGGCGCGATGGCTTTCCAACCAGGCGCGCAGCAGGGTGCGGAAGTCCGGCCCCTCGTCGGCCTTCTCCGGCGACTCGGTGTGCCTGGGCGAGGCGCCGACACGCTCGGCGGGCTTGGGCGGCGGCATCTGCTTGGCGCTCATACGGCCTCCCCGTCGCCGATCAGGCGGCCGCGTTGCAGCGTGAGCAGACGGTGGCGCATGCGCGCGATAAGCGCCAGGTCGTGGCTGGCGATCAGCACTGTGGTGCCCAAGCGATTGATGTCCTCGAAAACGCCCATGATCTCCGCGGCCAGGCGCGGGTCCAGGTTGCCCGTGGGTTCGTCCGCCAGCAGCAGGGCCGGGCGATGCACCACGGCGCGGGCGATGCCGACGCGCTGCTGTTGGCCGGTGGAGAGGTCGGCCGGGTAGAGTTCGGCCTTGTCCGACAGGGAGACACGCTCAAGCGCCACGCTCACCCTTTTCGCGATCTCCGGCTTGGACAGGCCGTGGATCTGCATCGGCAGGGCGACGTTGTCGAACACGCTGCGGTCGAACAGCAGCTGGTGGTTCTGGAACACCACGCCGATCTGCCGGCGCAGGAACGGGATCTGCGAGTTGCTGATCTGGCCCAGGTCCTGCCCGGCCAGCATCAGCTTGCCGCTGGTCGGGCGCTCCATGGCCAGCAGCAGGCGCAGCAAGGTGCTCTTGCCCGCGCCCGAGTGGCCGGTGACGAACAGGAATTCGCCCCGGCGCGCCCGGAAACTCAGCTCATGCAAACCCACATGACCATTGGGATAGCGCTTGGCAACCTGTTCGAATCGGATCATGTTCAGTCTCGCTCGGCGAACAGAGCCTTGACGAACGGCTCGGCTTCGAAGGTACGCAGGTCGTCGATGCCTTCACCGACACCGATGAAGCGGATCGGCAGCTTGAACTGCTTGGCCAGGGCGAAGATCACCCCGCCCTTGGCAGTGCCGTCCAGCTTGGTCAGGGCCAGGCCGGTCAGCTCGACGCTCTGGTTGAAGTACTTGGCCTGGCTGATGGCGTTCTGGCCGGTACCGGCGTCGAGCACCAGCAGCACCTCGTGCGGCGCCTCGGCGTCGAGCTTGCCGATGACCCGGCGGACCTTCTTCAGCTCTTCCATCAGGTTGTCTTTGGTGTGCAGGCGGCCGGCAGTGTCGGCGATCAGCACGTCGACGCCACGGGCCTTGGCGGCCTGCACGGCATCGAAGATCACCGAGGCCGAATCGGCGCCGGTGTGCTGGGCGATCACGGCGATGTTGTTGCGCTCGCCCCAGACCTGCAGCTGCTCCACGGCGGCGGCGCGGAAGGTGTCGCCGGCGGCCAGCATCACCTTCTTGCCGTCCAGCTGCAGCTTCTTGGCCAGCTTGCCGATGGTGGTGGTCTTGCCGACGCCATTCACGCCGACCACCAGGATCACGTAGGGCGCACGGCCGTTTTCGATCTTCAGCGGCTGCTCGACCGGGCGCAGCAGCGCGGCCAGTTCCTCCTGCAGCGCCTTGTACAGGGCACCGCTGTCGGCCAGTTGCTTGCGCGCGACCTTCTGGGTCAGGCTCTGGACGATGGCGCTGGTGGCCTCGACGCCGACGTCGGCGGTCAGCAGGCGGGTCTCGATCTCGTCCAGCAGGTCGTCGTCGATGGCCTTGCGCCCGAGGAACAGGCTGGCCATGCCTTCGCCGATGCTGGCGCTGGTCTTCGACAGCCCCTGCTTGAGGCGGGAGAAGAAACCAGCCTTGGCGGGCTCGGACTCGGCAGCAGGCGCGGGTACGACCGGGGCGGCCTCAGATGTAGGAACCGGCTGAGGAGCAACGGCTTCGACTATGGGAGCCGGCTGAGCGATTGCAGGTGCAGGTGCAGGTGCAGGTGCAGGTGCAGGTGCAGGTGCAGGTGCAGGTGCAGCAGGCTCGGCCACCACGGGCGTTTCGGCAATCACTGGCGCAGGCACTGGTGCTGCCGCCGGAGCGCTAGCCTCCGCCTGCGGACCGGAATATGGCAAGGGAGCCGGAGCAGGTTCGACCAGGGGTGCGGGGGCCGGGGCCGGCTCGACCGGGGACTCGGCAGCCGGAACAGCCTCGGGTGCAGGTGCGGCCGGTGCCTCTGCCTCGACCGGAACCACCGGCTCCGCCGGAGCGGCGGGGACGGTTTCCTGGGGCTTCTTGCGCAGCCAGCCGAACAAGGATTTCTTTTCCCCGGCCTGCGCCGGAGCCTTCTTGTCGTCGTTGGAACCAAACATGAGTCGATTGCATCTCAAGGGAGCGGCCGTGCCGGCTCTATGCCTGGCCAGCTTCGCCGCCCCGGGAAAGGATGGGGTATCCTAGCACCTCTTCGCCCGCAGGCGGTACGACCGCCGGGGCCGTCCGACAGGTCAAAAACATCGATGAAAGCCATTGCCCGCCAAGCCGCCGGCTTGCTGTATTGCGCTCTCTGTCTGCCTGCTGTGGCACTGGCTGCAGACAACCAACCCACCCACGAGTTCACCCTGGACAATGGTCTGAAGGTCGTGGTCCGCGAAGACCACCGCGCGCCTGTGGTGGTATCCCAGCTCTGGTACAAGGTCGGCTCCAGCTATGAGACGCCCGGCCAGACCGGCCTCTCCCACGCCCTCGAACACATGATGTTCAAGGGCAGCCGCAAGCTCGGCCCCGGCGAAGCCTCGCGCATCCTGCGCGAACTGGGCGCCGAGGAGAACGCCTTCACCAGCGACGACTACACCGCCTATTACCAGGTGCTGGCCCGCGACCGCCTGGGCGTCGCCTTCGAGCTGGAGGCCGACCGCCTGGCCAGCCTCAAGCTGCCGCCCGAGGAGTTCAAGCGCGAGATCGAGGTGATCAAGGAGGAACGCCGCCTGCGCACCGACGACAAGCCCACCGCCAAGGCCTTCGAGCGCTTCAAGGCCATGGCCTACCCGGCCAGCGGCTATCACATTCCCACCATCGGCTGGATGGCCGACCTCGATCGCATGAGGGTGGAGGAGCTACGTCACTGGTACGAATCCTGGTACGCGCCGAACAATGCCACCCTGGTGGTGGTTGGCGACGTCACCCCGGACGAGGTCAAGGCCCTCGCCGGCCGCTACTTCGCCGACATCCCGCGGCGCGCGGTACCCACCGCGAAGAAGCCGCTGGAACTGGCCGCGCCCGGTGAACGCCGCCTGACCCTGCACGTGCGCACCCAGCTGCCGAGCCTGTTGATGGGCTTCAACGTGCCGGGCCTGGCCACTGCCAAGGACGCCCGCCAGGTCCACGCCCTGCGACTGATTTCCACCCTGCTCGACGGCGGCTACAGCGCGCGCCTGCCCAGCCGCCTGGAACGTGGCGAAGAGCTGGTCAGCGGCGCCTCCGCCTGGTACGACGGTTTCCCCCGCGGCGACAGCCTGTTCGTCGTCAGCGCCACCCCCAACGTGCAGAAGGGCAAGACCCTGGAACAGACCGAAGCCGGCATCTGGCGCCAGCTGGAAGACCTGAAGAACACCCCGCCGAGCGCCGAGGAACTCAAGCGCGTGCGCGCCCAGGTGATCGCCGACCTGGTCTTCGAACGTGATTCGATCACCAGCCAGGCCACCACCATCGGCCAGCTGGAAACCGTCGGCCTGTCGTGGAAGCTGATGGACCAGGACCTCAAGGCCCTGGAAGCGGTGACCCCCGCCGACATCCAGGCCGCCGCCAAGACCTTCTTCACCCGCGACCGCCTGAGCGTCGCCCATGTCCTGCCCGAGGAGGCCCGCAATGAGTGAGCGCAACGGCCTGCGTTACGGCCTGCTCGGCCTGGCCCTGATCGCCCTGCTCGGCGTGCTGGGTTTCATCGTCAATCGTCCGGCCGGCATGGCCACCGCCGACACCGCCGCCCCGGCACCGACTGGTCTGCAATCGATCACCGAACTGGACAACAAGGCTCCCGGCCGCCGTGCCCTGGAAATCCAGAGCTGGAAGACCGCCGAAGGCGCCAAGGTGCTGTTCGTCGAAGCCCCCGAGCTGCCGATGTTCGACCTGCGCCTGACCTTCGCCGCCGGCAGCAGCCAGGACGCTGACGCCCCGGGTGTCGCCACCCTGACCAACGCCATGCTCAACGAGGGCGTGGCCGGCAAGGACGTCACCGCCATCGCCGAAGGCTTCGAGGGCCTGGGCGCCGAATTCGGCAACGGCGCCTACCGCGACATGGCGATCGCCAGCCTGCGCAGCCTGACCGCCCCCGAGCTGCGCCAACCCGCCCTGGACCTTTTCACCCAGGTGATCGGCGCGCCGACCTTCCCCGAGGACTCCCTGGCACGGATCAAGAACCAGATGCTCGCCGGCTTCGAGTACCAGAAACAGAATCCCGGCAAGCTCGCCGGCCTGGAGCTCTTCGAGAAACTCTATGGCCAGCATCCTTATGCCCACTCCAGCGAGGGCGACGAGAAGTCCATCCCGGGCATCAGCGTGGCCCAGCTGCGCGCCTTCCACCAGAAGGCCTATGCCGCCGGCAACCTGGTGATCGCCCTGGTCGGCGACCTGTCCCGCGCCGAGGCGGAGGCCATCGCCAATCAGGTATCCAAGGCGCTGCCCCAGGGCCCGGCGCTGCCGAAGCTGCCCGAGCCCGAGCCACCCAAGCCCGGCCTCAGCCACATCGAGTTCCCCTCCAACCAGACCCACCTGATGCTGGCCCAGCTCGGCATCGACCGGAACGACCCGGACTACGCCGCGCTTTACCTGGGCAACCAGATCCTCGGCGGCGGCGGCTTCGGCACCCGGCTGATGGAAGAGGTGCGCGAGAAGCGCGGCCTGACCTACGGCGTCAGCTCCGGTTTCACCGCCATGCAGGTGCGCGGCCCCTTCATGATCGGCCTGCAGACCCGCGCCGAAATGAGCCAGGGCACCCTCGAGCTGATCCAGTCCATCGTCCGCCAGTACCTGGCCGAAGGGCCGACCCAGAAGGAACTGGACGACGCCAAGCGCGAACTGGCCGGCAGCTTCCCGCTGTCCACCGCGAGCAACGCCGACATAGTCGGCCAACTGGGCGCCATCGGCTTCTACGACCTGCCGCTGACCTACCTGGAAGACTTCATGGCCAAGGTCCAGGCGCTGGACGTCGCCCAGGTCAAGGCCGCCATGGCCAAGCACCTCTCCGCTGACCAGTTCGTCATCGTCACCGCCGGCCCGACCGTGACCCAGAAGGAACTGCCGCCGCCCACCGACAAGCCCGCCGAAATGCCCAGCGGCGTACCGGAGCACTGATGCGCAAGCCAAACGCCAAACCCGTCAAGCCTGCCCACGGCGGCCAGGGCCAGCTCCGCATCATCGGCGGCGAATGGCGCTCGCGGCGCTTCGCCTTCCCGGACGGTCCCGGCCTGCGGCCGACCCCCGACCGGGTGCGCGAAACCCTGTTCAACTGGCTGGCGCCCCATGTGGAAGGCGCCCGCGTGCTGGACCCCTTCGCCGGCAGCGGCGCGCTCTATCTCGAAGCCCTGTCGCGGGGCGCCGCCGAAGCCCTGGCACTGGACCTCAACCCGGACTCGGTAGCGGCGCTGCGCGGCACCCTGGACGTACTGCGCTGCGGACGCGGGCAGCTGCTGCAGAGCGATGCCCTGCGCTACCTGGACACCCAGGCAGCGAAAGCCTTCGACCTGGTATTCCTCGATCCGCCCTTCAACCAGAACCTCCTGGCGCCCGTCTGCGACCTCCTGGAACAACGCGGCTGGCTCGCCCCCCGCGCCTGGGTCTATACCGAAAGCGAGAACCCTCCCTCCTCGCTGGGCCTGCCGGGTAACTGGCGCCTGCACCGGGAAAAGAAGGCCGGCCAGGTGTACTACGCCCTCTGGCAGCGCGAGGCCGCGGAGCGCCCTGACGCCTGACCTGGGGCAACACCGATGAACCAGTTCCATTCCCACGCGACCACCGGCGCCGGCTTCCAGCCCGCCTGGTGGTTGCCGGGCCCGCATCTGCAGACCCTCTGGTCGCCCTTCTGCCGTACGCCACCGCCTCTGGAACGACGCCGCGAACGGCTGTGGATGGAGGACGGCGACTTCCTCGACCTCGACTGGCACGGCCCCCACGAAGCCAACGCACCGCTGGTGCTGGTGCTGCATGGCCTGACCGGCTCCTCCAATTCGCTCTACGTGCTCGGCCTGCAGCAGGAACTGGCGGCCCGCGGCTGGGCCAGCGTCGCCATCAACTGGCGCGGCTGCTCGGGCGAGCCCAACCTGCTGCCCCGTGGCTACCACTCCGGCGTCAGCGAAGACCTGGCGACCACCGTCCGCCACCTGCGCGCCAGCCGCCCGCTGGCGCCGCTCTATGCGGTGGGTTATTCGCTGGGGGGCAACGTTCTGCTCAAGTACCTGGGGGAAACCGGCGACGACTGCGGCCTGGAGGCCGCGGTGGCAGTCTCGGTGCCCTATCGCCTGGACCAGTGCGCCGACCGCATCGGCCTCGGTTTTTCGCGGGTCTACCAGGCACACTTCATGCGCGAGATGGTGGCCTATGTGAAGGGCAAGCAACGCCACTTCGCCCACCAGGGCCATGCCGAGCACCTCTCGATCCTCGAGCGCCTCGGCCCGCTGGAAGACCTGCGTACCTTCTGGGACTTCGACGGCCGCATCACCGCGCCCCTTCATGGCTTCGCCGATGCCAAGGACTATTACCGCCGCGCCTCCAGCCGCTACTACCTGGGCGGCATCCGCATCCCCACCCTGCTGATCCAGGCGGCCGACGACCCCTTCGTCTTCCGCCACAGCCTGCCGGCCGCCCACGAACTCTCGGCGACCACCCGCATGGAGCTCCATGGGCAAGGCGGACACGTGGGTTTCATCGAAGGATCGCCGCAGAAACCCGCCTACTACCTGGAGCGGCGGATTCCGGGCTGGCTGGCGAGCGGCCGCTAGTTCGGCACCACCTGCTCCAGCGGTACGTAGAGCTTTTCGTAGAGTGACTTGATCGCCGGTTGCACCTCGGGCGCCAGGTAGCCGCCCTCCAGCGCCAGCACCTGGTAGATGCCGCGGCGCAGCAGTTCCTGGCTGAGATCGCCGGCCTCGACACGGGTGGTGCAGAGGAAACGCACCCAAGAGGTGACGATGATCCAGCTATTCAGGGTCAGGGCCTCGATCTGGGCGGGGCTCATCAGCAGGATCCCGGCGGCGACGAAACCGCGGTAGATGGCTTGGGCGTGGTCCAGGCAACGCTGGGCGAACAGGCGGTAGCGCGCCGCGAGCTCGGCATCGGACTCCAGCAGGTGCTCCAGGTCGCGGTGCAGGAAGCGGAAGTCCCACATGGCCGCCAGCAGCGACTCCAGGTAGAAGGTCTTGTCCTCCACCGTCACCTCGCGCCCTTCGGGCGGGCGCAGGAAGCTGTCCACCCGGGCTTCGTACTGGCCGAACAGCTCGGCGATGATCTCCTGCTTGTTGCGGAAGTGGTAATAGAGGTTGCCCGGTGACATGCCCAGGTGCGCGGCGATGTGGTTGGTGGTGACGTTGCGCTCGCCCTGGGTATTGAACAGCGCGAGGCTCTCCAGAACGATACGGTCGCGGGTCTTGGGTCGTTGGGCCATCGGGTGGATCTTCCTGCAATCGGTCGGCACGGCGAGCGCCAAAGGTACACACCGGGAGGGCGCCGGGAAACACCCGCTGTTACCCGCTGGCACCCTGCCCAGCTTTTCGTTGGGCTGCCGCCGGGCCGCCCGGCAGGCAAGCTATTTGACAGATTAGAGCATTTGCTCTAAAAATCCAGCGACACCACAACAACAGAGCTCGCCGCGTCCGCCCAGCGGATTCGGACGACTCTCCCGGAGCCGCCGAGGAACCGCGCCATGGTCGCCGACATCGCCTACCTGCAACAGACCCAGCAACAGATCAGCCAGCTGGAGTCGCTCTTCCAGCGCCAGCGCGAGGCTTTTCGCGCCCACCCCCTGCCCGGCGCCGACCAACGCATCCAGTGGTTGAACTCCCTCCGCGAGCTGCTGTTCGCCGAGCAGGACGCCCTGATCGCCGCCATCTCCCGGGACTTCAGCAACCGCTCGGCCAACGAGACCCTGCTGGCCGAGATCATGCCCAGCCTGCACGGCATCCACTACGCCGCCAAGCGCCTGAAGAAGTGGATGAAACCCTCGCGCCGCAGCGTCGGCATGGCCTTCCAGCCGGCTTCGGCCAAGGTGGTCTACCAGCCGCTGGGCGTGGTCGGGGTCATAGTGCCCTGGAACTATCCGCTGTACCTGGCCATCGGCCCGCTGGTGGGCGCCCTGGCCGCCGGCAATCGGGTGATGATCAAGATGAGCGAGTCCACCCCGGCCACCTCGCAACTGCTCAAGGACCTGCTGGCGCGCATCTTCCCCGAAGACCTGGTAAGCGTGGTGCTGGGCGAGGCCGAAGTGGGCGTGGCCTTCTCCCGCCAGCCCTTCGACCACCTGCTGTTCACCGGCGCCACCAGCATCGGCAAGCACGTGATGCGCGCGGCGGCCGAGAACCTGACCCCGGTAACCCTGGAGCTGGGCGGCAAATCGCCAGCCATCGTCTCCGCCGACGTGCCGCTGGCCGACGCCGCCGAGCGCATCGCCTTCGGCAAGACCATGAATGCCGGCCAGACCTGCGTGGCGCCGGACTACGTGCTGGTGCCGGAAGACCGCGTCGAGGGCTTCGTCGAGGCCTATCGCCAGGCCGTGCAGGGCTTCTACCCGCAGCTCAAGGACAACCCCGACTACACCGCCATCATCAACGAGCGCCAGCTGGGCCGCCTGAACGGCTACCTGGCCGACGCCGAGGCCAAGGGCGCACGCCTGCTGCCGCTGTTCCCCGAAGCCCAGGGCCGGCGCCTGCCCCATACCCTGGTGCTGGGCGCCACGGACGAGATGAAACTGATGCAGGAGGAGATCTTCGGCCCCCTGCTGCCGATCATCCCCTACCGCCAGCTGGAAGATGCCTTCGCCTATATCAACGATCGCCCGCGCCCGCTGGCCCTCTACTACTTCGGCTACAACCGCGGCGAACAGCAGCGCGTGCTGCACGAGACCCATTCCGGCGGCGTGTGCCTCAACGACACCCTGCTGCACGTGGCCCAGGACGATATGCCCTTCGGCGGCATCGGCCCCTCCGGCATGGGCCATTACCACGGCCATGAAGGCTTCCTCACCTTCAGCAAGGCCAAGGGCGTGTTCATCAAGCAGCGCTTCAACGCCGCGAGGATGATCTATCCGCCCTATGGCACGGCCATCCAGAAGCTGGTCTACAAACTCTTCGTCCGCTGAGACGGGCTTTCGCAGGCAGATAACAAGAATGAGCGAAACCACCCTCGACGCGCCGGGGCTGTCCCGGCGCAACCTGCTCAAGGTCGGTCTGTTCGGCTCGGCTTTCCTCGCCACTGCCGGCGTCACCGCCAGCCTCACCGGCTGCTCGGCCAGCGTGCCGGGCGGCGGTTACGCCGTGCTGCGCGACTCCGACCTGCCGTTCCTCCGCGCCCTGGTGCCGGTGATGCTGGAAGGCGCCATGCCCAGCGAGAAAATGGCCCGGGCCATCGACGGCACCCTGCAGAGCCTGGACTACGCCCTGCACCGCCTGTCGCCCGAGATGCTCAAGCTGACGATGCAGCTGTTCGACGTGCTCGCCCTGCCGATCACCCGCGGCCCGCTGACCGGTATCTGGGGCAGCTGGGAAAAAGCCGGCGCCCAGGACATCCGCGAATTCCTGGCGCGCTGGGAGAACAGTTCCATCGGCCTGCTGAAGATGGGCCATGCCTCCCTGCTGCAGCTGGTGATGATGGCCTGGTATGGCCGGCCTGAATCCTGGGCGCATTGCGGCTATCCCGGCCCACCCGTGATCTGACTGCCCATAACGACAAGAACTCGCCCGAGACCCCGACATGCCTGTACCCGATCTGTTCGCCGAGGGCCTGGCCCGCGGCTGGAAAACCCACAACGGCTCGCGCCTGGAGCAGGACCTGACCCTGGAGGCCGATGTCGCCATCGTCGGCAGCGGCGCCGGCGGCGGTACCACCGCGGAAATCCTCAGTGCCGCCGGCTTCAAGGTGCTGCTGATCGAGGAGGGGCCGCTGAAGACCAGCTCCGACTTCAAGATGCAGGAGGCCGAGGCCTACCCCAGCCTCTACCAGGAAGGCATAGGCCGGATGACCAAAGATGGCGCCATCACCATCCTCCAGGGCCGCGCCGTGGGCGGCACCACCCTGGTCAACTGGACCTCCAGCTTCCGCACCCCGGAACCCACCCTGGAACACTGGGCCCGCGAGCATGGGGTCAAAGGCCTCTCCGTGGCCGAGATGGCCCCCTGGTTCGAGAAGATGGAACAGCGCCTGGGCGTGGCGCCCTGGGCCATTCCGCCGAACCCGAACAACGACGTCATCCGCCTGGGCTGCGAGAAACTCGGGCTGCACTGGAAGGTCATCCCGCGCAATGTACGCGGCTGCTGGAACCTCGGTTACTGCGGCATGGGCTGCCCGACCAACGCCAAGC
>RCUT01000557.1_pt1 | contig 19140 bp, 14 predicted proteins | sample 2166171 | NCBI WGS metagenome assembly RCUT01 (sample SAMN09932757, study PRJNA488358) | compost metagenome | isolation source: compost soil in 4-hydroxybenzoic | place: Germany: Experimental Botanical Garden
GCCGCCGCCCTCGTTGTGGCGCTATATACGTCCCACTAATCAAAACTGTCAACGCCTATTCTGACTTTTTTGAACTTTTTTTGACAAATTTCCACAACCGGCACGTTTTCCACGGTTTGCACCTATATATGCAGCGCTATCCTAGCGCTCTGTCGATGGGATCGAGCCACAAACCGGCCTCATTATTAAAATAGCGTTCGCGTAAATTGAAAATTGGCCTGTAAACCGCTGTGAATAACTAAAGCCCGGTCGCTTATCGTTGACTTAACGCGTTACGGCAGGCAAAACTCAATAGCCCGCTTGAGGGACTTCCATAATAAGGGAAGACACCATACGTCGGACGGCAGTCATACTGCTCTCTGAAAAATGATGTTCACGCATTTATATGCGGCCAGATTTGAAGAAGGGCCTACAAGAGCAGCATGAAAGAACTGGGGCCGAACAATCTCGATCCGGGTGACGAGCCCCCGCTCACGGTAGGTGGACGGCGGCGCCCGCCGGACAGGCGTGAAGTTTCGGCGCGTTGGCTTGCTGGCACATTTCTCACAGGCGTTACATCTTGTATGTTGATTGGTGTTGCATTGTTTGCGGCTCTTGATGGTCGTGAACAATTGGCAACCCCACCCGAAATTCTTGCGCGCAATGACATGCCCGGCGTCGTCAATGATACCAATGTCACAAAAGGCGCGCGTCTTGTAAGCACCATCTCCAAGCAGAAAGCCAATGACCGGCGTCGCTTCGACCTGTCGACCATGCAAAAAGTCGGTGAGCGTGAAGTTATCCGCACGCGTCCCTTCGAGCTGGTCAGCATGGCATTGGCTGTCGATCATCCGTCGAACCGAAAATACCCGGCATTTGATGCAATGGCTATTTTCTCAGAAGGGCCTGCGGCACCGCAACCCGCTGATGCCAGCCAGATTTATGGCGCAAAGGTCGAAAGCGAAGTCAGCCTGAAAGTTGCCGATTTTCCACTGAACAGCACAACGTTTGACCCATCGAATGATTTGACAGTCGATGAGGTGGAAAAGGTCGTTCGCGACACCGGCGTTTTGTTGACCGACGGCGATGTGCAGGTTGCCTCACTACATTATGTCGATCCAGCACGTTTCGGTGGAACAGATTCGTCTTTTGCGCTCAGCCCCGCCCTTGGCGTCAAGATCACGCAGGAAAATGTCAGTGTTTCCCAGCGCGCTGACGATGAGGAGGCCACCGATGGCTTTTCGGAAGAGCTGATTCCTTTCCGTCAGACGATGGACATCGGTCAAGCACTGCAAAATGCCGGCTATACGGGCGAAGACGCTACGGATATGGCGGATGCGCTTACCAAATTACTGAATTCGCCACGTCTTAAAGAAGGCAGCGTGCTGCGTATCGGCACAGAGACACAGGATGGCGAGGATCGCATCGTCAGAGCGAGCATTTATCACCGGACGACGCATCTGGTGACGGTTTCTCTCAATGATCGTAAGCAATATGTACCGTCCGATCAGCCTGAAGAAACACCGCTTCTCGCATCCGCCTTTGATGGTGATGCACCACCGACTGCTATTCGCGGCAATCTCCCAAGTGTCTATGACGGCATCAGCCGCGCAGCACTTGCTTATGGCATGACGGAAAACATGCGCGAACAGCTTGTTAAAATGCTCGCAACCGATGTCGACCTTCAGGCCCGGCTTTCGCAGAGTGATAATATTGATGCCTTCTTCTCGCTTCCGGAAGATCCGGAAAAGACTGAAGGCGATTCGCAGCTTCTTTTCGTGTCAGCAACCTTCGGCGGAACGACGCGTAAATTCTATCGCTATCAGGCGCCGGACGGCACCGTCGATTATTTCAATGAAGACGGCAAAAGTGCGAAGCAGTTCCTGTTACGCAATCCAGTTCCGAATGGTGTGTTCCGTTCCCCATTCGGTATGCGCCGACATCCAATTCTTGGCTACAGCCGAATGCATACAGGCGTCGATTGGGCAGCCCCCCGCGGCACACCAATCATCTCATCGGGTAATGGTGTGGTGGAAAAGGCCGGATGGACCAATGGTTACGGCAATCAGACTTTGATTCGTCACGCCAATGGCTATGTCAGCAGCTACTCTCACCAGAATGCAATTGCGCGCGGCGTAACTGCGGGATCGCGTGTACGTCAGGGCCAGGTGATCGGTTATGTCGGATCAACCGGACTGTCGACCGGACCACATCTTCACTACGAACTGATCGTCAACGGGACCAAAGTTGATCCGCTTCGTATCCGCCTGCCAGATAATAAAGCGCTCAAAGGCAAAGAGCTGGAAGCTTTCAAGCAGGAACGTGACCGTATCGATACGCTCCTGGATACGGATGATGCAGGCAATGGCACTAAGCTTGCCTCCAGCGGGTCGACAAAGAGCTAATAATTCGTCGCCCCGGCCTATTGGTTTATCTAAGAACACACAAACCGCGAAAGCGCGGCGCATCTTTTAGAGCGTGTTTCGATCTGATTGAATCAAATCGAAACACGCTCTAACTGTTTGTTTTAACGCGCATCTTTTCCGAAAACCGTTTCACACTTTTCGGGATGCGCTCTAAAATGCACCGCGCTTTTTATTTATGCTGTTGCCAAGTTTACTCCGTGAACTCGACCGTCACGCCCGCTTTTACAAGCTTGGCCAGCTCTTCAGCATCCCAATTGGTCAACCGTACGCAGCCATGGCTGGATGTTTTGCCAATCCGTGAAGGCTCAGGCGTTCCGTGAATACCGTAAGTCGGCTTGGAAAGCGCGATCCAGACAGTGCCGACAGGCCCGTTCGGTCCCGGAGGAATGGTCAGAACCTTGTCATTGCTGCCCTGTTTGAAGTTGATCTTCGGATTGTAGGTGTAGTTTGGATTGATGGCGATACGCTGCACCTGCACGATGCCCGACGGGGATGGTGTGTCCGACGAACCGATCGTCGAAGGATAGGCCACGACGAGTTTGCCGGTTTCGTCATAGCCGCGCACTTGCTTACGCCCTTTGTCGGCGATGATTCGCGCAACCTTTGTACGCACTGGCTTTCCCAGATTAGGGACTTTGACGATAGAACCCGGCTGGTTGAAGTTGACGCCTGGATTGATCTCTTTGAGATAAGTCTCGTCTATATGAAACTTTTCACCGAGCATTTCCGTGACAGACGTATAGGCCATGGCTGGAAGCTGAGCCTTATGCGCATAATCATCCGGAATGGACGCTACATATTGACGGCCGACATCTTCATTGGTGATCGTATATTCGGTGAAGGCTGCGCCGCCGGTCGCTTCCAGCTCAGCATTGATCGCAGCGTCATCCTTTGGGTCGAGAATCTTGCCAGTCATCTCGCCAAAAGCTGCAGCGGCCTTATCGACATTGCTGCCCGAACGACCATCAATGACACCCGGCGATGCGCCTGCCCGATCCAACAGAATCTGATAGGCAGCGATCTTTTCCTTCGCTCCCTGCCCTTTCGGCATTTCTATAGCTGGAGTCATGTCATCGGGATTCGGTACAGCATGCGGTTGCACGGGCGGCTGCTCATATCTCGGGTCACGATTGATGCTGGCGGTCGGCGATTCAGTATCGGGATATTCGGTGCCAGCGGGCGGCAACTCGGAACGCTGAACCTGTCCGTCGCGATTATAATCGTAAGCAGGTGCTGAAGGGGCATCCGGATAATAGTTCGGATCTTCCGGCACATTGCCAAAGCCGTCATAGGGCGCACCACCACCGACCGGGCCGTCGGACCAGTTTCCGCCCTGCTGACCACCGCGCGCATAACGATCGGATTCGCGCGGATCTTCAATATTGATGACACGTCCGCGTCGGTCGAGCGTTACCTGACGACCATATTCATCAGTATAAACCCGCACGCCCCTATCACGGCCTTGATCCCGGCTACGCTCATTACCCCAGTCGAAAAGCTGGGCCATCTGCACGGGCTGCGAAACATTGGTCGTCGCATCGCGCTCTTCCGCATGAGCTGCCGCCCCTGCTGCAAGAATGATTGCAGAACCGAACAATCCGAAGCGAAGCATGCGTAAGAGATGCGACATGGAGGAAACCCTGAATGATCTTATGCCGTATGGATGCAGTTATATGGTTAACAATTGTTTATTCAATAACAGCAAATGCCAGATGAACTGGACATGAAGATGGCCATAAATACCGTTCACGCTTGCAGAAAAAAGAAAAAGCGCCGCAATCGGATGACTGCGGCGCTTTTGAACATCACACATCAGGCTTTACGCGTCTGCGTTTTCCTTCACAGGCTCATCTTCAACCGCCACGCGAATCGGGCGGAAGTTGAGGCGATCTGAGCCGGGCAATATCTTGACGATGGAACCATCAAGAATGTCACCAAGCAGAATACGCTCGGCCAGCGGGTCCTGAACCTCCTTCTGGATGACGCGCTTCAACGGACGCGCACCATAAGCCGGATCATAGCCCTTGTTTGCCAGCCATTCACGGGCATCGTCTTCAAGTTCCAGCGTGATCTTGCGATCATGCAGGAGAGCCTGCAGACGCTTCATCTGGATGTCGACGATCGAACCCATGTCATCACGACGCAGCCTGTGGAACAGGATGATCTCATCAACGCGGTTCAGGAATTCCGGACGGAACGCAGCCCGCACGACACCCATCACCTCATCGCGAACGCTTTCGACATCATCCTTCTCGCCAAGATTGACAAGATATTCAGCGCCGAGGTTCGAGGTCATGATGATGACCGTGTTGCGGAAATCGACCGTACGGCCCTGACCGTCGGTCAGACGACCGTCATCAAGAACCTGCAGCAGCACGTTGAACACATCCGGATGCGCCTTTTCGATCTCATCGAACAGGATCACCTGATATGGTCTGCGACGCACAGCTTCCGTCAGAACGCCACCCTCTTCATAGCCGACATAACCGGGAGGTGCACCAATCAGACGGCTCACGGAATGCTTCTCCATGAATTCCGACATATCGATACGCACCATTGCCGTGTCGTCCTGGAAAAGGAACGAGGCCAATGCCTTGGTCAGTTCGGTCTTACCCACACCGGTTGGTCCGAGGAAAATGAACGAGCCGATTGGCCGGTTCGGATCCTGAAGACCAGCACGTGCACGGCGGACAGCTCGCGAAACCGCCTGAACGGCCTCGCCCTGACCGATAACCCGCTTGCCGATTTCGTCTTCCATACGCAGAAGCTTTTCGCGCTCACCTTCCAGCATCCGTTCAACCGGAATGCCAGTCCAGCGGGCAACGATCTGCCCGACATGTTCAGGCGTCACGGTTTCCTCAAGCAGCGAGCCTTTATTCTCGTTGCTTTCAGCGTCGACAAGCTGCTTTTCGAGCTGCGGGATCGTACCATAGGCAAGTTCACCTGCCTTCTGGAACTCACCGCTGCGCTGTGCGATGGCCAAAGCATTGCGGGCTTCTTCGAGCTGACGCTTCAAATCTGCCGCAAGGCCGAGCTTCTGCTTTTCAGCCTGCCATTTCGCTGTCAGTTCAGCCGACTCTTCTTCCAGATCGGACAGCTCTTTTTCAAGACGCTGCAAGCGATCTATGGAGGCTGCATCGGTTTCAACCTTCAGCGCTTCACGCTCGATTTTGAGCTGCATTGCGCGGCGATCAATCTCATCGAGTTCTTCAGGCTTGGAATCCACCTGCATGCGCAAACGCGACGCGGCTTCATCGACCAGATCGATAGCCTTATCCGGCAGGAAGCGATCTGTGATATAGCGGTTTGAAAGCGTAGCGGCGGCCACAAGCGCCGAGTCAGAAACGCGAACCTTATGATGCTGCTCGTATTTTTCCTTCAGTCCGCGCAGAATCGAAATGGTATCTTCTACCGTCGGTTCATCGACAAATACCGGCTGGAAGCGACGGGCAAGCGCTGCGTCCTTCTCAACATATTTGCGATATTCCTCAAGCGTGGTTGCGCCAACGCAGTGCAGTTCGCCACGAGCAAGTGCAGGCTTGAGAAGGTTCGATGCATCCATCGCACCATCTGATTTACCAGCACCGACAAGCGTGTGCATTTCATCAATGAACAAAATGATCTGGCCAGCAGCCGTCTGCACTTCTGAAAGCACAGCCTTCAGACGTTCTTCAAACTCGCCACGATATTTTGCACCAGCGATAAGCGACCCCATGTCGAGCGCCATCAACTGCTTGTCTTTAAGCGATTCGGGCACGTCACCATTGACGATACGAAGCGCCAGACCTTCTGCGATCGCAGTTTTACCAACGCCTGGCTCACCAATCAGAACCGGATTGTTCTTGGTGCGACGCGACAAAACCTGAATCGTGCGTCGAATTTCTTCATCGCGACCGATAACCGGATCGAGCTTACCCGCACGTGCATCTTCCGTGAGATCGCGCGCATATTTCTTGAGCGCATCGTAGTTGCTTTCAGCGGAAGCCGAATCGGCAGTACGACCCTTACGCATATCGTTGATGACCTTGTTGAGCGCCGTTGGCGTTACACCAGCAGCGGCCAGAATTTCAGATGTTTTGGCCGATTTCTCTATCGCAAGTGCAGTGAGAAGTCGTTCGACTGTGACAAAGCTGTCATCTGCCTTGTTCGCAAGCTCTTCGGCCAAGGTGAAAACCTTCGCCAATGGCTGCGCAAGATAAAGCTGGTCATTGCCACCACTTACTTTAGGCAGCTTCTCGAGCGCATTCTGCAATCCAAGACGCACATCAGCAATACGACCGCCCGCGCGTTCAATCAGAGATGCAGCCAGGCCTTCTTCGTCATCGACGAGCACTTTCAAAAGATGTTCAGGCGTGAACTGCTGATTGCCCGATGAAAGAGCAAAGGTCTGAGCCGACTGAATAAAACCCCGAACCCGTTCCGTGTATTTTTCAATATTCATGATGTCTCCTTTTCCTTCCGACCCATTCTGGCATCGAAAGATATTTGGTGACGGAGCTCCCGAATTCGGCAAGCTCCCTATCCGTCAAATCATATGGGAAGATGGACAGGTTTCGGCAAGACCGTAATCGCTATAAAGGCGCAAATAAAAATGGCGCGGAAAACCACGCCATCTTTGAATATCAATCAGTTGTCGGTTTAAAAACTAAGCGTCGGAATCCGCCGTTTCAGCAACCGGTGTATCGCCGGCGCCTTCATCCTTGGCAACACGACGCGGACGGCCCGGACGTCGCGTAGTGCGGCGGACAGGAGCTTCTTCTTCAGCCGAAGCTGCAACTGGTGCTTCAGCCGCAGGAGCAGCCTTTTCAACGACAGGAGCGGCTTCCTCTACGACAACCTTGGCAGGCTTTTCAGCGCGTGCGGGCTTTTCAACGACCGGTGCTGATACTGGAGCTGGCTGTTCGTCAGCTGCAGCAACCGGCGTCTCTAAGGAAGGCTGTTCCGAAGTATCTTCTGAATTGAAACGTTCGCGTTGCGGGCGACGACCGCGACCAAGACGACGCTGATCGCGTCCGTCACGGGGTTGCGAGCGGTTTTCCGAACGGTTCTCACTGCCTTGGTCGCCATAGACGACTTCAGCAGGTGTGCCTTCGATAACAGGCTGCGGGCCCGAACCGTTTACTGGCTGCGGTGCGGAAGCGGCTTGAACAAAGCCGTTTTCATTTTCATCTTCATCACCACCATCATTGTCGAAGTTTTCTTCGCGCTGATATGGAATGTTCTGCTGCGCCATGGCAGCCATGATGATGCGATTGTAATGTTCTGCGTGCTGAAGATAATTTTCAGCGATGACACGATCGCCGGACGCCTGCGCGTCACGAGCCAGTGTCGTATATTTTTCTGCAATATGTTGAGCATTGCCGCGGATTTTTACGTCCGGACCATTGCTTTCATAATTACGCGACAGAGGATTGGGGCCCTTGCGGTTATTGTTGTTATTATTATTGTTATTCCCCCGTCCGCGCATGCGCCTGTTCTGCTGTGCTGGCCTCATAGTCATCTCTTTTCAGATTAAAGGGCGTAAAATTCCCGTAGCGTAAAGCCACCGGCTTCGCATTATCGAGCCATGGAGGAAGCACACCCTAAAACTTCCCACACATCGAATGGTTCTGAGTTCCGCACTGTCCATCAAAGACAACACGAACCTTTCGGGTTGGCATTTTGCAAGACCCGATCCGAAAAGACGAACTTCTCGGAACTATTTTTGAAAGTCGTGCACTTCCGTACAAACCATCCCATGAGAAAAACCCACATGGGAGCATGACCCAAAGTCGTCATGGAGCATTTCCGCCACCGCCCTCAAGCGGGCAAAACCATTCTGGCTGTATACGGTGGCTGGAAACTAAACGGCTTCGCGTCAAATTCCAAGCGCTTTTTTAGCATCATCGAGCGTTTTTTACAGCGCATCCCGAAAACTGTGAAATGGTTTTTGGACATGATACGCGCTGAAAACATCGTTGGATGCGTCGATCTGTTTCAATCAGACCACACACAACTCCGACACTCGTTCGTTTAAAAGCCCATTGCATCTTTCTGCGTGAAAACCATGGCCCTTCTATGGCCACCGAGATCGCTTGCATTATTGATCAAATGGAAGTCGGCGCTTTCAAAAATCACGCTCACATCGTCAAACTGGCCTGCGCCAATTTCGACGGCAACTATTCCATCCTTATATAAGTACCCGGCCGCATGTTTTGCAAGGGCACGATAAAAATCCAGTCCATCCGCGCCTCCATCAAGGGCCGCCATCGGATCGTGCTCACGCACTTCTCGCGACAGATCCGCGATTTCTTCATGCGGAATATAGGGGGGATTTGAAACAATAAGATGAAACCGCCCACGCACATTGGCAAACCAGTCGCTTTTGAGCGCCGCAAATCTGTCGCTCACGCCATTCATCGCCGCATTGATCCGCGCCATGGCCAGTGCGCCTTCAGCAACGTCCAGTCCGACGCCGTGAAGTTTTTCAAACTGATGCAGCAGTGAAATCACGATGGCGCCGGTCCCGGTGCCCATGTCGAGCGTCGTTGCCCGGCCATGCTGTGCGATCAGTTTTTCGAGATAGGGTGAAACCAGCTCAACCAGCGCTTCAGTATCAGGGCGAGGTTCAAGCGTTTCCGGTGAAAGGCGGAAAGGCAAACCATAAAACTCGCGCATGCCGATAATGCGATGTACAGGCTCGCCAGCTATCCGTCGCTCCAGTGCGTCATTCAATTGCACGACCTGCACTTCATCAATGAGCTTCTCCGGCGAGGAAATCAGATCAAGTCGCGTTGCGCCGGTGATCCACTCGACCAGAAGCTCTGCGTCGAGATCGGGTGTATCGAGTTCTGCCGCACGCAGCCGTGCACGGCTTGATGCCATCAAGCTATCAAGACGCTCGCCGCTCACGCGTTTTCACCCAGTTCCATCAGAAGTGCTGTCTGGTGATCGGAGATCAATGCATCGACCAGTTCGTCGAGCTCACCCATCATCACACGATCAAGCTTATAGAGGGTCAGATTGATACGGTGATCAGTAACGCGGCCCTGTGGAAAATTATAGGTGCGGATGCGCTCGGAACGATCACCCGAACCAACCTGGCTGCGACGCGATTCCGAGCGTTCGCTCTCAGCCTTCTGCCGCTCCATATCGTAAAGACGTGCGCGCAGGATCTGCATGGCACGGGCACGGTTCTGGTGCTGCGATTTTTCGGCCTGCACCACCATGATGCCCGTTGGAATATGGGTAATACGCACAGCCGAGTCAGTCGTGTTGACGTGCTGACCACCGGCACCGGAGGCGCGCATCGTATCGATGCGGATATCCTCGTTGCGGATTTCAATGTCGATATCTTCGGCTTCCGGCAACACCGCAACGGTTGCAGCGGATGTATGAATGCGCCCGCCCGCTTCGGTTTCAGGCACGCGCTGCACGCGATGCACACCTGATTCGAATTTGAGCTTGGAGAAGACACCTTTGCCCGAAACCGTGGCAATGATTTCCTTATAGCCGCCTGCGTCCCCCTCGCTGGCCGACACCAGTTCGACCCGCCAGCCTTTTTCGGCTGCAAAACGCTCATACATGCGGAAAAGATCGCCTGCGAAAAGCGCGGCTTCCAGTCCACCTGTACCGGCACGGATTTCAAGGATTGCATTCTTCTCGTCGGCGGCATCTTTCGGCAGAAGAAGAATCTGCACTTCCTGCTCCAGCCCCTCAATCCGCTCAAGCACGCCCGGCAGTTCTTCCACCGCCAGCGCCCGCATCTCAGCATCGGTCGATGCGTCATCGCGCATGGAAGCGAGGTCCCGCGCTTCATTACGCGCATCGGTCAGTTCACGGATTTTGCCTACGACGTCCTGAAGCTCGGAATATTCCGACGCAAGCTTTACATAGGTTTCCGAATCCGGATTGTTCGCCATCTGGCTTTCAATCATCGAGAACCGCTTGAGAAGCTGGTCCATCCGGTCCTGTGGCAATGCGATCATTGGTATGTCCTGGTATCTATAGCTGTTACGCGAATAAGCAGTATTGAGCGCCGCGCGCAATGCGCGGCACCCAAACATTCCATGCAATTTGCTACGCTATAACGGAATATCGTTGTCTTCGGCAAACTGAAGCAGCAATTCACGCATCGAATGTGCGCCATTGGGCTTGTCCAGCTTTTCGTTCAACAATGCATTGAGCTTGCTTACATCAAGCGCACCAAGCATCGCCTTCACTGGTCCGATATTGGCCGCCGACATGGAAATCGAGCGGAAGCCAAGGCCAAGCAACGCCATCGCAGTCAACGGACGGCCCGCCATTTCACCGCACAACGTAACCGGCTTTCCATGGCGATTTCCAGCATCGACAATATGACGAAGCGTACGCAGGAAGGCTGGCGAAAGCTGATCGAAACGACCTGAAATCAACGAATTGCCGCGATCGACCGCCATCAGAAACTGAAAGAGATCGTTGGAACCAACCGAGACAAAGTCGACAATCGCCATCAACTCGTCAAGCTGCCACAGAAGTGCCGGTACTTCGACCATCGCACCGAGTTTGAGATTGAGCGGCAGTGTATGAGCAAAGCGGGAAAGATGACGGACTTCGCGATCGATGATCTCGCGCGCGGCCTTCACTTCACTAACTTCCGTGACCATCGGCAGCATGATTTTAAGTTCACGCCCGCCCGCAGCTTTCAGCAGCGCGCGCAACTGTGTGCGCAGCAAGCCCGGGCGATCCAATGTCAGACGGATTGCACGCCAGCCGAGAGCAGGGTTTTCTTCCTGTGCAGTCGCACGGAAATATGGAAGCACTTTATCGCCGCCAATATCGAGCGTCCGGAAGGTTACAGGCTTGTTGCCTGCTGCCTCGATCACCGAGCGATAAAGCCGTTCCTGCTGTTCAGCACGCGGGAAAGTCGACGCCACCATGAACTGAAGTTCGGTACGAAACAAACCAATACCGGCAGCGCCCGATGCCGAAAGTTGCGGCAGATCCACCAGCAAACCGGCATTCATCAGCAGCGAGATATCGACGCCGTCCTTTGTCAGAGCAGGCTTGTCGCGCGATTCACGATAAAGCGCCTGACGACGGGCACGGAAACGAACCTTTTCCGCATAGGCGGCTTCAACGTCCGACTGCGGACGCAGATGCACGATGCCCTCATCGCCATCGACAATCGCCGCATCGTTGTTTTCAGCCATGGAAACAGCGCCTTTGGCCTGTCCCACGACCGGAATCCCCATCGCGCGTGCAACAATCACCACATGACTTGTTGCTGCACCATCTTCCAGAACCACGCCGCGCAAACGTTCACGCGGATAATCAAGGAGTTCGGCAGCACCCATGGTTCGCGCAACAATGATCGCGTCCTTGGCCAGAGATTCGGCCATGGTCTTTACATCGCGCCCCATGAGCTGTCGCAGCAAACGATTGGCCAGATCATCGAAGTCGGACAGGCGCTCACGCATATAAGGGTCGGTCAGATGCACCATGCGCGCACGCGTGTCGCTCTGAACCTTTTCGACAGCTGCTTCGGCGGTCAAACCATTGTGAACTGCTTCTTCGAGACGGCGTACCCAGCCGCGATCATGGGCAAACATGCGGTAGGCTTCCAGCACTTCACGATGCTCACCTTCAATCGCCACATCGCGGCGCGAAAGCATATCATCAATCGAAATGCGCAAAGACCCCAACGCTTCTTCCAGTCGGACCAGCTCAGCCTGACTGTCTTCATTAAAGAGATTGGTTACAACGATACGCGGCTCGTGCAGTACGACATGGCCAAGGCCGATGCCGTCATTGAGCCCATTGCCAGTCACACTCATCGGACGGCCAAGATCCAGTTCAATGCCTGGACGCGCAAGACGCAGACCATCTCCCGTCGCAATGATTTCGGCCAGAACCATGGCTGTCGTTTCAAGTGCTTCTACCTCGTCCTCACGATAAGCGCGCTTGGTCTGGTTCTGGACAACAAGAACGCCCAAAGTGCGGCCCGCGCGAAGCACCGGAACACCGAGGAATGAATTATAAGCTTCTTCGCCTGTTTCCGGCAGATAGGCAAAAGCCGGGTGGCTCTGCGCGTCGGTCAGGTTCAAAGGGCGTGCACTCGCAGCAATGGTGCCGACAAGGCCCTGCCCCAAACGCAACTGCGCCAGGTGAACGGATTGTGGATTAAGACCTTCAGTGGCGTAGAGTTCAAGCACACCATCGGCGCGAAGGATGTAAAAGGAGCAGACTTCCGCAACCATGTTTTGCGCGATTTCACGGACAATCCGGTCAAGACGCTCCTGCGGCTCCAGCGGCTCCGCCATCAATTCGCGCAGCCGCTTCAACAGCACGCGGGGACCGGTTGTCAGATCACGCATGATCGTCGGGGGCTCCTCATTCTGGTACAGGCTTAGCTTCACGCAAAGCCAGTTCCCATTACCCGCCTGCGAAGCGTTACGCCAAATCCTTTGTGAGCATTTTTGACACGCGCGTCTAGTCTCTTCGTCAGAAAATCTGACAACTTGTATAATAAGACAATGCCGCCCCCAAAAGTGGTGAGCGGCATTGTTTCAAAACGGGTCTTTGGTTGCGAGCCTCTCAGCCGGCTAATGATCCGACTAAGCGCTGATTATTTATCAAGCCCATAGACGCCATGCAGTGTACGCACAGCGAGTTCTGCGTAAGGCCCATCAATCAGGATGGAAATCTTGATTTCCGACGTGGTGATAGCACGGATATTGATGCCTTTTTCAGCCAATGCCTTGAAGGCAGTTGCTGCAACACCTGCATGGCTGCGCATGCCAATACCGATCACCGAAATCTTGGCAAGGCCGGTTTCCGACTGAATGTGATCGGAGCCGATTTCCGCCTTCACTTTATCGAGAACGCGCAGTGCCTTGTCGATATCACCGGTCGGGATCGTGAACGTCATGTCGGTTTTCGAACCGTCTTCCGACACGTTCTGTACGATCATATCGACATTGATGTGCTCTTCGGCCAGAGGTCCGAAAATCGCAGCCGAAATGCCTGGCCGGTCGGCCACGCGTCGGAGCGAAATCTGAGCTTCATCCTTCGCATAAGCGATACCAGTGACGACCTGCTGTTCCACGATTTCATCCTCGTCGCAAATGAGCGTTCCGGGCGGGTTGATCGGATCATCCATGCCCGGTGCATTGGGGTCCGTAAAACTTGAGCGCACGAAGGTGCGAACTTTATGTACCATGGCAAGCTCGACCGAGCGTACCTGAAGCACCTTGGCACCGAGCGAAGCCATTTCCAGCATTTCTTCAAACGTAATGCGTGAAAGGCGCTTTGCCTTGGGTTCGATGCGCGGGTCGGTCGTATAGACGCCATCGACATCGGTATAGATATCGCAACGGTCAGCCTTCACACCCGCGGCAATCGCCACAGCTGAAGTGTCAGAGCCGCCACGGCCCAGCGTTGCAATGCGGTTATCCGGGCCGATACCCTGGAAACCGGCAACAACGGCAACCTGCCCCATTTCCATGCGACGGATGATTTCCGAACCGTCGATTTCCTGAATACGGGCGGCGCCATGCGCATTGTCGGTCTTGATCGGAATCTGCCAGCCCTGCCACGAACGGGCGTCCACACCAATAGACTGCAGCGCAATCGCCAGAAGGCCACTCGTTACCTGTTCGCCAGAAGCAACGATCGCATCATATTCGCGCGCATCGTAGAAGGGTGAAGTGCCACCGGCAACCTTGGGCATGTTCTGCACCCAGCTGACCAGTTCGTTGGTCTTGCCCGACATGGCGGAGACAACGACGGCAACCTGATTGCCGGCATCGACTTCACGTTTGACGTGGCGCGCCACATTAGAGATGCGTTCCAGATCGGCCACAGAAGTGCCGCCGAATTTCATCACGATGCGCGCCATTTAAGGATACGTCCCGTCTTTTGAAAAATTACACTAACGCCTGCCGAAACCTTATTTTCTTGCGACAGACAAACCCGGGGTCACATAGCTAAAATGTCGCGCTTCCGCAAGGGTGTGATTCCCGTGAAACAATAATCAACGCTTCAGATTCGGGAATTTGATTTGATCCTTGACTTTAACACGCTACCTTGAGAGCAGGACTGTATGCTGCGTCCGCTGGAGAATGATATGACTGAGACTGCCCGTACCACCATCGATGCTTCCGAAATCGAGCATTTTTCGCGCATTGCCGCACAATGGTGGGACCCGCAGGGCAAGTTCCGTCCGCTTCACAAGTTCAATCCGACGCGGCTCACCTATATCAAGGAAAAGGTCTGCGAGAAGTTCAATCGCGATCCCAACAGCCCTCGCCCGTTTGAAGGCTTGCGCTTTCTCGATATCGGCTGCGGCGGAGGACTTCTGTGCGAGCCGATGTCGCGTCTCGGCGCAACGGTGATTGGTGCGGATGCATCCGAAACCAATATCGAAGTTGCAAAAATCCACGCCGCCCAAAGCGGTGTCGAAGTCGATTATCGTGCAACCACCGCAGAAGCACTGGCTGAGGCTGGCGAGAAGTTCGATGTCGTTCTCAACATGGAAGTGGTCGAACACGTCTCTGACGTTGATCTGTTCATGTCTGCGACCAGCGAAATGGTGAAGCCGGGCGGCCTGATGTTCGTGGCCACCATCAATCGCACACTCAAAGCCTATGGCCTTGCAATCATCGGCGCTGAATATGTATTGCGCTGGCTGCCTCGCGGCACGCATCAATATGAGAAGCTGGTGCGCCCTGAAGAACTGGAAGCTGCATTTTCCAAGGCTGGCCTCACCCTTATCGACAAGCTTGGTGTCACTTATAATCCGCTGGCCGACAGCTGGAGCCGCTCACGCGATACCGATGTGAACTACATGGTTCTCGCAGAACGACCCGCGTAAACATTCGATTATAAGCGTTTCTGGGCTTTTGTCGTCAGCGCCACACCAAAGGCAATGACGACCGCACCAATCCAGGTGAGCGGTGGATAGTTTTCACCCAAAAACAACGTGCCGGAAATCAACCCGAGAGCTGCTGCAACATAGCCGATCTGGCTGAGATAAACCGGCCCACCAACCGCCTGTAACCTGAAGAACAGAGCAAACATGCCTGCCGAGGCAATAGCTTGTGCAACTGCCGTCATCGGTGCCAGAGCCAGTGTCCCAATTGGAAAGTTGCCGCTAAACAGGAAAATACCCACAAAAAGCATCACGGCTGCAGCCAGATGACTACCTGCGGCAAGTTCCGTTGGATCCGCATTTTTAGGCCAGTCGAGCGTGCGATAGACATTCCCCATTGCCAGAAGCACCGGAATGAGAAGTGCGAGTCCAATCCACAATGGATCAGCAGGCTTGCCTACTTCTCCACGTGTCATTGCCACCATGATTGCGCCGATGAACCCGGCGACAATCCCTGCGATACCAAGCCCGTTGGGACGGCGCAGACCAAATCCCATTGAGATCACCAGCGTCATGACCGGCGAAAGCGTGTACATGATTCCCGTGAAACCAGCACCAAGGCGCGGAATAGCCGACAGGATCAGCAGATTCGGCAGCGCGTAAGAAATCGCCGCCGTGCAGATGTAATAACGCAGCTTGCCGTAAGACATCCCAACCCGCTTTTTGCTCAAAAGCAAAACCAGAAGCAGAATAATCCCCGCACTGGCTGAAAACAGGAATGTCCACATTGCAGGCGGAACACCGGCTTCCGCAGCAATTTTTCCCAGAGGTAAAATGAGGCCTAGCAACGTGCCAGTGGCAAGCAACAGGAAAGGCGCGGAATCCAGAAGTTTCATGCGCCGTGTGCCCCCTCACGCAATTCGATAATCTTTATAAAATCAGTTCTTGTCTTCCGGGAAGACAGGCAGCGGCATCACATCGACACCGTCTTCGATGAGAGAATGAACGTCTTCCCTGGAAGCTTCGCCGTAAATGCCGCGCGCTTCAGTCTCACCAAAGTGGATCTTGCGGGCCTCTTCGGCAAACTGATCGCCGACATAATCCGCATTCTCGCGAACCTTGCGGCTCAGCTCGCGCATCTCATCCAGCACCTGCTTCTGTGCTTCCCCCATGGCAATCGCCACCTGCTCTTTCGAGCGGCTGGTGGATACAGCAGGCGCCATCAGCGACTTCTGCACTTGCAGCGATCCACAGGACGGACAGGATACAAGCTTGCGCTCCGCCTGCCGATCAAAATCAGCATTATCGCGGAACCAGCCCTCAAACTCATGGCCGTGATCGCAATGAAGCGAAAAGCGGATCATGGACTATGCGTCCTCTTTCTCTTTTGCGGAGGCAACCTTAACCGAGAACTCACGCGCATTCTTGAGATTAGGCACTTTGGCGCGTGCGCTTGCACTTTCCGCAATGTCAATATCTGCAACAATGACAGCCGGTTCGTCGTGGGCTGCTTCCGCCAGAACCTTGCCCCAAGGCGAGACGATCAGCGAATGGCCGTAGGTCTCGCGACCGTCTTCATGGAGGCCACCTTGTGCTGCTGAAATCAGGAATGCACCATTTTCAATCGCACGTGCACGCTGCAAAATATGCCAGTGGGCTTCACCCGTCTGCCTGGTGAAAGCAGCAGGTGCTGTGATCACATTGGCACCGGCGAGCGCCTGCGCGCGGAAAAGCTGCGGGAAGCGAATATCGTAGCAAACAGCCATACCGACATTAGCAAAGGGCAATTCGGCAATAACGGTTTCTTTGCCCGGCTCATAGGTTGCCGATTCGCGCCAGCTTTCGCCATTGTCGAGATCAACATCGAACATATGAACCTTGTCATAAGTGGTAATCTTTTCGCCTGAAGGCGCGAAGATGCCACCGCGATTGGCGATCTTGCCGTCGCCCACATCAATGGCCGTCGATCCGATATGCAGAAAAATGCCGTGCTTCTTTGCGAGCGCCGATGCAGCCCTGAACACAAGGTCATTGCTTTCATCGCGCAAGCTTGCAAAAAAGGCCACACGGTCGCGCATCAGCGCGCCGGTCATTTCAGGGGTCTGCACATAATGAGCACCCTTTGCCACAGCATCAGAAACCAAGGTTTCCAAAGCTTCGACATTGCGAACAATATCGGTGCCTGAACGCATCTGGACAGCAGCGGCGCGAAAAGTGCTCATTGGTATCTCCCCTAAATTTAGTTCAGTGCGCCGGTTGCAAGCAGGCTGTCGAGCTTGCCGGCATTGTCGAGCGCAAAAAGATCGTCGCAACCGCCGACATGAACCGAACCCACAAAAATCTGCGGGAAAGTGTTGCGGCCCGAACGCTCCTGCATTTCTGCACGCAGTTCAGGCGTGGCACCCGCATTGATTTCGTTGAACTGAACGCCCTTCTCATTGAGAAGCCCCACTGCACGTGTGCAATAAGGGCAGCCTGGGCGGGTATAAATGGTAACATCAACCATGAAAAACTCCATTCGTTGCCAACTATATAAGTGGCAACGCACTGATCTGGAAGCCCCTCATGCATTCACGAAACTGTATTTATGTGTCGGGCAGGACGCGACTAAATGTCAACACGTCAACACTCTTTGCCCCACCGCGCAGCAAGGCGCGGGTCGTAGCTTTCACGGTCGATCCGGTCGTGTAGACATCATCAATCAGCAAAATGCGACGCCCCCGCACATGAATATCGTGTTCCTTCGGAACCCGGAACGCGCCGTCGACATTACGCTTTCGCTCTTTCAGACCAAGCCCGATCTGCTGATCGGTACGGCGAATACGCTTGACCGCCTGTGGGGCAAAAGGCTTGTTGCTCAGCTCTGACAACGTTCGGGCCAATTCTGCCGACTGATTGAAACGTCGCGACCAGAAGCGCCACCTGTGCAAAGGCACAGGCAGAATAACATCACATTCATCCAGCAATTCTCGCCCTGCCCGCTGCATCCAGCGCGCCATCCACGGCGCAAGATCGGTTCGGTCATGAAACTTGAGTGCCACCGCCATGCGCTGTGCCGCCCCCCGATGCAACACTGCCGATCGTAATCGGCGGAACGGCGGCGGGTCGGCAATGGCCTCAGCGCTCATGAAATTCTCGCCGAAATCATGATTGAACGGAATGCCCAGCACCGGACAATAGGGCTTTTCGATAAAGCGCAACTGCGACCAGCATTGCGGGCATAGGGTTCCCGGTTCGGAAACCTGCGTACGGCAACCGATACAACTCGCCGGAAACAAAATATCCGAAGAATAGCGTAAGCCGCCACGAACGACGCTGAGTGCGTTCGTTTTGATCCTGTACAACAAGCTTTGATGCGATCTGCCGTCATCTGCCATTGCATTCGCCCCCGTTCGAATGCATCTAATCATTTGCTTTCACGCATTATCCTACGCAAAACCGCTTCACACTTTTGCTGGAAATGCTTCTACTTTATCTCAGTATGCTCGAAAGAGAAGACGGAATCGCAATGGCCGCTCCCTCATCCGCCCCCGCACACGAAAGTGCGATATTTGATCGCGATCTTTTGCTGGCCTTCCGTCGGCGCGCATTCAGACGCGCTGAACCGGGTGCGGATTTTCTGTTGCGTCGCGCTGCAGAAGATCTGGAAGACCGGCTGGATGCTGTCAAGCGTCACTTTCCTATTGCTGTCGACCTTGCTGGCCACAATGGGTCTGCCGCCGCAGCCATTGCCCGATCAGGCAAAGCCGATCTGATCCTGCGCGTCGAACGCGATGAAGCTTTCTTGAAAGGCCCTTTTGCAGCGATTGTTGCAGATGAAGAAATTTTGCCGCTCAAACCCGGCAGCGTTGATCTCATCGTTTCACTCATGTCTTTGCACGCGACCAATGATACGCCGGGTACAAT
>RCUT01000559.1_pt1 | contig 19127 bp, 19 predicted proteins | sample 2166171 | NCBI WGS metagenome assembly RCUT01 (sample SAMN09932757, study PRJNA488358) | compost metagenome | isolation source: compost soil in 4-hydroxybenzoic | place: Germany: Experimental Botanical Garden
AGTGGAAACCGGCAGCAGGAGCCAAGGGCATCTACGAGGGGAGTGATCGCAAGACAGGCAAGGTCAAGTGGACCGGCACCCGCGTCGATCTGGTGTTCGGCTCGAACTCCCAGTTGCGGGCCCTGGCGGAGGTCTATGCCAGTGCGGACGGGAAAGAGAAGTTCGTGAAGGACTTCGTGGCTGCCTGGGCCAAGGTGATGAACCTGGATCGCTTCGATCTCGCCTGACCCACACTCCCTGCATGTCGCCTGGCCTGCTTCAAGGGACATGCGTGAGGGATGACCGGGCACCACAAAACAGAAACCCGACCATAAGGTCGGGTTTTTATATTGGCGGCGGGTCTGGATTGACCCGGACTGCCCTGCCCCTTGTCGAGCCTGAGTCAGAACCGAGCCGCCCATCAGCGGATAAAGTCAAAGGGCCTGTCTTGCGACAGGCCCTTTGACTTTATTTGGCGGTGAGGGAGGGATGATTCGCCACTGCGTGGCTCACCCCTTCGGGGCGGCCTCTGGCCGTTCATCGCAGCAAGCTGCTCTGCTCGAACCTGGCGAGGCTTCTCATCCTCCCTCCATCGGCATCGGGTGTTGTTATGCCACCAGATGCAAAAAAACCGACCCTGAGGTCGGTTTTTTATAATTTGGCGGTGAGGGAGGGATTCGAACCCTCATTCTCGTACATCACAGCACAAATATAACCTTTACATTCAATGACTTACGCAGAAACTTCCGACCATAAAAACAGTGCAATTGACTCAAGCTATTGCCATGAGTTTTCTATACCATTTATAAAGAGAAACTCTGGAATGTCAAGAACTTGAGCATGCTTTCTGACTATCGAGATCATGTTATGGTTATCTCTGAATGACGAGTCTATTCACGTCATCGCGAAGTCCATAAACGATCCCCAGTCAAGTTATCCGATTGATTTGGTGTAAAGACAGGGCGTGTGTTGGCCACTCAAACAGGGTGTTCAGGAGTGGGTTTTTGAATAACCCACTCCTAACCGAGCACCGAATCCTTTGGGGATCATTAACTAGCGACGTCATTCAGTGCCATGTGATTTACATCAGAACGCCAGCGACGCACCGTCTTCCGGGATATCAACGCGGCTTTCGATACCCTGCTTCTTGACGTAGGCCCGCAATTCTTCACGGGTCAAGGACATGTGATTGACTGCGTCCATGTGCACCGCAACAATTTTTGCATTTTTCGCAACCTGTGATGCGCGCAGCACATCTTCCTCGCCCATGATGATTGCGCCTTCGAACCCGGTCATTTTTGCTTTCCCGGCATTGAGCACGATGACTTCGGGGTCATATGTCTCAATGGCCTGGTCAACCTCTTTGCGCCAGATAGTGTCACCGGCCAAGTAAAGGGTCTTATAGCCCTTCGCTTGAAAAACTACGCCCATGGCTTCACCAAGAGGTTTTGCAAGTGCTGGAACGGCATACATTTCGTCTGTGCCATGCTGGCCACCGGTTTTGGTGATTTTTACTCCGCCAAATTCAGCTTCGTCAGTCAGTACACGTACGTTCTTGAAACCCTGAGAGCGGATCAGCTGTGCATCAGCCTCATGTTGTGCAAACAGCGGAATGTCTTTTGGCAGTGCTTTTTGTGCGGCATCGTCCCAGTGGTCAAGGTGTGTATGAGTAACGATGACCGCATCAACACCGGAAATGACGTCCTCTACCGATCCGGGTAATTCCACCATCGGATTGCGGAGGTTGCTGCGATAGGTACCTTCAAACCCAGGGTAAGTGCCCTTTTTAGCCAGCATCGGATCGATCAGGAAGGTAGTGCCTGCGTAAGTGATTTTCACTGTCGCATTACGAACCTGCTGCATTTCAACTTTATGAGTTGAAGTGGAAGCCTGAGTGTCGCTTTCTCCTGCAAACACCGGGGCGGTGACTGCACCAAAAGCAATGGAGAGTACGAGGGGAAGAGCGTTGAGTTTCATGTGATTGTTCCTATTGACGTTTTGAGGTGGTCATTTTTGCTTAATCTCCATACGTTCAAAAGTGGCCAAAATGACATCTTTCGATATAATTGGGCCATTGGTAATCAAGCAGGATCTAACCTATGTCCGCCATACGTGTTGCTGTACTCACCTTCAATGGTGTGAGCTTGTTTCATCTCTCCGTACCAGGACTCGTATTCGGAACCGTTCAAACCGCTCAGCATGAACCGCGATACGAAATCAGCTACTGTGCTGAGCTACCGGGCATGGTAGAGAGCGATCAGGGTATCGCCATCGCCGTCAAGCACGGGCTTGAGCTCATGGATAAATCCGATGTCATCGTCATTCCTGCCTGGAGTAATCCCTCGGTTGTCGCATCAACAGCGCTGGTTGAAGCGCTGAAACTCGCCAATGTCCAAGGCAAGCTGATCGTGGGGTTATGTTTGGGCGCGTTTGTGCTCGGCGATGCCGGTTTACTTGATGAGAGAGAGGCTACCACTCATTGGCTCGCACGAGAGACGTTTGCACAACGGTTTCCGAAGGCACGTTTTCGGCCCGAGGTGCTCTACGCCAGTACCGACAACATCATGACCTCCGCAGGAACCCTAGCCGCGATTGACTGTTGCCTTCATTTGGTGATGCAGCGATACGGCGCTGAAACGGCCAATCGCACTGCGAAGCTTCTGGTGACCCCTCCACATCGGCAGGGGGGACAATCACAGTATGTTGAACACTCCGTCCCGCGACTTGCCACTGAGACTCATCTGTCCGATGTGCTGATATGGGCGAGGCAGAATCTGGCCAGTGATCTATCGCTGGATGTTCTGGCTGAAAGGGCAAAGATGAGCCGGCGAACCTTTACTCGCCGGTTTCGCGACGCCACCGGCAGTACGGTCACCCAATGGTTGAATGCTGAACGCGTTGCCAGAGCACAAGCGCTATTGGAAACGACGGATTTACCGATTGAATGCATCGCTGGTGAAGCCGGTTTCGGGACGGCCTTATCGTTAAGGCAACAATTCAGTGCCCAGTTGGGCACGTCACCCTCTGACTATCGACGGATGTTCTTTCGTAAAATGAATCCTGAGGCGGAGACGCAAGATCTGGATCGTGAATCGCCTCGGCTTCTCTAGACACTTTTGAGCCGTTCGAAATATTGCTTTTCACACTCTACTGGCGATAGCCCATTGTTGAAACTGTGCCGACGCTTGGGGTTGTAAAACATTTCAATGTAATCGAACACATCCTGCCGGCTGAAGTTACGTCCAGATAGCTGATTTGGGTAATAACGCCGCATATCGACCTTGAAAGCGACGAAAATAGCGGAAGTGAAGGTTCCCGTTATTGCCCGTGGTCGCGCATCGTGCGCCGAATAAAATAAGGGGTTGGCTGGCATAGCCCGTTGTTTCCTTGGCAAAAATGCTCGTCGAATTAGGCGAAGGAAATTAATGCAGAACAGGACCTTAGAAGGATGTTAAATGCTATATCCTCTTAAGGTCCTGTATAACTAACTGTGTATAAAAGTATCGATCCATGTGACTATCATTAATGGGTAATCAGGATCCTCACTCAGTCGATAAAACCGAGAGCACGTAGCTTATCAAGGGCCCGGTCCTGGTCGGCATTGGAGAAATCGGGCTCCTGAGCAATCCGAACCAGGCGGTCAAACACCTCTTTACTCTGAGAATCCAAAACTGCACAGACCGACGCTAATGAGACAGTGTAGCGATCGCTGCAAGCAGATGCCATCGCTTGAGCAAGCAAAGCGCTTGAACGAGTGCCGTTGTGCTTTTCAATACTCCTAAAAAGATCGTCAAAAATTTTCATTATTTACTCCATTTCCCTTCAAGGGAAGATGTGAATAGGCTCCAGACGTAAAAATAGAAACGCCTGTGTGTTTAATTAAATAAATTAAAACTTCGTGTGTGGCAGGTGACACTTATTCCCTGTTAGCACCTCCTTTGAGCTGGGTTAGTTTTATGTTCTTGCGGCGATTAATTTTCCTAAACTCACTCTCAAAATCAATTAACTCAATACGAAATAGGGCTGCTATGTGTCTTTTTGAGCAGGCATGCTTCTTTGAGCTCAACGAGAACCGCTGGTTTCCAGGCACTATGTCACGGCAGCAGGCTCGCCGTTCTGTAGGGCTAAGGATAAATATCCTGTCTGAATTCATTTCACCATCCGGCAGTGCTTTCCCTGATGCCCTATCTTTAAATGATTGAGTGGCCATCATTAGTTTTTTATTATATTCCTCATCCATAAAACACCCTGCAATCTATTTCAGCAACAGGCTATCAGGCTTATTAAGATGATTCAACAGATAATTGAAGATGAACCTAATAATAATTTTTCTAATATTTTCATATATACCTGCACGCGGTATTAATCTCCGCATTATGGACTACTCTCTTGCCGACTGACGTTGATGTTATTGCAATGAAATAGGTAGGTAGGCTTGAACTAATGGAATAGATGCCGCATGCAATTGCATGCGGCAACGCACGCTGGCTAACCTTTAACTTAAGGTGCTACCGACTATGCTGTGCCTGCATAAAGTCGATTATTGAGCCACCTGCGGCGCTATAACAACACCTCAACGGGTAGGTCCGCAAAATGCATAGGAGAAAGATATTTGTGTGCTTGACGATTGCTGCTGACAAAATAGCTTTTATCGAGCATGCTTGATGACACTACATGAAGTAGTTGAAATGAAACTTAGAATAGTCAATCTCTCTTAAATACCTTATAAAATCCTTTCACATCAAATAATTCGCTATAATATAAAAGCTCCCACTCAGGGTTGTTTTGTAGTTTCTGTGAGAATACCTCGTTAGTCACGCATGAGATACAGACGCACTCAACACTAGGCTCAGCACCTAGTGCATTAACTAATTTTGTGAAAAATCCACACCCCTGCCATTCATATGGTATTCCGATCAACTCTATTGATGGACACGCCCTGAATCCATCCCTAAACCGTGGGTATTTTTTCATTATAAAATCAGGGAGTGTTGGTGGCACTCGGATCTCCAAGGTGATCCCCCCTTCTGAGTAATACAACGGTCTGACTGGATAGCCGACCGAACGAAACATCACAATAAAAGCATTGACAAGTGCATCAACGGCTTTATCCATGAGTTCTTCATCCGTCATTTGAACATCCATAAGATTTCTCCGCAGTAGGACGCTAGTGAATTACGAGGAATGAGCCCACGGTAAACCGAGAGACTGCCATCTGCCAAGCGACATAAATGGATCATGCCATTGATTTTTAAGGAGTTTTTTATTGAAAAAATAATTGTACAAATTTCACTCTTGGTTGTTTTTTGCTCTTTTTGAGTGTTGGCTGAACGACATTTAACCTATAACATGCCCATAAACAGAATGGATGTGGATGGGATGGTAAATATCGCTAATGCGGTAGTCATTACATGTGGATAATATGCTCGCAGAGCAATATAAATAAAAACATTTTTGCCGTTCGATTTAATAGACACGAGGCTTAAACAGAACATAAACAGACGAATTCCTGCATATAGAATGACATCAATGCTTGAATGACATGTTCTAGTTGTTTTCAATGTGATTCATATTTTATTTTGAAAACAAAGGCTCAATTGTTTATTTTAGCATCATAATGCATTTTAAATGCAATGTCTAAAATCAGCACTAGGCGCTCTTGTGCATGAAAGGGGGATATGTAAGGGGGGTAATTCTGGATGCAATCTATTTATAGATAGAGGTTCATTGCATGCTTGCATCCAGATGGTAGATATTGTGTGCTTAGGCTGACACATCAGTGAGTAAATCTGTGGCGATATACTCATACGTTTTATCCGGCCTCCTCTCCCGCCGAACCCAAGCATTTGCGACGCATTTTCTGATATAGTTTTTTGCCTGCCGTTCCTGTATGGAAAATTCCGCACAAAAGGAGTTCACTAACTCGGCTGCTGATACTGAGGTATGCCCACTCAGAGCTTTTTTCAGGGAAGTTAATAATGTGTTGTTATCACTATCATTCGCGCTGACGAATATCAGATGTTCTGTTCTGTTTAATAAAATTTCATCAGGAGTTTCAACCGCTCTCGAACTAAATCTGAGACTGAATCTAGCCCCCTGCCCATCCCGCAATGCTAGTGACATAACCCCATCAGCCTCACCATGAATGGATGATGCCCCTCTGATACCAGCAGCACCTGCATTATAGTTCTCAGCTCCTGGTGAAGATTTTCTGGCATGATGCACAACAATATGTGCAGCGGAGCGGCTAATTTTTCTGATGGACCGCATTACCTGCCCCATCAAACCGTTATCATTTTCCGCCGCTGTATGCATCCTAGCTAGTACATCCCAAATAATCAGGTCAGGCTGGATCTCATTCACGATGGAGATCATTTTTTTCGCCTCTACAGGATCCAATACATCCGTTGTCTGGAAATCACCACACCGGAAAAAATTCCGCTCAATTGTTTGGTCAGTCACATTATTATGTGTTGTCATGGTTAAAAATCGTTTCCAGAACAACCGGTCTTTTAGCTCAAAATCCATATACAACACTCGTGCTGGATTTTGATTCTTCCAGTTGAGGAACTGTCCTCCACTGGCGATGGCCAATGCGAGCTGCGTTGCGAGCAGAGATTTACCAGATTTGGGGGCGCCATTGATGATCCACTGATCACCCTGCTCAATCAGTTCGTCCAACAACCAAATCGGTTTTTGCTCACTGGCAATCCGCCCCTCACTAACTCCCCAAGCCAACATTTTATTCTGGAGCATACAGACTCTCCCCCCCAAAAAAGGTTATTATTGTTTGTTGTTTTTATATATCAATGGTAGATATTCATTATTGCTATTTATAAAAATAAATATTGCAAATAATCTTTTATTGATGATGTTCCGCAAATATAAAAAACAAACGCCATTCAGAATATTTTACAAAGAAAGATCTGAATCCATTTCATGACGTGCAGTCCTCTGGCCAGAGTGCTCGTGCTGAGATTTTAATGCATACTCTCCAGGCCTCATCCTGAAACGTGCAATTTTTTTGGCTGCTAATATAGGGTTATCCATTATGATTCTAAGACCTCGAGTAGCAATCTCACCGACCTCTGCGTACTCTCTACGGAGCCGCTCAAGGTCTGAACCTGCTCCTGCAACTGTTCGAGCGAAACGCTCATCTGATGAATGGAGTTCTCGGCAGAGACGTTGCTGTCGCTGGTATGCGTGTTCAAATGCTGCACCATGGTCAGCAAGACCTGATGGTCGTTCATTATCTGCTGCTGTGTGACATGCTGCGATTGAACCTGCTCCCTGAGTGTTGCTATCGAGCTCATCTGCTCGGTGTTGATAAAACTGAGCAACTCTAATAATTGTTTCTCTAAATTCATGATTCACTCCTAGTAATGCTAAAATAGCGCTCAAAATTTTCATCAGCAGTTGAATTAATGCCTTTTCGGTGTCTACTGTTAGGGTTCCCTCAGGGTTAATTGGGGTCAGTGTGTAACCTGCATATAGCTGCATCTGCTGTTGCCAAAAAAGAGCATTTGTTGGCTGTTTGCGATGTCTCTGGGTTATCACTGCGGCCATACCTGTCGGTCGTCTCACAGGCCTCGGAGAGGGCATTGGGTGCAGCGTCTCAGTGACGTTATAGCGGCTCTGATTGAAGGCCCGGCGTTTGGCTATCCGCTCCTCAATCTGCTGCCAGAGTGCATCCAACGACGGTTGTGGAGGTGTTGTTATCGTCAACGTCGGTCTCACCGCATCAATACTGGTAAACGCACGGCTAAATAAAGGTCCTTTCAGCCGAAAAGCCTTGATCTTTCCCTCTGGCACAATCCGTATGTAATCCTTTTTAGCCTCGACTTCGCTAATACCATACATTTGTCGAGTCTGAGGTTGCTCCAGCCAATCAATCACAGCCTGTCGGTTACATAACTGACCCTGAGTTACCCGTAACTGCACCGCATCAGATAACGCTGCAATCAAGTCCGCATTTTTACTGTACCGTGGTATTGTTCCTGTCAGCCTCTGGCGTTGCGGATCATCTGGACGTGCGAGGTTATGTTTCAAGTTGAGGTAATCACGGATCGCATTAAAATCTCCTTCCGCACCTGGTGGGTGAGGGTTGAAATATTTTCCAGTGCGAAGATTAATCCGTGGGATTAAGAAATGATTCTCCAGATTTTGTTCATGCGTATGTTGTACCCACAAGATCATCCTGTCCTCTATGGGTAATCCCGCAAAAACCAGCTCCTCCATCAATGCACGAAATTCCTGGGCAATATCAGGATTGGAGCTCAGCGTCTGGTTGTCCTCAATTGCATGTGCAATGACACCGCTGGTGTATTTATATTTATGTGGCGATATCTCGATTGCATAAGCGATGTCTCGTGGATTTCCAGCCAACAGCTCAGGTGGTGGTGTCCGCCTTACACCATGGATCAGTCTCAGTTGTTGGTTCAACCGATGAACCAATGGAGCGTCATTTTTATCACGAGCAACCCTAATCGCATCAGTGATTGTACTACGCTCATTTTTTTGTTGCGGAGTCAGAGCGCTGTAGATACCCAGTAGGTAATCTATTGGGGCGCTGGATTTAGTCTGGCGATGCCCATTGGTTGCAAAAAATCTAATCACCGCCATAGCTCATGCTCCTCATACTCACTCTCGATTAATGCTGGATTTACCTCCACTGCATCCTCGTCATCCTCACCTGAGTGTGACCATGTAGTGTCTGGGGTCGCAGTATCGCTTTTATCATGGCGTATAACCCGAGATGGCTGTGTTAATTGTGGTGATAACATCTCGTTGATTTTATCAACCTGCTCTTTATGTTGTTTTTCTAGTTCCCTGAGTTCGTATAAAATAAAAAGTAGATTTACATCGCCCTTATGGGAGTTACACCATTTTACCAGCTGATTGAAATTGTTATAAAACCCGGTCTGTTGCGCAATAAGATTATTTATTGTGTCGCGTAATGTTTCTGCTGGAGAAATGACGATTTTCAATTTTGTGAGAGATTGAGATGCTAACCTCGATACAGTGATGCTTGCATTTTTAGCCTTTTTCTCCCAACGACGTTTTTCCTCATATGTGCAGCGTAGCTCGATTCGATGATCACGGATCTCTGTAAAACTCGGCAGCATTTGTCGAACGATGTCTGTATCCATATTTACATCTCTAGCTATACCGTTAATAGTGACAGCGATATCGTCATTGATGCACCTGATAACGGCCCTTTCAATGAGCAGCATGAGATCAGGATCTCTTGTCAGCTCCTCACGTAAAGTATTATTTTTGCTATTCCTTAATTTTTTATTTTCTTTTCCCACGTATTGTCTCCTGGCTGCTGAACAGCTCTAATTTATATATTTAGCGGGTCTGGGCGGCAGCCCAGGTAGGTCCAGGGCGACAGCCATGGCAAGGCTCCGTACACCGTACATTGCGGAACGCAATTTGTACGGTGTAGGAGTGACCTTGCTCTTTTTATTAAAAGCAATAAACTGCCTGATTAGATAGTAGCGTCAACGATAGTTTTTAGCTGCAACGATACCGTACACACTTAGATCATATTAACCCGATAACTCTCTTTAATTTATGCTATCGTAATTCACTTCTTTTTAAGGAGCATTTCGATTAATGGTATTATCGATTGCATCTCTGGCATGGTCATCAACTCATTCCAATTTCTGTACAATGTGGCAGATGGCGCAGCAGACTGCTCTACCGTATCTACAGCATTCGAATGTAAGCACCGTTGCAAAACCGCTCCTGCCTGGGCTCCAAAATCGACTGCATCCTCGACTAACCATTGGCCATAACAGCGCTGAATCATTTCAGTACCAGCATGCCCCATCTGCCGTGCAATCCATGGTACATTTATTCCGGCAGACAATAGTTGACTGGCAAATGTATGACGGAATTGCGATGGCCCGCGATAATCAACGCCAAGAGAGATACAGTACGGTTTAAAGAATTTTTCTCTGTATTCATCGACTGAGGCGTAAGGACGCCGCTTTGCACAAAAATAGGCTAACAATGTCCGAGATTCGATTAATTTAGTTCGATTATCATTCTGCGTGACTTTTATATTTTTTGCCTTTCTATTCTTGGCTTGTTCTAGCAGCAGAGTTAGCGGTTCTATTGCCTGCGCTGTCAATTCTATTGTTCGTCTAGACCCCTCATTTTTAGGGGTTTTATACACACCATTTACCAAAGCCAGATCTATGGTCAGCATCTTTTTTTCGAGATCCACTACTTCAGCACTTAAGGCGAGCAGTTCACTAATTCGTAAGCCAGTTGCTATCCCTACCTGTATCAATGCAGTTTCAATTTGATAGTTTTCCTGCTTATTCTGTTGTAGCAATAGTGCAATCTCAGACTGCAAGAATGGTTTCGGCTTCTTTCTGATAAATTTACATTTCTTTATGTTTTCCATCGGATTAGATGGAATTAAACCGTCGAGTTTCGCCCTAACAAATACACTGCGCAGAATTTCCAGGTAGTGATTAACTGTACAGCCATTATATTTCTTTAAAAGTTTTACGACCATCATCTCTATGTCTGTAGAGCTAAAGTCGATCAACTTTTTCTTACCGAACCAAGTTACAAGCTGCTTGCTCTTGCGGCGATATGGTCCAATGGTCGATTCAGCATAGCGGGCTTCTTTAAATTTCAGATTTTCATTTATTGCCAGTCCAAGAGTCTTATTTAAATCTTTGGCCTGTGAGTTTTTATCATTGTTCATCGGCTCTAATCCAGTTGATTTGCGCATAGGTTATGAGCATTAAAAAAATAAGTCAACAGATTTTTGATGCACAAACGAAATTACAAGTCAAGAAAATTATTTGGTTTTTTAAATAATATCGTTCCACCACAACATCTGAGCCACACAGGGCACGATTTCTGGTTGAATTTCCCTGTTGTAGAGCACGACTGACTGCTTCAGATCCGCCGTCACCGCCTTGTAGTCCTTCCAGGAGACATAGCGCAACGAGTTGCGCACCATGTGGACGATACACAGTTGGACCTTGGTCTGGGGATACTCCACGGCAATGGCATCAGGGAAGCCCTTGAGACCATCCACACACGCGATCAGGATGTCTTCCAGACCGCGGTTCTTCAGCTCGGTCAGGACCGACAGCCAGAACTTTGCCCCTTCGGTCTCGGCCAGCCACAGGCCCAACAGCTCCTTGTGACCCTGCATATTGATGCCCAGTGCCAGATAGAGCGACTTGTTGATCACCCGCTGGTTCGCGCGGATCTTCAGTACAATGCAGTCCAGATAAACGATGGGATAGAGCGGATCCAGCGGCCGGTTTTGCCATTCGTGGACCTGCTCGATGACACGTTCGGTCACCTTCGATACCAGCCCCGCCGAGATGTCGGCGTCATACATCTCTTTGAACGCGTCCACGATATCGCGCGTGCTCAAGCCTTTGGCGTAGAGGGCGAGGATCTGGTCGTCCATCTGGGTCAGGCGGGACTGGCCCTTGCGGACAAACTGAGGCTCGAAGGAGGCGTTACGGTCACGAGGCGCCTGGATGGTGACCTCTCCATGCTGGCCTTTTAGGCGCTTGATGGAATAGCCATTGCGATTGTTGCCGGTCCCGCGGCCTTGTGGAGCGTGTTTCTCATAGCCCAGATGCTCGTCCATCTCGGCATTGAGCGCGGTCTCGACGGTAAGCTTGATCAGCTGTTGGGTGAGGGTGCCGAGATCTTTTTCAGATTTGATGTCTTTGGCCAGCTCAGCGGCCAGTGCTTTGAGTTTGTCTTGGTCCATTTGCTTACCCACGAAGGTATCCTTTTGAAAAAGTTACTTATTCGTGGGCGGTTACACAATTGGATTTACAGGCTCAGTAAAAATGACTGTGACCTTGCAGACGAGACTTCACTACAGATCACAGATCTTCTACAACACTCATCTTCCATTCATTCTTTAGATACTACACCCACCCACTTCGCAACTTTGGCCTTTAGTTATCACTACTTCATTCTGCTTGTCAGCCCATGCCTGCTGTAATACGCCCAGAAAGCTACTTGCAGGCTGGGCGCCACTGAGAGAATACCTGTTGTTGAGCAAGAAAAGCGGTACGCCGCTTGCACCAATGGCGCGAGCGTTGTTTTCATCTGAAATGATGGCGTCCCTCAGTGTTCTACTATTGAGCGCATTTTCGGCATCTGTAGGGCTAACACCCACTTCTGTGGAGATTGCAACCAACTCCTTATGGTCAAAAATAGATCGCCCTTCAGTGATGCTTGCCATGAACAATCGCTCAGCTAGTTTTTCTCCTAAACCTACCTGATCGGCCATCTTTACCATGGCATGTGCATCCTTGGTATCACCAAACAGCATTGTGTCAAAGTTATACAAAAGCCCTTCTGACTCACCAGCAATTTTTATCTGCTTCATCATTAGTTCGGCACCTTGTTCTGTACCAAATTTTTTATACATTGCAGCCTTAAAAGGTGCTGGCGCAAATTCACTTGCTATACGATAGCTGTGGTGGCGAATCAACACATTATCCTTATTTTCAAAAACGTCTAATGCTTTTTCGAACCGTTTCTTTGCTATCCAGCACCATGGACAGACAAAATCGGACCAAATATCAATGGTTATTTGTGGGGAGAGTATATTCATAACTACCTCAAAAAATTTAACTAAATATTGATTGGGATGATATAAATTAAAGCCCGGTAACATAGGATATTATCCAGGCTATATAGCCGTTGGTTTATTCTAGTTGATAAGCTGGATAATCAGTATATCCCTTCTCTGGAGAGCTACTGATGCCGTAATAGGTTGTACGATCGCTTTCCGCCAGTGGCCAATCATTTTGCATGCGCTCAACCAAATCAGGGTTGGCAATGTAGGGAACACCAAAAGCCACCAGATCCACTTCACCTTTTTCCAACGCTTCTTCGGCAATGCTTCGATTGAAGCCGCCGGCAGCGATAATCGTACCGTCAAAAACGTTGCGGAATGAACTCTTGAAGCTATCAGCCTCTTTCGGGGCCGCATTGTAGTTCGGTTGATAGTACAAATGTACATAAGCAAGTTTACGTTGACCGAGGGCTGACGCGATGCTGGCCCAAGTTTCCTCTTCATTATCATACGGTGCTAGGTCGTAAATACGGCCGAATGGTGAAAGGCGAACTGCCACTTTGTCCTCACCAATAGCCATTGAGATAGCATCGATAGTTTCCATCAGGAAACGCTGACGGTTTTCAACAGTTCCACCGTATCGATCTGTTCTGGTGTTCAGTTGGCTACTTAAGAATTGATCAAAGATAAATCCATTGGCCGCCATGACTTCGACACCATCAAAACCAGCCTCTATTGCCAGCAGCGCAGATTTCACAAAATCCTCTGTAATGCGACCGACCTCTTCCGTCTCCAGTGCTCGCGGCTCACTGGGGGTAACCGCGCCCGGCTCGCCAGACTCCGTAAATGCAAACACGGTTGTATTGGTCGCAGGTATTGTTCCTGACGAGACAGGAGCCTGATTACCAGGCAGCAGAGATACATGCGACATGCGACCTACATGCCAGAGCTGCGCAAAAATACGACCACCTTTCGCATGGACAGCATCAGTAACCTTCCGCCAGCCTTGCATCTGTGCCTCATTATACAAGCCTGGTGTATACAAATAGCCGCGGCCCTCTTCAGACACAGGAAGACCTTCCGTGATCAGAAGGCCAGCAGATGCCCGTTGGGCGTAATAAAGAGCAACCAGCTCATCAGCAACATCATTAAGTGTCCTGGTTCGAGTCATTGGAGCCATTACAACACGGTTTTTTAAATGGATACTCGCCATATTGTAGGGAGTGAATAACTTACTCATCGAATACCTCACTAAAGGTTAAATAAAAAATATCAGGATGGCCTGACAAACCAGGCATATCACTCAAGCCCTGCGGCCACTAGTTAGATTCTCGCCAGCAGGAGGCATGCAACTATCTAGTTTGTTGCCGCTGTTGCAAGGAAGATGATACTGTGACAGTCTACCAACCTACTACTAGGTAGGCAATGGTGTTGTTGCAATTTTTTCAACGCCCATCAATGAGCCTTAATTGAGTTCATCTTCCTGTGCAGGAGGAATGTCTGCCTGCTCTATATGAGATGCGCTTGATGCCAAAACCCACAAATGAGGTACCGAAAAATGCATGAGTTGTTCATCTGCAACGAAAATAACTTCCACCAAATTGAGCGCACCAAGGGGTTGGCTGTTGTGCGCTTTTTTGCGTCCTGGTGCCCACCTTGCCGCGATAGTGAAGCGCTCTTTAATGAGTTTGCTGAGCAGCTGGAACACTCTGTGATTGTTGGGAGTGTGAACATTGATCAGTCTCCTGTTTTGACCACCCGCTATGAAATCTGGGGGTTACCCTCAGTGCTGATGTTCAAAGATGGACAGCTGATCAAACGCATCGTCGGGGGGAAATCGTCAGAACATTACCATCACGCACTGACAGAGGTGAAGGACGCCACACTCCGAGGCTCTGAACCAGGGGGGGTGTGACTAAAAACGGTAGAAAAGAACGGCTGCATAGGCATGGTATGCCAGTCAACATGGGTCGATAACAATAAAAACCAGCAGAAACTTGACAAGAAGAACAGACACACATAACCTTAACCTACTAGTTGGTAGGTTGGTTTAATCCTAAATTCTCAGCAGGTGAGACTATGCAGAATAGACAATTTGAAGGTCAGAAGATCTTGGTTATTGGCGGCACAAGCGGCATAGGGTTTGAAACAGCGCTAATAGTCGCCGAGCAAGGCGGAACTGTAGTTATTGTCGGAAGCCGGGCAGAGAAAGCTGAGGAAGCACGTAAACAACTTGCTACTGTAAGCGGTGACGAAAAAGTCTTTGCGTTAACTGCAAACTTATCAAATTTTGAAAGTGTGCAGTATCTGATTAGCCAGTTAGCGCTTGAGCACAAAGATATCGATATGTTGGTAAATTCCGCAGGAATTTATTACCCCAAGGGATTCTTGGAACATACTCTCGATGACTATAACAATTTTCTCGATCTAAACCGCGCATTCTTCTTTATTACGCAGCAGATTGCAGCGTCACTCATAGCTCAGAATAAAACCGGTTCGATCGTCAATGTAACAGCCGTTGCTGCCCGCCAAGCGATTGAAACTGTTACGGCCTCTGCCTATTCAATGGCGAAAACCGGGTTGGATACGATGACTCGGCATGCTGCTGCTGAACTGGCAAGATACGGCATTCGTGTAAATGCAGTCAGCCCAGCCATTGTGGAAACTCGTATTTTTGAACGCTTCATTCCGAGTGAAGAACTAAATAGTGCCCTACAGGATTTCAGTAATTTCCATCCACTAGGCCGAAATGGCACTCCACGTGATGTTGCGGAGACTATTGTATTTCTTCTCTCAGATAAGGCATCTTGGGTGACCGGGGCGATCTGGGATGTTGATGGTGGTGTCATGGCTGCACGTAAGCTTGGAAAATAAAATTCAACAAACTAAAAAGGTACCAAAAATGATCAATGAATGGAGCAATAGACTGTCCGATCTTATCAAGAGCGTGGGTAATCTTGCCAAAGCAAATCAACCTGTGGCTCATGCATTTCATAACCTGGAAGCCGCAACAAGGGCTGGTAATGTACTGGATCCGAAAACTCATGAACTCATTGCATTAGCCGTTGCGGTAACCACTCGATGCGATGGTTGTATCGCAGCTCATGCTGCGGCGGCCAAAAAAGTTGGCGCAACGAAAGAAGAGGTTGCAGCTGCTTTGGGAACTGCAATCGCTCTAAATGCTGGTGCAGCATATGTCTACTCGGCCCGAACTTTAGACGCCTACGATGGAGTATGAGCTCATAGAGTCACTATACACTAACTACTGAAATTAATGTTCCCGATTATTTTGTTAATCGAATAATAGGGGAAGTCACATACAGGAATATTATGAAAAACATCGTTAATGGCATTGACATGACCGAATTCCAGCAATTCGCTGAGGGTGTAAGTCAAGATCCCAGCATATCGAAAGCGCGCTTCAATGTGGAAACTCGTTGGGCCGGTCAAACACGCTCTGTGTCTACGATAAAATCCTATGAACTGCGTGGTAAGAACTATGAGCGTAATTTCCATATCGCAGCAGATGAGCCAACGGAAATATTGGGAACCAATACAGCTCCCAATCCCCAGGAACTACTGATGGCTGCCCTCAATGCCTGCATGACGGTTGGCTACGTTGCCATAGCGGCAACCAAAGGGGTCACTATCAACTCGCTGAAAATTGACACAAAAGGAGAGCTTGACCTGCGCGGCTTCCTGGGATTGGATGAAGCTGTCAATCCAGGTTATGACGAGGTGCAATATAGTGTTTACATCGACTCTGATGGAACTGATGCGCAGTTAGAAGAGATCCACAACGCCGTGCTTCAAACATCGCCTAACTATGCCAACTTCTCACGAGCCATTCGCATGGTACCCAAACTGGTCATTGCAGAGAAGTAATGCAATGAAGAGAGCATGCAGTTTGCTACGTCGAGATTTACCTCTAATCCGTGATGTTATAGCATGCTCTCTCCATGTCCTCACGCAGGTAGTACACCATATGTCTATTGATACAAGAGAATCATTAATCAAATCTGCTGAGTATATGTTGCGTTCCAGAGGCTATGCAGCATTTAGTTATGCTGACCTAGAAAAAGTAGTAGGGATAAGAAAAGCAAGTATACATCACCATTTCCCTAAGAAAGAAGACCTTGGTGTGGTAATTATCGAGTCTTATATTGAGCGTTCCGTTCTCGATTTCGATAGAATTGAACACGATTTTCCAAATGCATTTGGTCGGCTATGTGCATTCGCCTCTTTGTTCAGAGCCGCAATGGCTGATGGAATGTTACCTTTATGTGGTGCACTTGCAGCAGAAATGGCGGCATTGCCTGAAAAATTACAAGCACTAACTCGTAAGTATTTTGACATTCAATTGCAATGGCTTGAAAAAATAATAACTATGGGCATCTCCAGCGGTGAGTTTTCTCCTGATGGAAATTCACGGCAGATAGCTTTTCAGATTTTAAGCCTGATGGAAGGTAGTAGTTTTGTCAGGTGGGCTATGGATGATGGCTTTGAACTTGATCCAAGTGTGATTGGCCGTATTGTCGCAGCCAGAATTTAGTTAGGCTGGCACGGTCTCCATTCATATACCCCTTTTTTACGGACAAATAAAACTCATATAATAGTAGGGTATTTCCCACCCTGCTCTATTATTTATTACACCAGCCAAGTAGAGGAGGACTATCCAACATAGCCAAGATGTCTTAACACTAAGTTTTTATGCGCGGAGTAATCCGCGCTTTTTTATAGATACGGCAGTGCCATGGTGCTGACGGCGCTGGCAGGCTTTGCCGCCACCGCCCAGGCCGCCGATCACAGACAAAATCCGTTTACCCTGGCCTATGGAAGGTGCGAATAAGCGGGGAAATTCTTCTCGGCTGACTCAGTCATTTCATTTTTTCAGTTTGAGCCGATCTTTTCTCCCGTAAATGCCCACCTATCAGATAAGTGAGCATTGAGTTGGGGCTTATACGTCTATGAGCACTACAGCAAAAGTTCACCAGACGGTACTGGATTGACACTTATACTAAGTCTCTGGGAATCAACTCTATCTTTTCTTTCAAAAGAGAGACGCTTACCCGTTTACCATAGCGGCCAAAAGTGATCCCTGTTTTACTATGTCCCGCCAACTCAGCCACAATATGCTCAGCAACGTCCGCCTGTTGCAGCTCATCGATAAACGTGTGTCTCATCCCGTAAATGGTGGGGCGGCCCTGACCTACGATGCCAGCATCATTGAGGTGGCGTTGGAAGCGACAGGTGATGTTATGCGCCCAATCGTCGTCTTTGCCTGATGGTTGGTCATCGAACAAAAATACCTTCCCTTGACTGCGACGACTCTCCACATAGTCTAGGAATTGATGTCCGATCAACGCACTGTGCAGTGGCACGGTACGGTACGCATTGACGGTTTTGAGCTGCTGATCCGCTTCTCCCGCATCGACCACCAAACACCAAATCCCCTCGACCTGTTTGATATTTTGCGTTTTGAGCTGGCAAGCCTCGGAGGGTCGCAGCCCGGCATACAGGCACAGCAGGGGCACCCACCAGTCTTGAACTCTCAATTTTTTGCCTTTCTGGGATTGTTTGCTGCGCAGGCTGGCAAACAGCTGAGCCAGTTGAGGGCGATGCCAGCGCACTCGCTCCTCATCCGCCCGTTTGTGCGGCTTCTTGCCTGCCGTCAACCCATCAAAAGGGTTACGGCTGCAATAGTCCAGCGCCACGCACCAACGGAAGAACTGTTTCAGGGCGGCGAGGTAATCCCCTTTGGTTTTGAAACTGAGGTTGGTCTTGCGCAGCAAGATGTTGCGATACTCCTGTGCCAGTGCGGGCGTCACCTCATCAATTTTGACGCCTTTGGCCCAGGTGACGAAGGCGTTGATCCGAAGTTGGAGCTGGCCCACCGACCTATGCTGGATCCCCTCACTGGTTTTAGTCTCGATGAATCTCGCCAATGCGTGGGTGAGCATGATCCCACTGCTGGGGCAAGCTGAGGCATCAACAGAAGGTTCACGAGGTGTGGAAGGTGTTTGAGGAGGGATGAACCCCGCTGCTTTGAACGCGTCTAGATCGGCGCGGATCCAGCGATAGAAACTGCGGGGGGCAGTATCGGCAGGAGTAGCCGCGATAAGTGCGCGAGTACGAGCTGCCACTGCCAGGTTGCGGTCTACGGCGAGCTGACGATCTTTGGTGCAAAGGGAAGTACGGATAGCGAAGGGCAAGCCACGGTCACGTAATGACTTAGGCAGCGGGAGACGAGTGTAGTAGGTGCCGGAGGCATTTTTACTCAGATACATGATTGTTCCACCCAGTTGATCCAGGAAAAAAATCACGTAAGTCTAGAAATGAAAAAACCCGTTGAAATTCAACGGGTTATATTTGGCGGTGAGGGAGGGATTCGAACCCTCGATACGTTGCCGTATACACACTTTCCAGGCGTGCTCCTTCAGCCACTCGGACACCTCACCAAATTTTCGACTGATGTTTAACGTGTTCAATCTCCACGTGATGTTCTGCACTGTTGCGCCGGAACGGGGCGTAATTTAGGGGAAAGCCCCGCCGGCGTCAACGGCTT
>RCUT01000561.1_pt1 | contig 19105 bp, 17 predicted proteins | sample 2166171 | NCBI WGS metagenome assembly RCUT01 (sample SAMN09932757, study PRJNA488358) | compost metagenome | isolation source: compost soil in 4-hydroxybenzoic | place: Germany: Experimental Botanical Garden
GCGAAGAACTGGAAGGTGGCGGCGGCGCTGGCCACCAGGTTGCGGGTTTCCTTGATCGGCTTGCCGTTGTCCAGGCGCTGCAGCTGCGCCAGCTCTTCGCTGCGCTCGCGGATCAGCGCGGCGATGCGGTAGAGCACGGCGGCGCGCTCATGGGGCTTGCGCTGGGCCCAACCGCTTTCGCGGAAGGCGCGGTGGGCGCCCTGGATGGCTTCTTCGACGTCGTCCAGGCTGGCGGCGTGCAGGCGGGCGATGGCTTCACCGGTGGCCGGGTAGAGGCTCTGGTAGAGGTCGCCGCCGCCCAGGCGCCACTCGCCGGCGATGCAGATGGGTTGGATCGGGTTCAGGTCAATCACGGTTCTTGTCCCTAGATCGAAATCACGTGGGCGTGGTTGCCCAGCGCGCGGACCACGCTGTACACGGTCAGCGCCGAGGTCTTGGGGTTGGCCGCCAGCGGCTTGCCGCGCAGGGTCAGCTCGAAGCCGCCGAAGGCGCCGCTGGCTTCCACCTGGTGCACGTTCTCGCTGCTCGCCGGGTCGGCGATCAGGCGCACCTGGGTGCGGTCCAGGCCGAGGCCGGCGAGCGACAGGGTGGCGGCGACGTTGGCGTTCTTCGGGTAGAGCCGCGCGGCTTCGCGGGCGCTGCCTTCGAAGATCACCTGCGCCTCGACCAGGTGTTCCAGGTCGCAGACCTGCTCACCCGGCGTACCCAGCCAGGCACGCGCCGGCTTGCGGCCGGTGTAGCGCACCGACTCCAGGCCGCCGACCTTGGCCGCCGACAGCGCGTCGATGCCGCCGATGGCGCCGGGCAGCAGCTCGATGCGGGTGCCGCCGAACTCCGCGGCGGCCTCCAGGCGTTCCACCAGGCCCGGCTCGGACAGCGCGCCCACCGACACCACCAGGCAGGGGATGCCCTGGGCCAGCGCCGGCAGCACGTGCTGCTCGATGGCGCGGTGCCCGGCGCACTCCACCAGCAGGTCGGGGCGCGCCCCGGCCGGCAGTTCGGCGAGCACCTGCGGCGGCTTGCGCAGGCTGGCCAGGCGCTGGCGGACCAGTGCCTGGGAGTCTTCCGGGACTATCACCGCATCGACGCAGAGATGCGGGTCGCTCTCCAGCAGTTCCAACACACCGACGCCAATGGCGCCGCAACCGATCATGGTGATATGCAGCATGGCATGGGCCTCAGACGGTGGCCTTGGCGGTCTTGGCTTCGTTGGTCGGCGGACCGGCGAAGATGGTCTTGAAGCTGCCCACCGAGAGCATGTCCACCTCCAGCAGGAAGGGACCGGGCTCGGCCAGGGCGCCGTCCAGCACGCCGCTGAAGTCCGAAAGATCGCTGACCCTGGCGTGGCGCAGGCCGAGGGACGCGGACAGCTGGGCGTAGTCCGGGGTGTGCAGGTCGACGTAGCAGCGGCGGCCACCGTAGGCGGCGTCCTGGATGTTCTTGATCACCCCGTAGCCCTGGTCGTTCATCAGCACGATGACCATCTCGGCGCGCTCCTGCACGGCCGTGGCCAGCTCGCCCAGGTTGAGGATGAAGCCGCCGTCGCCGGCCAGCACGAAGGTCTTGCGGCCACGGGCGGTTTCCGCCGCGCCGACGGCCGCGCCGATGCCCATGGCCAGGCCCTGGCCGATGCCGCCGCCGAGGGCGTGCACGCCGGCGCGGGGGCTGAATATCTTCAGGTGGCGGTTGCCCCAGGTGCTGTTGGAGACGGTGACGTCGCGCACCCAGTTGAAATTGGTGCCGGCCAGCGCCTGCAGTTGCTCCACCAGCGAGGCGTACGGGCCGAGGCCGTCCACCAGCTGGGCGCGGGCCTGGTTGCGTGCGGCGGCGAGGTCCGCGGCGAAGGCCGGGTCCACCGCCAGGCGCCCTTGCAGGCGGTCGGCGAGGCCCTTGAGGACCAGTTCGGAATCGCCACAGACGAAGAAGTCGCTGGGGTAGCAGCGGCCCTCCGCCGTGGCATCGGCGTCTGCCCGGTAAAGCGGACGCGGGAGCTTGAGCTCGTACTTGAGGGTTTCGTTGCCGCGCAGGCGCGAGCCAACGACAAGCATGGCATCGCAGGTCTGGTAGAACTGCTCCACAGGCTTGTTCAGGTTGAAGGCGCCGAGGGAACGCTCGTCGTCTTCGGGGACTATGCCGCGGCCCTGGGTGCTGGTGACCACGCCCACGCCCATGGCCAGCAGGCGTTGCACCTGCTCACCGGCATGGCGGGCGCCGCCGCCGAGCCAGAGCATCGGCCGCTTGGCCTTGGCGAAGCGCTCGGCGAGGTCGTCCAGCACCTGCTCGGAGGGCTGGGCCACCGGCACCGGCAGCGGCGAGAGGTCGGCCGGCATGTTGATCAGCGCCGACTGGATGTCGATCGGGATTTCCACGCTGACCGGGCCGGTGGGCGCGGTCAGGGCGGTCTGCACGGCCAGCTTGATGGTGCTGATCGCGGTGTCGACGCTGCGCACGCGGAAGGCCGCCTTGGAGATGGCCTTGAGCATGGTCAGCTGGTCCGGCGCCTCGTGGATGTAGGCCAGGCTCTGGTCCAGGTAGGGGGTTTCGATCTGCCCGGTGAGGTGCAGCAGCGGGGTGCCGGCGGTTAGCGCTTCCACCATGGCGCCGGCGGCGTTGCCGGCGGCGGTGCCGGTGCTGGTCAGGCACACGCCCAGGCCACCGGTGGTGCGGGCGTAGGCATCGGCCATGTTGGCCGCGCCGGCCTCGCCACGGGCCATCACGAAACGGATGTTGCCGCGGATGGCGAAGGCATCGAGGATCGGCATGTTGTGGATCGAGATCACCCCGAAGGCGGCCTTGACGTCGCACTGTTCGAGGAAGGCGGCGATGGCGGCGCCGACGGTGACTTTGCTTTCGTTACGCATGACGGGACAAACCTCCGGAAACATCGATGTGACTACCCGTCGTATAGGCAGACAGGGGGGAAGCGAGGAAAACGATGGCGCGGGCCGCTTCTATCGGCTTGCCCAGGCGCCCCAGGGGAATCTGCTTGCGTTGCGCCAGCTGGCCGGTCCACTGGGCCCAGTCCAGCTCACGCTCTTCGCGGGCCTCGAAACGGCGGCGCCATTGGCCGGACTCGACCAGGCCGATGAGGATGCCGTTGACCCGCACGCCCTTCGGCGCGAACTCGAAGGCCATGGAGCGCACCAGGTTCTTCACCCCGGCACGGGCGGCGCTGGTGGCCACCATGTGCGGCTCCGGCTGGCTGGCCAGCAGCGAGTTGACGCAGACGATGGCGGCATCCATCTGGCCTTCCAGCTGCGGCAGGAAGGCGCGCACCGGGTGGATGATGGAGAAGAACTTCAGCTGCAGTTCCTCGCTCCAGGCTTCATCCGTGGTATCGGCGAAGGTGGAGACGCGGCCCTGGCCGGCGTTGTTCACCAGGATGCTGGCGCGGCCCAGCGCTGCCTGGCTGGCCTCGGCGAAGGCCTTGACCTGCGCCGGGTCGAGCACGTCGCAGGCCTGGGCGAACAGCCGCGCGGCGGGGAAGCGTTCGCGCAGGCTGGCCTCGGCGGCCTGCAGGCGATCAGCGTTGCGGCCGCAGAAGGCGACGGCGGCGCCGGCTTCCAGCAGCAGCTCGACCGTGGCCAGGCCGATGCCGGAGGAGCCGCCGGTGACCACCGCCACGGCGGAGGACAGATCACACAGGCTCATGCTGCTTGCTCCGGAAGATCGAGGTGACGTTGTCGTGACTGTCCGGCGTGTAGTTGAGCAGGTGCGACAGCTCGTCGGCGCTGTTGCACACGTTGCTCACCAGGTTGTCGATGCGGGTCGGCTCGATGTGCGCCGAGGGGATGGTCGCCCCCATGGCCGCGACCACCTTGCCGCTGTGGTCGCGCACCGGCGCGGCCACGGTGGAGATGGTCGACTCGAAGAAGCCTTCGCCCTGGACGAAGCCGCGCTGGCGGTCGCCCTGCACCAGGTCGAACAGTTCCAGCACGGTCTTCGGCGTGTTCGGCGAGAACTGCTCCAGGTGCTCTTCCGGGTACAGCTCGCGCAGTTCGCCCAGGGACAGGTCCTGCAGCAGGATGCGGCCGAGCACGGTGGCGTGCGCCGGCAGGCGGGTGCCGACGTTGACCGTGCTGGTCAGCAGGGTGGACGGCGAGACCTTGGCCACGTAGACGATGGAGCGGCCATCGCGCACCACCAGGTTGCAGGGGTAGCGGATCTCGTCGCACAGGCGGTTCAGCAGCGGCTGGCCCAGCTCGGTCAGTTCCAGCGACGCCAGGTACTCGAAGCCCAGGCGCAGCACGGCCATGCCCAGGCGGTACTCGTTGCCGATGCGGTTGACGAAGCCCATGGTTTCCAGGGTGGTCAGCAGGCGGAAGATGGTCGAGCGCGGCAGCTTCAGGCGCCGCGCCAGCTCCGGCGCGGACAGGGTGCGGTTCTTCCGGCTGAACTCGCAGAGCAGCAGCAGGCCACGTTCGAGGCCGGGCACTATGTACTTGTCTTGCTGGTCGTCTGGCTTATCCATTGGCGGTTCCTTCAAGAGAGAGGCGTTGCGCATGGCCGATGCGCCCCGCGACCACTTCGGGTTGTTCGATGGGGCTGGCGTGGCCGGCCCCGGGAATCAGCGAGAAGGGCGCACCGAGCTGACCGGCGATGGCGCCGCAGGCCTGGGGCGTGGTGATGCCGTCGTCCTCGCCGCAGTGCACTTCGCAGGGCGCCGCCGGCACGCCATGGCCCAGCAGGTCGTCGCCGCAGAGCAGCTCGACGGCCTGGCGGTAGCCGGCGGGATTGAGGCGCGCCATGTTCCAGCGCACCCAGGCCAGGGCGTCCTCGCTCGGGTGGCGGCTGAGCAGGCGCGAGGTGCGCTCGCTGGCCATGCCGTCGATGCCGAGGCGCTCCAGGTTCTCCAGGCGCTGGCGGCGCACCTGGGCGCCGGCGTCGCGCAGTTCCTCGGCGCCGTAGCCGCGCGCCGGGCTGAGCAACACCAGGCGGCGTACCCGCGCCGCGCCGATGCCGGCGGCGTAGGCGGTGGCCATCAGCGCGCCGAGGGAGTGGCCCACCAGCAGGCAGCTGTCCACGTCCAGCGCGTCCAGCAGCAGCTCCAGGCGCGCGGCGTAGTCGGCGGCCTTCGGCTGCGCCTGCGGCAGCGGGGTGGACAGGCCGTAACCCGGCGCGTCCCAGGCGATCACCCGGCACTCGGCGGCCAGGCGCCGGGCACAGTGCAGCCAGGATGCCGAGCCCGAGCCGATGCCGTGCAACAGCACCACCACCGGGCCCTCGCCGCATTCGCGGATGGCCACCTGGGCGCCGTCGGCCAGTTGCACCAGGCGCTCGGGGAAGCGCTGCTGCAGGCTCGGGGCGGGGATGTGGGTCTGCGCCATGTTCATCGAAGGCCTCAGCGCTTGATGCTCGCCAGAGGGTGCTCCGGCGGGTAGGTCGGGGTGATCGGCTTCTTCGCGCCGAGCATCACGCACATCAGCGCGTCCTCGTCGCCGATGTTGATCTCTTCGCGGTACACGCCCGGCGGCACGGAAATCACGTCGCGGTCGGTGAGGATGGTCTCGAAGCGCTCGCCGTCCTTTTCCAGGACCACCTTGAGCTTGCCGCGCAGGACGAAGAACACCTCTTCGACGTCGATGTGCAGGTGCGGCGGGCCCTCGTGGCCGGCCGGGATCACCATGGTGGAGAAGGTGAAATGCTCGGACGGGATGGTGTTCATGTCAGTGGCCACGCCGGTGCCGCCAGTGCCGATGTAGCGCATCTGCGCACGGCGGAACTTGGGGTCGTAGTCGGCCTGGAACTTCAGCGCGTTCCAGTCGTACTTGCGGGTGGAGTAACGGGCGATGCGGGTGTTGCACCACTCCTCGAAACTGGCGCCTTCGGGGCGGTCCCAGGATTTCGGGGCGTTCTGGTTCTGGTTCAGATCGGTCATGGAATCCTCCTGATCAGGGCATGACGAACCCGCCGTTGACCGGCAGGGTTTGTCCAGTGATGAAGCGGGAAAGGTCGGAAAGGGCGAACAGCACCGCGCCGCAGACGTCCTCCGGCACCTGGCCGCGCTGGATGGCGCGCTGGTCGCGGTAGAGCTGGTGGCGGGCGGCGGGCACGTACTGGGTGGCTTCCACCTCCACCAGGCCGGGGGCGATGGCGTTCACGGTGATGCCGTCGGCGCCCAGCTCGCGGGCCAGGCTGCGGGTCATGGCGATCACCGCGCCCTTGCTGGCGGTATAGGCCAGCAGGTTGGGCGCGCCCCACAGCGGGGTGTCGGAGGCCAGGTTGACCACGGCGCCGCGACCGGACTCGCGCAGGGCCGGCAGGCAGGCGCGGGTCATCAGCCAGGTGCCACGTACGTTGACCTGCAGCACGCGGTCGAACATCTCGATCTCCAGCTCCTCGCAGCTCTTGCCGCCGGAGTTGGTGATGGAGGCGTTGTTCACCAGGCCGTCGAGACCGCCGAGGGCGTCGACCGCCGCGGCTACGCAGCGCTCGATGGACGCCGGGTCGGCCAGGTCCAGGGGCAGGCCGCTGACGTCCAGGCCCTGGGCGCTGAGTTCGCGGGCGGACTCATGCACGCGGTCGAGCAGGATGTCGGCGATCACCACCCGGGCGCCGGCGCGGGCCGCCGCTTCGGCGAAGGCCAGGCCGAGGCCGCGGGCGCCGCCGGTGACCAGCACACGGCGACCGTCGAGAAGGGAGTTCAGGCTCATGGCATTCACACCGTGCTCAGGTTGGCTTTGGGCAGGTAGTGCAGGACGCGCTTCTCGGCCCAGACCACCGCGCTGTAGGCCAGCACGCCGATCAGGGTGAGCATCACGATGGCGACGAACACGCCGGCGGTATTGCCCTGCCCTTCCGAGTCCACCAGCAGGAAGCCGAGGCCCTTGTTGCCGCCGACCAGCTCACCGACGGTGACGCCGATCACCGCCAGGGTGGAGGCGATGCGCAGGCCGGAGAACAGCGCAGCCATGGCCGAGGGGAATTCCACCAGGCGGAAGATCTGCCAGCGGCTGGCGCTCATGGCGCGCACCAGGTTGATCATGTCCGGGTCGACGGTGCGGATGGCCGAGAGCACGTTGATCATCACCGGGAAGAACACGATCAGCACGGCGATGAGGATCTTCGGGTACACCGTGTAGCCCAGCCACATCACGAACAGCGGGGCGAAGGCCACCTTGGGTGCGATCTGCAGCGCCAGGATGTAGGGCGAGAGCATGGCCTCGGTGGTCGGCGACAGGCCGAGGGCGACGCCGATGGCCACGCCGAGCAGGGCACCCAGGCCGAAGCCGATGATGATCTCCAGGGTGGTGATCGCGGTGTGCTCGATAAGGTTGGCGTTATGCCACATGGCGACGCCCTCCTCCGCCACGCGGCTCAGCTTGGGCAGGACGAACTCGGGCATGCCGAGCAGGCCGGGGCCCCACTGCCAGCCGGCGAGGAACAGGACCAGCAGCGCGATACTGCCGAGCATGGGTTTGTTCAGGCTGTTCATCGGGTCACCTTATTGCTTGGCGGCCACGCCGTCGTTTTCGACGAAGCGGTTGGTGTAGAGCTCGTCCAGCGGGGTTTCGCGGCCGACGATGCCTTCGCTGACGTAGAACTTGCGGACCTTGTCCAGGCGTTCGGGGTCGATGCGGCCGAGCGGCTGCTGGTTGGCGTAGACGTGCTCGACGTAGAGGCGCAGGACCTTCTCCAGGCTGGCCTCCTTGCCCTTGTAGCTGGGCACCGCCTCGGCGAAGGTGGCGGCGGCGGCCTTCGGATCAGCGATGATGTCGCGCATGCCCATGAGGGTGGCCTTGACCACGCCGCTGACCACTTCGGGCTGCTTCTCGATGGCCTCTTCGGAGGCGAGGATGGCCTGGGCCATGCTCTCGAACACCTCGCTACTCGGCAGCAGCTTGACCTGCAGACCGGCGTCCTCGGCATTCACCACCCAGTCCGGCACGCCGGCCATGGCCTGGGACTTGCCGGCGGAGAACAGCTGCCAGACACCGGACGGGCCGGCGGCCTGGACTTCCACATCGGACTTGTTCAGCCCGGCCTTGCGCATGGACGCCAGCAGTGCGTAGTAGGTGGTGTCGGAGTAGGACATGACGGTCATGGTCTTGCCCTTGAGGTCCTTCACGCTGTTGATGCCGGCCTTGCCGTCGGTGGCGATCATGGTCACGCCGCTGGCGCCGAGCACCGCCACCGCCTTCACCGGCACGCCGTTGGCGCGGACGATGATCGGGGTATCGCCGATGGCGCCGCCCACCAGGGCATTGCCGGCGCCGATCTGCTTGGCCACGTCCACCCCGCCCTTGCCGGCGACGAAGGTCACGTTCAGGTCCTGCTGGGCGTAGTAGCCCTTGTGCTGGGCGATGATCCAGGGGGCGAAGGCCGGCGAGTTCGGCGGCGCCGGCAGCAGGTAGGTGATTTCCTTCGGCGCGGCCTGCGCGGACACGCCGGCGGCCAGGGCAAGGGAAAACAGCGAGGCGTTGATCAGGGACTTGAACATCTGCAGCTCCTGTTGGGAATTCGGGTCGGGTGGTCGGTCAGTGCAGATCGGAGTCTTCGCCGACCTTGAGCAAGGTCATCAGGCGCCCGGCCAGCGGGCCGATCTCCGGAAGCTTGCGGCGTTCGAGGGGGTCATTGCGCAACGGCAGGGTCACCTCGATTTCCTCGATGATGTTCCCCGGGCGGGCGCTCATGACGAGGATGCGATCGGACAGCGCGATGGCCTCGATCAGGTCGTGGGTGATGAACAGCGCGGTCTTCTTCTGCTCGTAGAGCATCTGCGCCAGGTCCTGCTGGAGGATCATCTTGGTCTGGGCGTCGAGGGCCGAGAACGGCTCGTCGAGGAACAGCACCTGCGGGTCGGTGGCCAGGGTGCGGGCCAGGGCGGCGCGCTGGCGCATGCCACCGGAGAGCTGGAAGGGATAGTGGTCGCCGAAGCCGGTGAGGTGGCACTTGTTCAGCATCTCTTCGGCGATGGCGCGACGCTCGGCGGCCGGGCGGCCTTCGATCTCCAGGCCCAGCTCGATGTTGCGGCGGATGCTGCGCCAGGGCATCAAGAGGTCCTTCTGCAACATGAAGGACACCTTGCGCACCGGGCCGGTGACCCGCTCGCCACCGACGTATACCTCGCCCTCGGTGGGGGTATAGAGGCCGGAGCCCATGTTCAGCAGCGTGCTCTTGCCGCAGCCGGACGGGCCGATGATGGACACGATCTCGCCACTGCGGATGCTGAAGTTCAGACCTTGCACCGCGACGGTAGGCTCAGCCTTGCCCTTGACCGGGAAGCGCTTGGTGACACCCCGGAATTCGATCTCGACGCGGGCCTGTTCCGCCTTGGTCGAGCCTTGCGGCTGTTCTGAGGTGTAGATACTCAACGAGGTGGCTCTCATCTTATTAGTGGCCTCACACTTGTTTCATATACGAAACACTGTTTTATTTATAAAACGTGCATGAGGCGTGCCAGGAACAAGGCACTAAGGGGAGCCCCCTTGTTTCGAGTATTAAACCTTTAAAATCAACTAGTTATATTATTCTTAGGCTGAGCCTGGGGAAAATTCCCGACAAACGTCACCAGGAGGGCCGAGCGGTTGCTCGCTCCGGTTTCGGGCAATTGAGTTGTCACTGCACAACGCGAGCGCATGGGCTGCTCCGTTTGGTAACAGCCGTTGCCGTTCTACACATGAAACAAGGTTTTATGTATGGAACAAATGGAGATGTCGGCCAGGCAGGCCTACGGCCTGCATCGCGATTGAAATCGCTCCCACAAAGCGCCGCCTCGCACCTGTAGGAGCGAATTCATTCGCGAAAGGCCACGCAGTGGCCCGGGGGACAAACAGCAGGCAAAAAGAAGCCGGCACGAGGCCGGCTATATAAGGACGCACAACAAAATCGGTCAGCGCAGCTTTTCCATCATCTGGTAGTACCACATGCCCACCGCCAGCATGTGGTTGCCCAGGCGCTCGCTCAGCGGCACGCGGATGTGCTGGCAGCGGGCGAACGTATCGAACTTCTCCAGGCTGCCGCTCATGGCGTTGGCCATGACCTCGCCCATGATGTGGGTGGTGGCCACGCCGTGGCCGGAGTAGCCCTGGCAGTACCAGACGTTGTTCGACAGCTTGCCCAGCTGCGGGATGCGGTTCATCACGATGCCCATGGCGCAGCTCCACTTGAAGTCGATCTCCACGCCCTTGAGCCTGGGGAAGGTGCGCTCGATGCAGGGCCGCAGTTCGGCGGCGATGTCGCGGGAGTCGCGCCCGGAGTAGTTGGCGCCACCGCCGAACAGCAGGCGGCCGTCGCCGGTCATGCGGTAGTAGTCGAGGACGAAGCGGCAGTCGTAGACGGCCAGGTCCTGGGGGTTGATCTCCTTGGCCAGGTCGCCCAGGGGGCGGGTGGTGACGATGCCGCCCATGGCCGGGAAGATCATGCCCTTGAGCTTCTTGCGCTCCAGCTTGTGGTAGACGTCGCCGGCCAGCAGCACCTGCTGGGCATTGATCCGGCCGCGGCTGGTGATCACCGCCGGGCGGTCGCCGTGGATGATGTCCTGCACCTCGGAGTGTTCGAAGATCAGCGCCCCCAGGCTGGCGGCGGCCTTGGCCTCGCCAATGCACAGGTTGAGCGGGTGCAGGTGCATGTTGCGGGTGTTCTTGATGGCGCCGACGTACAGGTCGGAGTCCAGGTGGCTGCGCACGCCGGCGGCGTCCAGCAGGGTCACTTCGTCGCCCATGCCGCGGCGCACCGCTTCTTCATAGGAGGCCTTCAGCTCGTCCATGTGCGAGGGCTTCATGGCCGCGTGCAGGTGGCCGTGCTTGAGGTCGCACTGGATGCCGTACTTGGCCACGCGGTTCTTGATGATCTCGTGGCCGCGCCAGCGCAGGTACCAGATGAAGTCGTCGACCTCGGCCCCTATATGACGGCCCATCTGCTTGCGCATGGCAGCATCGCCGGAAAGGCTGCCGGTAACCTGGCCGCCGTTGCGACCGGTAGCGCCCCAGCCGATCTTGTGGGTCTCCACCAGCGCCACCTTGTAGCCGCGCTCGGCCATCTCCACCGCCGTGGCGACGCCGGTGAAGCCGCCGCCGATGATGGCGATATCGACAGTCACCTCGCCTTCGAGGGTGGGATAGGCGGTCTCCTCGTTGAGGCTCGCGGAGTAATAGGACGGCGCGCGCTCGGCGGCGGGCAGCGGGTGTTTGAGTGCAACGGTCATGGTGGAGTCCTTCTGGCCGGGTGGGCCTTCAACACTGGGGAGCGCTTTCGCGAATGAATTCGCTCCCACAAATAGAGACAGACATCGATCCGCAGGCTCAGGCCTGGGTCAGGTACCAGCCCCAATCCTGCTCGCCGACTTCGGCCATGAACTGGCGGTACTCGGCGCGCTTAACGGCCAGGTAGACACCGAGGAAGGCGGTGCCGAAGGCGTCGCGGGCCCAGCTGGACTGTTCCAGCGCGCGGATCGAGGTGAGCCAGTCGGTGGGCAGCAGTTCCTTGGCCTGGGCGTAGCCGTTGCCTTCCACCGGGTCGCCCGGGTCGAGGTTCTCGCGGATGCCGCGGTGGATACCGGCAAGGATGGCGGCAGCCGCCAGGTAAGGGTTGGCGTCGGCGCCGCAGATGCGGTGTTCGATGTGCCGGCTGTTGGCCGGCCCGCCGGGCACGCGCAGGCTCACGGTGCGGTTATCCACACCCCAGGTCGGCGCCAGCGGCGCATAGCTGTTGGCCTGGAAGCGGCGGTAGGAGTTGGCGTTGGGGCAGAACAGCAGCAGCGAATCCAGCAGGCTGGCGAGCATGCCGCCCACCGCCTGGCGCAGCAGCGGGGTGCCGGCCAGGTCTTCGCTGGCGAACTGGTTGCGGCCCTCGGCATCGGCCAGGCTCACGTGCATGTGCATGCCGGTGCCGGCCAGGTCGGAGAAAGGCTTGGCCATGAAGCAGGCCTGCATGCCGTGGGCATGGGCCACGCCCTTGACCAGGCGCTTGTAGCGCACGGCCTGGTCCATGGCTTCCAGGGCGTCGCCGTGTTCCAGGGTGATTTCCACCTGTCCCGGCGCGTATTCGGAGATCGCGGTGCGCGCCGGAATGCCCTGGGCCTTGCAGGCGGCATAGAGGTCGGCAAGGAAAGGTTCGATCTGCTCCAGCTCGCGCAGGCCGTAGACCTGGGTGCCGCGGGGGCGGTTGCCGTCGGCGTCCAGCGCCGGTTGCGGGCGGCCCTGGGCGTCGCGCTTCTGGTCCAGCAGGTAGAACTCCAGCTCGCAGGCCATCACCGGGTGGTAGCCGTCAGCCTTGAGGCGCTCGATCACTTCGATCAGTACATGGCGCGGGTCGGCGATGGCGGCAGGCATGCCCTCCGTAGGGTGCATGCTCACCTGCACGGCGGCGGTGGCCATCTTGCGCCAGGGCAGGCGCACCAGGCTGCCTCCCAGCGGGTAGGCGCGGCAGTCGATATCGCCCACATCCCAGACCAGGCCGGAGTTCTCCACGTCCTCGCCGTGCATGGTCAGGCCGAGGATGGTGCTGGGCAACGGACGGCCGGTTTCGTACACGGCCAGCAGTTCGTCACGGTGCAGCAACTTGCCGCGGGGAACGCCGTTGGCGTCGAGGATGAAGAGTTCGAAGGCGTCGATGTCCGGGTTCTGCTCGAGGAAATCCCGGGCTTCCTGCACGCTGGCAAATTTCATGGCGCTCTCTTTAGTGCCCGTGGGCACGCAAACAGGCCCTTGCCATCAGGGGCAAGGGACACAATCTCGTTCTGGGTGAGGGTTGGCCGCTGCGGTGGCGGCCGGGAATCAGGCGAGAGCGCTATCCGGCGGACGCGCGTGGCGGCAATGCCAGAGCGCCCAGAAGGCGAGATCGAGCGGCAGGGAGATCAGGAGGTTGGCGGCCCATTTGAGGGAGAACTGGACCTTGGGTGCGACTCCGGGGGCTCGGCGCGCGGCACGGACCTGCCCGAGGGACAGGGCGGCGAGCTTCGAGCTATGCGGAGTGGAACAACCCATGAGGGAAAGCCGTGTTATTGGAATGCGCTGGAGGCTCGCACGGCGGGATGGGTGAATAAAATGCAGGTTTTTCTATCTTTGGGTTATCTCGAACTAAACATTAGGGGCGGGCCCACCTACGCATCCGCGGCGCAACGCCTGCACGTGCCGTAGGGTGCGCCATGCGCACCGATCGCGGGATCAACCCCTGCGCTTCGCTCGACCATTGGTGCGCACGGCGCACCCTACCTGTCAACTCCGTCGCGCTATCCAGACAACTCGCGTCGTAACAGGCCGGTTACTCATGACCACCAACCTTTGCCGATCACCGCAGCTTCAACGGATCCACCAGCCCCGCCGCGATCGCCATTCCCACCAGGTCGGGCAGGCGCTCGGCCTGCATGCGCTTCATCACCCGGGCGCGGTAGAGGTCGACCGTCTTCACGCTGATATCCAGCTGCTCGGCGACCTCGCGGTTGGTGTAGCCCTGCACCAGCGGCAACAGCACGTCGCGTTCACGGGGAGTCAGGCTGGCGAGGCGTTCCTGCAGCTGGCCGTGGCCGCCGCTGGCGGCGCGGCGCTGGTCGAAGCTGCCCAATGCCTGCTGCACGCTGTCGAGCAGCAACTGCTCGTTGTAGGGCTTCTCGATGAAGTCGCGGGCGCCGGCCTTGAAGGCGCGGACCACGATGGGCACGTCGGCATGGCCGCTGACGAAGATCACCGGCAGGTCGAGGCCACGGCTGCGCATTTCTTCCTGCACATTGAGGCCGCCCATGCCGGGCATCCGCACATCCAGCAGGACACAGGCGTCGAGGCTGGCGTCGCAAGCGTCGAGGAACGCGCGGCCGCTGGTGAAGGGCAGCGCCTTGAGGCCCACCGACTCCAGCAGCCAGACGGTGGAGTCGAGCATGCCCTGGTCGTCGTCCACCACATAGACCACCTGTTCGCCGTTGGACATCGTTCCCCTCCGTTTACGTTCTTGTTATTGCAGCGGCAGGCGGCAGCGCATCAGCAACCCGCCCTCCTCGCCCGGCATCCCGTCGAGGGAGCCGCCGAAACCTTCGATGATGCTGCGGCTCATCGACAACCCCAGGCCCAGGCCATCCGGCTTGCTGGTGTAGAAGGGGGTGAAGATGCGCGCCAGTTCGTCTTCGCCAAGGCCCGGCCCCTGGTCGCGGACTTCGATGGCCAGGTGACCCTCGCCGGCCTGCGCGGCCAGGCGGATCAGCGACCCTCGGCCGGGATGGGCCTCGCGGTTGGCATCGATGGCGTTGCGCAGCAGGTTGAGCAGCACCTGCTCCAGTAGCACGCGGTCGGCGTAGACCGGCGGCAGATTGTCCGGGAATTGCTCCTCGATCGCCACCTGGGAGGCGCCGGCTTCCCAGGCACAGAGGCGCACCGCCTCGCGGGCGACTTCGGCCATGTCCAGGGCCTGCATGCGGCGCTGCCCCTTGCGCAGGAAGGCGCGCAGCCGCTTGATCACTTCCGAGGCGTGGTTGGCGTGTTCGGTAATGCGTTCCAGGCCCTGGGCGACGCGCTCGGCGGCCTTGGGGTTGCTGCCCAGGGACTGCAGGTAGCGCTGGCTGGCGCTGGCGTAGTTGACCACCGCCGCCAGGGGCTGGTTGATCTCGTGGGCGATGCCGGAGGCCAGCTCGCCCAGCGTCACCAGGCGCGCGGTGTGTGCCAGTTCGTCCTGGTGTCGGCGCTGCTGGGCCTCGCGCAGTTCGCGCTCGGTCATGTCGCGGGCGACCAGCGAGTAGTAGCGCTCGCCGCCGGCCGTGCTGTGGGCCAGCAGCACCATGGACACCGGCACCGAGGCTCCGCCACCCGGCGGCAGCAGGCGCGAGTCGATGCTCCACACGCCCTTGCGTTCGGCGCAGCTCCAGCCTTCGCGCTGCAGGCGCGCCAGGTCATCCGCGGCGATGACCTCGGCCAGGGCCGGCATCGGCTGTTTCGGCCCCAGCCCGAGCGCGCGGCGCGCCGCCGGGTTGAGGTAGGTGATGTGCCCGGCGGGGTCGACGAAGAGCACCGGGTCGGTATTGGCCTCCACCACTTCGGCCAGGCGCCGTTTGTTCTCCTCGGCCTGCACCCGCGCGGTGATGTCGCGGGACACGCTGACCACTTCCACCACGGCCCCGGTATAGGTCTCGCGGATGGCGCGGCTGGCGGTCTCGAACCAGAGGTAGTGCCCGGCGCGATGGCGGATGCGGTAGGTCATGGTGTGGTAGCCGTCCTGCTCCAGGGCGTCACGGGCGCGCTGCACCAGTTGGCCCAGCTCCTGGGGATGGAACAGGCACTGGGCGAGCTGCCCGCGCAGCTCCTCCGGCCAGTAGCCGAGCAGGGTCCAGGACGCGGGCGAGGCATCGAGGAAGCGGCCGTCGGGGGTGTGGCGGGAAATCAGGTCGGTGGTGTTCTCGGTGATCAGCCGGTACAACCGCCGCGCCCGCGCCGCCTCCCGTTCGGTGAGGATCTGCGCAGTGGCCTCGCGGCAGCGCGCCAGCACCCGGGACTCCTGCGGATCGGGAACGTAGGTCCAGATCAGCATGCGTTCGCCGCATTGGGCCTCCACCCCTTCGATGGCCCGCTCCTGGGCCAGGCAGGCGCGTACCAGGGAGCCGTGGTTCACCGGCAGGAAGCGCAGCACCTCGGCCAGGGGCAGCTCGCCGAGCAGTGCCAGCAACGCGGCGTTCAGCTCCAGCGGGCGCGCCTCGGCATCCACCAGCAGGCTCGGCTGCGGGTCGTGGCCGAGCAGGGGCGATGCGCGCAACAGGCCGTTGACGCTGCCGAGCAGGGTGGTCAGCAGCTCATGCACCCAGCCCAGCCAATCCAGGCTCACACCCTCGCGCACCTCCACCAGCAGCAGGCCCTGCTGGCCGGCCTGCAGCGCCAGGTCGAAGGCCTGGCCGTGGCTGATGGCGGCGCGACGCAGGCGGCCGGCCAGCCAGCAGTCGAGCTGGCGCAACTGGTCCAGGCCCAGCCGGCCCTCGGCGGCCAGGCGCGCGGCCAGGGCCTCGTCGCTGGCCTGCAGCGGGTCGCCCATTCCTGGCGGCAACTGCTGGCCGCTGCCCTCATGGCTGTAGATACGCGCCCCGGGCAGCCAGCTCAGGTAGTAGGCCTGGCGCACCTCGGGACAACCGCGCAGCGCCCGGCACAAGGCATCGGCCCGTGCGGCCAGGGGCACGTCCTCGCGTTGCAGGCGCAGCCAGGTATGGAGTCGAACCGGAGTCTGGGTCATGGCGGGTCCAGCTTCTGGGGGTGGGCAAGGATATACCGGCGTGGGCCGGGCGGAACTCTGCCGCTGCGTCGTAGAGTGGGCTTCAGCCCACCGAAGAGCCTAACGGTGGGCTGAAGCGGAGCACCGCCCGGCCCACCCTACAGTGCAGAGCCAAACTATATAGTAGTTTTACTATACGACTCTAGATGTACTTCCATATCAATCCAGTATTGGTATATAAATCGCCCCAGAGATCTTCCGGCCCCCAGAGGCGCCGGAGAACAAGAGCTAATAATCAGCCGCCGGGTATCCAGCATGTCGATCTACGATCAGGGCCTCGCCCCAGCCGCCGTCAACCATATCGCCCTCTCCCCCCTCAGCTTCATCGAGCGCACTGCCGCCGTCTATCCGCACTACCCGGCCGTCATCCACGGTTCCATCCGCCGCAACTGGGCCGAGACCTATGCCCGCTGCCGGCGCCTGGCCTCTGCCCTGGCCGGGCGCGGTATCGGCAAGGGCGACACGGTGGCGGTGATGCTGCCGAACATCCCGCAGATGCTGGAGGCACACTTCGGCGTGCCGATGATCGGCGCCGTGCTCAACACCCTGAACGTGCGCCTGGATGCCGAGGCCATCGCCTTCATGCTGCAGCACGGCGAGGCCAAGGTGCTGATCACCGACCGCGAGTTCTTCGATGTGATCCACGCCGCCATCGGCATGCTCGACCACCCGCCGCTGGTGATCGACGTGGATGACCCCGAGTATGGCGAAGGCCAAGCGGTGAGCGAGCTGGACTACGAGGCGCTGCTGGCCGAGGGCGACCCGGACTTCGCCTGGCGCTGGCCGGACGACGAGTGGCAGGCCATCTCCCTCAACTACACCTCCGGCACCACCGGCAATCCCAAGGGCGTGATCTACCACCATCGCGGTGCCTACCTGAACGCCCTGGGCAACCAGATGACCTGGGCCATGGGCAACCACCCGGTCTACCTCTGGACCCTGCCGATGTTCCACTGCAACGGCTGGTGCTACCCCTGGACGGTGACCGCCCTGGCCGGCGTGCATGTGTTCCTGCGCCGGGTGGACCCGCAGAAGATCCTCACCCTGATCCGCGAGCACCAGGTCACCCACCTGTGCGGCGCGCCCATCGTGCTCAATGCCCTGGTGAACATGCCGGAATCGGCCAAGGCCGCCATCGACCATCCGGTGAACGCCATGGTCGCCGGCGCGGCGCCGCCGGCCAAGGTGATAGGCGCGGTGGAAGCCATGGGCATCCGCGTGACCCACGTCTACGGCCTGACCGAGGTCTACGGCCCGGTGACCGTCTGCGCCTGGCACGCGGAATGGGACGCGCTGCCGCTTGAAGAGCGCGCCCGCATCAAGTCCCGCCAGGGCGTGCGCTACCCGACCCTGGAGGGCGTGATGGTGGCCGACCCGAAGACCCTGGAACCGCTGCCCATGGACGGCCAGACCATCGGCGAGATCTTCCTGCGCGGCAACACCGTGATGAAGGGCTACCTGAAGAACCCCAGCGCCACCAGCGAGGCCTTCGAGGGCGGCTGGTTCCATACCGGCGACCTGGGCGTCTGGCACCCGGACGGCTATGTGGAAATCCGCGACCGGCTGAAGGACATCATCATTTCCGGCGGCGAGAACATCTCCACCATCGAACTGGAAGGCGTGCTCTACCGCCACCCGGCGGTGCTGGAGGCGGCCGTGGTGGCGCGCCCCGACGAGAAGTGGGGTGAAACGCCCTGCGCCTTCATCACCCTCAAGGCCGACCAGCAGGACACCCGCGAGGCGGAGATCATCGCCTTCTGCCGCGAACACCTGGCCGGCTTCAAGGTGCCGAAGACCGTGGTCTTCACCCAGCTGCCGAAGACCTCCACCGGCAAGATCCAGAAGTACGTCCTGCGCGACATGGCGAAGAACCTCTAACAGCACCACCCGGGAACAAGGCGACGGCTCCAGGGCCGCCGCCACGGGCCGTCGCATGCCCGAAAAAGCTGCGGCGGCAGGCAACAGGCATCGACAACAAAAACAAGCGGAGCCCGTCATGAGTACCCAGCAAACACCCAACGCCCAAAGCTGCGACCGCATCCGGTCCAACCCCAAGTTCCAGCGCCTGGCACGCCAGCGCGCGGTGCTCGCCTGGTCCCTCAGCGCCGTGGTGCTGGGGGTCTACTACCTGTTCATCATGCTGGTGGCCTTCGTCCCGGGCTGGCTGCACCTGCCGTTGTACGAGGGCAGCAACCTCACCCGCGGCATCCCGCTGGGCGCCGCCATCATCGTCCTTTCCTGGCTGCTGACCGCCTGGTACGTGCGCAGCGCCAACACCCGTTTCGACCGCCTCAGCGCACAGATCCTCGAGGAGGCCCAGGCATGAAAGCGCGTCTCGTCCCAGCCACCCTCCTCGCCCTGGCGCCAATGACCGGCTTCGCCGCCCCCATCGTGGCGGAGAAACAGGCGCTCAACCTCCACGCCATCGGCATGTTCTTCGTCTTCGTTCTCGCCACCCTGGCGATCACCTGGTGGGCCGCGCGGCGCACCCGCTCCACCGCCGACTTCTACACCGCCGGCGGCGGCATCTCCGGCTTCCAGAACGGCCTGGCGATCGCCGGCGACTACATGTCGGCGGCCACCCTGCTGGGCCTCACCAGCCTGGTGTTCACCAAGGGCTATGACGGCTTCGTCTACATCATCGGCTTCTTCGTCGGCTGGCCGGTGATCACCTTCCTGATGGCCGAGCGCCTGCGCAACCTCGGCAAGTACACCTTTGCCGACATCGTCTCCTACCGCCTGGACCAGACCCGCGTGCGCAGCTTCGCCGCCATCGGTTCGCTGACCGTGGTCTGCTGCTACCTGATCGTGCAGATGGTCGGCGCCGGCCAGTTGATCAAGCTGCTGTTCGGCCTGGACTACCAGATGGCCGTGGTGGTGGTCGGCGTGCTGATGCTGGTCTACGTGATCTTCGGCGGCATGATCG
>RCUT01000565.1_pt1 | contig 19085 bp, 14 predicted proteins | sample 2166171 | NCBI WGS metagenome assembly RCUT01 (sample SAMN09932757, study PRJNA488358) | compost metagenome | isolation source: compost soil in 4-hydroxybenzoic | place: Germany: Experimental Botanical Garden
ATCGGCGCTCTAATCATTTATTTTTACGCGCATCTTTTCCGAAAACCGTTTCACACTTTTCGGGATGCGCTCTAGTTCCCGTCGATTGCCTTGCCCATTTCGGCAATGGCGCGCTGGTAAACGCTTGCAGCGTTCCAGCCCTGAATTGCACCGTAGTTCGGTTCGCCAGGCTGATAGCCAGCGCCGCGCTTCCAGCCGTGACCGACCAGGAAGTTTGCAGTCGAATAAAGTGCATCCGCCTTCGAGCGAGCCATGTCGATATGACCGCTACCATCACCGTCCACGCCATATTTCAGCACGTTAACCGGCAGGAACTGTGTCTGGCCGATTTCGCCATGCATGGCGCCGACAGCATTTGGATCGAGATCCTGATTGTCGATCAGCTTGAGCGCTGCATAAAGCTGCTGGGTGAAATAGTCGCTGCGGCGGCAATCATAGGCGAGCGTTGCAACTGCCGAAAGCGTGTGCTGCTTGCCGAGATAGGCACCAAAGCCGGTTTCCATGCCCCAGATAGCGAGCAGCGGACCGGCTGGAACGCCATAACGCTTTTCGATTGCAGCAAAGAGCGCCGCATTCTGCTTCTTCATCGAACGTCCGCGCTGGATGATCGTGTTTGCGCCGCGCTTCTGCATGAACTGCTCGAAGGAAAGCTTGAAGCTCTTCTGATTGCGGTCAGCATTGATCGTGGCCTGCGCATATTTGGTGTTGGACAGAGCACCGATTGCACGCTTGCCAATGCCACGTCCCTGCGCTTCCTTGATCGTCTGCTGGAGCCAGGCATTATAGCCAGCGCCGTTGTTTCCGCACTGGGCTGCCTCAGCGAGGCCGGTTCCGGCCATCATGCCCACTGCAAGAACTGCTGCTGCGGTCCAAGACCGGCCCTTGGCAAACAATGCCATTCGTTTCTCCTTTGGAGTTGATTCTACCTCGGCGCGAATTTGCCATTCTTTACATCAAATGTCATGCCGGAACCGGACACCAAGTCCCGCCATTTCAAGTATTTTATCGCCATAATAAGGGAGTTTGACAAGTTTGAGGCTTGAGAACGAACATTTTCGCCCCTGTTGACAAAGTGCTTCATACCTATGGACTATAGAAGTGCTGGTAAAAACTATTTACCACTATGACCACAATTTGCTCTTTGAGGCCACGACATTGACGAGGGAGGACGCCACGTGTCGAATGGATTTCTTGCATTATTTGCATTTTTGCCGATTTTCGTAGCCGGTGTAATGCTGGTTGGATTTCGTATTCAAGCCCGGACCGCTATGCCGGTCACTTACATAATCACGGTGATTATTGCGATGGCTCTATGGGGTATGAGCGGCAATCGCATCATCGCTTCCACCATCCAGGGGTTGATACAGACTGCCGGATTGCTCTGGATTATCTTCGGGGCGATTTTGCTGCTCAATACGCTCAAGCATTCGGGCGGCATTTCTGCCATCCGCTCTGGTTTCGCACAAATCAGTCCTGATAGGCGTGTTCAGGTGTTCCTGATTGCGTGGCTTTTCGGCTCCTTCATCGAAGGGGCGTCTGGCTTTGGAACGCCGGCGGCTGTTGTCGCTCCGTTGATGGTTGCGGTTGGCTTTCCAGCGCTTGCAGCCGTCACGTTCGGTCTCATTATTCAATCAACACCAGTTTCTTTTGGCGCAGTTGGAACGCCGCTCATCGTGGGTGTGCAGTCGGGTCTCAATCGCGAGGCATTGACGGGGCAACTTCAGGGCGCCGGTTCAAGCTGGGAATACTTCTTTCACATCATCACGTCGGAAGTAGCCATTCTGCATGCCATTTGCGGTACTTTCATTCCGCTCTTTCTTGTTCTTATCATGACGCGCTTCTTTGGGCGTAACAAGTCATGGACAGAGGGGCTGGCGATTCTGCCTTTCGCACTCTTCGCAGCCTTTTCATTCACAATACCCTACGTTCTGAGCGCGGTTTTTCTGGGTGCGGAATTCCCGTCAATGATCGGCGGTCTGGTTGGTCTGGCTCTCGCCACACTTGCAGCCCGTGCCGGTTTCCTGATGCCGAAAGACACCTGGGATTTTGCGCCAGCGTCAGAATGGCCGGAAGGCTGGATGGGTAGCGTCGAGATGAAGCTCGACGAACTGACATCGCGAAAAATATCGTTGGGACTTGCCTGGACGCCGTACATACTTCTGGCTGTGTTCCTTGTGGTCAGCCGTACATTCCCAGCCGTTGGCAGTGCGTTGAAGTCGGTGACTTTTGCTGCAACCAACATTATGGGGGAAACAGGAATAAGCGGTGACTTTGCGCCCTTGTTCTTGCCTGGCGGACTGCTCGTCATTGTCTGCCTGATCACCTTCTTCCTTCATCGCATGTCAGCGGTGCAATTTTCGAAGGCGTTTGGTGAAAGCACAAAGACCTTGCTCGGTGCGGGCTTTGTGTTGCTCTTCACTGTCCCGATGGTTCGCGTGATGATCAATTCCGGTGTCAATTCAAAGGAGTTGGTCAGCATGCCGCTGATGGTTGCAGATTGGGTGGCTGTCGAGGTTGGAAATATCTATCCATTCTTTGCTCCATCCGTCGGTGCGCTCGGCGCGTTTCTTGCGGGCTCCAATACTGTTTCCAATCTCATGCTCAGTCAGTTCCAGTATGGTGTTGCAGAAGGGCTTGGAATTTCTGGGGCATTGATGGTTGCCGGGCAATCGGTGGGTGCTGCTGCGGGCAATATGATCGCTATTCATAATGTCGTTGCTGCTTCTGCAACGGTCGGATTGTTGGGCCGCGAAGGCTTGACGATGCGCATGACCATCATTCCGACGATCTATTATGTGACACTGGCAGGCACATTGTTGCTGATCGGCTTCTACGTGCTGGGCATCGGCGATCCGCTTGTCGGAGCCGTTCCACAATAAAGCTCGAGTAGGCGGCCCTGTGTAATATGGTTTTGCAGGGCCGCTTCCTGCCTTTTGCTTGACATTGCTGGCTTATCACCTTAAAGCCTGCCCCAATCTACCCGCGATCTTCAGAACGCGAGCCACCGACCGGGACCCATTGTGGTATAAAACGATCCCGGAGGTCCACATCCGACAGCGCGATGCGCCCTCGGGTGCTGTATCTCTTTGGTTGCTTCTTGAACTGACCAGTTCGCGGGACGATCTATCCCTGAGAACGCATTAAGCCTCCTCTCGGATTAAAAGGAAACTCGATGTTTGAATCACTTCAGGAGCGTCTTGGCTCCATTCTGAACGGCCTGACCGGACGCGGCGCTCTCTCTGAAAGCGACGTGGCGGCTGCGCTGCGCGAAGTGCGTCGTGCGCTGATTGAAGCCGACGTTTCGCTGGAAGTGGTTCGTTCTTTCACCGACCGCGTTCGTGAGAAGGCCGTTGGTGCTGAAATTCTGAAAAGCATCAAACCCGGCCAGATGGTCGTTAAGATCGTTCATGACGAGCTTATCGAAATGCTGGGCACCGAAGGTGTCACGGTCGATCTGAACGCGCCTGCACCTGTCGTCATCATGATGGTTGGTTTGCAGGGTTCGGGTAAGACGACAACCACCGGCAAGCTTTCCAAGCGTCTGACCGAGCGTCAGCGCAAGAAGGTGCTGATGGCCTCGCTCGATACGCGTCGTCCGGCAGCACAGGAACAGCTTCGTCAGCTCGGTATTCAGACCTCGGTTGATACATTGCCAATCATCGCTGGCCAGTCGCCGGTTGAAATCGCCAAGCGCGCCGTTCAGGCTGCAAAGCTCGGCGGTCATGATGTGGTTATCCTCGATACCGCTGGTCGTACGCATATCGATGAGCCGCTGATGGTGGAAATGGCGGATATCCGCAAGGCCGCCAATCCGCATGAAATTCTGCTTGTGGCCGACAGTCTGACTGGTCAGGACGCGGTAAACCTCGCGCGCAACTTCGATGAGCGCGTCGGCATTACCGGTATTGTTCTCACTCGTATGGATGGCGATGGCCGTGGCGGTGCCGCACTTTCGATGCGCGCCATCACCGGCAAGCCGATCAAGCTGATCGCCACCGGCGAAAAGATGGATGCGCTTGAGGAGTTCTATCCTAAGCGTATTGCCGACCGTATTCTCGGCATGGGCGACATTGTTTCGCTCGTCGAAAAGGCTGCTGAAAACATCGACGCGGAAAAAGCCGCTGCGATGGCTAAGAAGATGCAGTCGGGCAAGTTCGATCTCAACGATCTTGCCGACCAGCTGGGCCAGATGAAAAAGCTCGGTGGCATGGGCAGCATCATGGGCATGATGCCCGGCATGGGCGGGATGAAGGACAAGGCAGCAGCAGCTGGTCTTGATGACAAGGTTTTTGATCGTCAGATCGCCATCATCGGTTCTATGACCAAGGCCGAGCGTGCCAATCCCGATCTGCTCAAGCATAGCCGTAAGCAGCGTATTGCCAAGGGTTCCGGCACCAATGCTGCCGACATCAACAAGCTTCTCAAGATGCACCGCCAGATGGCCGACATGATGAAAGTCATGGGCAAGGGCAAGGGCGGAATGATGAAGCAGATGATGGGCGGTCTTGCTGGCAAGATGGGTCTTGGTGGTCTCGGTGGTGGCATGGGAATGCCTGATCTGTCCAAGATGGACCCGAAGCAGCTTGAAGCACTTGCCAAGCAGGCCGAAGCTGCCGGTCTAACCAAGGGTGGTGGTCTGCCAGGGTTGCCGGGCTTAGGTGGGCCTAAGCTTCCGGGTCTTGGTGGCGGTCTTCCCGGCCTGCCGAAGAAGAAGTGAGTAAGATGGCTGACGAACAGAACACTGTACCCGCTGAGCTTCTGTCCTTGCGCGCTTCCATCGATAATATCGATGCAGCGCTGATCCATATGCTTGCGGAGCGTTTTCGCTGCACGAAAGCTGTGGGCGTTTTGAAAGCCGAGCGTGGCCTTGCTGCTGCTGACCCGGCGCGTGAAAAGCGTCAGGTCGAGCGTCTGCGTGCGCTGGCTGTTGATGCCCATCTCGATCCAGATTTTGCTGAAAAATTCCTGAATTTCATCGTGAAGGAAGTCATTCGGCACCATGAGCATGCCGCTGCAAATCACAGCGGAAACTGAACACCGTAAAAGCGGTTCAACCGATTGCCCGTCTGGGCAGAACTATTGTCTAAAGGAAAGAAAAAATGGCTCTCAAGATCCGTCTCGCCCGCGCTGGCTCCAAGAAGCGTCCTTACTACCACATCGTTGTTGCTGACGCTCGTAGCCCACGCGATGGCCGTTTCATCGAAACCGTTGGTGCATGGAACCCAATGCTTGCCAAGGACGCTGAACGCGTAAAGCTCGATGGCGACCGCATCCAGCATTGGATTTCGCAGGGCGCACAGCCTACTGATCGCGTTCTTCGCTTCCTCGACCAGGCTGGCCTTGCAAAGCGTGAAGCACGCAGCAACCTGACCAAGGGTGAGCCAGGCAAGAAGGCTCAGGAGCGTCTCGCTCTGGCCAAGCAGGCTGAAGAAGAAGCAGCTGCAAAGGCTGCTGAAGCTGCAGCCGCCGCTGCTGCTCCTGCTGAAGAAGCTGCAAGCGAATAATTTTTCGCAACTTGCGAATGGAAAAGCGGCGGAGCAATCCGCCGCTTTTTTTGTTGGCGGCTTTGTGGGGAATAGGGGATGCAAGTGGGGATTGTCGTGAAACTTACCACAGTGTTGTCGGCGTTTATTCTCGTCACGCTGGCCGTTCCGGCGCGCGCGATAGATGCGCAGGAACTGGCCGCGGCAGCTGCCTCTTATGAGGACGGGGCTGCAGCGCAACAATTGGAAGACCGGATTGCCGACCTCATTGAGGCGGGGGACAAGGTTGGTCTGAAGGCACTCGCCACGCAAATCGAGAGAGAGGACGGCCCCTTTCTTGAAGCTTTGGCCGCATTTCAGGAACAGAGCGAACCGGGAGCGGAAGAAGTAGAACCCGCTGCCAGCGATGAATTTGCACGGCTGGCAATGGCCATGGGATCTTGCCATCAGGCAAACATTGCCCTCAGAACCATCGTTCTTCTCGTTTCCGCAGGCGAAGCCGAACCGATCGTCAGGAGTGGTCTTGTCATGATCGACGGGAGTGAAATCGACAGTACCTATGCAAGTCTGATCCACATATGCGAGAAGGTAAAAAAGCTTCCCGCCCATAGGCCGAGGATCGGTTCCAGATGCGTATTCACGGGTGTCTGTGGCGATGATCCGGATATGACTGGAGAAGTCGGGCGGAGCTCAGGAACGTCTGGCCATGACTAGGCGGATGGAAGAAGATGCCGCTGAAGCTGTCGCTTTTCTTATGGGCTGGCTGACTATAATGTTGCCGGTCGAGCCTTACCTCAGGTCCAGCTCCCATGTCTGACCGATGAGATCTGCACCGAATGAATGGTGCGGGGCTTCGTCAATAAGCTTGAAACCGGCTCTTTCGTAAAGACGTCGGGCCGCTGTCAGAACGCTGTTTGTCCAAAGTGTAAGTTGATCGTCACCGACGGCGCGCGCGCTTTCGATGCAGGCATTCACAAGTCTGGCTCCTACGCCTGTGCCGCGCGCTTCCTGTTCGACATAGAGCAAACGTAGCTTGCCGAGTTTTGGCCGATCTCCATGTACCAGAAAGACCGATCCGACGATGCGGCCATTCATTTCCGCTATCCAGGCCCCATCATGTGCGGGATCGAAGGCTTCGATGAAATCTGCAAGAATCCGCGCAACGAGCGCCTCATATTCGTGATTCCAGCCATATTCTTTGGTGTAAAGCACGGCCTGCCTGTGGATGATCCAGCCAAGGTCGCCAGCTTGTAGGCCACGTATCTGCACGTCCCGCAGGTCCGGTTCATCAAATATGCGCGTGATTGTTGCAGCCGATGCAAGTAAGTCCTTGCGTTGGTCTGGCCTCAATCCGTCGAGAAGCTCACCGACTGCCCCACACGTATTCCGTTCCAGAGCGGAGTAAACCTCACGGCCGGCTTTGGTAAGCTCGATGGGACGGCTGCGGCCGCCTTCCGGGTGCTGTGATGTTTCAATCAATCCACGTTCGGCAAATCGTTTGAGCATCCTGCTGAGCTGGCCGCGATCGAGATCAAGAGCCCGCATAATTGTTGCAGCCGTCGGGTTGGTGCGATGTGCGATTTCGTAAAGGATACGCGCTTCGGACAAAGAGAACGGGCTCTTGTCGAGATGTGTGTTCAGAAGGCCGAGGCGGCGCGTATAGGTGCGGTTGAAAGCGCGCAATTCGCTGATGTCTTTTTGGCTTTCGCTCAATGTCATGGCTGTATACGCCGTTGCGCGGCGCCTCCTATATTGACTTTATCAATATGCAATATGTTGATAGAGTCAACATAGTTTTCAGGCGATCGCTTCGTCCCAAAGAAAACTCATCAATGATGGTGTAAGAAAGGTTTGTGGGTCGCGCGTCTATGGACTCAAGTCAAACAGACTGGACGACACATGAAATTCGTCTATCCTATTGATTTGACGGCTCGCATTTTTGTGAATGCTCGTATGCGAGTACCAAATTTGTTCGGCGCAGCAAACGCGCCTTTTTCAGGAGAACACCATGTCGGCCGTGACCGCTATCCGTTCTTTTTCTTTTCGTCGTATCATCGTAGCTCTCGGGCTTGCGGTCCTTGTGCCGCTGCTTTCGGCTTGTGGCTTTAATACCATTCCGACAAATGAAGAAAAGGCCAAGGCTGCATGGAGCGAAGTGCAGAACCAGTATCAGCGCCGCGCTGACCTCGTGCCCAATCTGGTCGAAACGGTGAAGGGCTATGCTGCGCACGAAAAGGAAACCCTTCAGGCGGTGATTGATGCGCGTGCCAAGGCGACACAGGTGCAGATTACGCCCGAGACCCTCAATAATCCGGAGCTCTTCAAGCAGTTTCAGGATAATCAGGCCAATCTCACCAGCGCACTGTCGCGCCTGATGGTGGTGGTCGAGCGCTATCCTGACCTGAAAGCCAACCAGAACTTCCTTGCATTGCAGTCGCAGCTTGAAGGTACTGAAAACCGTATCGCAGTTGCACGCCGCGACTATATCGAGGCGGTTCGCGTTTATAATACGGCGATCCGCACGATGCCGACGATGATCTGGACATGGATCTGGTATCGCGATGCTGTTCCGATGCAGACATTCAGCGCGGATGCAGGAAGCCAGACAGCACCTCAGGTCAACTTTAACAATTGATCGGGTTTTCCGTGGCAGCTTTGCTTCCCATGCGTGCGGCGTTTCGCGGCCTGAACTGGCTGCGAAACCTGTTTGTTTTTGTCGCGCTTCTGCTTACCGTCTTTGCCGTAGCAGTTGCGAATGCGCAGGACGTGGCAACGCCTGCACAGGCTTTGACCGGGCGTGTGGTCGATGCTGCCGGTATCATAGATCCGACAGCAAGGCAGCAGCTCACGCAGAAGCTCGCCGATTTTGAAGCGAAGTCATCGGATCAGGTGGTGGTGGTGACGGTTCCGAGCCTGAATGGCGAAGATATCGAAACCTATTCCAATCGCCTGTTCCGGGCCTGGGCGCTGGGGCAGAAACAGGAAAATAACGGTATATTGCTAGTCGTCGCGCCCAATGATCGCAAGGTGCGTATCGAGGTCGGCTACGGCCTTGAAGGTACGATGACCGATGCGCTTTCGAGCGTGATTATCAACGGCACGATCATCCCGGCGTTTCGCACAGGCGATTATTCCGGTGGTGTGGTGCAGGGCGTCGATGGCATTCTTTCGGTGCTTTCCGGTGATGCCGCCGAACTTGAAGCGCGCGCTAAACGCAATGTGCAGAGCAGTTCTGACGACATCGACTGGGTGTTCGTTGTTTTCATCACCTTCTGGTGCCTGATCTTCTTCGGGGGCTTTGGCATGGCGATCCTGACGCCGATCTTTGGTCGCAAGATCGGTCCCGGTAAATATCGCTGGCTGGGCATGGTGGTCGATTTTAACTCGCGCGGTGGGTCCGGCGGTGGTGGAGGTTTCTCTGGCGGTGGTGGTGGATGGTCATCGGGCGGCGGTGGCGGCGGCTTTTCTGGCGGTGGCGGTTCGTCAGGTGGCGGCGGCGCTTCGGGTAGCTGGTAGGGGAGAAGTCTGTGACGGTTAAAAACCTAATCGGCGAGCAAGATCATAAGCGTATTGCTCATGCGATCCGCGATGCCGAGGCCAATACAAGCGGCGAAATCTACGCCGTTCTGGCGCGTTCCAGCGATGATTATTTCTTTGCTGCAGGCTTCGTTGCGACCTGTGGAATTCTCATAACCTCGGTCATTCTGGCATTTCTCGCGCATTGGTACTGGTTCGATATCCGGCTACCGATGTTTGGCCTCGCCATTCTGGCGGCCTTCATTTCGGTCATGCTGGTTCTTTGGTTCCTGCCTTCAATCCGCATATTGCTGGTGCCGCGCCGCATTCGCTACAAACGCGCCCATCTCAATGCCTTGCAGCAGTTTTTGGCGCGCAACGTGCACATCACAGAACACCGCACCGGCATCCTGCTGTTTGTGTCTATGGCCGAGCATTACGCCGAGGTTATCGCCGATGCAGGCATTCACGCACGGGTCGAGCAGGAAGAATGGAACGAGATTGTTGCAACCCTGATCCATCACGCTTCACGCAAACAAGTAGCTGAAGGTTTTGTATTGGCCATTGGTCAGGCAGGCATATTACTGGAGATGCATTTCCCCGCAGGTGACAATGATATCAACGAGCTGGACGATCATTTGATCGAGCTTTGATCCGGGTTATCGATTGCCAGATTCGCCGCTGATTTGTGGCGAAATTTAGCTTTTATGACGCTTACGTAAGCCTGTTGTGTCGCCTGCAGTGTGATTGACGTGAAGCCAAACGGCATATTTCGAAATTTCCCGGAGAGTTTTCGAAGTTTTGTTCCAAATTAAATGGATTAGATGCAAGTTTTCTGACTTTCACGGAATTTTTTGGTTGTTTTCAACGATTTGTCATCGAAACGGATGCCCAATCTGCTAGTTTGGCGCGCATTGCCATCATGACAGGAGTATCCGACGTGACTGCAAAGCAGGATCGGTCGAGCAAAATTAAAGGTTCCAAGGCAAGCAAGGAGGAGAAGAAGGGAGGAAAGTCGAAGGCGCTTATCGCCTTTTCGCAGCTTCTCTTCGAATGGGCTCCACCCGAAGATCTTGCAGCCTACGATGCTGCAGCGCTCGATAAATCTGCCCGGTATGGCTACGAGGCGCTTGAATCCTATCGTAAGGGCAAGAGCATCATCAGCGTCGATAACAGCATCGAACGCCATGGCCGCCCCGTCAGCGTCATCACCATAGTCAATGACAATATGCCGTTCCTGCTCGACTCGATCATGGGTGAGCTGAACGATCACGTCAGCCAGATTTTTATGGTTGTGCACCCGGTTCTCGATATCCAGCGGGAAAAAGACGACCTCACAATTCTAGGCGAAGCCTCGCAGCTCGCACCCGCCAAGGGCGTTGAGCGCGTAAGCCTTGTGCAGATTCATCTGCCAGCACTCGACAAGCAGGTAAAAGCCAATCTGACCGCTGCAATCAAGCGCGTGCTCGGACAAGTCCGTTCTGCAGTCAGCGACTGGAAGCCGATGATGAAGCGCCTTGATGGTGCAATCGCCGATTACAAGCGCGTTCAGGAGTTGACGCTCGATCCGGCAATGCCGGAAGCTATCGCCTTCCTTGAATGGCTGCGCGATGATCGTTTCATCTTTCTCGGTATGCGTGAGCTTACCTTCAAGGGCAAGGGTGACAACCGCGAGCTGGTTCCTGTCAAGGAAACACTTGGTATCCTGAACGACAGTGAAGTGCGTGTTCTCCGCAAGGATGACGACGACACGGTGACACCACGCGAAATCACCGACTTCCTCGACGGCAATGAACCGCTGATCGTCACCAAAGCGAATTCGCTTTCGCTGGTGCATCGCCGGTCTTACCTTGATTACGTCGGCGTGAAGATTTTTGGTGAGAAGGGTGAGGCCATTGGCGAGCTGCGTCTCGTTGGGCTCTTCACCTCCGTTGCTTATACGAGCTCGGTTGCGGGCATTCCGTTCATTCGCTCGAAAGCTGATGCAGTTATCAAGCATCTTGGCTTCAATCGCGAAGACCATTCGGGCAAGGCACTCATTAACGTGCTGGAAGAATATCCGCGTGATGAGCTTTTCCAGATCGATACGGAAAGCCTGACGGCCAATGCAGAACTGATCCTTGCGCTAGGCGAACGCCCGCGTGTGCGTGCCGTTCCGCGTCTCGATCGCTTTGGCCGTTTCGCGACCGTGCTGGTCTATATCCCGCGTGACCGTTACGACTCGGTCGTGCGCGAGAAGATCGGGCATTATCTCGTCGATATTTATAGCGGTGACAGCTTCGAATTCCATCCGGTCTTCCTGCAAAACGGCCTGACCCGTGTGCAGTTCGTTATCCGCCGTCATGAACGCTCGACGCCGCATGTGGATCGCGAAGAGCTGGAGGCGCAAGTGCGTGCCATCGTGCGTACGTGGGACGATGCTGTGCGTGAAAGCGCGGACAATGCGGATGCCAAGACCGTTGCTCTTGCTGCAAGCTTCCCGCCATCTTATCGCGAAATCTTCACTGCACTCGAAGCCCTGGTCGATGCAGAACGTATCGCCGGGCTCAGCGCGGAGGCGCCACTTTTCGTGGACTTCTATCGCTATCGCACGGATGGCCCGGATGCGGTTTCTCTGAAGCTCTATCATCATGGTGCGCCGGTTGTTCTGTCGCAGCGCGTGCCGCTTCTGGAAAACATGGGCTTCCGCGTTGTCAGCGAACAGACCATTGATCTGCCGCAAGCTGGCAAAGATGGCGCTCCGGTCTATGTCCATGACATGCAGCTTGTGAATGCCTACGGCGCACCGGTCGATCTGTCGGACGATGGCGAGATGCTGGAAGATGTATTCCGCAATGTCTGGGATGGGTTGGCGGACAATGACGGCTATAATGCGCTGGTGCAGACCGCACGTTTAACCGCGCGCCAGATCATGATCCTGCGTTCCTACGGTCGTTATCTGCAACAGGCAGGCATTGCCTATTCGCAGGGCTTCATCGCGGCCGCACTGAACCGTTATCCTGAAATCGCCAGCGATCTCTATTCGTTATTTGATCTGCGCTTCAATCCATCGGCCAAGCGCCGTGATGCGGCTGAAAAGAAGCTGGTCGATGCCATCGAGACCGCATTGCTTGGCGTGCCGAGCATCGATGACGATCAGATTTTGCGCCGTTTCCGCAATCTGATCGAAGCCACATTGCGTACCAATGCGTATCAGCCGGATGCCGATGGCAGACCGCGCGTGACCTTTGCGTTCAAGCTCAATCCACGGCTTGTGGAAGGGCTGCCTGATCCGCGTCCATATCGTGAGATCTTCGTCTATGGCCCGGAAGTGGAAGGCGTGCATCTGCGCTTCGGCGCTGTCGCGCGTGGTGGGCTGCGCTGGTCGGACCGCGCGCAGGATTATCGCACCGAAGTGCTGGGCCTCGTGAAGGCACAGCAGGTGAAGAATGCAGTGATCGTGCCGGTTGGTGCCAAGGGCGGCTTCTATCCGAAGCGTCTGCCGGTCGGCGGTGATCGCAATGCAGTGTTCGAAGCCGGTCGCGATGCCTACAAAGTGTTCATCTCGACGCTTCTGTCCGTCACCGATAACATTCATGACAATGATGTCGTGCCGCCTGCGGAAGTTGTTCGTCACGACAAGGACGATCCTTATTTCGTTGTGGCTGCCGATAAGGGCACGGCGACTTTCTCCGATACGGCGAACGCGATCAGTCAGGCGCATGATTTCTGGCTCGACGATGCATTCGCATCGGGCGGTTCCGCCGGTTACGATCACAAGGGCATGGCGATTACCGCACGTGGTGCATGGGAAGCCGTGAAACGGCATTTCCGTGAGTTCGACAAGGATATCCAAACCGAGCCGTTCACGGTTGCCGGTGTGGGTGACATGTCGGGCGACGTGTTCGGTAACGGTATGTTGTTGTCGGAGCAGATCAGACTGGTTGCAGCGTTTGATCACCGCGACATCTTCATCGATCCGAACCCGGTTCCGGCTGACGGCTTTGCAGAGCGCAAGCGTCTGTTCGAGCTGCCGCGTTCGAGCTGGCAGGATTATGATCGTTCGAAGCTTTCGGCTGGTGGTGGCGTCTATAGCCGCAGCCAGAAGACGATCACGCTGTCGGCAGAAGCTGCAAAGGCCATCGGCCTTGGCAAAACCACGGCTTCGCCGCAGGAAATCATGACGACGATCCTGAAGGCGCAGATCGACCTTCTGTGGTTCGGCGGCATTGGCACCTATATCCGTTCGACGGCGGAAACGGATGCGCAGGTTGGTGATCGCGCCAATGATGCAATTCGTATCACGGGTTCTGAAGTGCGGGCGCGAGTGATCGGCGAAGGTGCTAATCTCGGTGTCACGCAGCGTGGACGCATCGAATATGCTCTGACTGGCGGTCGCAGTAACACGGACGCTATCGACAATTCGGCAGGCGTTAACTGCTCGGACGTCGAGGTCAACATCAAGATCGCACTGGCTGCTGCCATGCGCTCGGGTAAGCTCAAGCGTCCAGCACGCGACAAGCTGCTGGTGAGCATGACCGACGATGTTTCGGAACTGGTGCTGCGCAACAACTATCTTCAGCCGCTGGCACTTTCGCTCAGCGAACGTCAGGGCCTTACAGAGCTGCCTTATCAGGCACGCTTCATGGCTGAACTTGAAACCCGCAAGCTGCTTGACCGCAAGGTTGAATATCTGCCTTCGGATGCGCTTCTGAATGAGCGCCAGAAGTCGGGACAACCGCTGACCCGTCCGGAACTTGCTGTTTTGCTTGCTTATGCCAAGCTGTCGTTGTCGGATGAGCTGGTTGCGAGCAGGCTTCCGGATGAGCCTTATTTCGAGCAGCTGTTGTTCGGATATTTCCCGAAGCGCATGGTCAAAAACTATGCCGAGGAAATTTCCAATCACCGATTGAAGCGGGAAATTGTCGCTACTTTGCTGGCTAATGACGTCATCAATCGCGGCGGCATCACCTTCATCAGCCGTTTGGCCGATACGACAGGCAAGTCGCCTGCTGATATCGTGCGGGCTTATGTTGCAGTGCGTGATGGTTTCGAGATCAATGCGATCTATGACGCCATTGATGCGCTTGATAACAAGGTGACGGGCGATGTGCAGAACCAGTTCTATCATCTGGTTGGCGAGATGTTGCTTGCGACAACCGCCTGGGTGCTGCGCAACGACACGACGCGTGCAAACCTGACGGAACTGGTGAACACCATCACCACGGCACGCTCTGCTCTTGAACCACGCTTCGATGGTCTGATGCCAGACTACCTCATTGAGGCCGTACAGGCGGACAAGGCAGCCTTCGTCGAGAAGGGCGCGCCTGAGAAGCTCGCCCAGCGTCTGGCCAATCTGCAGCTTGCAGGCATCATGCCGGATATCGCGCTGATCGCGCATCTGGCTTCTGCTGATCTGGTGGCAACCGCCAAAACCTATTTCGGTGTGTCGGAAGCCTTCCGCATCGGTCGCATCGAAGAGGCGGCACGGAGCATTCCTGTCACGGATTATTATGACGGTCTGGCACTGTCGCGAGCGAGCGATACGATCACGCAGGCGGCACGTGGCATTACGATTGCTGCGCTCAAAAAGTATGGCAAGGACAAGGATCCGGCAGTGACATGGTTCGCCGAAGATGCCGCACGCATTGATCAGGTCAAGAACCGTATGGTGGCGCTGACCGAGGGTGGTGATCTGACTGTGTCGCGTCTGGCTGTTGCTGCAGGACTTATGTCTGATTTGACGCAGTAAGGTAAGGCAACTCTAAGTTAAAGGGGCGGCTTCGGTCGCCCTTTTTTGTTTATTGTAGGTGGGGAAAGCGCAGTATAAGGTCCAGCTTAATTACTGAAGAGAAGCTTCAAGCATCGGGGGCAAGGAGCAATTCGTTGGGCGATCAATCTGTAAGCGCGAGAGGCTATGCTTCTCGACGCGGCGTATGGGGCTGGATATTTTTCGACTGGGCGGCACAGCCGTTTTTCACGGTTGTCATAACTTTCATTTTCGGGCCTTACTTCATTTCACGCATGGCCGAAACGCCAGAAGCCGGGCAGATTGCATGGGGCTATGGCTTTGCGGCTGCAGGCTTCGCAATCGCCATTCTATCGCCTGTTCTGGGGTCGATTGCCGACCAGACGGGTGCGCGCAAGCCATGGATTGGCTTTTTTGCCGTTCTCAAGATCGTCAGTCTGATGACGCTGTGGTTTGCTGTGCCGGGAGCCAATCTGTTCTGGGTATTGCTTGCCTTTAGCATAGCGATGGTTTCTGCAGAATTTTCTATTGTTTTCAACGATTCCATGATGCCGCGTCTCGTGCCGCGAGAAGATATAGGGAGAGTTTCCAATCTCGCCTGGGGGCTTGGCTATCTGGGCGGCATGATCGTTCTGATCTTTGTCGTCTTTTGTCTCTCGGCTTCACCTGAAACCGGCAAAACGATCCTTGGCATGAAGCCCTTGTTTGGGTTGGACCCAGTACAGGGAGAGGATGCCCGTATCACGGGCCCGATCGCCGCTATCTGGTATCTGATTTTTGTTCTGCCGATGTTTTTGTTCACACCCGATCAGGCGCGCGGAAAGCCTTTGCGACAGGCACTTGGCAAAGGTCTGTCGGAATTGAAGGCAACATTGGGCGAAGTACGCAAGCGTCCAGGCGTTGCACGATTTCTGGTTGCTCGAATGATTTATCAGGACGGCGTTAATGCCATCATCGCCTTGGGTGCAGGCTATGCCGCATCGATGTTTCATTGGTCGATCACAGGGATCGGACTTTTCGGCATGATCACCAATGTCATGGCAATTTTCAGTTGCCTTGTTGCGAGCCGCATGGATGCGCGCTTTGGCTCCAAAGTGATCGTGATGATTTCGCTGGTATTGCTGTTTTTCGCTTCCATAGGGATGGTATCTACGGGGCGGGACTATCTGCTGTTTGGTATGGTGGCGCTCGACTATTCGCCAGCTCAAGGCTTGTTTGCGACGTCTGCGGAACATGCTTTCCTGATTTACGGTATCATGATGGGTGCTGCCTTCGGTCCCGTGCAGGCCTCGTCTCGCTCCTGGTTCGCGCGCAGCATCAAGCCAGAAGAATCGGGTCGATATTTTGGCATCTATGCATTGGCTGGAAGAGCAACCAGCTTCCTCGGACCGTTCCTGGTGGCAACCGTGACAGCGCTCACGCATTCGGCGGCATTGGGTATGTCAGTACTGGTATTGTTTTTTACTGTCGGTTTGGTGCTGGCTGCGAGAACTCCTTATCCATCCGACAGATAGATAAGGAAATGCAGTAGGCAAAAGAGATACGCCGATCTGATTGGGTCAGATCGGCGTATCTCTAACGTTTACATCATGCCTGTGGCTTTGGCACAGGCAATGGCGATAAGACCACCGACCACAGGTGCTGCAACTGGCACCCATGCATAGGACCAATCTGATCCGCCTTTACCCGGAATGGGTAGCAGAGCATGCGCAATGCGTGGTCCAAGATCACGCGCCGGATTGATTGCATAGCCGGTCGGTCCGCCGAGCGACACACCGAGTGCCCATACGAGAAGGCCAACCATCAGCGGGCCCAGAACGCCGACGGCACCAACGGCCTTTGCGCCAATGGCGATGACGACAAATACGAGTACGAAAGTGCCGATGATTTCCGTGATGAAATTGGCCGGAATGTTGCGGATCGCTGGGCCTGTACAGAAGACGGCAAGCTTGAGATCTTTGTCTTCGGTTGGCTTCCAATGAGGCAAGTAGGCCAGATAAACCAGAATAGCACCCGCGAATGCACCAAGCATTTGTGCCGCAATATAGGGTGCGACTTCAGCAGCAGGAAATGTGCCAGCCGCATAGAAGGCAAGGGTTACGGCCGGATTGAGATGGCCTGCAGCACCCGCTGAAACCGCAACCATGACACCACAAAGAACGGCAAAACCCCAACCCGCTGTTATGACGATCCAACCCGAGTTCTGACCTTTGGATTTGGCCAGGAGCACGTTGGCGACGACGCCGTCACCCAGTAGGATAAGCACCATTGTGCCGAGAAATTCTCCAATAAAACCATGACCCATTTTTTGCTCCGAGGATAATTGGGCGCTGAAAAACCGTCCGGTGGGCAAATGTGCTCACCGGCTGTCCAAAACTATTGTCCATTTCAGGCGATGGCCCGTTGATCGGGCCAGATTAAAACCCTTATTCGACCCAGTTGAGGGAACGCTGAACGGCTTTTTCCCATGAGGCGAACAGGCGGGTTCTTTCCTTTGATGTCATCTTAGGGTGCCAGCGCTGGCCGACTTGCCAGTTTTCGATAATGTCGTTCGTCGACTTCCAGTAGCCAACGGCGAGACCTGCCGCATAGGCGGCACCGAGGGCTGTGGTTTCGATGATTTTGGGACGTACGACCGGCACATCCAGGATGTCGGACTGGAACTGCATGAGAAGTTCGTTGATGGTCATGCCACCATCGGCCCGCAATTCGGTGATTTCAACACCGGAATCCTTGACCATCGCTTCCAGCACTTCGCGCACCTGATAGGCGCTAGCTTCGAGTGCTGCACGTGCGATGTGACCCTTATTGGCAAAACGCGTCAGACCGGCGACAACGCCACGTGCCGAATCTTCCCAGTGGGGTGCATAAAGACCAGAAAAGGCAGGAACGAAATAGACGTCGCCATTGTCTTCGACCGTGCGAGCCAGTGTTTCAATGTCGCCGCTGGTTTTGATGATGCCGAGATTATCGCGCAGCCATTGTACCAGAGCACCGGTGATGGCAATCGAACCTTCCAGCGCATAGATCGGCTTTTTATCGCCAAGCTGATAGGCCACTGTGGTGAGTAGGCCGTAGGTTGATGGAACCAGCTTTTCACCGGTATTCATCAGCATAAAGCAGCCAGTGCCATAGGTGTTCTTGGCTTCACCCGGCTCAAGACAGGCCTGACCAAAAAGGGCTGCCTGCTGATCGCCCAGAATGCCGGCGAGCTTGACACCTTCAAGTGACGGCAAGGAGATATCGCCATAGACCTCGCTGGATGAACGAATTTCTGGCAGACAGGCGGCTGGAATATCGAAGAGGTGCAGAATTTCCTCGTCCCATTTCAGGGTCGCAAGATCCATAAGCTGCGTCCGGGAGGCATTGGTGACATCGGTAATGTGGATGCCGCCATCGGTGCCGCCTGTCAGGTTCCAGACAAGCCAGCTATCGATGGTGCCGAACAGAGCATCGCCTGCTTCAGCCTTTTCGCGTGCACCCGGAACATTATCAAGAATCCAGCGTAGCTTGAGGCCTGAAAAATAAGTCGAGATAGGCAAGCCAGTCTTGTCGCGCAGACGATCTGCACCGCCATCCTGCACGAAATGGTCGACCAGTTCGTCGGTCCGTGTATCCATCCAGACAATTGCATTATAAAGCGGTGTGCCTGTTGCCTTGTCCCATAGCAGTGTGGTTTCGCGCTGGTTGGTGATGCCGACCGATGCGATATCGGAAGCCTTGAGCTTAGCCTTCTTCAAGGTAGCTGCGATGACATGCTGCGTGTTGCGCCAGATTTCGTTGGCGCTGTGCTCAACCCAGCCAGCTTTTGGATAAATCTGCTCGTGTTCCCGCTGGTCCATGGCGATAATGTCGCCATGCTTGTCAAATATAATGAAGCGTGAACTCGTGGTTCCCTGATCGATGGAACCGATAAATTGAGTCATGTGCTTTTGCTCCTCCCATTCGGGTGTTTGTTACCGGCAGAGCGCAGAATCGTGCGAACTGCCTGCTTTCCAAATCAACTTAATACAGGATGACGTCTCAGGCATTCCCAATAGCTTCGTGCCATCCTCTGCACTTTCGTTATGCTCTCCAAAACGCATAATACGAAATAATATGAATATAAAACGAAAGCAATATGAATTCACTTTTTCGAGAGTGACGTAAAAGTGATGAAAATATGTCGCTATGAGTAAAGCCGCTTTCATTTTCCGAAGACCAATCATTCCTGCGTAATCCGCGAGGCGCAACTTCTTCAGAGCTCAACGATAGGCCCATGAAAAAAGGCCCCGGGAAGATGTCCCCGGAGCCCATTTCGTTAGCTAGAGCGCGTTTCGATCTGATTGGATCAGATCGGCGCTCTAAATATTTGTTTT
>RCUT01000568.1_pt1 | contig 18996 bp, 17 predicted proteins | sample 2166171 | NCBI WGS metagenome assembly RCUT01 (sample SAMN09932757, study PRJNA488358) | compost metagenome | isolation source: compost soil in 4-hydroxybenzoic | place: Germany: Experimental Botanical Garden
CACGGTTTCGATCTGGTGGTGGGTGTTGTGGCCACGCAGGTTGTCGATGTGCAGGCTCACCAGGGCGTGGTTGACGAAGCCCTGGAAGAACTCCTGGAACAGGTCCACATCGAAGCCGCCGACCACGGCGCGGGTGAAAGGCACGTGCATCTGCAGGCCGGGGCGGCCGGAGAAATCGATGACCACCCGCGACAGGGCCTCGTCCAGCGGCACATAGGAATGGCCGTAACGGACGATGCCCTTCTTGTCGCCGAGGGCGCGGGTGAAGGCCTGGCCGAGGGTGATACCGACGTCTTCCACCGTGTGGTGATCGTCGATATGCAGATCGCCCTTGCACTCGATGTCCAGGTCGATCAGGCCATGACGGGCGATCTGGTCGAGCATGTGCTCGAGGAAGGGCACGCCGATATCGAAGCGTGCCTTGCCGGTGCCATCCAGGTTGATCGAGACCTTGATCTGGGTTTCCAGGGTATTGCGTTCGACGGATGCCGTACGTTCGGCCATCACCAGCTCCACAAAAGGCTCACGAAAAAAGAGCGCCATTATAGGCCGCCGCGCCGTGGTGCCGCTACCGACGGCGGTCGGCGGGGGTTTACACTGCCGCACCGCGCCAGCAATGCCCCCAGGAGCCACCATGCCCGTGTTAGTCGAGACCTTGAGCAACCCGTCCGAGCAGGACCGCGGCGACCTGGCGAAGATCTACGCCGACGCCCCGGACTGGCTGCTGGCGCCCTACGCCGACGCCGCCGCACTGGTGCAGTGCGGCCTGGACGAGGGCCTGCTGGTTGCCGGGCGCTTCAACGATCGGCTGCTGGGCGCGGCGCTGGTGGTGCGCGGCGAGCGCCACTGGCGGCTGTCCCACCTTTGCGTGCGCAAGGTGACCCGCAACCGCGGAGTCGGCCGTCGCCTGGTGGAAGAAGCGGCGCGCCTCGCCCGCGAAGCCGGCAAGCCGCTGCATCTGGCCGCGCCCGGGGACCACCTGGAAAGCCAGGCCCTCGCCGCGCGATTGCACCTGCCGCTGGAAAGCCTCTGAAAGCATGCGTCAACGTGACGCACGGGCGGAAAGCCGCCGGGCGGATTTCCACCCCGGACACCTCGACCGCTGAACCGTCGGCGGCTTTCGCCATCCAACGTCCGAAACCCGCTGTTCGAGCCCGGCGTCCGCGCAAGCCATGGTTGATGGCCCGGCGCTATACTCGGCACCTTCAATTCACGCGATCCATCACAAGGACTGGTCAATGAAAGCCTTCGGCAAAATCCTGGGCCTCATCTTCCTCGGGCTGTTGCTGATCATAGTGGCCCTGGGCTTCGCCCTGACCCACCTGTTCGACCCGAACGACTACAAGGACGAAATCCAGCAACTGGCCCGGGACAAGGCCAACCTGGAGCTCACCCTCAACGGCGATATCGGCTGGAGCCTCTTCCCCTGGCTCGGCCTCGAACTGCACCAGGCCACCCTGGCCAGTGCCACCACCCCGGCCAAGCCCTTCGCCAACCTCGACATGATCGGCCTCTCGGTGCGCGTGATGCCGCTGCTGCGCCGTGAAGTGCAGATGAGCGATATCCGCGTCGAAGGCCTCAACCTCGACCTGCAACGCGACGACAAGGGCCACGGCAACTGGGAGGGCGTCGGTCGTCCGGCCAAGGCCCCGGCGCCCGCCCAGGCCGGCACGCCCGCCATCCCGGCAGCGCCCGGCGAAGCCCCCCAGCCGCCCGCCGAGCAGGAGCCGGCGCGCCCGGTCAAGCTGGATATCGACAGCCTCACCGTGCGCAATGCCCGCATCGACTACAGCGATGCCAAGAGCGGCAAGCAATTCAGCGCCGAAGGCATCGAGCTGACCACCGGCGCGATCCGCGAAGGCGCCAGCATCCCGGTCAAGCTCAGCGCCTTCTTCGGCACCAACCAGCCGGTCCTGCGGGCCAGGACCGAACTCACCACCAACCTGCGCTTCGAGCGCGCCCTCAAGCGCTACCAGCTGGAGGACCTCAAGCTGGGCGGCGAAGCCTCGGGCGAGCCGCTGAAGGGCAAGACCCTGGCCTTCAATGCCCAGGGCCAGGTGCTGGCGGACCTTGCCGCCAACATCGTCGAATGGAACAGCCTGAAGCTCTCCGGCAACCAGCTGCGCGCCCTGGGCGAACTCAAGGTGCATGACCTGGACAAAGGCGCACGCCTGGAAGGCGGCCTGTCCATCGCACCGTTCAACCTGCGCGAGTTCCTCACCGGCGTCGGCGTCGAACTGCCGCCCATGAGCGACGCCACTGCCCTGCAGAAGTTCGGACTGGTGACCAAGCTCAACGGCAGCGCCAACAGCCTCGCCTTCGAGGGGCTGAGCCTCAAGCTCGACGACAGCAGCTTCAGCGGCCGCGTGGCGGTGGCCGACTTCGCGCAGAAGGCCGTGCGCCTGCAGCTCAAGGGCGACAAGTTCGACCTGGACCGCTACCTGCCGCCCAAGTCCAAGGCCAAGCAGGAAACCAAGAGCGCCCGCCAGGCCGAAGTGAAGACCACAGTGGCCGCCGCCACCCAGGGCAACACCCCGCTGCCCAACGCCCCCACCCAGGCGGCCTGGAGCGAGGCCCCGGTACTGCCGGTGGACCAGCTGCGCAAGGTGGACCTGGAAGCCGCCCTGAACATCGGCCAGTTCACCGTCGACAAGTTGCCGATGACCGATTTCAGCCTCAAGGCCAACGGCAAGGGCGGCCTGCTGACCCTGGAAGACCTGCGCGGCGGCCTGTTCGGCGGCAGCTTCCAGGCCAACGCGCAGATCGACGCCCGCCCGGCGGTACCGCTGCTGAAAGCGCAGAAACGCATCAGCAAGGTGCCGGTGGAGCAACTGCTCAAGGCCCAGGAGCAGAAGCCCCCGGTCCGCGGCCTGCTGGACTTGAACGCCGACATCACCACCAGCGGCAATAGCCAGAAGGCCTGGGTCGACGGCCTCAATGGCACCTCGAGCTTCGTCCTGAACGACGGCGCGCTGCTCGACGCCAACCTCGAACAGCAGCTCTGCCAGGGTATCGCCACCCTCAACCGCAAGGTGCTGAGCAGCACCCGTGGCGGCAGCGAAACCCCCTTCGAGGAACTCAAGGGCTCGCTCACCTTCATCAACGGCGTGGCCAGTAACCCCGACCTGCGCGCCAGCATCCCCGGCCTCAAGGTCAAGGGCGACGGCACTGTGGACCTGCGCGTACTGGGCCTGGATTACCGCGTTGGCGTGATCATCGAAGGCGACAAGAACGAAATGCCGGACCCTGCCTGCCAGGTCAACGAGCGCTACGTGGGCATCGAATGGCCGCTGCGCTGCCGCGGCCCTCTGGAGATGGGCGCCAAGGCCTGCCGCCTGGACAAGGACGGCATGGGCAAGGTCGCCGGCAAGCTGGCCGGCGAAAAGCTCACCGAGAAGCTCGAAGAGAAGCTCGGCGACAAGGTCAGCCCGGAACTGAAGGACGCGCTCAAGGGGCTGTTCAAGCGATGACTCCCGAGCAGTTCTCCGGCGCCGTGCTCGACTGGTACGACCGCCACGGACGCAAGGACCTGCCCTGGCAACAGGGCATCACCCCCTACCGCGTCTGGGTTTCCGAAATCATGCTGCAGCAGACCCAGGTCAGCACCGTGCTCGGCTACTTCGACCGCTTCATGGAGGCGCTGCCCACGGTTCAGGCCCTGGCGGCGGCCCCGGAAGATGAAGTGCTGCACCTCTGGACCGGCCTCGGCTACTACACCCGCGCACGCAACCTGCAGAAGACGGCGAAGATGGTCGTCACCGAGCATGGCGGCGAGTTCCCCCGCGACGTCGAACGCCTGGCCGAGCTGCCGGGCATCGGCCGCTCCACCGCCGGCGCCATCGCCAGCCTGTCCATGGGCCTGCGCGCGCCGATCCTCGACGGCAACGTCAAGCGCGTCCTGGCCCGCTACGTCGCCCAGGACGGCTACCCGGGCGAACCCAAGGTGGCGAAGCAGCTCTGGGAAGTGGCCGAGCGCTTCACCCCCCATGCGCGGGTGAACAACTACACCCAGGCGATGATGGACCTCGGCGCCACCCTCTGTACCCGCAGCAAACCCAGCTGCCTGCTCTGCCCGCTGCAGAGCGGCTGCCGCGCGCACCTGCTGGGCCGGGAGACCGCCTATCCCGTCCCGAAGCCGCGCAAGGCGCTGCCGCAGAAACGCACCCTGATGCCGCTGCTGGCCAGCCGCGACGGTGCCATCCTGCTCTATCGCCGGCCGTCGACCGGGCTCTGGGGCGGGCTCTGGAGCCTGCCGGAACTGGACGACCTCGATGCCCTCTCCCCGCTGGCCAGCCAGCACGCGCTGCAGCTCGGCGAGCGCCGTGAACTGCCCGGCCTGACCCACACGTTCAGCCATTTCCAGCTGGCCATCGAACCCTGGCTGGTGCAGGTGGAAGGCAGCGCCCCCGTCGTGGCCGAGGGCGACTGGCTCTGGTATAACCTCGCCACCCCGCCGCGCCTGGGGCTAGCCGCTCCGGTGAAGAAGCTGCTCAAACGCGCGGCCGATGTATTGAATGCAGGAGAGATGAAATGACCCGCACCGTGATGTGCCGCAAATTCAAAGAGGAACTGCCGGGCCTGGAGCGTCCGCCGTACCCGGGCGCCAAGGGCGAGGACCTCTTCAACAACGTGTCGAAGAAGGCCTGGGACGAGTGGCAGGCCCACCAGACCATGCTGATCAACGAGCGTCGCCTGAACATGATGAACGCCGATGACCGCAAGTTCCTCCAGGCCGAAATGGACAAGTTCCTCTCGGGCGAGGAATACGCCCAGGCCGAGGGTTACGTCCCTCCGAGCGCGTAAGCACCCGTAATAACTAAATTTTTTTCAAAAGGGTGTTGACGAGGGGCCGGCAAATCCGTTTAATAGCGCCCCGTTGCCCAGGTAGCTCAGTCGGTAGAGCAGGGGATTGAAAATCCCCGTGTCGGCGGTTCGATTCCGTCCCTGGGCACCACTAATACCGAGAAACCCCAAGCGAAGGCGACTTCCTTGGGGTTTTTTATTGCCTCCTCGCCGGTAGCCGGGGAGCGCACCGACAACCTGCCCCATCCACTCCAGCTGAACGCACTGTGCGCCCCGCCTGGAGCGCGCTAGCGCTTCTGCCGCTGGAACTCGCGCGGGGTCATGCCGAAGCGTCCGCGGAACTCGCGGGAAAAATGCGCGCAGTCGGCAAATCCGCAATCCATGGCGATCTGGGTGACGCTGCTCTGGCTGTTCACCAGCAGCCAACTGCCGTACTCGATGCGCAGCGAGCGCTGGAACTCCATGGGGGAGAGGCCCAGCGACTGCTGGAACGCCCGAGTCAGTTGCCGCCGTCCGAGCCCCACATAGCGGGCGATAGCGTCCAGGGTGGGCAGGCTGTCCATGCGCTGCTCGATGTAGTGCGCCGCCTGCCGCACCCGCTCATCCTTGATGCCGGTCAGGTCCGCATAGAAGTGCGCCTGGGGCTGCCGTCCGGGGCGGATGCCCTGCAACATCATGTGGCGCACGGCCTGTTGTGCCTTCTCGCGCCCGCAATGCCGGGCCACCAGGTACAGGCCGAGGTCGATCGCCGCCGTGGAGCCGGCGCAGGTGATCAGGTCGCCCTCGTCGATGAACAGGTGATCCACCGCGGCACGCGTCTTGGGAAAGCGGGCGCGGAACGCATCCAGCACATTCCAGTGCACGCACACCGAACGATTGCCGATCACGCCGGCCTGGGCCAGGGCAAAGGTTCCGGTGCAGATGCCCAGCAGCCGCGCGCGGCTGTCCGCGGCGCGGCGCAGCCAGTCGAGCAGGCTCTTGGGCAGGTGGGTGTTGGGATAGTCGTTGCCCCCGCAGATGGCCACGTAGTCGAACTCGCCCGGATCCTCCGCCAGGCCGCCGGCGACTTCCAGCGCTATCCCCGCGCTGGAGATCCGGGGGAGCCCATCGACACTCATCACCCGCCAGGCGGTATGGATCTGTCGGCTGCCACCACCCAGGTCGGCGGAAAGGCGCAGGACATCCACGAAGCCGGAAAACGCGGCCAGGGTGAACTTGTCCAGCAGGACCAGTCCCACCGAAAGTTGCGGCCGGCCGGCCGCGCCCTCTCCTGGGCCAGTGGGCGCGTGATGTTCATTGTCGATCGGGATCATGTTAGGCATGACCCAACTATTCAACTTCAAGACCACAGCGTGCAAGCCCCCGCAACCGCGTGACGAGCAAGATGCAGACAAGGGGGCATAACAACACAACACCTCCGGAGGACATGACATGAGACCGAAGACTCGCAATCCCATCACAGTCGCGCTCTTGCTCGCGGGCTGCATTTCCTCGACAGGCGCCATGGCGCAACAGGACAAACTCACCGTCGCACTCTACGGCGGCAACTGGGGCGAGGCTTTCCTGAGCTGCGTCGCCGAGCCCTTCACCCAGGCAACCGGAATTCCCGTAGCCGCGGAAATCGGCACCTCCACCACCACCCTGGCGAAACTCCAGCAACAGAAAGCCAATCCGACCATCGACGTGGCCTGGATGGATGGCGGCATCAGCGAGCTCGCCCATGCCGCCGGCGTGCTCGCCGACCTCGACCCGGCCGCCATTCCCAACCTGAAGAACGTGGTGGACAAGGCAGTCTACGCAAGCGACGGGCACACCTATTCGGTCAGCTCGGGCTTCTACTCGCTCGGCCTGGCCTACAACACCAACGAAGTGCAGCAGGCGCCCGCCAGCTGGAAGGACCTGTGGAAGCCGGAATACGCCGGCGCCATCGCCCTGCCCTCGCCCGCCAACTCGTCCGGCGTGCCTTTCGTGTTCTTCCTGGCCGATGTCTGGGGCGTCGACAGGGCCGACCTCGCCCCGCTCTACAGCAAGCTCGGCGCGCTGGATACGGCGCTGTTCTTCGACAGCTCGGGCGCCGCGACCAACGCCTTCCAGAGCGGCGAAGCGATCATCGGTGCGCACTTCAACGTCGGCGCCTGGGACCTGATCGACAAGGGCGCACCCATCGGTTTCACCATTCCCAAGGAAGGCGTCTGGGCCACCGATGCCCGCCTGCATCTGGTCAAGGGCGCGCGCAACGGCAAGGCGGCCGAACAGTTCATCAACACCGCGCTGACCAAGGAAGCCGCGTCCTGCCTGGCCAGCAAGCTCTACCTGGGCCCGGCGGTGCGGGACGTGGAAGTTTCCGCAGACGTGGCACGCAAGCTGCCCTGGGGCGTGGACGGCTCCATCGACAGCCTGCGTCTGTTCGACTGGACGCAGATCAACACGCGCCGCGCGGATGTCACCAACGACTGGAACCGCAAAGTCGCCGGCAACTAGCTCAAGGGGTCTGCAATGTCCGTTTTGTTGAGCATAGAGAGCGTCTGCAAGCACTTCGGGGCTTTCAAGGCACTGGACGACATCCACCTGGACATCGAGCAGGGCGAGTTCATCGTCCTGCTCGGCCCCAGCGGCTGCGGCAAGACCACCCTGCTGCGCTCGATCGCCGGCTTCATGCAGCCGGACTCCGGCAGCATCGTGATCGACGGGCAGGACGTCAGCCGCCTCCCGCCCTACCGCCGGCCGCTGAACACGGTCTTCCAGAACTACGCGCTGTTCCCCCACATGACCGTGCTGGAGAACGTTGCCTACGGACCGAGGCGCCAGGGGATCAATCGTGCGGAGGCTTACGAACGGGCCCGGCAGGCGCTGGACCTGGTAGGCCTGAAGGCGCTGGAGGATCGTTTCCCCCGGGGGATGTCCGGCGGCCAGCAACAACGCGTGGCGCTGGCCCGGGCCATCGTCAACCGACCCAAGCTGCTGTTGCTGGACGAGCCGCTCTCAGCGCTGGACATGAAGTTGCGCAAACGCATGCAGCTGGAGCTGAAGCACCTGCAGGCCAAGCTCGGCATTGCCTTCATCTTCGTCACCCATGACCAGGAAGAAGCGATGACCATTGCCGACCGCATCGTGGTGATGAACGCCGGACGCATCGAGCAGGCGGGCTCGAGCAGCGCGATATACAGCACGCCAGCCTCGCGCTTCGTCGCGGACTTCATCGGCGAAGCCAACCTGATCGACTACCGGGCCACGGGCAAGGGGGAAGTCCGCCTGACGATTCGCGACCAGCCGCTGTTCTGCGGCGACCGGGACATTCCGCCCCAGGGGGTGGCCGTCCTGCGCCCCGAGCACCTGCAGGTGCTGGATGCGGCAAGCGCGGAAAGCGCCAGCTGCAACCTGTCCGGGACCGTGACGGATGTGGTCACCGTGGGCAGCCACACCCTGATCCATACCCTGGTCAACGGGCAGTCCATCGTCGCCCGGACCATGGGTTTTCCCCGCGCCGACCTGGCAGTCGGTGGCGCCGTGCGCCTGGCCTTCGACCCGGCTCACCTGCACCTGGTGGGAGAGCCGGCATGAGGCGCCCGGTCCTGGCCCCCGCCCTGATGCTGGCCGCGGCGCTGGCGTTCTTCGCCGCATTCTTTCTCGCGCCGTTCGTCGTGGTCATCTTCGCCAGCCTGACCACCGCGACCGACCAGGCCTTCACCCTGGAGCACTACGTCCGGGTACTGGCCGACCAGTACCACTGGGACGTGATCCTGGTGACCTTCCGCATCGCCGCCCTGACCACCCTGGTCTCCCTGCTGCTCGGCTACCCGATCGCCTGGTACCTGGTGCGCATCGTGAAATGGCGGGCCTGGCGGCGCGCCTGCGTGATCCTGCTGGTGGTGCCGATGTTCACCAGCAACATCGTCCGCTCGTTCGGCTGGATGGTCCTGCTGGGGCGCAACGGCCTGGTCAACAAGAGCCTCATGGAAGCGGGACTGGTGGATACGCCCGTGCGCTTCCTGGGCACCGAACTCGGCATCCTCATCGGCATGGTCTACATCCTCCTGCCGTTCATCGTGCTGGCGGTGGGCAATGCCCTGGCGCAGGTCGATCCGGCCTATGAGCAGGCCTCCGACGACCTCGGCGCCAGCCCCCGCGCCACCTTCTTCCACGTCGTGCTGCCGCTGACCATGCCCGGGATCATTTCCGGCTCGATCATGGTGTTCACCCTGGCGGCCAGTGCCTACGTGACGCCGGCGCTGCTCTCGGGCGGGCGGATCTCGGTGCTCTCGATGCTGATCTTCCAGCAGTACAGCTCGGTCTTCGACTTCAACTACGGCGGCGCGCTGAGCGTCGTGCTGCTGGCCTTCACCCTGCTGATGATCGGACTCGCCGGACGCATCGGCAACGTCCGTGGGAGCGCCCAATGATCACTCGCCTGCTGGTTCGACTGGTGTCCTGGGCGGTCCTCGGCTACCTGCTGCTGCCGCTGGTGGTGATTCTCGGCGCGTCGCTCACCGCCTCGTCGTTCCTCGCCTTCCCGCCCCAGGGCTGGACCCTGGACTGGTACGGCAAGATGCTCGGCGACCCGAGCTACGTCGCCTCCTTCGCCACCAGCACCGTGCTGGCCCTGGCGGCGACCCTGGTCGCGGTGCTGCTCAGCGTCCCCGCCGCGCTGGCCATGGCGCGCTACGAGTTCCCCGGCAAGGGCGCCATCGTCGCCGCGCTGACCTCGCCGCTGGTGTTCCCGCACATCGTGCTGGGTGCGGCGCTGCTGCAGTTCGGCGGCTACTTCGGCCTGACCCGCAGCTTCCTCGCGCTACTGATCGGCCACACGGTGATCGTCGCGCCCTTCGTGCTGCGCTCGGTAATGTCCATGCTGACCCCGGAACAGCGCGCCCTGGAAGAAGCCTCCAGCGACCTGGGCGCCACCCCCTGGGCGACCTTCTGGCACGTGGTGCTGCCGCAGATCCGGCCAGGGCTCGTCACCGGGTCGATCTTTGCCTTCATCGCCTCGTGGATCAACGTCGAGCTGTCGATCTTCAACACCACGCCCGACCTCAACACCATTCCGGTGAAGCTCTTCAACTACGTGCAGTACACCGTCGACCCGACGATAGCGGCGGCCTCGGGCGCCACCATCCTGGTCGTCGTGGTCGCCGTCATCGCTCTCGATCTGTGCATCGGTCTCGACCTTTTGTCAGAACGCAAATAACCCCCTCGTACATCCCGTAAGCCAGGAGTTCAGTCATGCGCATGCAAGACACGTTCGATGTCATCTATACCCATACCGAAGGCGAACCCCTGTGCATCGTGCACAGCGGCATCCCCTACCCGGCCGGCTCCAGCATCCTGGAGAAGCGTGCCTTCCTCGAACAGAACTACGACTGGCTGCGCAAGGCGCTGATGCAGGAGCCGCGTGGCCACAAGGACATGTTCGGGGTCTTCCTCACCCCGCCCTCCAGCCGTGAATACGACGCCGGTCTGATCTACATGGACGGCAGCGTGTATTCGCACATGTGCGGCCACGGCACCATCGCCGTGAGCATGGCGATGGTCGCGCTGGGCCTGGTGCCGCGTGGCGCCGACGGCATCACGAAAATCCGCTTCGAAACCACCGCGGGCCTGGTCGTGGCCGAGGTCGCCTCCGAGGGCGACAAGGTGCTCTGGACCCGCTTCGAGAACGTCCCGGCCTATGTCGCGGCGCAGGATATCCCGGTGCACCTGCCCGGTTATGGCGACCTCAAGGCCGACCTGGTCTGGGGCGGCAACTACTTCGGCATCGTCGACCTGAGCAACTGCGACCTGCGCATCAGTCCGAACAATGGTAGCGAGCTGTCGCGTCTCGGCCTGCTGGTGCGCGAACAGATCCAGAAGCAGCTGAAGATCCAGCACCCCACCGAGGCCCATATCAACGACCTCAACTTCATCACCTTCTGGCACCCGGCGACCATCGAGGGCGCGTTCTACAAGAACGTCCACGTCTTCAGCGCCGGCCAGCTCGACCGTTCCCCCGGCGGTACCGGCACCAGCGCCATGATGGCGATGTTCGAGGCACGGGGAAAACTCGGCCTGAACCAGCCGATACTCTCCGAAGGACTGCTCGGCAGCGGCACCTTCGAAGGTTGCCTGCTCGGCGAGGTCGACCTCAACGGCACGCGCGCCGTGCGCCCGACCGTCAAGGGCACCGCCAGCATCCTGGGCACCTCGCGCTGGGTGATCGAGCGCAACGACCCGGTAGGTGCCGGTTTCGTGGTCAACTGATCCCCTGAAAGGACCGGCATACCGGAGGCATGCTTGCTCAGCATGCGGCAAGGGGGCCATATGCCAAACGCAAGAAGCCTCAGCCCGATGCTGGGGCTTGTTGCTTTCCGACTCCTCTTCCCTGTTCCCCCCTGCCCTCTCTCGCACGCAGTGGAGGAGCACCAGAGGCACTGCTAACCTCACAGCGTACCGCTCTACCCTGCTATGAGCCCCAGGCCGGTCTTGGCCCGGAGAGGGCCAGTCCTGAGGGAGTTTGGGGGACCGCATGAAGGGCATTGTCTTCAACCTGCTGGAAGAAGTGGTCACCCGGCACCACGGCGCGGACGCCTGGGACGATCTGCTGGAAGGGGCGGAGCTCGATGGCGTGTACACCTCCCTCGGCAGCTACCCGGACGAGCACATCTATAGATTGGTGGGGACTGCCTCGACGGCACTGGGCATGCCGCCCTTCGACGTGCTGCGCTGGTTCGGCCGGGAAGCCATGCCGGCATTGGCCGGCCGCTACCCGGCCTACTTCACTCCCCACTCATCGACTCGCCCCTTCATCCTCAGCGTCAACGCCATCATCCATCCCGAAGTCCGCAAGATCTATCCAGGCGCCGATGTACCCACCTTCGGCTTCCTCGACGACGCGGACGGCACGCTGCTGATGACCTACCGCTCCCCGCGCCGCCTCTGCGCGCTGGCGCACGGCTTCATCGAAGGCGCCGCCGCGCACTACGGCGAATCCCTGGACGTCGACCACCTCGATTGCATGCATCGCGGGGATCCCGAGTGCCGCTGCCGAATCACCTTCCACGGCAAGTCGGACTGAGCCGGCCATGGACGACTATCAAGGACGAGATACCGAAGCCGACAAGCTGCGGCGCCGCCTCCAGCGTGAGCGCAAGGCACGGCTGGAGGCGGAGCTGATCGCCGAGCGCGGCCTGCGCGAGCTCTATGAAAAGCAGCAACAGCTCCAGCTACTGGAGTCCATAGCCGACGCCGCCAACGGCGCCGCCTCGGTCGCCGATGGACTCAGTTTCACTGTGCGCAGCATCTGTCAGTTCACCGGCTGGCGGATCGGCCACGCCTACCTGACGGTCAATGTCGAAGGCGAACCGCGCCTGCGCTCGACGGCGATCTGGCACAGCACCGACGAGACACGCTTCACGGTCTTCCGCCAGGTGACCGAGTCCATGGAATTCCGCCCCGGTGCCGGCCTGCCCGGTCGCGTGCTCGCCAGCGCAGCGCCAGCCTGGATCACCGATATCGCGCAGACCCCGGACTTCTGCCGCATCACCGCCGCGGAACAGGCCGGCCTCAAGGCCGCGGCAGCGTTCCCGGTGCTGGTTGGCAGCGAAGTGGTCGGTGTACTGGAATTCTTCGCCAGCAACGTGCTGGCGCCGGACGATACCTTGCTGCACCTGATGGCGCAGATCGGCGTGCAGATGGGCCGGGTGGTGGAACGCAAGCGCGCCGAAGAGCAACTGATCGACGCCTTCCACGATCCGCTCACCGGCCTGCCCAACCGTGCGCTCTTCGCCGACCGCCTGTCCCGCGCCGTGGCCCGCTGCAGCCGCCATCGGGAGGCGGCCTTCGCGGTGCTGTTCATCGACCTCGACCGCTTCAAGCTGGTCAACGACAGCCTGGGCCACCTGGCCGGTGACCTGCTCATCATCCAGGTCGCCGCGCGTCTCGGCGCCTGCCTGCGGCAGAGCGATACCCTGGCGCGGATGGGCGGCGACGAGTTCACCATCCTGCTGGATTGCATCGATACCTCCGATGCCCCGGTGCTGGTCGCCGAGCGCCTGATGAGCGCCCTGGAACCGCCCTTCCTGATCAATGGCGAGCAACTCTACATCAGCGCCAGCATCGGCATCGCCCCCAGCGCCCTGGGCTACGAATCGGCGGAAGAAATCCTCCGCCATGCGGACCTGGCCATGTACCGGGCCAAGACCCTGGGCAAGCATCGCTTCGAGCTCTTCGACCACAGCATGCACGACCTGGCCGTCGGCCGGCTGACACTGGAGACCCAGCTGCGCCAGGCCCTGCGTAACGGCGAGTTCATCCTCCACTACCAGCCCATAGTCCGGCTGAGCGGCGACGAGATAGTGGGCGTGGAAGCGCTGGTGCGCTGGCAGAAGCCGGCCGGCGAACTGGTGTACCCCGGCGACTTCATCCAGGTGGCCGAGGACACCGGCCTGATCCTGCCCCTCGGCCTCTGGGTACTGCGCGAAGCCTGCAGCAACATGGCGCGCTGGCACCGGGAGCATCCCCGCCCCGCGCCCCTGACCGTGAGCATCAACCTGTCGGCCCGTCAGTTCGCCCAGCATGACCTGGTGCAACAGGTCGGCAGCATCATTGCCGAGACCGGCATCCGCCCAGAATGCGTGCGCCTGGAGATTACCGAAAGCGTGTCCATGGCCGACTCCGAGCGGACCACCGCAGTGCTCGAACAGCTCCACGACCTGGGTGTACGCATCAGCATCGACGACTTCGGCACCGGCTATTCCTCCCTGAGCTACCTGCACCGCTTCCACCTGGACGTGCTGAAGATCGACCGTTCCTTCGTGACCCAGCTCGACCAGTGCCCGGAAGGCCTCCAGATAGTGCAGACCATCCTCGGCCTGGCCCGCGCCCTGGGCATCGAGGCCGTCGCCGAGGGCGTCGAAACCGAACGCCACCTGGCGGTTCTCAAGTCCCTGGACTGCGACTTCGGCCAGGGCTACCTCTTCGCCCGGCCATTGTCCGCCACCGCCTTTGCCGGGCTGCTGAAGGAAAAATCGCTGCCGGCCGGGCATGACTCGACCACCATTGCCGCGCAAACGAATTAAGCAATTGATTTTAAAAAAGAAAAACCCATAAACAGGGCAAAAGCACGCCATCCGGACCTTTCAGCCCGATCGCGGGGCTTTTTAGCTACCGCGACAAGCAACTGCAGCGATGCGACAACCTCTCTCGCAGAGCCGCTACAGGGCTCCCAGCCGGCTTTCGCCTGGCAAAGCGCTATGCTAGGTTGGCCGTCGCCAGGAAGGCCGCCCCACCGCCAGAGTGCCCCCGAACAATAAGAGGACCCCCCATGGCCCAAGCCACGCCAGCGCTTGAAATCCGCAACCTGCACAAACGCTACGGCGATCTCGAAGTGCTCAAGGGCATATCGCTCACCGCCAACGACGGTGACGTGATCTCCATCCTCGGCTCCTCCGGCTCCGGCAAGTCGACCTTCCTGCGCTGCATCAACCTGCTGGAGAACCCGCACCAGGGCCAGATCCTGGTGGCCGGCGAAGAACTCAAGCTCAAGCAGAGCCGCACCGGCGAACTGGTCGCCGCCGACAACAAGCAGATCAACCGCATGCGCAGCGAGATCGGCTTCGTCTTCCAGAACTTCAATCTCTGGCCGCACATGACGGTGCTCGACAACATCATCGAAGCGCCACGCCGCGTGCTCGGCCAGAGCAAGGCCGAGGCCACCGAGGTCGCCGAAGCCCTGCTGGCCAAGGTCGGCATTGGCGACAAGCGCCACGTCTACCCGACCCAGCTTTCCGGCGGCCAGCAGCAGCGCGCGGCCATCGCCCGCACCCTGGCCATGCAGCCGAAGGTGATCCTGTTCGACGAGCCCACCTCGGCGCTGGACCCCGAGATGGTACAAGAAGTGCTTAACGTGATCCGCGCGCTGGCCGAGGAAGGCCGTACCATGCTGCTGGTCACCCATGAAATGAACTTCGCCCGGCACGTATCCAGCGAAGTGGTTTTCCTTCACCAGGGGCTGGTAGAAGAGCAGGGACCGCCACAGCAGGTATTTGACAACCCGCTATCGGCGCGCTGTAAACAATTCATGTCCAGCAATCGCTAAAACACGGAGCAAGATCGCATGAAGAACTACAAGAAGATTCTGCTGGCCGCGGCCGCCACTCTCGCTTTCGGCACCAGTGCCGTAGCCGCCGACAAGTTGAAGATCGGCACCGAAGGCGCCTACCCGCCCTTCAACCTGATCGATGCCAGCGGCCAGGCCGGCGGCTTCGACGTCGAGATCGCCCAGGCCCTCTGCGCCAAGATGAAGGCCGAGTGCGAAGTGGTCACGTCCGACTGGGACGGCATCATCCCCGCCCTCAACGCCAAGAAGTTCGACTTCCTCGCCGCCTCCATGTCGATCACCGAGGAGCGCAAGCAGGCCGTCGACTTCACCGACCCCTACTACACCAACAAACTGCAGTTCATCGCCCCGAAAGGCTCTGACTTCAAGACCGACAAGGCCAGCCTGAAAGGCAAGGTGATCGGTGCCCAGCGCGCCACCATCGCCGGCACCTGGCTGGAAGACAACATGGCCGACGTGGTCGACATCAAGCTGTACGACACCCAGGAGAACGCCTACCTCGACCTGTCCTCCGGCCGTGTCGACGGCGTGCTGGCCGACAAGTTCGTCAACTGGGAATGGCTGAAGAGCGACGCCGGCAAGGACTTCGAGTTCAAGGGCGACCCGGTGTTCGACAACGACAAGATCGCCATTGCCGTACGCAAGGGCGACCCGCTGCGCGAGAAGCTGAACGCCGCGCTGAAGGAGATCGTTGCCGACGGCACCTACAAGAAGATCAACGACAAATACTTCCCCTTCAGCATCTATTGACCTGCCTGCCGGTGCCGCCTGACCGCGGCACCGGCACTTGAACCCACATGACCCTAGACCTCTACGGATTCGGCCCGGCCCTGGCCGCGGGCACCCTCATGACCATCAAGCTGGCGCTTTCCGCGCTGGCGGTGGGCCTGGTGCTCGGACTGCTCGGCGCGCTGGCCAGGACATCATCCATCAAGCCGCTGCAATGGCTGGGTGGCACCTACTCCACACTTGTGCGCGGCGTGCCCGAGCTGCTCTGGGTCCTGCTGATCTACTTCGGCACGGTCAACCTGATGCGTGCCCTGGGCGAATGGCTCGGTTACCCCGAGCTGGAGCTGAATGCCTTCGCCGCCGGCACCATCGCCCTCGGCCTGTGCTTCGGCTCCTACGCCACCGAAGTATTCCGCGGCGCCATCCTGGCCATTCCCAAGGGGCACCGCGAAGCCGGCATGGCCCTGGGCCTGTCCGACGGACGCATCCTCTGGCGGGTGATCCTGCCGCAGATGTGGCGCATCGCCCTGCCGGGCCTGGGCAACCTGTTCATGATCCTGATGAAGGACACCGCCCTGGTATCGGTGATCGGCCTCGAGGAAATCATGCGCCGCTCGCAGATCGCCGTGACCGCCAGCAAGCAGCCCTTCACCTTCTTCATGGTCGCCGCCTTCATCTACCTGGGCCTGACCGTCTTCGCGATGATCGCCATGCATTGGCTTGAGAAGCGCGCCGGCCGTGGCTTCAAGCGGAGCGCAGCATGAACTGGGAAGTCATCCTCAAATACCTGCCGCAGCTGGCCCAGGGCGCGATCCTCACCCTGGAGCTGGTGGCCATCGCGGTGCTCGCCGGCCTGATCGTCGCCCTCCCCCTGGGCATCGCTCGCGCTTCCCGCCACTGGTACGTGCGCGCCCTGCCCTACGGCTACATCTTCTTCTTCCGCGGCACGCCGCTGCTGGTGCAGCTGTTCCTGGTCTATTACGGGCTGGCGCAGTTCGACGCGGTGCGCAAGGGGCCGTTCTGGCCCTACCTGCGCGACCCCTTCTGGTGCGCCGTGATCACCATGACCCTGCACACCGCGGCCTATATCGCCGAGATCCTGCGCGGCGCCATCCAGGCCGTGCCTCCGGGAGAAATCGAAGCGGCGCGGGCCCTGGGCATGTCGCGGTTCCAGGCGCTGTTCTTCATCATCCTGCCGCGCGCGGCGCGCATCGGCCTGCCGGCCTACAGCAACGAAGTGATCCTGATGCTCAAGGCCAGCGCCCTGGCCAGTACCGTCACCCTGCTGGAGCTGACCGGCATGGCGCGGACCATCATCGCCCGCACCTACCTGCCGGTGGAGATCTTCTTCGCCGCCGGCCTCTTCTACCTGCTGATCGCCTACGTGCTGGTGCGGGCCTTCCGCCTGCTCGAACGCAAACTGCGCGTGGATGCCCTGCAAGGCCGCTGAGGCCGGTTACCGCTCCTCGTCCACAGGGTGAGGAGCGGTGGCGGCAGCGCTATAATCGCCACCCCCGATTCCCTCTCTCTCCGCCAGCATGACCACTCCCGCGCCCCTCCAAGGCCCGCCCCTGCGGGAACGCTTCGCCGCCCTGGACGACTTCCTGCGTGCGCACCAGGAACTCTGGCGCCCGGTACCCTTCACCGAACTGCGATTGCCCTGGGAAGACCGCTATCCCGAACTGGCCGGCTGGCTGCGCCAGCGCACCCTGGCCGAGGCGGACGCCATCCACAACCATCCCGAGCAGCTCCAGGCCCCGGCACCTTATCCACAGCTTGCCGCCCAATCCGCCGCCCTCAGCTGGGTCGGCGAACTGCCGGCCGCCCGCCTGGAAACCGTCCCGACCGCCTTCACCGTCGACGTGCCAGGGCGCAAGTGGCAGCAGATAGAGGCCTTCGCCAGCCGCCTCGGTTTCCGCCAGGCGCCCGGCCACTGGCTGGACTGGTGCGCCGGCAAGGGGCACCTGGGGCGCCGCCTGGCCCATGACGGCACGGCATTGACCTGCATCGAGCTGGATCCGGAATTGGTCAACGGCGGCCAACGGCTCAGCCACCGCCTCGGTCTTGCCGCCGAGCACCGGGAACAGGACGCGCTGGCCGACAGCGCCGCCGAGCAGCTCTCGGCCACCCATACGCCGATCGCCCTGCATGCCTGCGGCGATCTCCATGTACGCCTGCTGCAACTGGCCACCACCGCCGGTTGCCGCCAGTTGGCCGTGGCTCCCTGCTGCTACAACCGCATCCGCACCCCGGACTACCGGCCACTGTCAGAAACCGCCCGCGCCTCGTTACTGCGCCTGAGCCAGGCCGACCTGCGCCTGCCGCTCAGCGAAACCGTCACCGCCGGCGCCCGTGTCCGCCGCCAGCGCGACCAGTCCATGGCCCGGCGACTGGCTTTCGACCTGCTGCAACGCGAACTGCGCGGCAACGACCAGTACCTGCCGATCCCATCCCTGCCCACCAGTTGGCTGGACAAACCCTTCGCCCAGTACTGCCGCGACCTCTGCGAACTGAAGGAACTGCCCTGCCCCACGGAGCGCGACTGGGACGCCCTGGAGGCGCAGGGCTGGCAGCGCCTGGCGACGGTGCGCAACCTGGAACTGCCCCGCAGCCTGTTCCGCCGCCCACTGGAAATCTGGCTGCTGCTGGACCGCGCCCTGTTTCTCGAAGAACAGGGTTACCAGGTGAACCTCGGCAGCTTCTGCCCAGCCCAGCTGACCCCGCGCAATATCCTGCTGCTGGCCGAACGCTGAGCTTACCCACAGAACCTGTGGATAACTTTGTTGATGAAATCTGGGCAAACCGCCAGAAGCCTTAACCTATGCAGCCGGCAACCGCTGGACGTTTTTTGTACACCCCACGAAAAGCCAATGAAAACAGCGGGTTGAAGAATTCCGAGAATTACCGCACAAAATTTCAGTACAGTCGTACCAGATCAATCGCTGTTGTGTATAAGCATCCAGTTCCTGATTCGAAAACCCATTCGCCCCTGCTGCGAAATGGTTTACTCGCCACGCCCAATCGCTATAATGGCGGCCCTTCTTCGCCGGTATAGCTCAGCTGGTAGAGCAACTGACTTGTAATCAGTAGGTCCCGGGTTCGATTCCTGGTGCCGGCACCATACAAAACAAGGCCTCGCAGCGATGCGAGGCCTTTCGTTTTTCTAGCAAACGTACAAATGGACGTACAAAAGAACAGCCGCAAACCCGGCTGAGTCGCGGCAGTAGAACGTGGATTTGCCTTTGGCCACCTCCAAGGGGGCACCTTGGAGCAGGCTGGCAAATCGTAGCCCATCAGATGAAATCCGGGAGCAGCGGTCGGACTTTCCCCGGATTTCATCCGGGCTTGTATGTTCCTCGGGCACTCTAGAGTGG
>RCUT01000570.1_pt1 | contig 18944 bp, 10 predicted proteins | sample 2166171 | NCBI WGS metagenome assembly RCUT01 (sample SAMN09932757, study PRJNA488358) | compost metagenome | isolation source: compost soil in 4-hydroxybenzoic | place: Germany: Experimental Botanical Garden
CCGATGCGCTGCGCGACCTGGTGCGCCAGGGCCGCTGGCGCGAGCTGCTGATCGAAGAACGGCTCAACCCGCTCACCGGCCAGCCGGCCGGCCGCAACCCCATGAAGCGCCAGTTGTTGCGCCTGCTGCCCGGCGACGACCTCGACGGCGGCGCCGCCGAAAGCCGCTTCGACCCCCTCACCGGCACCTGGATACTGCGGGTCAACTGGCGCGAGGAAGACGCCCTGCGCTTCGACTTCGCCTTCACCACCTTCTGCCCCGGCCCGCCACCCACGGCGGTGGAAGACATCTCGCTGTTCCACGGCAACCTGCTGCCGGTGCACGAGGGGCGGCCGCTGCGCGTGCAATTCCGCGAACCCGGCAGCCTGCTGCCGAGCGACGTCCCCGGCCTGCGCCACCGCCACTACCAGCGCCTGGACCGCCATGGCGACGGCCGCGACTGGGTGCTGGCCCTGCTGCCCGACGACGGCCCGCTGGCCTACCTGCCACCGCGCCTGGGCGGCGCTCCCACGGGCGAGGAGCCGGCCCGCTCGACGCTCTGGCTGCAGGTGGAAACCCCCGGCGGCGCCCGCGAGGACTGGGACGAGGTGGAAAGCCTGGTGCACAGCGACGACTCGGCGGAGAACGGCGACCACTTCATGGTCGAGACCGACGAGCACCGCCGCAGCCTGCTGCGCCTGGGCAACGGCAGCAACGGCCGGCTGCTGCCGGCGGGCGCGGTGGTGCACGCCGAATACCAGGTGGGCGGCGGCCATGCCGGCAACATAGGCGCGGGCCAGCTGGTCAACCTGCAGCCGCTGACCGGCGCCTTGAACGGTGCGGTGCTGGCCGCCAGCAACCCCTTCGACGTCACCGACGGCCGCGACCCGGAAGCGGTCGAACGCATCCGCCGCAACGTCCCGGAAGCCTTCCGCGCCCGCCAGTTGCGGGCGGTGACCCTGGCCGACTACGTCAAGCGCGCCGAGGAAGTGGCCGGCGTGTCCCGCGCCGTGGCCCGCTACGCCTGGACCGGCAGCTGGCGCACCGTGCGCATCGCCATCGACCCGGCCGGTTTCACCGCCCTCGGCGACGAGCGCTCCGAAGCGCTGTGGAGCGAACTGCGCCCGCGCGTGGCGGACCATCTGGAAGCGGTGCGGCTGATCGGCGAGGACATCGAGCTGCGGCCGCCGCGCTACGTGCCGCTGGACATCCGCGTGGTGGTCTGCGCCGACGACACCTACTGGCGCGAAGACCTGCGCTTCGTGCTGGAGCAGGAGTTCTCCGATGGCTGGACCTTCGACGGCCGCCGCGGCTTCTTCCACCCGGACCAGTGGACCTTCGGCCAATCCCTGCACCGCAGCATGATCGAGGGCCGCCTGCAGCGCATCGCCGGCATCCGCCACCTGGTGAGCCTGACCATGAAGCGCTTCTCCGCGCCGCTGCCCGGCGTGCCCGGCGCGCCCTTGCTGGAGATCGGCTTCGACGAGACCCTGCTGCTGGCCAATGACCCGGACCACCTCGAACGCGGGCTGATCCGCTTCGACATACAAGGGGGAAGGCGCTGATGCCCTGCAACCCGCTGATCAACGACCCCTTCGTCTTCCCCCGGCCCATCGACAACCGGCCCGGCCTGCCGCGCATCGCCTACCGCATCGGCCGCTACGCCGACTTCCTGGAAGCGATGACCCGCAGCATTGACGCCGCGCCGGAACTGGCCGCCTGGACCCATCGCGGCGCCGACGACCCCGGCATCGCCCTGCTGCAGGGCGCGGCCGTGCTCGGCGACATCCTCAGCTTCTATCAGGAGCACTACGCCAACGAGGCCTACCTGCGCACCGCCGCCTGGCGCGAGAGCGTGGCCGAACTGGTGCGGCTCACCGGTTACCGCCTGGCCCCGGGCATCGGCGGGCGCGCCACCCTCGCCTTCGAAGTGCGCGGCGACGGCCCCCTGACCCTGCGCGCCGGCTTCCCGGTCAAGGCCGACCTGCAGGACCTGCCCGACCCGGCGGACTTCCAGACCGACGCCGAACTGCTCGCCTGGCCGCACCTCGGCCGCTTCAACCTGTACCGCCCCCGGGCCTATGCTTCCACCCTGGCCGCCGGAGCCACCCGCTTCGAGCTGCACAGCGTCGGCAATGCCAGCGACAGCGCCAGCCTCACCGCCTTCGAGCTGAAACCGGGCGACCAGTTGCTGCTGATGCCGGCGGAGCCGGGCTGGACCTCCAGCGGCTCCAGCCTGACCGCGCAGCAGGCGCCGCAACAGGTCAAGGTGAAGACCGTCACCCGCCTGCTCGGCCGCGTGATCGTGGAAACCGACGCCCCGCTGCAGGCCAACTGGAACCAGCCGGTGGCGGCCTGGCGGGTGGGCCGCAGCTTCCGCCATTTCGGCCACAACGCACCGGCCAGGACCATCACCAGCAAGAAGAGCGGCAGCGAGATAGTCGGCGCCTTCGAGTCCGGCACCGGCTTCCAGCGCCACCTCTATCCCCACGACTGCACCAACACCAGCGCCTCCATCGCGCTGCCGGCAGACCTGCTGCCGCTGGATGCGGAAGTCAGCGACCTGCTGCCGGGCATGCGCGTGGTGGTGCAGGTGCGCGTCGCCAGGAGCGGCGTGGCCAGCCCCGTGCCCCTGGCGGTGGTGCGCAAGGTGCTGGCGGTGCGCTCGGCCACCTTCGGCTTCGGCAACCTCAATGGCGCCAGCAGCCTGCTGACCCTGGACCAGCCGCTGATCCGCCACGCCATGTCCGGTTCGCCCTGGAGCGATGTGCGCGACTTCCTGATCCAAGAAGTCACCAGCCCGGCCCTCAGCCTCAAGCCGGTTTCCACGCCCTCCTCCAGCGCCTTTGCCAATGGCAGCAACGCCCTGTTCTTCTACGGCAGCGCGACCCAGGCGCGGGCCCTGGCCGGACGCCGGCTGTACCTCAGTCACTCCGATGGGCGCAGCGTCGAGCTGACCTGCACCAGCAGCCCGTCCAGCTTCCCCACGCCGACGCCCGACGTTGCCCGGCCCTGGCCGCTGAACTTCGACCGCCCGCCCACGCCCTTCACCCGCGCCGATTTCGACGAGGCCGAGCCGCGGGTGACGGTCTACGGCAACCTGGTGGACGCCTCCCAGGGCAAGGCCGAGCACGAGGCGGTGCTGGGCAACGGCGACCATCGCCAGCAGTGGCAGACCTTCCCGTTGCCCAAGGCGCCGCTCACGTACTTCCTTTCCGCCGGCGCCGTTCCGCCGCAGACGCCGGAGCTGGAAATCTGGGTCGAGGGCCGGCTGTGGAACCGGGTCGACAGCTTCTACGGCCACGGGCCCGACGAGCCGCTGTACATCGTCCGCGAGGACGCCGAGGGCCGCAGCTTCGTGCAGTTCGGCGACGGCGAAACCGGCGCCCGGCTGCCCTCCGGGCTGAAGAACGTGGTGGCGCGCTACCGCAGCGGCGTCGGCGCGCGCGGGCCGATCAAGCCCGGCGCCACGCCCACGGCGGGCGAACGGCCGGCGGGCTTCGACAAGGTGGCGCTGGCCGGCATCGTCTCCGGCGGCGCCGACCCGGAACCCGGCGACAAGGCCCGCGAAGCCGCGCCGGGCAAGGTGCAGAGCCTGGGCCGGCTGGTCAGCATCCGCGACTACGAGAGCGAGACCCTGGCGGTGCCCGGCGTGGTCCGCGCAGCCGCCGCCTGGGACCTGCACGAAAGCGTGCCGGCGGTGATCCTGCGCGTGCTGCTGGCCGCCGGGCGCGAGGCCGAGTTCGCCGCCGTCCAGGCCACCCTGGCCCATGCCCAGCGCTGCCGGGGGCCCGACCGCTTCCCGCTGGTGGTGCAGCAGGCGCGTCCACGGCATGTCTTCCTCGACCTCAGCTACGCCCGTGATCCTCGCCATCGCCAGGAAGACGTGGAGGCCGCCCTGCGCACCAGCCTCGGCCTGGCCGCCGTCGTGGCGGACGAACGCAGCGGCCTGTTCGGCCTCCACGCGCGGCGCCTGGGCGAGCCCGAGTACGCCAGCCGCATCGAAGGCCGGGCGCAGAACGTCGCCGGGGTGCTCTGGTGCCGGGTCACCGCCTTCGGCCTGTTCGCCCCCGGCCTCGACGCGGCCGCCACGCTGCCCGCGGCGCCCCGGCCACTGGCCCAGGTACTGCCCTGCAGCCCGCATGAGCTGCTGCAGCTGGCCTTGCCGCACCTGACCCTGACCCCGGTCGCCGAACCTGCCGCAGGGGAATGCCCATGAGCCGAGTCCCGTTGTTCGAGCGCCTGCCCGAGATCTATCGCACCCGCGACGCCGAGGTCACGCCGGCCAACCAGCTGCGCGCCTACCTCGGCGCCGTGGAAGGGCCTTTCGACGCGCTGCACCAGCACATCGCCCAGCTCTACGAAGACCTGTTCATCGACACCTGCGACGACTGGGTGATCCCCTACCTGGCCGACCTGCTCGGCACCACCCACCTCAAGGGCGACCCGCGTACCCTGCGCGCCGACGTGGCCGACACCATTGCCCTGCGCCGGCGCAAGGGCACCCTGGGGGCGATCGAGCGCCTGGCGGTGAACCTCACCGGCTGGGCCTGCCGTGGCGTCGAACTGCGCGAGAACCTCGGCTGGACCCAGCACCTCAACCACCAGCGCCCCGACGCCGGCGGCCTGCCCCCTTATGGCAGCCCGGCGCTGAGCCGCTTCGAGGTGCCCCGTGGCGGCACCGCGCCAATCCGCGCGCCGGCCACCCTGGCGCTGCTCGGCACGCCCTTCGACCCCTTCGCCTACAGCGCCGACGTCAAACCGGCGGTGGATGACCAGCGCCACATCAACCTGCCCAACCTGGCGATCTTCCTCTGGCGCCTGGCGGCCTACCGCCTGCCCCGCGTGCTGCCCCTGGCCAAGGGCCGCATCGACCTGGGCGCCCAGCCGGCCGGGCTGGCGCGCTTCGTCCTGCGCTTCGACCTGCACCCGCTGGACATCCCGGTGCGCCTGTTCAACACCAGCCGCCCCGGCTTCCTGCGGGCGGCCACCTCGGGCGGCGTGGTGGCGCCCCTGACCGAAGCCGATGCGGTGCCCGGCCCGATGTTCGACGCGCGCCTGGCCAGCCACGGCGACGCCTATGTGCGGGTGGACTTCTACGACCCGGCGCAGACGCCCCCGACCGGCTTCGACCTGGGCGACGTCGGCCTGCACCTGTTCCTGCCCCAGGACCTGGCGCCCCTGCTGGTGCCGCCCGCACCCCAGGCTGAATGGCGCTGGCTGCTGCGCGGCGACAACCTGTGCGCCTGGGAAACCGGCCTGCGCCGCCCCGCCGGTATCGGCGAGATCATCATCGACCCGGATATCGGCCGGCTGCTGGTGGGGCTGGAAACCGCCGGGCAGGCCGACCAGCTGGTGGCGACCGTGGACGGCGCCCTGGTCTCGCGAATGCAGGCCAGCTTCACCTATGGCGCCACCGGCCCGGTGGGTGCGCACCCACTGTCGCGCCACTTCCCGGCGCCGCCGGCCGATGCCGAGGTGCGCCACGTCGGCGAGGTGGCCGGCGGCATCAGCCTGCAGCAGGCGCTGGACGGCCTGGACAGCGCCAGCGGCCCGGTGATCGTCGAGATCCACGACAGCCTGGTGCACCCGCTGGACCTCGCCGCGCTGCCCGGCACGGCCGTGGACGGCACCCGCTCCCTGCGCCTGGCGCAATCGCTGACCATCCGCGCCGCCGGCGACCACCGCCCCATCCTGCTGCTGGCCCAGCCCCTGTCGCTGCGGGTGCTGGACGCCAGCGCCGCGACGCCCTTCGCCCCCCAGGTGCGCCTCGAAGGCCTGTACCTGGCGGCGGACGCGGCCGCGCCCTTCCCGCCCGGCCAGGCGCTGATCGACCGCGCCGCGGTGGCGCGCCTGGAGCTGGTCGGCTGCACCCTCGCCCCTGGCGGCCACAGCCTGCGCGACGGCACGCGCGCGCCGATGCAGCCGGGGCTGCGCCTGGCGGACGGCTACGGCTTCAGCGACCCGGACGACATCGACGCCTTCGTCCCCACGCCGGACATCCTGATCCAGCGCTCGATCACCGGCTCCATCGCCATCGACCCGCGCTACCGGCTGGACATCCAGGACAGCGTGGTGGATGCCGGCCTCGGCTTCGACGACGCCCCCAGCGGCCTCTACGCCATCGCCGCCGCCAGCGACCCGGCCAACGCCTGGGGCGCCGCGCTCGACTTCCAGGGCCTGACCTGCTTCGGCCCGGTGCGGGTGGCCGCCGTCGGCGGCCTGGGCGGCATCTTCAGCCAGCGCTTCGAAGTGCTGGACAACCAGCACGGCTGCATCAAATGGAGCGCCTTCAGCGGCGCTGTCGATCGCTTGCCGGCCAACCACTTCTGCGTACATGCGCCGGATGCGCGGGTGTACTTCACCTCGGAACGCTTCAACGACCCGGGCTACGCGCAACTGCAGCGGGAAACCGACCGCCGCGTGCGCGAACTCGGGCCGGACGACGATGCGATGGGCGCCTTCGGCTTCCTGCTCGAGGCACACAAATGGACCAACCTGCACGTGCGGCTGCGTGAATTCATGCCGGTAGGCGTGAGGCCGCTGGTTGTACCCGTCACCTGACGAAGGGGGAGCCATGCAAGGCGATTTCTCGATACTGAATTTCGACCCCCACCAGCACGAAAGCGGGGTCAACCCGCCGGCCCGGGGCGTGCTGCGCAACCTCAGCGGCGTGCTGCACCAGCAGGGCCGCGTGACCCTCGACGCCGACCTCACCGAGGGCGAGCTGCTGGAGCTGGCCTGGAACGGCCAGGCCGGCCGCGACATCATCGGCGCCGGCGTCTGCGCCGTACCGGCCAGCGAGCCGGAGGGCTTCCGCGTCGAGGCGGCGGCGGTGGTGGATGGCGGGGTGCAGCTACGCCTGCGCCCCGGCCGTGCCTGGGCCGACGGCATCCTCACGCGGCTGGCGGGCGTCACCCCCGACCCGCTGGCGCCGGTCACGCGCCTGGCCACCTACTTCGGCCCGCCGCTGGCCACACCCGAGCCGACCACCGCGCAGATCGACGACGGCATCCGCGACGCGGTGATACTCGAAGTCTCGGAAGAAGCGCTGCACGGCTTCCAGTACCCGCAACGGCTGATCGAGCCCGCCCTGGGCGGCCCGGATACCAGCGAGCGCGCTTACGTCAACTTCCGCCTGCGCCTGCTGCGCCTGGCTGCCGGCGAAGACTGCAGCACCATCCTCGCGCGGTTGCGCGACGACCCCTCCAGCAAGGGGCGGCTCAGCGCCACCCTGGCGCCGGTGCTGAACCTGGTGGGCGATTGCCCGGTGGTGGGCGGTGGCGGCTACACCGGCTTCGAGCACTGCCTGTATCGCATCGAGATCGCCGACGCGCCCAGCGGCGCACCGGTGCGCTTCAAGTGGAGCCAGTGGAACGGCGGCCTCGTCGGCCGTGGCCGCTTCGACGCCAGCAGCGACCCCGACCGGGTGATCATCGACGCCGGCCGCGCGGCCATCGTCAACTCGGGCCTGACCGAGTTCTACCTGGAGGCCCTGCAGTACGACGAGCTGGTGGGCGCCTGGAGCGTGGTCTACGGCAGCATCGCCCGCCTCAACACCGATCACGACCTGGAGCTGCAGGCCCCGGCCAGCTTCGGCAGCCTGCCGGGCACCCTGGATTCGGTGTTCTTCCGCCTGTGGAACGGCATCGGCGAGATCCAGGACTACCCCGAGATCGCCAACCCGCATGAGCTGCGCGACGGCATCCGCCTGGCCTTCGACCCCGCCGGCCACTACCGGCCGGGCGACTACTGGACCTTCAGCGTGCGCGCCGGCGAGATCGGCAACCCGCAGGTCCTGCTCGACCGCGCGCCGCCGGTCGGCATCGTCTACCACCGCGTGCCGCTGGCGGAGATCAACTGGACCGGCCGGCGCAACACCGAGATCTCCGGCAGCATCGAGGACTGCCGCAAGCGCTTCCGCCCGCTGACCAACCAGAAGGTCTGCTGCACCTTCCTGGTGGGCAACGGCCTGAGCAGCTTCGGCGACTTCAACTCCCTGGAAGAAGCCGCCGCCCACCTGCCGGCGGCAGGCGGCGAGCTCTGCCTGCTGCCCGGCGTGCACCGCACCAACCTGCGCCTGGAAGGCCGGCGCAATGTGAAGATCCACGGCTGCCGCTGGCGCACCCTGGTGTTGCCACGCACGGAAACCCGCAGCCAACCGCTGCTGCACTTCGTCGACTGCGCCGGGATCGAAGTCTGCGACCTCGACCTGGTGACCTTCGACAGCATCGCCGTGCGCATCGATGGCAGCCGCGAGGATGGCTGCCGCGACCTGGACATCCACGACAACCGCATGATCGCCCGCAGCAACGCGATCCGCGCCACCCAGGCCATGGGCCTGAAGATCGCCGGCAACCGCCTGCACCTGCTGGACACCGTCGACGGCCGCGCCACGCTGTCGCTTGCCGCCGACGACGTGCTGGTCGAGCGCAACACCCTGGTGCTGCTGCCCTTCATCGACCAGACGCCCGACGAGCCGGACGAACCCGACGACGACCCGACCCGCGACCCCGCCGACCCGTGCGCCAGGCCGCAGATCCTCTACCTGCATCCGCTGCTGGTGCAGCAATACGCCTTCGCCGCCTGGGCGGTGCTGATCGCGCGGCTGCTGCCGCAGCAGCCCTACCGCGCCATCGGCGGCATCCATGTGCGGGCCGGGTCCGAGCGTGTGCGGCTGCTGGAAAACACCGTGGTCGGCGGTGCCGGCAACGGCATCACCCTGGGTGGCGACCTCGACCCGGTCGAGCCCCCGCCGCCTCCCGAGCCGCCCGCCATTCTCTCGGCGGCGGGGACAAATGCGCCGCCGCCGGCGACCGTCAACGTGACCGCCAGCGGGCAGTTCCTCGCCCTGGTGCAGGACGAACAGGGCAAACCGCTGTCCGGTGTCGACCTGTACCTGGAAGACGCAACCGTGGCCACCGACCGCAGCGATGCGCAAGGCATGGCCAGCATCAAGGCCGCCCCCGGCGCCTACCGCCTGGACGTGTCGCCGCCCTACCAGGTGCTGCGCATCACCGAGGCGCGGGACGAAGGCGTGCTGGTCAACGCCGTGACCCTCGCCGCCCGCGCCGCCTCCCAGCTGCGCGGCTTCCTGCATGAAATCACCATCGAGGCCAACGACGTCTCGATGATGGGCCTGTCCGGCATCGGCTTCGCGCCACGCAGCGGCGCCGACCTGAAGGGCCCGACCCGCGCGATTCCCGGCAACGATCCGAAGGCGGCGCTGCTGGCCTACCTCGATGCGGCGCTGCTCAACCTCGCGCTGACGCCGCTGCTGCGCGCCACCGATCCGGTGCGCGACCTGGTGATCCTCAACAATCGCCTGCACCACAACCTGCGCAACCCCTTCACCGACGCGCTGCTGGCCGACGCGCAATTCATCGGTCGCGGCGGCGTCTCCCTGGCCCTCGTCGAAGCGGCGCGGATCAGCGGCAACCACATCCATGAGAACGGCCCCCGTGCCGTCGACCCGGTGTGCGGCGTGTTCGTCGGCTACGGCGACAACCTGGAAATCACCGACAACGTGCTCGCCGCCAACGGCGCGACCACCACCGGCTTCGAGGAAAACCGCAACGCCGGCATCCGTGGCGGCCTGTATGTCCGCTTCGCCGGGGCGCTCACCGCGCAGCTGTCGACCTCCAGCGGCCGTCATGCCGCCCTGCGCGTGCACGACAACCGCATCGACCAGCCCGCCGGCCGGGCCCTGACCGCTTTCGCCTTCGGCCCGGTGTCGGTGGCCAACAACCACTTCAACAGCGAATTCAGCGGCCTGTTCGGCTTCCTCGACACGGCCGTGGGCGGGGTGCTGCTGCTCAACCTCGGCGGTATCCATCGCCTGCTGGCACGGGTCTACGGGGCCTATCTCGCATTCGAGCCGACGGCCGCCAGCACCGGGCGTTTCGCCGCCCTGGCCGAACGCGCGCTGCCGGGCGGCGAGACGCTGTTCGACGACAACTACGTGCGCCTGGGCCTGGCCAACCGCTCGATCACCTCGCAGGTGCTGCTGGCCGTGGACGACCTGGGCTACGCCTCCAATACCTCGGCGGTCTATCGCGGCGACCCGTTCTTCGCCAACGCGGTGCTGATGGCCGACACGGTTCGCGCCACCGCGTCGCGGCTGCGCGAGGACGTCTCCAGGACGCTCTCGCTGCTGACCACGGGCATGCGCATGAACATGACCGCGCTGAACCAGGCCGACCACTGCATCGTCGCCCAGCCAGCCGCCGGGACCGGCCCCTTGCCAACCGTGGACCAGCCTAACCAGGTGCTGGACGCCATCATGTGCAGCCGGCTCTTCGCCAACCGCGCGGCCATCGGCCAGTTCCTCGTCACGGTGCTGGCGGCCAACGCCGAGCAACTCGGCGGCACGCTCTCGACCAACGCCTTCTCCTCGGCCGAGCTGACCCGCCTGACCCAGCAGACCACCTCCCGCGCCATCGCCCAGGTCAACTCGACCCAGGTCGCGACCACCAAGGCCTACCAGGCCGAGGCGGCGCGCATGACGCAGAAGCACGGTGCCGAATTCCCGGCCAGCGTGGCCCTCACCGCCCGCAGCCAGGCCGGCGCAGAGACCAGCCGGCTGCTGGCCACCAGCTCGGAAACCCTGACGATCACCACGCCGGCGACGCCCGAAGGCGGCTCGACCTTCAGCGGCCGCTTCCTCAACGACCGCGGCCAGGGCCTGGCCGATTACAACGTCACGCTGCTGCGCAGCAACGGCACGCAGGTCGAAACCGTGGGCGTCACCGATGCCACGGGCGCCTTCAGCGCGGCCTACGACAGCGCCCAGACCGCACGGCTGGCCAAGGAGGGCGAGCTGTTCGCCCGGGTCACCGACCTCGCCGGCAAGGAAGTGCTGCGCGACAAGACCGCACTGCGCTTCGACACGGGTGCCACGCTGCAGGCCACCCTGGTGGTGCCGGTGCGCGTGGTGCCGAAGTCGGTGGCGGTCAACGGCACGCTGATCTACGGAACGCCCACCACGACCACCCCCACCGATCCGAAACCGACACCTGAGCCGGAACCGCAACCGACGGTGCGTACCCCGCTGGACAAGCTCGACCTCGACGAGACCACGCGCAAACAGCTCACCGCCGGCGGCATCCAGGACGTCGAGGGCATCGTTGAAGCCAATCCGAAGACGCTGATCAGGATCGTCGGCAGTGCGGAGCACGCGGAAAAACTGACCGAGATGGCGAAACAGCTGCTCGGCCAGACGCCACCGCCGAAACCGACCACCGCGCCCCGCGCGACCGCGAAGAAAGCCGCACCGCAGAAGCCCACACCGAAGAAACGCTGAAACCGGGCCGCACACAGCAGAAGGACAGGACTCGCCATGTTCACCACAACGCAGGAAGCCCATCCCCAGCGGGTGCAGCGCAAAGACGCGGCGCTGCCGACTCACGCGGTATCGACGCTGCCGCAATCGGCCGTTGCCCAGAGGCGGCTGTCACGCACGCCCTGCGCCTGCGGCGGGTCCTGCCCACGCTGCCAGGCCAAGTCCGCGCTCAAGGTCGGCGCCCCCGACGACGCCCACGAGCGCGAAGCCGACGCGGTGGCCGACCGGGTGATGCGCATGGCGGCCGCAGCAGACCCCGTTACCCCCGCCACGGGCGGTATCCAGCGCAAAGGCGCCGCCGACGAAACGCCACTGCTGCAGCCCAAGTCCGCCCCTGCGGGCGCTTCGGCAGCGGGCTCCGCCGCGCCCGCCAGCGTCGACGCGGTCCTGGGCAGTACCGGCCAGGCCCTGGACGCCGGGACCCGGGCCTTCTTCGAGCCACGATTCGGCCGGGACTTCTCCTCGGTGCAGGTGCACGCCGACTCGGCTGCCGGGCAATCGGCGCGGGACGTGAACGCTCACGCCTACACCGTGGGACAGCACATCGTGTTCGCGCCAGGCCGCTTCTCACCGGGAACCCGCGAGGGCCGGCACCTGCTCTCCCACGAACTCACCCATGTGCTGCAGCAATCGGGGGCGGGAAGCAACGGTTACCTGAGACGACAGCTCGATGACAGCGGCACGCCGGGAACCGCCGATTCAGGGGCATCGGGCTCCTACGATGGCGATAGCGCCGATGTCGAGATTCCCCCTGCACCGCCTTCGAGCCGCGAGGTGGGTGGCGACGCCGCTGGAACCGCCGTGCCCACGGTGTCGGGGACCACGGCCGAGATCACCCTGGAAACCGGCAATACCGGCGCGGGGTTCCTCAACAACCTGGTGCACCAGCAGGTCTGCGTGGATCGGCCCTCGCGCGCCAAGCGCTGCTACTCCTTCGCCGCCACCGGCGCCCAGGCGCCGCAGTTCTCCTCGACCTGGCTGGGCTGGAGCAGCTGGGTGACGGGCGCGATCCTGCAAGGCGAGGTCTACGACCCGGCTCCCGTCTCCGGCGCATCCATCGTGAGCACCCATACCCCCACCGTTGCCCAGGCGGACAACTGGGTCAACTACATGGACGGCAGCCGCCTGGGGCTGAAGGACGGCTACTCGGTCGCACGCCACAACTGCCGGCTGTTCTCGCAATGGGAGTTCCGGGATGCGCCGAGCCACTGGTAGGCACCGACCATGGTGAGCGAGCGCCTCTCGGCACGCCTCGGCATGCTCCGCAACGCACTGCGGGGCTTCCTGGGAATCTTCGTGGCGACCATACCGCCGCGCGACCTCACCATCACCCGGATCGGCGTTACCCGGGTGCGGATCAGGGCCTACTGGAAGGCCCATGGCCGCCTTCCGCCCAGCCTGTCAGACCTGCCGCTTTCACCTGGCCGCGACAACGCCACGGTCGATGGCTGGGGCCGCAGCCTCCTGTACAGCGTCACGGACACGTCGATCGTCACGCTGTCGAGCCTGGGTGCCGATGGCGCGGCTGGCGGCACGGGCCTGGACGAAGACATCGTCGTCAGCTTCGATGCCAGCGAATAGGAGTCGATCCAATGGTCCTGGCATTCCATCCCCCGAAGCCCTTACGCGCCAACGCCCGGCATGGGCCGGTGGTGATGCGACAACCCGCCCGATCGACGGGCCAACCGTCCCTGCCAGCCGCGGGTGCCCGCTGCGCCTGCGGCGGCTCCTGCCCGCGCTGCGGCGAGTCTTCGCCGATCCAGACGAAACTGGCCGTCAGCGACCCGGCAGACAGTTTCGAACGGGAAGCGGACCAGGTCGCCAACGCGGTGATGGCAACAGCCGCAGCGCCCGGCATCAGCCCCCTGTCATCATCCATCCAGCGCTTTGCCGGCAGTACCAGCGGGCAATCCATCGTTACGCCCGAGAGCGTGAACCAGACACTGGCGAGCCCCGGCCAACCGCTGGAACCTGCCGTGCGTCAGCATATGGAGCCGCGTTTCGGCTACGACTTCTCCCAGGTGCGGGTCCATCTCGGCAGCCAGGCCGAACGCTCGGCCCATGAGGTCGATGCCGACGCCTATGCGGTGGGACGCGACCTGGTGTTCGGCGCCGGCAAGTACGCGCCCGACACCCCGGCCGGCAAGCACCTGATCGCCCATGAGCTGACCCATGTGGTCCAGCAGACCGGCTCCGCCGCCGGCATGAATCGCACGCTGGCGCGCTACCGCAGCAAGGGCAAGGACACCATCGCCTTCGATGCCGCCAATGAAACCCTCACGGACCCGAAGAAGCAGCCCTGGGTCGAGACCATCGGCATTCACTTCGACAAGGCCGTGGTCGACGACGGGCACAAGGCCGCCGCGAAATCCGCCGGGCAGCTGGAGCCACGCATGCCCACCGGCACCCTGACCGCCAAGTACAGCGCGAAATCGAGCACGGTCCCGGCCGATGTCGTACTGCCCATTGCCGGCGGTTCGACGATGCTCGGCGTGGGCCTGACCGACCGGGTCAAGGCCTCCAAGGTGACGCGGCTGGAAGGCCTGGGCTACACGGACTCCGAAAACGTCAGGCTCGGCAACCTGACCGACCCGGTGGCCAAGTCCGGCAAGGGCGCGCGCTACTCCAAGAGCGGCGCCGGCACCATGAACTACGCGATCTTCTTCAAGGGCATCCAGGCCATCCACGAAGGCCTGCTCAATACCGGCTCCCACGCCTGCGTGCACGTCGGCAGCCAGAGCTCGATCCGTGACATCAACTTCCACACGCGGATCGGCATCACCACGGTGACGGTCAGCTACGACAGCTCGGTGCTGGCCGACCTCTGCTGCCACCGCAAGAAGACCGGCAACGCCAACTGGAACACCAACCCCTGCGACTCGACCAAGTGCCCCTGAGCGAGGCACCGCCCCGCCGCGGACAACCGAAGGAGGGCAATCGACATGTTCAGCGCCTTGCAGGAAGAGGCCGCCCTGCGGGCCGGGCGCAAGGGCGCCCCGCCACCGCCCCAGGCGGCTCCCGCACCTCCGGCCGGCCGCCAGCGCCGGTTCGCACGCTCCACCTGCGCCTGTGGGGGCGGCTGCCCGAGTTGCAGGGCGGAAAGCCGCCCGCCCGGCCCCCGCCAGGCCCGCGACGGCGAAACCGCCACGGCCGCCGACGAGGCCGAGCCCCTGGCCGAACCGGCGGCCGCGCCTACCTTCCGTGACTGCAGCGAGCGCATCACCGGCATCACCGACGCCAACGAGCGGCTGGAAACCGCCCGCCAGCGCGCCCGCGAGTTCGTCGGCGCGGCACGCCGCGCCCTGGGAGCCGCACCGGCCGCCGGCACCACCTACGAGACCGCCCTCGGCCGCCACTTCATCACGCCCAGCGCCGCCGAGCGCGCCACCATCGAGGACAACTACCGGCAGATACTCGGCACCCTGGTGGTGTCCAACTACATCTGCAACAGCCAGAACATCTGCGAAGGCGAGCAGGCCTTCTGGATCGAGGCCGACGACCTGGTCCACGTCTGCCGGCCGTTCTGGGAGCTGTCGCCGACCTGCCGCGCCATCATCCTCATCCACGAAGGCGCCCACGATGTCGGCATCGGCGTGGCCGGCGCGCACCCGCCAAACCGTGGCAGCGCGCAGTACCCCACCGGCAACACCGCCGCCCCCGCCGGCCAGACCACCGCAGGCCGCATGGACAACCCGGATGCCTACGCCTTCTTCGGCGCACACATCTGGCGCGACACCGACACCGGCAGGTCCTGCTTCTAGCCGGCCGTCAGGCCTGTAGGGGCGAATTCATTCGCCAAGGGACGCGCAGCGTCCCCCTGCGGACTCGAAGGGCAGCCCTGCGGCCTGCTCAGCGATTGAAATCGCCCCCACAGGGAAAAGCGGACCGAGCCCTGCTCAAATCCCCTCGGCGGCACCATCACCTTGTGGGGGCGAATTCATTCGCGAAGGGACGCGCAGCGTCCCCCTGCGGACTCGAAGGGCAGCCCTTCGGCCTGCTCAGCGATTGAAATCGCCCCCACAGGAAAAGCGGACCGAGCCCCGCACGAATCCTCTCGGCGGCACCGTTACCTTGTGGGGGCGAATTCATTCGCGAAGGGACGCGCAGCGTCCCCCTGGTGCTTCAACAAGGCATCCGCTCATTGGCCCGGCTCATCTCCTCCACCAGGAAGTCGATGAAAACGCGGGTCTTCTGTGGCATGCGCCGCGCGGAGGGATAGACGGCGTTGATGCTGATGGGCGGCGCCTGCCAGTCGCAGAGCACGGCCAGCAGGCGGCCGGCGGCCAGGGCCTCGTCGACGATGAAACTAGGCAGCAGGGCGATGCCCATGCCGGCCTCGGCGGCCTGGGCGAGGAAGTCGCCGTTGTTGGCGTGCAGCGGGCCGGTGACATGCACCCTACGGGTCTCCTGGCCGCAGCTGAGGGACAGGCTGACCCCGCTCTGCAGGTAGCCGTAGCCGAGGAAGGCGTGGCCGGCGAGGTCCTCCGGCGACTCGGGGATGCCCGCGCGTTCCAGGTAGGCGGGCGATGCCACCAGGAAGCGCGGCGCCGGCGCGATGGTGCGGGCGACCATGGAGGAGTCCGCCAGGCTGGCGATGCGGATGGTGACGTCGAAGCCGCCGCGCACCGGGTCCACCTGCTGGTCGCTGAGCACCAGCTGCAATTCGATCTGCGGATGCCGCTCATGGAAGAGCGGGATCAGCGGCCCCAACTTGCGCAGCCCGAAGGACATGGGCGCGTTCACCCGCAACACCCCCCGCAACTCCCCCACCCCATCCCGCGCCCGCTGCTCGGCCTCGTCCAGGGCCGCCAGCAGGTCCCGCGCCGATTCGAAGTACTCCGCCCCCGCCTCGGTCAGGTGCAGGCTGCGCGTCGTGCGCACCAGCAGCTGCACACCTATGGCCTCTTCCAGTGCCTGCACCTGCTTGCTCACCGTGGAGCGCGGCAGGTCCAGCGCCCGTGCCGCCGCGGCGAAGCCGTTGCTGCGCACGGTTTCGATGAAGGCGCGCATGCATTCGACCCTGTCCATCAATGTCTCCATTTCAGAATCAATGATGTTCAAATATAGCTAATTGTTTCTCTCAATGGGCGAGCACAAACTTCATCCCACGTCGGAACCAAACAGCCGGCCAGGAAGAACCCACTACCCACCGCTCCAGGAGAAATGCCATGTCCATCCGCGAACTGCTGAACCCGACCAACTCCGCCCTGATCCTGATCGACCACCAGCCGCAAATGGCCTTCGGCGTGCAGTCCATCGACCGCCAGCAACTGAAGAACAACACCGTGGCCCTGGCCAAGAGCGCGAAGATCTTCAACGTCCCGACCATCCTCACCAGCGTGGAAACCGAGAGCTTCAGCGGCTACATCTGGCCGGAACTGCTGGGCGTGTTCCCCGGCCAGCAGCCCATCGAGCGCACCTCGATGAACTCCTGGGAAGACGAAGCCTTCGTCGCCGCGGTGAAAGCCACCGGCCGCAAGAAGCTGGTGATGGCCGCCCTCTGGACCGAGGTCTGCCTGACCTTCCCGGCCCTGGAAGCCATCGAGGCCGGCTATGAGGTCTACATCGTCACCGACGCTTCCGGCGGCACCTCCCAGGAAGCCCATGACATGGCGGTGCAGCGCATGATCCAGGCCGGCGCCATCCCCGTGACCTGGCAGCAGGTCCTGCTCGAATACCAGCGCGACTGGTCGAAGCGCGAAAGCTACGACGCCGTGATGGACCTGGTGCGCGAGCACAGCGGCGCCTACGGCATGGGCGTGGACTACGCCTACACCATGGTCCACAAGGCGCCCCAGCGGAACGCACAGTAAGCCTCCAGGCCGGACGCGAGCGCCGCGTCCGGCCTTCTCCCATCCGCTGCACGGAGTTCCCGCCATGACCCCGGACGACGTCGTGACCCTGCTGATCCGCCACCGCATCAGGGAAGGACAGGAACAGCGCTACGAAGGCTGGCTGCGCCGCATCATCGGCGTCGCCAAGGGCTACCCCGGCCACCTCGGCATAGACGTGGTACGCGACCGCAAGGACGGCCTGCACCACTTCACCAGCATCCTGCGCTTCGCCTCCACCGCGCAGCTGCAGGCCTGGCTGGACTCGGCGGAGCGCCGCCAGCTGATCGAGGAAGTCAGCCCCCTGCTCGCCGACGGCGACCAGCTGGAAATCAACCCCGAGCGGGAGTTCTGGTTCACCCCGGCCCCCGCCGATGCGCCGCCGCCGCCACGCTGGAAGCAGGCCTGCGTCACCTTCCTGGTGATCCTGCCGCTGGCGCTGATCGTGCCGCTGCTCTGGATGCCGCTGTTCAAGGTCGCGCCCTGGCTCGGGGGTTACGTGGCGAGCAATGTGGTCATCACCGCCAGCATCGTGCTGCTGGTCGTCTACCTTTTCATGCCGCCGGTGACGCGTTTCTTCGCCGGCTGGCTGACCCCACGCTGAGCCCAAGGAGGGTTCCATGAGCGAAGACCCGTCCAACAACAGCCGCCGCCAGTTCCTCGCCGCCAGCAGCGTGCTCGGCGCCGCCGGCGCACTCTGGTCCGCACTGCCCTTCGCCGGCGCCGCAGGCGTCGCCCACGCCACCACCTCAGGGGGTTCCATGACCGCCGATCTGATCCTGTTCAACGGCCGCTTCCACACGGTCGACCGCGAGAAGCCCAACGCCAGCGCCGTGGCCATCAAAGATGGCCGCTTCCTCGCCGTCGGCAGCGACGCCGAGGCCATGGCCCATCGCGGCGACGCCACCCGGCTGATCGACCTCAAGCAGCGCACCGTCATCCCCGGCCTCAACGACTCGCACCTGCACCTGATCCGTGGCGGGCTCAACTACAACCTGGAGCTGCGCTGGGAAGGCGTGCCGTCCCTGGCCGATGCCCTGCGCCTGCTGAAGGACCAGGCCGAGCGCACGCCCAGCCCGCAGTGGGTGCGGGTGGTGGGCGGCTGGAACGAATTCCAGTTCGCCGAGAAGCGCATGCCCACCCTCGACGAGCTGAACAAGGCGGCGCCGGACACCCCGGTGTTCGTCCTCCACCTCTACGACCGCGCCCTGCTCAACCGCGCCGCGCTGAAGGTGGTCGGCTATACCAAGGACACCCCGAACCCGCCCGGCGGCGAGATCCAGCGCGACGCCAAGGGCGAGCCCACCGGCATGCTGATCGCCCGGCCCAACGCGATGATCCTCTATGCCACCCTGGCCAAGGGGCCGAAGCTGCCGCTGGAGTACCAGGTCAACTCCACCCGCCAGTTCATGCGCGAGCTGAACCGCCTGGGCCTGACCAGCGCCATCGACGCCGGCGGCGGCTACCAGAACTACCCGGACGACTACCAGGTGATCCAGGAGCTGGCCAGGCAGGACCAGTTGACCGTGCGCATCGCCTACAACCTGTTCACCCAGAAGCCCAAGGAAGAGCTCGCGGATTTCCAGAACTGGAGCAAGCAGGTCAAGCCCGGCGACGGCACCGATTTCCTGCGCCACAACGGCGCCGGCGAGATGCTGGTGTTCTCCGCCGCCGACTTCGAGGACTTCCTCGAACCGCGCCCGGACCTGCCGCAAACCATGGAAGAAGAGCTGGAGCCGGTGGTGCGCCACCTGGTCGAGCAGCGCTGGCCGTTCCGCCTGCACGCCACCTAC
>RCUT01000580.1_pt1 | contig 18680 bp, 17 predicted proteins | sample 2166171 | NCBI WGS metagenome assembly RCUT01 (sample SAMN09932757, study PRJNA488358) | compost metagenome | isolation source: compost soil in 4-hydroxybenzoic | place: Germany: Experimental Botanical Garden
GACGAGGATGATTTTCATGGGGGGCTCCTGGGTTGTCGTAGGGCTACCCGCTCAGTGTAGAGTCGCCTCTGTGATCGATAATCCATGCAATTGGAAATCTTTGGTTTTCAATTGGAAACAATCGAGTGGTATCCGCCATGAGCGATATGGAAGACCTGGCAGCCTTCGCGGTGCTGCTGGAGAGCGGCAGCTTTACCCGCGCCGCCGAGCGTCTGGGCTGCAGCAAGGGCCAGCTGTCCAAGCGCATCCGCCAGCTGGAGCAGGGGCTGGGCGCGGCGCTGCTGCACCGCACCACGCGCCGCCTGGGCCTGACCGCCGCCGGGGCGGCGCTGTTGCCTGAAGCCCAGGCGCTGGCCGCCCAGGCCGAGCGGGCGCGGCAATCGGTGCGCCGTCTGCAGGAGGAACTGGCCGGCTGCGTGCGACTGACCGTGCCGGTGTCCCTGGGCGAAACCTTCTTCGATGCCCTGCTGCTGGATTTCACCCGCCAATACGGGCAGATCCGCATCGAGCTGGACTTGCACAACGGCTACCGCGACCTGGTGGCCGAAGGCTTCGACCTGGCCATCCGTTCCGGCATGGACATCGACGATCGCCTGGTGGCCCGGCCGCTGTTCTCCCTGCAGGAAATCACCTGCGCCACGCCGGCCTACCTGGCGGCCCACGGCGAGCCCTTGCAGCCAACCGACCTTTGCCGCCACCAATGCCTGCTGAACACCCACTACAGCGGCTTCGAAGAGTGGCTCTACCACCGTCAGCATCAGTTGGAGCGGGTCAAGGTGGCCGGTGCGCTGGCCAGCAACCACTACAGCCTGCTGAAGAAGGCGGTGCTGACCGGCGCCGGCATCGCGCGGCTGCCGTCCTACATGGTCTACGACGAACTGGCCGATGGCCGGCTGGTGTGGTTGCTGCGGGACTACCAGACGCGGCAGACGCCGGTGTTCCTGGTCCACCCCTGGCAGGGCGGCCTGCCGCGGCGCACCCAGGTGCTGGCGGACTACCTGCTGGGCTGGTTCGAACGCAGCCGGCGGATGCTGGACCAGGTAGAAAACCTGTAGGAGCCAGTCAGTAGCCTGGATGAAATCCAGGAAAATCCCACCGCCGCTCCCGGATTGCATCCGGGCTACGACTTGCGGGACGCGCTTTGCCTTTCCTGTGGGGGCGAATTCATTCGCTGAGCAGTCCGAAGGACTGCCAAAGCCCCAAGGGGCCAGCTGCGCTGTCCTTAGCGAATGAATTCGCCCCCACAAAGGCAGCGGCCTCCCCCTTCAGGAGCGCGCGCTTCCCAACCGCAGGCTGTACTCGGCCACCGCCTTTTCGTCGGCCGCGACCCGCTCCGGCAGGAAATCGCGGAGGAACTCCACCCAGGTGCGGATCTTGGCGTCGAGGAACTGCCGCGACGGATAGAGTGCGTAGATGCCCAGGGGAAACAGGCTGTGGTTGGGCAGCACGCGCACCAGGCTGCCGTCCTTGAGGCCGCTGATGGCCGAATACACCGGCAGTACGCCGACGCCGATGCCGGCCTTGATGGCCTCGGTCATGGCGTCGGCGGTGTTCACCTGGAAGGGCGTCTGGTTGACGCTGACCATCTCCTGGCCATCCGGGCCTTCGAACAGCCACTTGTCCAGGGACATCACGTTGTTCACCAGGCGCAGGCAGCGGTGCTTCGAGAGCTCCGAGGGCAGGCGCGGCGCGCCGTGCTTCTCGATGTAGCCGGGGGAGGCGCAGAGCACGCTGTAGGTGGTGCCCAGCTGCTTGGAAATGAAGCCCGAGTCCGGCAGCTCCTGGGCGATGACCACGGAGATGTCGTAGCCCTCGTCGAGGATGTCGGTGGTGCGGTTGGCCAGGGTCAGGTCGAAGCTCACGTCCGGGTACTTCTCGCTGTACTGGGCGATGGCCTTGATCAGGTAGTGCTGGCCGATGCCGGTCATGGCGTGGACCTTGAGGTTGCCCACCGGGCGCGCGTGGGCCTCGCTGGCCTCGGCTTCGGCCTCTTCGATGTAGCCGAGGATCTGCTCGCAGCGCAGCAGGTAGCGCTGGCCGGCTTCGGTCAGGGCGATGCGGCGGGTGGTGCGGTGCAGCAGGCGGGTGCGCAGGTGGGTTTCGAGGGTGGCCACCGCGCGGGAGATGTACGAGGTGGTGAGGTCCATGCGCTGGGCGGCGGCGGTGAAGCTGCCGGTCTCCGCCACGCAGACGAAGGCGCGCATGTTGAAGAGGATGTCCATGGAGGGTCCTGGCCCGGGAGGGATGCGAATTTTGTCACGAAGTGTGTCCGGGATTATGGCTGATTCAGTACACAATGCTTCATCTATCCGTCGCCTTATCCTGGGCCTCGCCCCTCTCTAGAATCGCCGCCATTCCAGGCCAGGTGCCTGGTTTCCCAGCATTCAGGATATGCCGCAGTGCACCGCAATCCTTGGCCCGGCGTCGCCCGCGCCAGTCTGTTCGTCGTTGTTTCGCTCCTCTCCGCCTGTATCGACAGCCAGGGCATAGCGCCACAGGCCAATCGTCTCGATGCCGCCCAGCTTGATCCCGGCTCGACCATTCGCCGTGCCGAGCGCGATGCCGCCTGGCCCAGCGCCCAGTGGTGGCGCGCCTATGGCGACCCGCAGCTGGACGCCTGGATGGACCAGGCCCTGGCCGGCAGCCCCAGCCTGGCCATGGCCGCCGCACGGGTGCGCCAGGCCCGCGCCCTGGCCGGGGTGGTCGAGTCCGCCGAGCAGCCCCAGGTCAACCTGGACGCCAGCCTGCAGCACAAGCGCTGGCCAGACGACTACTTCTACGGCCCCGGCGAGCTGGCCCGCACCACCAGCTGGAACAACACCAGCCTGCTGGGCCTGCGCTATGACCTCGACCTCTGGGGCCGCGAGCGCAGCCGCAGCCACCAGGCCCTGGACCAGGCCCAGGTGGCCGTGGCCGAGGCGCGCCTGGCGGCGCTGGAGCTGCAGGGCAACCTGGTGCGCAACTACATCCGCCTGGCCCTGCTGCATGCCGAGCGCGACGTGGCCCAGGCCAGCCTTGCACAGCAGGAACAAATCCTGCGCCTGGCCGAGCGGCGCCTGCGCGATGGCATAGGCACCCGCCTGGAGGTCAGCCGCGCCGAAGCGCCGCTGCCGGAAACCCATCGCCAGCTGGATGCCCTCGGCGAGTCCATCGCCCTGGTGCGCAACCAGCTGGCCGCGCTGGCCGGCAAGGGCCCGGGGGAGGGCGAACGCCTGCAGCGGCCCACGCTCGTCCTGCAGATTCTCCCCGGCCTGCCCGAGCAGCTGCCGCTGGAACTGCTCGGCCGCCGCCCGGACCTGGTGGCCAGCCGCTGGCAGGTGGCGGCCCAGGCACGCGGAATCGAAGTCGCCAAGGCCGGCTTCTACCCGAACATCGACCTGCTGGGCGGTGTGGGCTCCAACGCCACCCAGGGCGCCATGCTGGATTTCCTCCGCTACGACAAGCTCACCTACGGCCTGGGCCCCGCCCTCAGCCTGCCGGTGTTCGACGGCGGTCTGCGCCGTGGCCAATTGGGTACGGCCGCCGCCGGCTACGACCTGGCGGTGGAGCAGTACAACCAGACCTTGATCGGAGCCCTGCAACAGGTGGCCGATGCCCTGGTGCGCATCAAGTCCCTGCGCCAGCAGCAGGCGTTGGCCGCCGAGGCGGTGGCGGCCGCGCAGAAGACCTGCGACCTCGCGCTGCTGGCCCAGCAGCGCGGCCTCACCGATTTCGATGCGGTGCTGGAAACCCAGCCCGCCCTGTTCCAGCGCCAGCTTCAGCAGCAGCAAGTGCGCGCTGCGTTGCTCGGCGCCCAGGCCGACCTGCTGCTGGCCCTCGGCGGCGGCGTGCTGCCGGAACCCGCCGGCCCGGCCGATGCCAGCCTGGCCCCGCAGGAACCGCGCCTGCGCTTTCTCCCCAAGCCCTGAGGAATCTCCATGGTTCGTACCTTCAACCGCGCGCTGGCCGAGTGGGCGCGCAGTGACGGCCTGACCTGGGCCTTCATCTTCAAGGCCCTGCTCACCGCCTTCCTCGCCCTCTGGCTGGCCTACCGCCTGGAACTGCCACAGCCGGGCACCGTCCTGGTGACCGTGTTCATCGTCATGCAGCCGCAGAGCGGGCAGGTCCTGGCCAAGAGCTTCTACCGCATCATCGGCACCCTGCTCGGGCTGACGGTGATGGTGGCGCTGATCGCCCTGTTCAACCAGGAACGGGTGCTGTTCATGCTCTGCCTGGCCATCTGGATCGGCCTGTGCACCGCCGGCGCCGCGCGCTACCGGGACTTTCGCGGCTACGCCTGCGTGCTGGCCGGCTACACAGCGGTGATGATCGGCCTGCCGGCCACCCTGCACCCGGACGACGCCTTCATGCTCGCCCTCTGGCGGGTACTGGAGATCACCCTGGGCATTCTCTGCACCGGCCTGGTCAACGGCCTGATCCTGCCCCAGAGCACCAGCACCGACCTGCGCAATACCCTGCACGGGCGCTTCCGCGACTTCGCCGCCTTCGCCTGCGAGGGCCTGGCCGGCAGCCTCGACACCGCGCGCTTCGACGCCCACAACGCGCGTTTCGCCGCCGCCGCGGTGAACCTTGAGAACATGCGCAGCGCCACCGCGTTCGAAGACCCGCACATGCGCATGCGCAGCGGCCGGCTGGCGCGGCTGAACAACGAGTTCATGGTGCTTTCCACCCGTTTCCATGGCCTGCACCAGTTGTTGCGGCGCCTGGCCAGCGACCCGGGCGCTTCTGTTGTAGGAGCGAGCTCTGCTCGCGAAGGCTCCGAGCCGGAGAATTTCGCCAGCAGAGCTGGCTCCTACGGTGGTGGTGTGGTGCTGGAGGCGCTGCAGCCTTGCCTCGCCGAAGTCTCCGGCCTGCTGGCGCCGTTGCGCGACCGCCTCAGCAGCGAGGCCGACGCGGCGCAACTGGCTACACGCCTGGAGGCCTGCAAGCAGGAACTGATGGAGCTGATCCGTGCTGGCCGCGCACGGTTGGCCATGCAGCAGCCCAGCGAGGCCCAGGGCCTGGACTTCGATACCGCCGCGGAGCTGCTCTACCGCTTCGCTGACGACCTGCACAACTATGCCCAGACCCATGCCTCGCTGCTGGACGACCACCACGCCCGCGAGCAATGGAAGGAAAGCTTCCGGCCCCGCGCCAACGCCGTGGCCGCCGCCGTGGCGGGGCTGCGCAGCAGCCTGCTGATCCTCCTGCTCAGCCTGTTCTGGATGGCCACCGCCTGGCCCAGCGGCGGCACCTTCGCCATGACCGTGGGCATGGTCTCGGCCCTGGCGTCGTCGTCCTCCAACCCCAGGCGCCTGTCGCTGCAACTCACCCTCGGTGCCTTCGCCGGCGCCTGCCTGGGCATCCTGATGACCTTCTGGGTGCTGTCCGAGCTGGATGGCTTCGCGCTGCTCTGCTGTGCCCTGGCGCCGGTGGTGGCCCTGGGCGCCTTCATGCTCTCGCGGCCGCAGCTGGCCGGTGCCGGGCTGGGCCTGCTGGTGTGGTTCTGCATGACCTCCATGCCGGCCAACCAGACCCTGTTCGATCCCCACCGGGTGCTCAACGAATACCTGGCCTCGGTGCTCTCCATGGCCATCGCCACGGCCGCCGCCGCCGTGCTGCTGCCGCCCAACCGCCCCTGGCTCTGGCGCCGCCTGGAGCGCGACCTGCGCATGTGCGTGGTGCACGCCGTGAGCGGGCGGATGAAGGGCCTGGTATCCGGCTTCGAAAGCGGCACCCGCGACCTGCTCAACCAGGCCTACCTGTATTCCGCCGGACGCCCCGACGTGCAGCGCCAGCTGCTGCGCTGGATGTTCCTGGTGCAGGAGGTGGGCCATGCGGTGATCGAGCTGCGCCTGGAGCAGGCGCGCCTGCCGGCGCTGTCCTGCTACGCCGAGTCCATGCCCTGGCGCAATGCCATCCGCGCCATGGGCCGGGCCCTGGTGCGGTTGTTCATCCAGCCGTCGGAGGCCAACCGCCAGCGGGCCCTGGCCGCCGTGGAGCAGGCCATCGACAACGTGCGGGTCACCGCCGAGCCCTGCGCGCCGCAGTTCGAGACCTCGCCCCTGCGCCGCCTGCAGAGCTACCTGCACTTCATCCGCACCTCGCTGCTCGACCCGCAAACCCCGCTGGCCGGTGCCGACGAACCAGTGCACTCGCAAGGATTCGCCCATGCCACGTGAGATCGCCCTGCACGGCGTCTACCTGCCGAGCCTGACCCTGCTGTTCCTGGTCGCCTTCCTGCTGGGCTGGGCGCTGGACCGGCTGTTCGCCTGGTGCGGGCTGTACCGCCACGCCTGGCACCCGGCGCTGCTGCGCGTCGGCCTGTTCACCTGCCTGTATGGCGCCCTGGCGCTGACCATCTACCGTTGAGGCCCCCATGTCCCTGAAACGAATCCTCAGTGTCGGCGTGACCCTGTTCATCCTCGTCCTCGCGGTGCTGCTGGTGCGCACCCTCTGGCTGCACTACATGGACTCCCCCTGGACCCGCGATGGCCGGGTGCGCGCCGACGTGATCAACATCGCTCCGGATGTGGCCGGGCTGGTGGTTGAGGTGCCGGTGCGCGACAACCAGAACGTGGAGGTGGGCGACCTGCTGCTGCGCATCGACCCTTCCCACTACGCGGTTGCGGTCAAGCAGGCCGAGGCCCTGCTGGCGGCGCGCAAGGCGGCGCTGGAGATGCGCAAGGTCAACGCCGACCGCCGCGCCGACATGGATGACCTGGTGGTGTCGCGCGAAAGCCGCGAGGATGCCGGCCACCTGGCCGCCGCCGCCCTGGCCGAATACCAGGAGGCACAAGCCGCCCTCGATGCGGCCAGGCTCAACCTGTCGCGTACCGAGGTACGCGCGCCGGTGGCGGGGCATATCACCAACCTCAACGTCTACAAGGGCGACTACGCCGCCACGGGCGAGGCCAGCATGGCCCTGGTGGACGACCGGTCCTTCTACGTAAACGGCTACTTCGAGGAGACCCGCCTGCCGCACATCAAGGTGGGCGACCGCGCCGAGCTGCGGCTGATGAGTGGCGAGCGCCTGCGCGGCCGGGTGGACAGCATCGCGCGCGGCATCTATGACCGCGACAACCCGGAAAGCCGCGAGCTGATCGCCGACGTGAACCCCACCTTCAACTGGGTGCGCCTGGCCCAGCGGGTGCCGGTGCGCATCCAGCTGGACGAGGTGCCCGACGGCGTGCTGCTGGCCGCCGGCATGACCTGCACCGTGGTGATCGGGGAGGAGGGCGCGGAACCGGAAACTTCCGGCTTTCTCAACGGATTGTTGTTTGCCCAGTAAAGAGTCCTTGTGGTGTTTGGCGCTGTTTCGAAAGTTGCCCGCTCAATAAAATAGTCCCGCCTCCCACGACGAGGCGACGCTGCCGTAGAACTTCACCGACAGGTGTTGCGCTGTACCTTCGGCCAGTTCGTGGAGAGCTGGTCGAAGTTTCAACTTCCAAGCACTCGGGAAAACATCCAATGAAAGCTTTTGCCTTGCTGGCGCTGGCCGGCATGTCTGCGCTCGCCCTGGCCGCGGAGCAGGCGGAAACCGCTGTCGCAGCGGAAATCGCCATCGAGCAGTACCACTACGGGATGGAACTGGATATCGCCAGGGTCATTTCCCGCAGCGAAATTCCCGATGTTTGCGGAATAGTCCCCGCCTATATGACGTACGAGGATCACCAAGGCAAAGTTCATCGCCTGGAATATATGGTGTTCGGCCAGGGTTGCGGTAACGGTTGATTTATTGGATGTAGTAGTTTCGATTGAATGCCCGGCTATTGAAGGCCGGGCATTGTCGTTTCTGGGGGGATGGCTTAATCGCGGAATTGTTCAGGTGGCAGATCGTTGGGCAAAACCTTGTGGGGGCGAATTCATTCGCCAAGCAGGTCGAAGGCCTGCCCTTCGATCTCCTCGGGGGCAGCTACGCTGCCCTTGGCGAATGAATTCGCCCCCACAGAAAAGCCAATCCCCCTTACCCCTCCTGCGCCTTCAGGAACAGCCCGAACAGCTCCGACTGCGACTTGATCCCGAGCTTGCTGTAGATGTGCTTGCGGTGGACCTTCACCGTCTCCGCGGAGATTTCCAGCTTGCGGGCGATCTCCTTGCTGGAGCAGCCGCTCAGCATCAGCCGGCCCACCTCCAGTTCGCGGGCGGTGAGGGCGGTTTCCACCTTCTGCCCGGCGGCTTCCAGCTGCTCCTGCCAGGCCGGCGCCGGGGGCGGCGGGCTGGCCATCAGCTCCTGCTCGAAGGCCAGGCGCTGGCGCATCAGGCCGGCGACCCAGGGCCGGATCAGGCCGAGCAGAGCGATCTGCTCCGGGTTGAAGGCTTGCCGCGAACCGAGCGACAGGCAGAGGGTGCGCCCGCCGTCCAGCGGCACGTTCAACTGCACCTCGTCGGCCACCACATTGAGGCGGAAGTAACGCTGGTAGTAATCGGTCTGCTCGAAGCATTCCGGCGCCACGTCGGCCAGGCGGAACAGGCCGCCGGCGTTGTGCTCGCGGCTGGCGATATAGAAGGGGTCCAGCTGGTAGAGGCCGCGCAGGTAATCCTGGAACAGCGGGTCGGGCCCGCCGTCGGCGCCCGGGCATTCGGCGAACACCTGGGGCCGGCCGTGGCTGAAGAGCAGGACGACCCAGCTGTCGAAGGGCACGTATTGCTCCAGCAGGCGCACCAGGGCGAGCCAGAATCCGGGGCGGTCGAGCTGTTCGATCAGCCGGCCGACGGACTGGTGCCAGGCAATGTCCTGCAAGGTCAGACTCATGTTTCTACCCCCGATGGGTTACCACGCCTGCGTAATTACCCCAGGCCCCGGCGCGCACCATACTCCGGACATGCCAGGGCGAGTGCCGAGCATTGTGACGCCTGCCCGCCCGCTGACAAGAACCAGGAGCCCCCATGAAGGTCGAACTCGTCCAACTCGCCGGCCGTGACGGCGATACCGCCTACAACCTCGAACGCACCCTGGCGGCCATCGCCGCCTGTGCGCCGGACACCGACCTGGTGGTCTTCCCGGAAACCCAGCTGACCGGCTTTCCCACCGCCGAAAACGTCGCCGCCATCGCCGAGCCGCTGGAGGGGCCCAGCGTGCAGGCGGTGCAGCGCGCCGCCCGCGAGCGCAACGTGGCGGTGGTGGTGGGCGTGGCGGAGAACGACGCCGGCACCTTCTACAACACCACCCTGCTGATCACCCCGGAAGGCATCGCCCTGCGCTACCGCAAGACTCACCTCTGGGCGTCGGACCGTGGCGTCTTCACCCCCGGCGATCGCTATGCCACGGCGCTGTGGAAGGGCATTCGCGTCGGCATCCTGATCTGCTTCGACATCGAGTTCCCGGAGAGCGCCCGCGCCCTGGGTCAACTGGGCACCGAGCTGATCCTGGTGACCAACGGCAACATGGACCCCTACGGCCCCACCCATCGCACCGCGATCATGGCCCGCGCCCAGGAAAACCAGGCCTTCGCGGTGATGGTGAACCGCGTCGGCGAAGGCGACGGCGGCCTGGTGTTCGCCGGTGGCAGCGCGGTGGTCGACCCCTTCGGCCAACTGCTCTGCGAGGCCGGCCGTGACGAATGCCGGCAGATCGTCGAACTGGACCTCGAACGCCTCGAGACCGCGCGCAGCGACTACCGCTACCTCGACGAGCGCCGCCTGCAGCTTCCGGGCGAGCGCATCGAGCACGCCGATGGCCGCTGCGAGCTGCTGATTCCCTGATCCCCCTTGGCCGCCCCATCCGCAGGGCGGCTGCTTCACGCCGACGTCGGCTCTGCCACAACAACCAACAATTCGGAGTAGCGGTAATGGCTCATCTTCAGCGCACCCTGTCGCTGGGGTCGGTGGTGCTTTTCGGCATCGCCTACATGACCCCGATCATTGTCCTCGGTACCTTCGGCATCCTCGCCGACACCACGGGCGGCCTGGTACCGGCGGCCTACGTCGCGGCCTCCGTGGCCATGCTCTTCACCGCCTTCAGTTATGCACGGATGGCCGCGGCCTTCCCGGTGGCCGGCTCGGCCTACAGCTACGTGCGCAAGGCCATCAACCCCAAGCTGGGCTTCCTCGCCGGCTGGGCGGTGCTGCTGGACTACCTGTTCCTGCCCATGGCCATCTGGCTGATCGGTGCGGCCTACCTGCACTCGGCCTTTCCGGCGGTGCCACAGGCGGTCTGGGTGCTGGCCTTCATCGGCGTGACCACCGCCATCAACGTGGTGGGCTTGCGCCTGGCGAAGAAGGTCAACGGCGTGCTGATGCTGGTGCAGTTCCTCGTGCTGCTGGCCTTCGTCGCGCTCTGCGTGCACTACGTGCTGGGGGATGCGAGCAAGCCGCTGTGGTCGCTCGAGCCCTTCCTCAAGGAAGGCATGCAGCTGCCGCTGATCATGAGCGGCGCCGCCATCGCCTGCTATTCCTTCCTCGGTTTCGATGCGGTGAGCACCCTCACCGAGGAAACCCGCGACCCGCGCCGCACCATCCCCCGGGCCATCCTGCTGATCACCCTGATCGGCGGGCTGATCTTCATCGCCACCTCGTACTTCGTGCAGCTGGCCCATCCATCCACCGAGTTCCAGAGCGCGGATTCGGCGGCCTATGAGATCGCCCGCAACATCGGCGGTGATGTGTTCGTCTCGATCTTCCTCATCGGCCTGATCGTCGGCCAGTTCACCTCCGGCCTGTCGGCCCAGGCCAGCGCCTCGCGCCTGCTGTTCGCCATGGGCCGCGACGGTGTGTTGCCGCAGTCGCTGTTCGGCCGCCTGAGCGAGCGCTTCGGCACGCCGGTGGGCAGCATCCTGCTGTGCGGCGTGGTGGCCCTGCTGGCGCTGCGGATGGACGTGACCACCTCCACCTCCTTCATCAACTTCGGCGCCTTCCTGGCCTTCACCCTGGTGAACCTCTCGGTGATCTTCCACTACTGGCTGAACGGCGAACGCCGCGGCCCGCGCGAGCTGGTGCAGTTCCTACTGTTCCCGCTGGTGGGGATGGTGGCGACCCTCTGGCTGATGGTCAGCCTGGATCACCTGGCTATCCTCCTCGGCCTGTCCTGGCTGGCGCTGGGGGTGATCTACCTCGGCTGGCTCACCGGCGGCTTCCGTCGCCAACCGCCGGAGCTGAGTTTCGAAGAGGCTTGAAGCAAAAGGGGCGGCCAACGGGTTCGCCCCTTCGTCTTGCCGGGGTGCGAGAGTGCGGATATTTTCATTAAAATCTTCACGATACAGTCCCGGACCCTCTCCAACATGCCCGAAACCCGCCCCTCCCTGACCCTCACCCTGCTGCAGGCCCGCGAAGCGGCCATGAGCTTCTTCCGCCCGCTGCTCAACCAGCACGACCTGACCGAACAGCAATGGCGGGTGATCCGCCTGCTGCGCCAGCACGGCGAACTGGAGAGCTACCAGCTCGCCGACCTGGCCTGCATCCTCAAGCCGAGCATGACCGGCGTGCTGGCGCGCCTGGAACGCGACGGCATGGTGGCGCGGCGCAAGGCCCCGCAGGACCAGCGCCGCGTGCTGGTGAACCTGACCGAAAAGGGCCAGCAGTGCTTCGTGTCCATGAGTTCGGGCATGGAAGCCAACTACCAGAAGATCCAGGACCAGTTCGGCGATGAGAAGCTCAAGCAGCTCTTCGAGCTGCTCAACGAGTTCAAGAAGATCAAGCCCTGATCGCACCTCCCCCTGTAGGAGCGAGCTTGCTCGCGAATTCGGTTTGTAGCCGAGCGTTTCGCCAGCAAGCTGGCTCCTACAAACGTGCCATGAAAAGTGCAATCGAGAGTCCGTAACGTCCATTTTGAGGGCTTGGCCCCCATCCCATAATCGCCCTGCACCCACCTGGGTTACCGCCTGCGGCAGCGGCCTGGTCCGGCTATCAGGACCGCTTCGGCCCGACGGCGCCACCTCTAACAATAAGCAGGGCTCCGACATGAAAAAGCCAAACCCTCTCCTTGACGACCTGAAGGCCATCCTGCCCGCCATCGCCGCCAATGCCGCGAAGGCCGAGCAACTGCGCCAGGTGCCGGACGAGAACATCGCCATGCTCAAGGGCATCGGCTTGCACCGTGCGCTGCAGCCGAAGAAGTACGGCGGCATGGAAATCTCCCTGCCGGAGTTCGCCGATTGCGTGGTCGCCCTGGCCGGCGCCTGTGCCAGCACCGCCTGGGCCTTCAGCCTGCTGTGCACCCACAGCCACCAGTTGGCGCTGTTCCCCGCGCAGTTGCAGGAAGAGGTCTGGGGCGAGAACTCCGACGCCACCGCCAGCAGCTCCATCGCGCCATTCGGCAAGGTGGAGGAAGTGGAAGGTGGGGTGATCTTCAACGGCGAGATGGGCTGGAGCAGCGGCAGCGACCATGCCGAGTGGGCCATTGTCGGCTGCCGCCGGAAGAATGCCGAAGGCGAGCTGATCTACTGCTTCGCCGTGCTGCCGCGCAGCGACTACGAGATCCGCGACGACTGGTTCGCCGCCGGCATGAAGGGCAGCGGCACCAAGACCCTGATCATCAAGGACGCCTTCGTGCCGAACCACCGCATCCAGGCGGCCAAGGACATGATGGAAGGCAAGTCCGCCGGCTTCGGCCTCTACCCGGACAGCAAGATCTTCTACTCGCCCTATCGGCCGTACTTCGCCAGCGGTTTCTCGGCCATCAGCCTGGGCATCGCCGAGCGCATGCTGGAAGCCTTCAAGGAGAAGACGAAGAACCGCGTGCGCGCCTACACCGGCGTCAGCGTCGGCACCGCCACCCCGGCGCTGATGCGCCTGGCCGAATCCACCCACCAGGTGGCTGCCGCCCGCGCCTTCCTGGAGAAGACCTGGCAGGACCACGCCGAGCACGGCGAACGCCACCAGTACCCGAGCCGCGAGACCCTGGCCTTCTGGCGCACCAACCAGGCCTATGCGGTGAAGATGTGCATCCAGGCGGTGGACCGCCTGTTCGAAGCCGCCGGCGGCACCGCCTGGTTCGAGAACAACGAGATGCAGCGGCTGTTCCGCGACTCCCACATGACCGGCGCCCATGCCTACACCGACTACGACGTCTGCGCGCAGATCCTGGGCCGCGAGCTGATGGGGCTCGAACCCGACCCGAGCATGGTGTAACCCCTGCAACCCTCACCTGCGTGCCGGGCGGCCCCGCGCCGCCCTCGTTCGAACAATCGCGCGGCCATCCCATGAGGTGGCCGCCAGGAGCTGCGCCATGTCCTCCCAAGAATCCGTCTTCGATTCCCGTGCCTTCCGCCGTGCCCTGGGCAACTTCGCCACCGGCGTCACCATAGTCACCGCCACCGCGCCCGACGGCACCCGCGCCGGGGTCACCGCCAACAGCTTCAACTCGGTGTCCCTGGAGCCGCCGCTGATCCTCTGGAGCATCGACAAGCGCTCCAGCAGCCTGGCGGTGTTCCAGCAGGCCAGCCACTTCGCAGTGAACATCCTGGCCGCCGACCAGATCGACCTGTCCAACCAGTTCGCCCGTCCGCGCGACGACAAATTCGAGGGCGTCGCTTTCGACAGCGGCATCGGCGGCGCGCCGCTGTTCCCCGACTGTGCGGCGCGTTTCCAGTGCGAGCTGCACCAGCAGGTGGATGGCGGCGACCACGTCATCCTCATCGGCAAGGTGCTGGCCTTCGATGACTTCGGCCGCTCGCCGCTGCTCTATCACCAGGGCGCCTATTCCATGGTCCTGCCGCATACCCGCATGACCCGGAAGGCCGAAGGCCAGCCGGCCTCCAGCGCCTTCCAGGGGCGTCTGGCGCACAACCTCTACTACCTGATGACCCAGGCGGTGCGCGGCTACCAGGCCGACTACCAGCCCAAGCAGCTCTCCACCGGCCTGCGCACCAGTGAGGCGCGGATGCTGATGGTGCTGGAGAACGACGCCGGCCTCGACCTCTGCGACCTGCAACGGGAAGTGGCGATGCCCCGGCGCGAGATCGAGGAAGCCGTGGCCATTTTGAAGCGCAAGGGCATGGTGGCCGATGCCGGCGAGCGCTATGTGCTCACGTCGGCAGGCGTCGAACAGGCAGAAGCGCTCTGGCGCATCGCCCGCGAACAGCAGGACAAGGTCTTCGCGCAGTTCAGTGAGGAGCAGGTGGAGACCTTCAAGCAGATGCTCAAGGCGGTGATTGCGTTGGGGTGAGCGGTGTTGCCGTAATGAGTGGCGCCCCATGTGGGCGCCATTTTCGTTGTGGGGAAGGGGATAACTTGTGGGAGCGAATTTATTCGCGATCTGTGTTCAGTCAAGGCACCGAGCGGACTGATACAACCCTCTCCCCCGGCCCCTCTCCCGGAGGGAGAGGGGGGACTCGCGGCGGCGGCGAAGTGCCAGTGTCCACCTCCTGCACGGCCAGCCCCCTCTCCCGCTGGGAGAGGGTTGGGGCGAGGGATGCCCCAGGCCACTCGGTGCTGAGGACACAAAAAAGCCGGCCTCCCGAGCCGGCTTCCCTTGATATCGGGGCAATCAATACACCCCACCACCCCCACCCACCGGCGCCTGCGTTCCCTTGAACGCCCCCGCCAGGCTCTGCATTCCGCGCATCAGCACCGTGGTATCCACCCCCACCGCAACGAAGGCCGCACCGAGTTCGATATAGCGCCGCGCCAGGGCCTGGTCGGCGGAAAGGATGCCGGCGGCCTTGCCGGCGGCGCGGATGCGCAGGATGGCGTCCTCGATGGCTGCCTGCACTTCCGGGTGGCCGGGGTTGCCGCGATGGCCCATGGCGGCGGAGAGGTCGGCGGGGCCGATGAACACGCCGTCGACGCCTTCCACGGCGGCGATCGTATCCAGGTTGGCCAGGCCGTCGAGGTTCTCGATCTGCACCAGCAGGCACATCTGCTCGTCGGCGTTATCCAGGTAGCCGGGGATGCTGTTCCAGCGCGAGGCGCGGGCCAGGGCGCTGCCGACGCCACGGATGCCGTAGGGCGGGTAGCGCATGGCGCGCACCAGTTCGGCAGCCTGCTCGGCGGATTCCACCATGGGCACCAGCAGGGTTTGCGCGCCGATATCCAGCAGCTGCTTGATCAGCACCGCGTCGCCGATGGGCGGACGGATGATCGGCTGGGACGGGTAGGGCGCGATGGCCTGGAGCTGGGCGAGCAGGCTGCGCAGGTCGTTGGGTGCGTGCTCGCCGTCCAGCAGCAGCCAGTCGAAGCCGGCGTTGGCCGCCAGCTCGGCGCAGTAGGCATCGGCCAGGCCGAGCCAGAGGCCGATCTGCGGCTGGCCGGAATGCAGGCGGGCCTTGAAGTGGTTGATGGGGAGTTGCATGGCGCTCTCCTGGGATGGCGTCGGTGGAAAACCGCCACGCAGTTTTCCACCCTACGGGGCTGGATGTAGGAGCCAGCTCTGCTGGCGAAGCTTGTTCGCGAGCAGAGCTCGCTCCTACCGGGCGTGCGTGGGTCAGACGAAGCGGCAGGCGATGGAGCCGAGCTGGTCGTAGTCGACGTGGAAGGTATCGCCGGGGGTGGCCGCCACCGGGCGGGTGAAGGAGCCGCCGAGGATGATCTGTCCGGCTTCCAGGGTGACGTCATAGGCCGCCAGCTTGTTGGCCAGCCAGGCCACGCCCTTGGCCGGGTGGTTGAGCACGGCGGCGGAGACGCCGGATTCCTCGATCACGCCGTTGCGGTAGAGGATCGCCGGCACGCGGCGCAGGTCGATCTCGGTGGGGCGCACGGCGCGGCCGCCCATCACTACACCGGCGTTGGCGGCGTTGTCGGAGATGGTGTCGAAGACCTTGCGGGTGGCCTTGGTGTCCGGGTCCACCTGCTGGATGCGGGCGTCGATGATCTCCAGGGCCGGGATCACCCATTCGGTGGCTTCCAGCACGTCGAACACCGTGCAGTTCGGCCCGCGCAGGGGCTTGCCGAGGATGAAGGCCAGTTCCACTTCCACGCGCGGCACGATGAAGCGCTCGAAGGGGATGTCGCTGCCTTCCTCGAACAGCATGTCGTCCAGCAGCGCGCCGTAGTCCGGCTCGGTGATGTTGGACGACACCTGCATGGCGCGGGAGGTGAGGCCGATCTTGTGGCCCACCAGCCTGCGGCCGCCCTTGATCTTCTGCTGCACCCAGGCGCGCTGGATGGCGTAGGCGTCGTCGATGCTGATGGACGGGTAGTCCAGGGAGAACTGGCGCACCTGCTCGCGGGAGCGCTCGGCGGCGTCGAGGCGGGCGGCGGCTTGCTGGATGATGCTGGCGTCGAGCATGGAAACCTCAGGAAGTCTTGGTGAACAGGGGGTGCAGGCTGCTGTGCTTGGCATCGAAGACTTGGCCGGGGCTTTCGTCGATCTGCAGGGTGACGCCGATGGGGCGCTGTTCCAGCAAGCTGTCCAGGTGGCTGCGAAGCACCGCAAGCAGGCTGTCGCCCACCTGCTTGTGCACCGCCGCGCTGCGCCCGGCGCCCATGCGCAGGTTGGCGTAGAGGAAGCCGTAGTCACCCTTGCCGTCGGCTATTGCCGCATGGGCCGCCGGGTAGGCCAGCACGCGGGTGCCGCCGGTGGGAAACACCGGGCGGCCGCTTTCGTCGCGTTGTTCCAGCATGCAGTCGGCGAGGGCGCGACAGAGGCCGCCGATGTCCGCTTCGCGTTCCAGGTCGGGGCTGTAGAGCAGGACCAGATGGGGCATGGCGGCGCTCCTTACAGACGGCTGGTGGAGACGACGCCGGCCGGGTTGGAGGCCTGGGCGGCGGGGATGGCGGAACCGTCCTGCGGGGTGACCGGGAACACCGCGTTGAGCTGGCCGGTGCCGGAGGAGCCGAAGTAGGGGGTGACGACTTCGGCCTTGCCGTCGTACTTCGACCAGCCCAGGGCGCCCAGCAGCATCGCGGTGTCGTGCATGAAGCCTTCGCCGTGGCCCTTCACCGCGTACTCCGGGAGCATGGCGCAGAAGTCTTCCCAGTCGCCGTCCTGCCACATCTGGATCACGCGGTGGTCGAGGGTCTCCAGGAAGGGGCTCCAGACCCGGGTGGCGAAGTCCGGCGCCTGGCCGTTCTGGGCGAAGCGGTGGGACAGCGAGCCGCTGGCGAGGAAGGCGACATTGCCGTCGTAGTGTTCTTCCACCGCCTTGCGCATGGCCCAGCCGAGGCGGGCGCTGTCGTTCAGGTAGTGGGAGGTGCACAGCGCCGAGACCGAGATGACCTTGAAGTGCCGGTCGACGTTCATGTAGCGCATGGGCACCAGGGTGCCGTACTCCGGGCCCAGGGTGGTGGCATCGTGGGCCATGGTCTCTACGCCGAGGCGGTTGCATTCCTCGGCCAGCAGGCGGCCCAGTTCGGGGTTGCCGGGGAACTCGTACTCCATGTTGCTGATGAAGTGCGGCAGCTCGTTGCTGGTGTACAGGCCCTGGAAGTGCGGACCGCAGTTGATGTGGTAGTTGGCGTTGACCAGCCAGTGGGTGTCGAACACCACGATGGTGTCGACCTTCAGTTCGCGGCAGCGGCGGCCGATCTCGATATGCCCGTCGATGGCTGCCTGGCGGAAGCCCTGGCGCGGGCCCGGCAGCTCGGACAGGTACATGGACGGTACGTGGGTGATCTTGGCAGCCAGAGCAAGTTTGCCCATGACGGTAACTCCTAGCGGTGGGCGCCTCCGCGGGTGGGGCGTCCTGGTTGTTGTGGGGGCTGCACGCCGGCACGGATTTCGATCTGCTGCGCGTCGGTCCTGCTGTGTTGAAAACAGGCTCGAAATGCTCATTTACAACTCGTAAACTCCGCTTCCTCGCCTGTTTTCTCCTTGCAGGCCTCTAGCTCGCTAGATCGAATTTACCTCTCCATGGGCTGGCCTCACACACCCCAGCGCGGGATGTGGTGGCTGCCCATGGAAATGCACACGTTCTTGATCTCGGCGAACACCTCGAAGCTGTACTGGCCGCCTTCGCGGCCGGTGCCCGAGCCCTTCACGCCGCCGAACGGCTGGCGCAGATCGCGCACGTTCTGGCTGTTGATGAAGACCATGCCGGCCTCGATGCCACGGGCCAGGCGATGGGCCTTGCCGATGTCCTGGGTCCAGATGTACGAGGCCAGGCCGTACTCGGTGTCGTTGGCGAGAAGCAGGGCCTCAGCTTCGTCCTTGAACTTCATCAGGCAGACCACCGGGCCGAAGATTTCTTCCTGGGCGATGCGCATGCGGTTGTCCACGTCGGCGAACACCGTCGGCTGGATGAACTGGCCGCGGGACAGGTGCGCCGGCAGGTTTGCCGGGCGCTCCAGGCCGCCGGCCAGCAGGGTGGCGCCTTCCTCGATGCCGATGCGGATGTAGCCGGTGACCTTGTCGTAGTGGGCCTGGGTGATCATCGAGCCGACCTGGGTCTTCGGGTCCTGCGGGTCGCCGACGATCAGGCGCTTGGCGCGGGCGGCGAACTCGGCGACGAACTGGTCGTACACCGATTCCTGGATGAAGATCCGGCTGCCTGCGGTGCAGCGCTCGCCGTTCAGGGAGAAGATGGTGAACAGCGCGGCGTCCAGGGCGCGGTCGAGGTCGGCGTCGTCGAAGATCAGCACCGGCGACTTGCCGCCCAGCTCCATGGAGTACTTCTTCAGGCCGGCGGTCTGCATGATCTTGCGCCCGGTGGCGGTGCCGCCGGTGAAGGAGATGGCGCGCACGTCCGGGTGGCGGACCAGGGCGTCGCCGGCGCTGGCCCCAAAGCCCTGCACCACGTTCAGCACGCCTTTCGGGATGCCGGCTTCCAGGGCCAGGCGGCCCAGTTCGTTGGCGGTCAGCGGCGACAGCTCGCTCATCTTCAGCA
>RCUT01000581.1_pt1 | contig 18678 bp, 25 predicted proteins | sample 2166171 | NCBI WGS metagenome assembly RCUT01 (sample SAMN09932757, study PRJNA488358) | compost metagenome | isolation source: compost soil in 4-hydroxybenzoic | place: Germany: Experimental Botanical Garden
CAAGGCGACATGGGAATTGATGCAGGATGCGTCCTAAGCATCTGTGCGAATTTTCTTTACTTCAGGATTTTGAGCGACCAACACGCGGAATCAACCGCCTGTCAGAGACGCGATATTTCTGCAGGTGCCCCCTTCTCAAAGCGCTGGCGAAGCATAGAATGGCGGCGGGTTTTCTCCCAATAACGATAAACTTACCCCCCCGTCTCCTTATCATGTCCGAACATAATCCTTGTTTGAACTGCGGCGCCTGCTGCGGGTTTTTCCGTGTGTCTTTTTTCTGGGGTGAGTGCACATCGGCGGGAGGCTTGGTGCCCGACGATCTGGTGGTGCAGATCAATCCAACCCGAGTGGCGATGATTGGCACCGACAGCAAACCCTGCCGTTGCATTGGTCTTGAGGGTGAAATAGGTAAAGGGGTCAGTTGTGGCCTTTATGAGCAGCGCTCCAGCCCTTGTCGCGAATTCGAGGCATCCTGGGTCGATGGTCAGCACAACCCCAGTTGCGACGCAGCCCGGGCTGCCTATGGCTTGCCACCGCTGGAGGCCAACGAGCCGATCTGGCCACATGAGGGGGCGGAAGTAGCCTGAAGGCTATACAGCCAGGCCGCTGTACTCACAACCAGCGCCTGGCAACCTTGCGGTAGACTGTGCGGCTCTTCGACCAGAACAGGAGTTCTACTCGTGTCGTATTCCCACGCATTTCCTCTTGAGCTTTGCCTTGAAAGCCCACGTCTGCAGTTGCGGCCCATGCGCGCAGAGGATGCTGCTGCTTGGCTGGCGATCATGGCCGATCCGCAGGTCATGCGCTTCTGGAATCATGCTCCTTGGAATGAACTGGCTCAGGCTCAGGCAGCACTGGAGGCTGACCGTGAAGGCTACCATCAGGGCCAGTTGCTCAAGCTGGGTATCTATCGCCGTGACAGCAATGCGCTGATCGGCATGTGCCAGTGTTCCAACTTCGAGAGTGACTCGCGCCGTGGCGAAATCGGCTACTGCCTGGCCGGCAATGCCCAGGGGCAGGGCTTTATGGGCGAAGCGCTTGAACACTTCGTTCAATACCTGGCGCGGGACCTGAAAATGCGTCGCCTGGAGGCCGAGATCGACCCGCGCAACAGCGCTTCAGCACGGACCCTGGAGCGCCTGGGCTTTGTCCTTGAAGGCGTGCTTCGCGAACGTTGGTGTGTGGCGGGCGAATTATCCGATTCGGGACTCTACGGTTTGTTGCTCGAGCGTGAGCAGTGATCATCGCCCGCCGTTACGTTGCAATCACCTTGCTGTTGTTTTTGTCGAGCCTGTGTTTCAACGCCATGTACCTCAGCGGTGACGGACGCCTGCATGCGTTGCAGGCGCTGCTGTATGGGCCTTGGGGCCTGGTGTTCGGCATGTACGGTTGGTTCGCCAATCCCTTGCTGGGGCTGGCGATCCTTGTGCACCGGCGCTGGCGTTGGCTATCACTGGCTCTGGGGTTAGCCGCGTTCTACCTGGCGTTGACCAGCTTCGGCATTGATCGGATGCCTGATAATCGCAGTTACAACTTCGTCAACCTGACGCACTTTGCTCCGGGTTTTTACCTGTGGCTACTGGCGATCTTTGCGTTTTGCCTGGGGCAGGCCTGGTGGTGCCAACAGGCGCGTCAGGGGGCCGCGATACCTGGCTGGCATTGGCTGGAGGGTGTTTTGGTGGTGGTCTTGGGCGTGGTGATCAGCTTCGCCATTGAAGCCCCCAGCCTCAGGTTCGAAATTAATCGGGCCCTGGAACCGCCGCCCTACATCCAGCCCATTGACCCGGATACCATCTAGCGCGACGTCGATGTCCCCCATTGCACTACCAGCATGCCAAGCACGATCAGCCCGACCCCCGCCAGGCGCAGGCCGTTCACGGGTCGCTGCGTCAGGCCCATCAGGCCCCATTGATCGATCAGTAGCGATGACACTACTTGGCCGGCGATCACGCAAACGATGAACCCGGCAGCCCCCAGGCGCGGCGTCAGCATCAGCGCCGCAGTGATGTAGGCGACCCCGGCCACGCCACCCAACCAGGCCCACCAGGGGGCCTGGGCCAGAGCCGCGACCTGCGGCAATGGCGCGCGCATGACCAGCAGGGCCGGAATGACCATCAGCACACTGACCGCCAAGGACACCAGTGTTGCCCACAATGGATGACCAAGCAGGCGACCCAGGGCGGCATTGCTGCCGGCCTGGAAAGGTACTGCCGCACCGGCAAGCAGGGCAATGACAAGCGGTAGCAGCGCGGCAGGGGTAAACGACAGGCTCATGGCAAGACTCCTTGAAAATGGCTTGGTAAAGTCTTGGCTATCCATGTTGTTAATGGAAATTCGAATGATGCACGGGAGTTATTCGTCTGATGGATGATTTGCGGCGTATTGATCTGAATTTGTTGCTCACTCTGCATGCACTGCTGGTCGAGCAGCACGTATCGCGTGCCGCGTTGCGCTTGCACCGCAGTCAGCCGGCGGTTAGTCATGCACTGGCGCAGTTGCGTGAACTGTTTGCGGACCCGTTGCTGGTGCGTCGTGGCGGACGTCTGCAGGTCACCGCCCGTGCCCAGGCCTTGGTCGAACCGTTGCAGCAAGCCTTGGAGCAGCTCGATGGTTTGCTGGCTCATCCTGGTTTTGACCCACGCAAGGCACGGCGCAGTTTTCGTCTGGCCATGTCGGATTACGGTGCCCGGGTGGTGTTGCCTGGGCTCATGCGTGTGCTGCGAGAAGAGGCGCCGGGGATTGATCTGGTGGTTATTCAGGGCAGCCGCGAGGCGATGCTTGGGCATCTATTCGACGGTGAGGCTGATCTGGCGCTTGGGGTATTTCCCGACGTTGCCGCCGAGCTTCGGGTTGAAACCCTGTTTGAGGAGCGCTTTACCTGCATTGCCGATCGCAGTGGCTTGCCGGCTCGCGGCGGGCTCAATTTGGCAGATTGGCTGACGCGACCGCATGTGCTGGTGGCAGTGCGTCCGGGGATCGACAACGAGATCGATCTGGCGCTGACAGCGATCGGCGCTCGTCGCCGAGTGGCCTTGGCGTTGCCGCATTGGGCGGCGGCGCAAGAGGTGATTGCCGGCACTGACCTGATTCTTACGGTTGCCCGACGCAGCCTCGACAACGGCAAGCTCGACCCGCGTCTGCGCCGCTTCGAGCCGCCGCTGGCGATCAAGGCTTTTGGCTTTCAGCAGGCCTGGCATCAGCGCCGGGAGAGCGAGGCGGGGCATCGCTGGTTGCGTGAGCGAGTGGCTGCACTATGTCAGTGATTACACCTGTCTTGTGGGTGCCAGCCTTGCTGGCGATGGGATCGGCGCGGTGTCAGATGATACGCGGTGCCGGCATCAGTGTCGGGCCGCGCGGGCCAGCAGGTATTCGCGTACTTCAACCTGATCGCCGGAAAACTCGATGCGCTCGGCCTTGCTGTCGCGATGGTAGGCGTACATCGGGTCGTAATATTCACTGAGCAGGCCGCTGATCCAACCCCGATGCAGGTCAACTGCACCACTGCGCTGCTGCTCCTCCAAGGCCTGTTGCAGCACTGCTGACAGACGCTGGTAACGCTCACCCCCCAGGCGTTTGAGGATATTGCTCATGCTCTGGTTCAGGCGTTCGGCAAACAGTGTGAAGCCTTGTTCATCACCGTGCAGGGCTACAAACTCAGCACACAAATTGATCACATAGTCGCCAAGTATGCGTTCGACACGGTTGTCGAAGCTGTCTTCCAACCATACCAGCGGATACTGCTGCATGCCCTGGTACAGTTCCAGAGGCAGTGAACAGCTGCCGACGATACGCCCTTCATCTTCGAGTACGAACTGGTCGATACCCCGTGCACGCTTTTTCAGCACGTCGATGGCCAGGCTGTTCTCGAAATCGATTTGTGCCGGCTGGCCGGTGGCGCGCTTACCGAAGCTGGAACCGCGATGGTTGGCATGGCCTTCCAGGTCCAGGGCGTTGTCCAGTACCTGCAGCACTTCAGTCTTGCCGGTGCCGGTCAGGCCACCGATCAGGACAAAATCGCACTCGGTGACGGCGCTCTGGGTGGTATCAAGCAGGAAGTTACGCATGGCCTTGTAGCCACCAACCACTTTTGGGTACTCAATACCAGCTTCTGCCTTGAGCCACTGCTGGGCGATCTGCGAGCGCAGGCCGCCACGAAAACAGTAGAGGTAGCCTTCAGGATTGGCCCGGGCGAAGGCGGCCCAGGCGGCGATACGCTCATCTTTGCTTTGGCCACTGACCAACTGGTGGCCCAGGGCGATGGCGGCCTGTTGGCCTTGCTGCTTGTAGCAGGTGCCAACCTTCTGCCGTTCCATGTCGTTCATCAGTGGCAGGTTGATCACATTGGGAAAGGCGCCCTTGGCAAACTCGACCGGGGCGCGCATGTCCATCATCGCGACATCGTGCAAAAACAACTGGCGGTAGTCGGTGCTGTTGTCACGCATCACAGCACCTCAACCGCATGGCTCTGTCGCTCAACCAGCTCGCCGATCGGCGCCAGGTTCAGACCCAGCTCGGTGGCGACAGCAAGGAACTCGGCTTCACCTTCAGGCGTCACTGCAACCAGCAGGCCACCGCTGGTTTGCGGATCGCACAACAGGTGTTTCTGCTCGTCGCTCAGCGGCGCGATTTTCTCGCCGTAGCTGTCGAAGTTGCGCAGGGTGCCACCTGGTACACAGCCTTCGGCCAGGTAGTGTTCGACACTTGGCAGACGTGGCACGGCGTTGTAGTTCAGGCGCGCGCTCAAGCCGCTACCGTCAGCCAGTTCCACCAGGTGGCCCAGCAGGCCGAAACCGGTAACGTCGGTCATGGCTTTGACGCCTGCCAGCTTGCCGAAGCGACTGCCGGGGGTGTTGAGGGTGCACATCCAGTCGCGGGCCAGCCCTTTGTCCTGGTCACGCAGTTTGGACTTTTTCTCGGCGGTAGTGAGGATGCCGATGCCCAGTGGCTTGGTCAGGTACAGGCGGCAGCCCTGGGTGGCGGTGTCGTTGCGTTTCATGTGGCGCTTTTGCACCACGCCGGTTACCGCCAGGCCAAAGATCGGCTCGGGGGCATCGATGGAGTGGCCGCCGGCCAGGGGGATACCGGCCTCGGCGCACACAGCGCGACCGCCACGAATCACTTCGCGGGCCACTTCCGGAGCCAGCACATTGATCGGCCAGCCGAGAATGGCGATGGCCATCAGCGGGTCACCGCCCATGGCATAGATATCGCTGATCGCGTTGGTGGCGGCAATGCGCCCGAAGTCGTAAGGGTCATCGACAATCGGCATGAAAAAGTCGGTGGTAGAAACCACGCCACGCTCGTCGTCGAGGGCGTAAACTGCTGCGTCATCACGCGAGGCATTGCCGACCCAAAGGTTCGGGTCCAGCGCCTGGGTACCGCTTTCGGCGAGAATCACCTCGAGCATCTTCGGAGAGATCTTGCAGCCGCAACCGGCGCCGTGGCTGTACTGGGTCAGACGAATCGGCTCGCTCATACGCACCTCGAAAAATCGTGAAGGCCGATTGTAGCAAAGCTGGCCTTTGCGCCGTTGCCTCTTATAATTCTGGAGCCAGCCCGACGCTGGCTCTTTCCCCGCTATTGAACCGGAGAATCCCCATGCTCAAACGTCCCCTGGCGCTGTTCGCCGGTCTCGTGCTGTCTTGCTCGTCTTACCTGGCCCAGGCGGCCGATGTCCTTAAGGTCAGCGCCATCCCTGACGAGGCACCGACTGAACTGCTGCGCAAGTTCAAGCCGCTGGGCGAGTACCTGGAGCAGAAGCTGGGCATGAAGGTCGAGTTCGTGCCGGTGTCGGACTATCCGGCGGTGGTCGAGGCCTTGGCCACTGACCGCCTGGACATGGCCTGGCTGGGCGGTTTCACCTTCGTGCAAGTACACCTGAAGAGCCCGACCGCGACGCCGCTGGTACAGCGTGAACAAGACGCCAAGTTCACCAGCAAGTTCATCACCGCCAACCCTGATATCAAGAGCCTGGCCGACCTCAAGGGCAAGACCTTTGCCTTCGGTTCGATTTCGTCCACCTCCGGTAGCCTGATGCCGCGCTACTTCATGCTCAAGAACGACAACATCAAGCCTGAGACCTACTTCAGCCGTGTTGCCTATTCCGGTGCCCATGACGCCACCGCTGCCTGGGTCCAGGCCGGCAAGGTCGATGCCGGTGTGCTCAACGCCAGCGTCTGGGACAAACTGGTTGCCTCGGGCAAGGTCGATACCAACAAGGTCAAAGTGTTCGCTACCACCCCGAGCTACTACGATTACAACTGGACCGTGCGCGGTAGCCTCGATCCGGCGCTGAAGGAGAAGATCAAACAGGCCTTCCTCGACCTCGATCCGGCCAAGCCGGCTGACAAGGCGATCCTCGACCTACAGGCCGCCAGCCGCTTTATCGCCACCAGCCCGGACAACTACAAAGGGATCGAGGAGGCTGCTCGCGCTGCTGAGCTGCTCAAGTGACAATCCAGCTCAAGGGTACGAGTCTGCGTCATGGTCAGGTTCAGGCACTGCATGCCATTGACCTGCGCGTGGAGACCGGTGAGCGCGTTGCGATCATCGGCCCTTCGGGAGCGGGCAAGTCCAGCCTGCTGCACCTGATCGCCAGTGCCCTGGCGCCGACTACCGGCAGCATCGAGTTGCTCGGTGAGGCGCCATGGCGACTGTCTGCGCGTGCACGTCAGCGATTACGCGCGCGGATCGGTCTGATCCATCAGGCACCGCCGTTGCCGCCTCGCCAGCGCGTGGTGACTGCGGTGTTAGCCGGGCGCCTGGGGCAGTGGAGTACCCTGCGTGGATTGCTCAACCTGTTGTACCCCTCGGATGTACCGGGGGTGCGTGCGGTGTTGTCTGGGCTGGGCATGGCTGACAAGGTCTTTGCCCAGTGCGGGCAATTGTCCGGTGGGCAGTTGCAGCGTGTTGGTATTGCCCGTGCCTTGTACCAGCAGCCAGCGCTTCTACTCGCCGATGAACCGGTTTCGGCCATGGATCCGGTGCTGGCCGAACACAGCCTGAAAACCCTCAATCAGCATGCCAGCGAGCGCGGCATTACCCTGGTCGCCAGCCTGCATGCGGTGGACCTGGCGCTGGCGCATTTTCCACGGGTGATCGGTATTCGCGAAGGGCGAGTGGCGTTTGACCGCCCGGCCAGCGAGGTCTCCAGTGAAATGCTCGATGCCTTGTATGCCAACGAACACTTGGCTTCACCTCAGATGCCTTTACCAACGCTGAACCTGCAGATTCCACGATGCTGACGGCTGACAAACGCGACCCGGCAGCGCTGCCCAGACTGCTGCTGACGCTGCTGGCGATTGCCTTGCTGTGGCCCGGTATTCACTTGAGTGAGCTCAATCCCGGCGTGCTGCTGCAGGCTGAAAACCGCCGCGAGATGAGCAATTTTGTCAGTGCCTTTTGGCCGCCAGCGCATGATCCCGAGTTTCTTGCCTTGCTGTGGCAGGCCACGCTGCAAACGCTGGCGGTGGCCACGGCAGGCATGGCCCTGGCCCTGCTTCTGGCCATTCCGGCCAGCCTGTTGGCCAGTCGGGCATTGTCCTTGGGCGCTGCGTCGCGCGGTGGGCGTCTAGGGTACTGGTCGCGCGCGGTGCGTTTGCCAGTGCGCGGGCTGCTGATCTTTTTGCGCAGTGTCCCGGAAATCGTCTGGGCCCTGCTGTTCGTCCGCGCTGTAGGCCTGGGGCCGACGGCTGGTGTGCTGGCCATTGCCATCACCTACAGCGGCATGCTCGGCAAGGTGTATGCGGAGATCTTCGAGTCGGTGAATCAGCGGCCTGCTCATGCGCTGCTGCAGGCCGGCAGCAGTCGTCTGAGTGCGTTCTTCTACGGCATTCTGCCGGATGCCGCTGCGGAGCTTGTGTCCTATACGGTCTATCGCTGGGAATGCGCGATTCGTGCTTCGGTGGTGATGGGCTTTGTTGGCGCTGGCGGGCTTGGGCAGCAGATCGACTTGTCGATGCGCATGTTCGCGGGGGCCGAGGTGGCGAGCATGTTGCTGGCCTTCCTGGTGCTCGTTTGGTTGGCCGACCAACTCAGCCGTTTGTTGCGTGGGAGGTTGGCATGAGGCAGTTGATCAACGCCGCACTGATCCTGGCCATGCTGGCGGCAGTAGCAGGTTCATTCGCCTACTTGAGCCTCGACGTGCAGTCGCTGTTTGGTGAGGGTGGCCTGGGGCAGATGGGCGCTTATGCGGCGCGGTTCCTCAGCCCTGACCTGAGCCCGGAGCATTTGCGCGCAGTCGGCAAAGGGGCCCTGGAAACTCTGGCCATGTCCGGTCTGGGCACGTTGCTCGCAGTCATCCTCGGATTGCTGCTGGCGTTACCGGCAGCCGGGCGTTTTGGTTGGCCGCTGCAGGGCGCTGCACGGTTGTTGCTCAATGCCCTGCGGGCGATACCGGAGCTGGTTTGGGCCGCGTTGACCGTACTGGCGGCGGGCCTGGGACCGAATGCCGGTACCTTGGCGTTGGCCTTGCACACCTCGGGTGTACTGGGCCGGCTGTTTGCCGAAGCCTTGGAAAATGCCCCGCCAGAACCGGCCGCAGCCATTCGCTTGCAGGGTGGCAGTCAGGTCACGGCATTCTGCTTCGGTACCTTGCCTAACCTCTGGCCGCAGTTGCTGGCCTACAGCCTCTACCGCTGGGAAAACAACATCCGCATGGCCAGCGTGCTTGGCTTTGTTGGCGCAGGGGGGTTGGGGCAGATGCTCTACACCACCCTGAGCCTGTTCCAGGAAGCCCAGGCCAGCACGGTGATCATTGCCATGCTGGTGTTGGTGTTGCTGGTGGATGCGTTGAGCGATGTGCTCAGGCAGCGATTCGTGCGGGCCTAGCGGATGCCCAGGTAGCGATCCAGCGACCAGCGTCCGCCACCGCGGCCGATCACCACCAGTAACAAACCCGCCCAGCTCAGATGGGTAGGCCAGGCGTCAGGGTAGACGAACACCTGGATCACCAAGGTCATGCCCAGTAGCGCCAAGCCGGCAAAGCGGGTGAACAGACCGAGCACCAACAACAACGGAAACAGGTGCTCGGCATAGGTAGCCAGGTGCGCGGCCAACCAGGGCGAAAGCACCGGCAGCACGTATTCGGTACGGAACAGTTCGTAGGTGCTGGGCGTGATGCTCAGCAAGCCTTCGACCTTGGTTCGCCCCGATAGAAAGAAGATCGCGGCAATGCCCAGGCGCGCTACGAGTGATAGCAGCGAGTCGTTGATCAACCCCTGTAGCTGCTCGACGCAGCGCGACCAGTGTGTACAGCGATGGCTGGGGTGTTTGTGAGGGGTATCACTGAGCGAGTGCATGGCGTGCTCCAATCAAGGCCGCGCGGGCCTGGGGCTGTTTAAGCAAATACCCCGGCCGCGAGCAGGCGGCCGAGCAGGTTGGTGAAGTCCATCGACGCATCGAAGTTCAGTACGCCATTGGCGGCCTCTTCCAGTGATTGACCAGCGGCACAGGCGTCAAGAAAGATGCATTCGGCTTCGCTTAACGATTGCCACAGCACCTGGCCGCACTGGCGGCGTAACAGCAAGCCTTCACCTCTCCAGGCGAGCGGATCGGGCAACGCCAAACCCTGGCGGTTGCAGTGCCATATGCTGTAGATCGGTTGCCCGCTGAACCACTGCCAGCGCACGTCCAGGCGCGGTCGCAAGTGCTGCTGATCGAGGTGTTCAGGGCTGATACCGGCCATCGCTACCAGGTCCAGAGCGCGGTCTTCAGGCGCGATGTGGACCTCTATCCACAAACGATCAGCGCGTGCCACATCCGCCAGGTAAGGCAGGCTTTGCGCGGGCTCGAATTGTTCGAGGAACGTTGCGAACTGGTCTCCGTAAAGGATCAATCGAGGGTCGTTGGGGGGCGTTTGCATCGCATGAATGGCAGCGGCAGCACGAAACCAGTCGGTACCGACCAGGCGTTCGACGGTGGGGAAGTTCGCCTGTAAGGCATCGACACAGCCTTTGAACACGGTGTTGCGATACACCGTGAAGCCGGCCTGCTGGGTTAGCGGTAGCTGTTCGGCCGATCCCGGCTGGCCATACAAGGCGGCGGTGAAGGCCGACTGGAATGCGCCTAACGAAGAGCCGCTCATGGCCGGATACCGAGGTTGTCGAGTAGACACTGGGCGGTGTCGCGCTCACCCAGCAGCGCCTCGAACGGTGGAATCTGATCATCACGTTCAATTAGCGTTGGGCGCGGTCCGGTCCGCTGTAATAAGTGCCGGTACAGTGACCAAACCTCTGCGGCGACGGGCGCGTCATGGGTGTCGATCAATAGGTCACTGTTGGCGTCCTGGCTGAAACCGGCCAGGTGTATTTCGCTGATCAGGTGCGCCGGAAAGGCATCCAGATAGGCGCGGGCCTCGAAGCCCATGTTGTGGGCGCTGACGTGAACATTGTTGATGTCCAGCAACAAACTGCAGCCGGTGCGTTGGGCCAGCTCGGTGAGAAAGTCGATCTCACTGAAGTCGTGTCCCTCCAGATGCACGTAGTGGCTGGGGTTCTCGATGGCTAGCGGACGGGCGAGGATGTCCTGGGCGTAGTGAATGTTTTCGACAATGCGTAGCAATGCAGCCTGGCTACGTGGGAACGGCAGCAGGTCAGGGTGGTACTGGCCTTGCCAGGTGGACCAGGCCAAGTGCTCAGAAAGCAGGCGAGGTTGTACTTGGTTGACCAGAGCCCTGAGTCGATACAGGTGCTCGGCGTCAGGCAGTTGATCAGCGGCCAGTGACAATGAAACACCATGTAACGACAGTGGATGACGCTCGGCGATGGCTTCCAGCCAGGTCAGCCTGGGGCCTGCGACCATGTAGTTCTCCGGGTGAACCTCGAACCACAACCCAGGGGCCTCACAGGCAATGGCATGTTCGTAATGCTCAGCCTTGAGCCCGAGCCCCGCACCGAGATGGGCGTCGGTGGGGAGGAGAGAGAAACTTTTCATGGTCGCTTCGCCTTTTGCGGGTTGCTGTGGATCAGGACTGTTTTGGCGTCAGCGAGCCCATGCCGTTGGGTGTCTTGATCGAAGTGCAGGTACCGGCAGGGACGTTTTTCCAGGCATTGGCCTGGTAGTCCATTTTCGAGGTTCCGGCGCAGCTGGTGCCGGCCCCGGCTTTGCAGTCATTTTTGCCGGCCATGGCCACGCCGTAGCATTTCTCCATGGCAGGTGTCGGGGCGTCGGAGGAGGAAGCAGCAACGGCAGTACCGGCGATCGAAGCGAAGGCGAGGGCAGCAGCGGTGGCGGCGAACGTTTTCATGTTGTCAGACTCCAGAAGGTGAGGTGGCCGGGCAACTTTGCTTGCGGCTCGTGATGTAGTTCGCCGGGTTTCACCAATGGGTTACAGCAGGGTAGAAATTTTTCCGCACTTTTCTCCCTGTTCGGAGCGCAGCGAAAACCGCTATGGTTTCCAGCAGCACTGTCTGTGTTCCAGACACTTTCCTATCGCCCCTGTAACCAGAGCCTTGGATGGAACGAACTACTCAGAGTGAACTGATGCGCATGCGTGAGGCCGCGCTGCAAGGCTTGTTATTGTCCGGGCTGGAGGGCAATGCAGACGCCTATCGGCAGTTTTTGCAGCAACTGAGCGGGCATTTGCGTAACTTTCTGCGCAAACGGCTGTATGCTCACGCTGATGACCTTGAGGACCTGCTTCAGGAAGTGCTTCTGGCCGTGCACAATGCCCGTCAAACCTACCAGCGTGATCAACCGCTGACCGCTTGGGTGCAAGCCATCGCCCGCTATAAGTTGGCCGATTATTGGCGTGGTCAGAGTCGCCGGGAGGTCTTGAACGATTCACTGGATGACGCCGACGCGTTGTTTGCCCAAGAGCAGTTGGAGCCCGCTCATGCTCAACGAGACCTGGGTAAACTGCTTCAACAACTGCCGGACAAGCAACGATTGCCGATCATGCATGTCAAGCTGCAAGGCTTGTCGGTTGAAGAAACAGCCCAGTTAACCGGGCTGTCCGGCTCCGCGGTGAAAGTCGGCATTCATCGGGGGCTCAAGGCAATCGCCGCGATGATTCGAGGGGCACAATGAAAACTGACGACTTGATTTCCCTGCTTGCCACTGGCATCGAGCCGGTTGATCGGCGGCAGTTTGCTCGTCGTTTGAGCCTCGCCATGCTGGTCGCCATTGTGGGCGCGTGCCTGCTGACGGTGGTGCTGTTCGGCGTGCGTGCCGACATTGTCGAGGTGGCAGCCACCCCGTTGTTCTGGGCCAAGCTTGCCTTGCCGGCAGCGCTGATGGTCGCGGCGCTGCTGGTATTCATTCGCCTGGCGCGGCCAGGGCTTGAAGTGGGCATACGCTGGGGTGGCATTGGCGTGCCGGTACTTGGCGTCTGGGCGGCGACGCTGCTGGTGCTGAGCGCAGTGCCGGAGGATCAGCAAGTAAGCTTGATATTCGGCCGCACCTGGCGCACCTGTGCGTTCAATATTGTCTTGTTGTCGATACCGGGATTTTTCGCGCTGTTGCGGGCGATGCGTGAGCTTGCCCCGACACGCTTGCGTCTGGCGGGCGGGGTGACCGGCCTGTTGGCCAGTTCCACGGCGACCTTGGCTTACTGCCTGCATTGCCCGGAGATGGAGGTGCCGTTCTGGGGTGTCTGGTATGTGCTGGGTATGGCTATTCCGACCCTGATGGGTGCCGTGCTCGGACCGCGCTGGTTGCGCTGGTGATTGATGTGGGAGCGGGCACCTGCACCTGCATTAGCCAATCAATTCCCCACACTGCGCATCGCGCTGCATCGACTCCAGATTGCGCTCGATGGTTTCGCAGATGTTGTCCATCTGGATCTGATGCTCGCTGACGCGAAACGGGCTTTGCAGATCCGTGCCGATGCGTTCGATGGCCAGCAGCATAAAGCCCACCACTGTCGAGGCCAGCGGGGTGAACCAGCCCAAGGACTCAACCAGGCCGATTGGCACGATCAGGCAGAACAGTGAGATGAACAACCGCGGGAAATACACGTAAGGGTAGGGCAGCGGCGTATTCGCGATACGTTCCATGCCGCCCTGGCTGTTGGATAGGTCAACCAGGGTCGATTCCAGCCGCGCCAAGCGAATGCTATCCAGGCGCCCAGCCTTGTATTCACGCGCCAGCAACGTTGCCGATCCGGTGAGGATGTCGTTGGCAAAATTGTTCGAGCGGCTACGGCGGTCAAATTCATCGGGCGGGATGAAGGCCATCAGCTCATCCGGGCACGGTTCACCGCGCAGATGCGCGGCCAGGCAATTGACATAGGCAACATGGCGGCGTAACAGCGTTGCCTTGATCGGATTGACGCCGTCACTTTGGTCGTCGATCAGGGTCAGAACCTGGCGGGCAAAGCTGCGTGAACTGTTAACCAACCCACCCCATAAGGTCCGCGCTTCCCACCAACGGCTATAGGCGCTGCTGTTGCGAAAGCTGACCAGCACCACCAGCGCTGAACCCAGCAGGGTCAAGGGCATCAGCGGCAGGGTGAACTTGCTGTTGAAGAACAGCATGAAGTCGATGGTCACCAAGACGTCCCAGATCAGCAGCCAGAACAGCGACCAGCCGACGTAGCCGAGGGTTTTGACGATCAGGCGATACTTGCGGGTGATAGCGTCTTTCACAGGTGAACCTCGAACGGCGGATGCACAAGATCGGACGCCACCGCGTGCTCAAGGTTCGTCGCAGTTCATCGATTCAGCGCAATGCCTGCTTCATCTGCACCAATGCCACCCGGGTATTACCCGGTCCCTGGCGTTCTTCAGTGGCGAAGGGGGTAAAACCCAGCTGTGGATACAGCAACAACCCGGCGGTGTTGTGGTTGAAGCAGGACACCCAGACTTCGCGGGCATTGAATTGCGTACGCGCCAGGTCGATCATCGATTGCACCAGATAGCGCGCTACGCCGTGGCCGCGGGCAGCTGGGGCCACCACGACATTGCCCAATGCACAGATACCGTTGTGTTCGGCCTTATAGAAATTGGCAAAGGCCAGTACTGCGCCGTCGCCCTCCACCACGGTTGAACCGGCGCGCTGAGTGATGGCGTCGTGCAGTTGTGTCGGTGTCAGCGGGTACTCGGCCTTGGGAAACATATAGAACAGTTCCTCGGGACCTTGAGGGAAACAGCAGATAGTGGCGATGTCCTTGGCCTGGACGGGGCGATGAGTCAGCTGCATAGAGTGGCTCGCTCAGGGGGGGCGGTGACAGCAATCCTACACTGCCAAGCGGTGCGTAGAGGTCCAATTGCCGTCTGTAAACCGGCCACCCGGATCCTGCCATGAGTCTTACTGTTCTCATCGTGCCCTGGCACTGCTGCTGATTGGTGCCTTGTCTTGAGTGGTGCTGAGGTATGAGCACCACTGGCCCGGAGTATCTTCGGGCCAGGTAGCAAGTACTAGTGAGCCAGTCCCAAGCTCACATCATCAACAATCGCCTTGGCCATCTCGCCTAGAAAGTGCGCAGCCCACACCAGGGTCTGGTCTTCATCGGTAGCACCCAGTGAGGTCAGCTTGTTTACGCAGGCCATGAGCAGTGAAGCCTGCTCCAGTGCGTGTTTACAGGCGATGCCCGGGTTGATGCGAAACAACTGACGGTGGGCGAAGGTAACTGCGCCTGGCGTTTCCCTGGTCATGAAGTGATCCTCAGTGCATCAGCTACGGACCTGAACGCAAGTCAACGCCTGCTCAACACGCCGGCGCGCTGCCTCGATTTCATGCAGTGCCGTACGTACCAGTGCTTGTCCATGGGCATCAGGGTGAAGCAACGCCGCCTGTTGGGTTACGGCCAGGGCGCAGGTCAGATGCTCGGAGGCATAGACAAGGGTGTCTTCCAGGAAGTGTGGGGAATCGGTGGGGAGAAGCGGGGGATCGGGGACGATTTTTAGCATGGTCAACTCCTGTATCGGTGGAGCCGCCACAAATCTGCTGTCAAACAGGAGGGTGGCAGCTGTACGCGGGTTGACAGACCGGTGATACAGGAACCGGCGCACACGAGTGTGCCCCACGCACAGCTACCATAAAACCGTGCGACTGTATCAATGGCGGTCTGTCAAAACCGGTCGTTGAATTGGCAACGACCGTTCAAGACTAGGCAGCTACCGACGCAGACGCAACAGCTGAAGTGCCCGGGGATTATGCTTGGGAAAAGGACTACACGAAATAGCGAAACTTCTGTATCCGTTACCTACAGGTGTGTCGATGCTTTGTAGCCGCTGCCGAGGTACGAGGCTGCGACCGACTGCGTAGCAGTCGCACTTCAGGCAGATCATTAGGGTCTACGGCCCCTTCGCGGCCGATCGCAGCCTTACGGCAGCGGCTACAAGCAGGTGGTACAGCTCAACATCGATACCATTGCCGCGGGTGGGGGAGGTATTCACTGCGTGACCCACCAGTTGCCTCATGTTTGAACCTGTTAAAGGCTCACTGAACCGTGGAACTGACCCGTGCCGGTTGCCCGTGTTGGCGGGTCAGCACAATCCCTAGTAATGAAATGATCAGTGCCAGACCAATGGTGGTCGTCACTTCGACCCGGTGTTCGGGCGTCACCAACATGACCCCGAGCGCTGCGACGATAAAGGCAATCACCGCATAGGTAAGCCAGGGGAACAGCCACATATGGAAGTTGAGCTGGACGTTTTGCTGCAGCAGCCTCTTGCGCATGCGCAACTGCGAGATAGCGATGACCAGGTACACCAGCAAGGCAATGGCGCCTGAACTGGCGAGCAGGAATTGAAACAGGCTAGGCGGTGCGAAGTAACTGACGATGGTGATCAGCGCACCCAGCACGGTGCTGGCGAAAACAGCCGCCCTGGGTACACCCACTTTCGAGGTCACCTTGATCTGTCGGGGTGCCTCGCCGCGCTTGCCTAGTGAATAGAGCATGCGTGAAGCGATGTAGATCGACGAGTTCATGCAACTGGCAACGGCGACCAGTACCACTACATCCATCATGAACTTGGCGTGAGGGATGTTCATCAGCTCCAGCGCTCGCTGGTATGAGCCCACCGAGGCCAGTTGCGGGTCGTTCCAGGGCACGATGGAAATGATCACGGCAATCGACAGCAGGTAGAACACGCCGATCCGCCAGATCACTGAGCGAGTGGCCTTGGCGATGTTCTTCGCCGGGCTTTGCGACTCGGCGGCGGCGATGGTGACTGCCTCGATGCCGATAAAGCTGAACATCACCGTGATGAACGCGCCGACCACGGCCGAGGCACCATTGGGTGCGAAGCCGCCATGCTCAGCGAGCAAGTGACTGAAGCCGCTTACTTCCCGCTCCGGCACCCAGCCAGCCAGCACCGCAGCCCCCAAGCTGATGAACGCGATAATCGCCACCACCTTGAACATGGCGAACCAGAATTCGAACTCGCCGTACTTGGCAACACTGAACAGGTTGGTCGCTGCCAGGGCAATGATCGATAGCAGGGCAAACAACCAGGCCTCCACCTGGGGAAACCAGGTGTTCAGAACATGCCCGGCGGCGAGGGCCTCGATAGGAATGACCAGCACCCAGAACCACCAGTACATCCAGCCGATGGTAAAGCCCGCCCAGGGTCCGATCGCTTGATCGGCATAGGTGGAGAACGACCCGGTGTCAGGGTTGGCCACGGCCATCTCGCCGAGCATGCGCATCACCAGAATGACCAGCAGGCCGGACAAGAAGTAGGCCAGTATCGCCGCAGGACCGGCGGCGGCAATGGCATGCCCGGAGCCGACGAACAACCCGGCACCGATGATGCCGGCAATTGAAAGCATGGTGACGTGACGCGGCTTGAAACCCTGCGCCAACTGACCTTTCGAATCCTCGGAGCCCAGGCTGATCATTGTGCTTATTCTCTTTGTATTTGATCTTGGGACGCGTGACTGAATGCACGGTTGAAAAAGGCCAAGTCACATTACCTAGGTGTATTAGCGCGTGGGTTTGTCGATTGCGCCGTGCTTAAGTCCGATTGCGCCATGGCGACGGTGCAAGTAGGGGGGAGGTTTTGTGTATAATCGCGCCGCCATCATTATGATGGCGCTTCATAAATTAAAGGATTTTTGTATGAAAAAGCTGTTCAAAGTAGCCGTCGCTACTGCCATGGTTTCTGGTGTTGCCCTGCTGTCCGGTTGCACTGGTCAGGTATATAACCAGCAAAAGAATTGCTCTTATGACTACCTGTTCCACCCTTCGGTTTCTATCTCTAAAGTTATTGGTGGCTGCGGTCCTATCGATAAACTGCCTCAGCCGCAGTAATTTTAGTGATGCGCTGATTAGTCCGATTTCGGCTTAATCGAGACCCCCTGCTACCGATGGTGCAGGGGGTTTTTATTGCGCGTTTGACTGGCCCCTTGTAGCCGCTGCCGTGAGGCTGCGATCGGGCGTGAAACGCTCGCAAAACCTGACCGCCGCGATCATCCGACAGGCACCTCGGCAGCGGCTACCGCAAGCAGTGCTGCCTGGCTAGTTGTTGTGGGGAGAGGGGCTTGGTGTGACTGAGTACCCTGGAAATGGAACCCAGCAGGTTAAGTCAGTCTCCATTGCTAAAGTGGGTCGCTTCGGTCCCCTTCAGGCAATGGAGTTTCTCTCATGAAAGTATTCTGGTTCACCACGTTATGGATCGCGTCGGTTGCCGCCCAGGCGCAGACAGTCGAAATGGCCCTGGTGAAAGCCGATGGCAGCGCCCAGCCCATCGGCACCATCACCCTTGAGCAAAATCGCTACGGCACCTTGTTGACCCCGAACCTGCGGGACCTGCCAGCCGGTGTGCATGGCTTTCACCTGCATGAAAAGCCTTCTTGCGCTGCGGCGATGGTGGATGGCAAGAACACGCCTGCTGGGGCTGCGGGTGGGCACTGGGACCCGGGCAGCAGCCAGCTTCACAAAGGCCCCTATGATGACAGCGGGCACCAAGGCGATCTGCCGGCGCTTTATGTCAGTGACAACGGTACGGCGACCTATCCGGTCCTGGCGCCACGTCTGAACGTTGAGGACTTCAAGGGGCATGCGTTGATGGTGCATGGCGGTGGCGATAACCACAGTGATCACCCGCAGGCGTTGGGCGGGGGTGGGGCGAGGATGGCGTGTGGGGTGGTGAAGTAAATTGCGGGCACAAAAAAGCCGACGTTTAAGTCGGCTTTTTCATGCGTTTGGTGCCCCGAGGGAGACTCGAACTCCCACTCCTTTCGAAAACGGATTTTGAATCCGCCGCGTCTACCAATTCCGCCATCAGGGCTTGTGGCGGCGAAGTATAGAGAGACCTCTACCGTTGGTCAATCAGGTTTCATGGTCAATTTTCGACTTTTCGGCTAAACTTTGCGACCCTGTCGAACCGAACACCATCATGCGCGTCGCTGATTTCTCCTTTGAACTCCCTGATTCCCTGATCGCTCGCCATCCGCTGGCGCAGCGCCACAGTAGCCGCCTGTTGACCCTGGACGGGCCGAGCGGGGCGCTGGCTCATCGCCAGTTCACCGATTTGCTCGAGCACCTGCGCCCGGGCGATCTGATGGTGTTCAACAATACCCGGGTGATTCCGGCGCGTTTGTTTGGCCAAAAGGCCAGCGGCGGCAAGCTGGAAATTCTGGTTGAACGGGTGCTCGACAGTCATCGGGTGCTGGCCCATGTGCGTTCGAGCAAGTCGCCCAAGCCAGGCACACAGATTCTTGTCGACGGTGGTGGTGAGGCCGAGATGGTCGCCCGTCACGACACTTTGTTCGAGCTGCGCTTTGCCGAAG
>RCUT01000588.1_pt1 | contig 18598 bp, 22 predicted proteins | sample 2166171 | NCBI WGS metagenome assembly RCUT01 (sample SAMN09932757, study PRJNA488358) | compost metagenome | isolation source: compost soil in 4-hydroxybenzoic | place: Germany: Experimental Botanical Garden
GCGAAGAGGCAGATACAACAAGGGCGCCTTGCGGCGCCCTTGTGGCTCAACTTATCCCACTCTATTATCAATTAGCTAATAAAGACCATGAAAAACGGGACTTTTGGAGATTACATAACTGTAAAGCCATGAAAAATGCCATGCACGCCATCAAAATTTCAAGAAGTCGGATTAGCCTCTCTCGAGGCAAAGGCGACCAACAGCTGCCTCTCCAGGATGGCTAACTCATCCGCGTTACCATCACGAATAACCTCCACCAACAAGTCCTCAGCATAGGACGGGGCGGCCTGGAAAAGCTCTGCCATTGCCTCATCATGACTACGGTCTTTCATCAATCGCTCCTAGTCGTAGATGCCCTAAACGTTCAAGAATAGCCTGCTTAGGCCATCGCAAGACGGTCCGATTCTGGCCGACTCCAGCCTATTACGACAGACGCCTGCCGGTCGGCAGGTGCCCAAACGAACACCAGAATCTCGCCGGAAGCAAGCCTTCAAAAGTAGAGTTTCCGCGCTTTCAGCCACCGGTTGTGTCAACAAAAAAGCAAATAAAAAAATAGTGGCATTCTGCCTTGCAATCGCCTTTTCCGTCCCCAAATACGAAGAACTGAACTCAAAATCGGTCAGGGATGAGAACGATAAATGCCCCCAATCCAATCGAATTCAACAACTGCAAACTCTCTTTTGCTGGAATCGAGACACATTCTGCTGGCTGGTAGCATTTCAAATACCACTGAGAACGTACTAGTCGACAAGGCACACGAATTTGTCGACTCGTTTGTCGAGGAAGTGATCAACGCTGGCGGCGGCTTTGTCGTTTATCTTGCCGCAGAGCCAGTAAATACAGATGGCAAGGCGCTGTTGTTTGACTGGACGGTCGCTAGGGCCATTGATAGGTTGCTTCCTGGCGAAAGCTCGCAGGTTCGCCTGAAAATTGTGGCAACTGAAGAGCGACTCCAGTCCAAAGCAAGCGCCGTCCAGCGACAGTTGATCTATGGCATGGTGGCACGAGGCGTTGCCGAATTGATTCCGCTTGAAGACGAAGTGCTAACGGGGGGGAATGTCGGCGATGAGCAAATTGAGCATGCTACGGCGATGGTGGCCCTCGGCGGTGGGAAGGGTGTCCTAGACCGCGCACGAAAAATGAGCAAGAAAATGTTGCCCGTGCTGCCTCTCGATCTGCAGCTCGGCGCAAATAGCGAGGATGGCACAGGGGCACTGGGTGTACGCAAAAATTTCTTAACTAGCCCTCTGACCTATCTGCCAAATACCGGTAACAAGGTCGCAAAAATCCTGTCTGCGCTCTCATTGCAAGAGCCAGTTATGGCCCTTGCTGATATCAGCAAGCGCATTATCAAAATTTTTCATGATGAAGAACAGGCTAGGATCGAGGCATTGCCTCCAGATGTACTTGTCCTGACCGCTTTGGACGTCGAGCTCGCTGCAGCCAAGCAAGCACTAGGGATAGCTACCGATGCCGAGCATGTGACCACACAAGATGGCATTCACATATGGAAGGCTCCCGTCACCAAGCGGGGCGGAAAGACCGCAAGTTGTGTGGTCGCGTGTTTTGCGGGGGCAGGCAACATTGACGCGGCTTCTGTTACTTCCATGCTCCTGGGAGAGCTGAGACCCGCGAATGTCATGATGCTTGGTATCGCAGCTGGCATGCGGGAGAAATGCAAACTTGGAGAGGTTGTGCTTGCTGAACGTATTGTCGCCTACGATGGCGCAGCTCTTGTTGCGGGAGGCGCAGTTGAACATCGGCCTGAAATTACCAGGCTAAACACGCGCGTGCGCCAAGACGTAGCCTCCTATCTCTCGGATAGAGAGTCTGTCGTTGCCCGTCTCACGGAAAGCTACAAGACACTAGATATCGTATTCCCTGAAAATGTTGAGGCCGGGCCTGTCGCTGAAGGAGTGATGCCGAAGACAGCTACCGTCGCGAGCGGTGAAAAGCTCCTTCGCGATCCGGAGAAGTTCTTAGCACTGCGCGAGCTTCATGGCAAAACCGAGGTCGCAGAAATGGAAGGGGCTGGTCTATTTGCCGCGTGTGCGAACTTCGGAAAGCCTGTTCTGATGGTGCGCGGAATCAGCGACTTCGGTGATTCAGTGAAGGACAATAGATTCCATCTCTTGGCGGCTAAGGCTGCCGCAGCAGTCACTGTCGATTACATAGCAAACGGCATGACTCTTTAAGAAAAAACGCCAACCCAGTTCATTGACGACGGATAAAACTGGAGAAACAATGCCACTGTCTAACACAGAGCTCGAATATTTCGATCACAACGTGTTGCGCCTCCCGGCGGAGAAACGCAAGGAGTATCACGCACAAGTCGACAATCTCGTAAGCGAACTAAAAAAACGCATCACCGACAAGTCAGAGCTGAAAGTTACTAAAGTGGTGAAGGCCGGTTCCTTTGCCAAGTACACTATCCTGCGCAAAGTTGACGACTATCCGACGGACATTGATGTCGTTTTTTACATCACCGGCGTGAATGAAGATAGCAAGTCCTACGAAAAACTTTGCAACAGAATTTATGAATTGCTATTGGAAATCTATCCAACCAAAAAGGTTGAAGATTTCGAGATCCAGCGTCGTGCAGCGACCGTAGTGTTCGTCAAAAGTGGCCTCAGCGTAGACATCGTACCTGTTCTACAAGACAGTTCGAAACCGGATCATGGCTGGCAGCTCGACATCAAGACTGGAGAGAAAAACCTTACTTGCGCTCCGTGCCACATACAATTCGTCCGCAATCGCAAGGATAAAGATAAGCACTTTCGCACATTAGTGCGCTTGGCGAAGCGCTGGAAGCATTTTCACGACCTGCCCGGGCTAAAATCGTTCCATATCGAGTTAATCATGGCACATCTTGTCGATACGGAAGGCCCAGCAGAGAACATCGAGAAACGCTTTAGAGAATTTTTGCTTTACATCGCTCAAACCAGATTGAAGAAGCGTATCGATTTTCCGGAAAACAGTGGAAAAACTGAGGTCAGCTTCAGCGATCCAGTCGTGATCATCGACCCAGTAACTCCAGAGAACAACGTTGCATCACGTATCACTAAAGATGAGCAGGAGCTTATTGGTGCTGCCGCAGAGGCTGCCTGGGAAGCAGCGACTTATGCATCAGTAAAAAACAGCGATGACGTCTGGAAAGAAATTTTTGGTGGCCGCTTCAAGATCAGGGACTAAGAAGGATGAGCACCTATACAAGCACGAGTACCTATACGGTAGCGGATGTTGAAGAAGTCATGAAAAGTGTCAGGGCTGACATGATTATGATTGCAGGATCTACCAAGGCAATGACCGAACAGACTGCGATTGATTATGCGCATGATATCGAAGCGTTAGCCAAAAAGAACTATCTCGCAGTCGCTGACGTAACGCTTATGGACGGATCCACCGAGGTACGTGCAATCAAATATCAATTTCAATCCGAGGGAGCGACGGGGTCATCCCGGCCCGGTGGTGTCTTGTGGCCTTTGACGCCGCATGGATGGATCCGTGTTAACTTGCGCTATACCGCGTTAGGGACATCCGAAAAACGTGCAGAGCTTTCCTTGAAGATTTCCTGGACCCCTTCGAAAACTGACACCAGTCACAAAACGCTCAGTTCTTCAGCCGAACGCGGATATAGCAGCAACGGCTTTGGTACAAATAGAGAGGATTTTTCGTGAGTTCGCAATCCGTATTCGAGGCAAAAACTAATCTGCCGACGCTCTCTTTGGATGCCCAAGCCGAAAAATTGCTGGGGTTTGAAGCACGCTATCAAAGAGTTATGAAGCGCCTGCAGCTAATTCTTCAAGCGAATGAGCTGGAGCAATGGAGTCAGAAGCACCACAAGAAGAAGCTCGCAGTAGTCGGCCTGCTGGACGATCAATACCCACTGGCCATTTTCCATGGGGATGTGGGTACCGGAAAAACCGCAACCGCCGAGGCGATTGCAAACCGGTTGGCTCGTGATGCAAGGCTCGAAGATGCCATCCTCTTCAAGCTTAGTAATAAAGTACGTGGAACCGGCAAGGTCGGTGAAATGGGTACTCTTATTACCCAAGCTTTTGAAGACATTACGCGCGCTATAGGACCAGGCAAAGGCCGTGCTTTTCTCATCATTGATGAGGGCGATTCGCTGGGCGCTTCGCGCAGCCAAGCTCATAGCCACCATGAAGATAAGGTTGGCGTGAACACCCTGATCCAATCGATCGACACCTTGCGCAAGCATGGTGGCCGGATCTTCGCCGTGCTATGCACTAACCGCTTGGCAGCTCTTGACGCTGCGGTCATTCGCCGAGCGTCAATTGTCGAGGAGTTTACGCGGCCTTCCGATGCAGAGCGCCGCGAACTGTTCGTTAAAGACTTGGGGGACATGAACTTCTCCACCACCGAAATCGGGAAATTGGTAAAAGCGACAGCCGCTACGGAAACTAAACCATCGTGGACATACTCCGATATTCGTACGCGGCTGTACCCAGCAGCGGTATCTCTGGCGTTCCCGAGCTCGCCGCTGACCGCTGAGCACTTCCACCAAGCAGCTGCGGAACTAGATCCATCACCTGTGATGCACGGGTGATGGTCAACGGCTCACCGGAGTAAAGCAATGAAGAAAAGGCGTGAAGTTTTTATTTCAGTCGATGTTGAAACTACTGGCCCCCTTGTCAGTGAGCACAGCATGCTTACGGTGGGCGCATGTTTAGCTTATCAACCAGATATTTCCTTCTCAGTCATGTTGAAGCCTATCAGCAACAAATACGTCGCTGCAGCTCTTGAAGTGACGGGACTGACCTTGGAGGAGGCTGAAAAGGAAGGTTTGTCACCAAAAGACGCAATGGAGAAGTTTGCCGAATGGGTAACCTGCCACACACCTGAAGACGGCACACCAGTGTTTGTAGGTCTAAATGCCCCGTTCGACTGGGGATTCGTGAACTATTACTTTCTGCGATATCTTGGTAATAACCCGTTCGGCTTTACTGCGTTAGATATTAAGGCTCTCTTCATGGGTGTCAAAGGGTGCACATGGCATGACACAAAATCTAGTGTTATTGACAAGATTGTGAATCCTTGCCTTAAAGGAGACCACGATGCCCTCCATGATGCTCGATACCAAGCTGAGCTATTTAGGTTGGTCTATGAATTAAGCCAGAATGCCAAATAGCAAATTCAGATTCGCGCAGAGAGTGTAAAACACGAGGGAGCGCTTCGATGCCCCCTAACTCACGAAAATGGCGAGAGAGAGAGCTGATTTATCACCTGGGTATAAATCAGCTCTCACGCCACACAAAACGCATGAGTTTCCAGACTTGTTTCAAAAGACATACTGAGATCTGTACATTATGAGTGACGAAAAAACCACACGCTCACTAGAGCACGCTTGGAAGTATTTTGAGCTACATGCACAACAGCGAATGACTGTATTTAATTTTTTTCTTGCAATTTCTGGCTTAACTGCAGCCGGTATTGGTGCCGGATTGCAGCAAGGGGATAAGTTTTCAGCGTTAGTATGCTTGCTGGGCTGCTTCCTTTTCTTCATCGCATTTCTATTTTGGAAGTTAGACCAGCGCGTATCCTTAATGATCAAAGCGTCCGAGAACGCAATTATTGCTTTAGAACAAGCTGCAGTAACCAAAGAAGCTTCGATTTTTTCCAACGAGCAGCCATTGAGTAAATCTTTTGGAGTTACGACAACGTGGTCCTATGGTAGATGCTTTCGAACATGCTTTATCTTGGTTGCGCTTTCTGGGCTATTTTTTATTTTTGCGCCTTACTTAATGAGTATGACATGCTCACCATAATGAAAGCGTAATAGCTTAAAGATTTTAATATTTCACTAAGAAAGGCGACATGCTGCGTTACACTAGATATTCATTTCGCCCGCCTCTGTCCGTGCTTCGCGGAGGTCCACTCTGGGCCAAAAGAGGCAGCCGGTCGAATAAAGCGTTTTCCCTTTTCGGAGCTAGCTACCAAAACCGCCTTATTGCGACATTGCCCTCAAACGACATAAGTAAATTAGCTTACGCAGCTTAACGCGTAAACATCCGTAGGATCTATAGTTGAAGCGGATCGACCATGTTCTTCATGCAAGTTACTACTGAGCCTAAAAAATTCCCAATCGGCTCAGGCCGACATTGCGTAAAGCAATAGTGCTCATTGGACTGTGGTAACTCCGAAGACCTGGGGATCGGCACAAAAAATATGAGAATGGGCTTGATACGCGGCAAGCACGTTAAATCTTTCAAGCAGCCTCATATCATTATGATGATGCTGTGCTGAAAATTTAATATCGAACGATCCTACTTGCTCCTTCATATGCGACGGGATCTGTACAAGGGTCTGTTTAGATAAGTCCACCACATTGAATGAAACGAAGGCACTCCGACTCAAATTAAAAAGAAACATATTATGATTGGGATCTTGAGTTCCTTGCAGGCAACCGGTATCAGGTATAGCAACTCGGCAACCCGCAACGTCATCAAAGGTTGCCACTATCACATGGCTCATGTACCCCTTTGACTCAACAATCTTCTCAACGGACGATTCCAAAATACTTTTTGTGCCACCAGGAGGAGTCATTAACGCCAGAAAAAGAATCTCAAGCCACTGAAAATATTGATCATTCGTCACCCCAAACTCTGCGCAAACACCAGCTAGATGAGGCTTTCTTCCCGTGCGAATATCGGAAAAATCGACCAGCAAAAGAGGATCAGTTGGATATAACCCTAACGCCTCCTTGAACATGTCAATTGTTCGAACAATACAATATGGGTTCCTAATCCACCCCATAAACTTTGCCTTAAACACCCGCTCTGCGGCCACCTTCAAAACGTTGCTTCCAGAATTGACTTTCGACTCGAAAACTAGAAGATCAGCTGCCGGGGCCAGATCAGCTTCAAACTTCTGAAAAAATGCTCTAAATTTCTTCTTATAGATGAGCTTTTAACATCAAAGCTAAAGAGGTCATCAAATGACAGATTTTTCTTGATCTTGACGCCTGCTGTGTTAGTCAGACGAACAACGCTATTTTCTCTATCGGCAATTTCAAATTTATAGATCCTCTGCTTATCCTTCGGCCTGCAATCGTCTATGCAGTTACTGCGTTGCTCCGATTGAGAAATGAAATGCTGATTCCTAGTTAAATTCTCCATAGCCTCTCCTTACTCCTACGACCAGCCGGGCGTGCAACCTACCAACTTAAACCCTCCATTATGCATTCAGTGGAATAATGGAGTGCATTTGTTGGTAAGGCAGAGCAGCCGTGCTTGGGAAACTATTCTTTTACGAGTTCACTCTTTACCCTTAGCATCCTGGCGAATGCCATGGGTCAGTTGCTCGAGCAGACCAAGTGCTTCAGCAACAGCCTCGCGTTTTATCACCAACCGCTGCCCAGATTTATATCGTGTGTCACCGGTTTTTCGGATGTAATCATCATCGACGACACCCTGTGTATGAGCGAGTAGATGGCGCTGCTGGAAGGATGTTGTCAGTTTTTCCATCTCGACGGCCGTAAGATGCTTATCGTAACCGCCTCCTATCGCGGCCGCCCAATGAGCTGAACCCTCGGCAAGATTCTGAAATGCGTTGCGCCGGGTCTTAGCTGCCGGTGCTATGCGCGCGTGAAGCGCTTCTGCAATCCTTTGAAATGCGGTCACCGCGTTCTGCAAAGCGCTTTCAACTATTAAACGGCAAGTGTTTTCAGCAGTGTCTGCATCTGGAATAGCAGCTCTGATGGCGTCAACTGCCTCAAGCGACTGCCTAATGCCCTGGGCCGTGAGGTCGAAGACAAGCTCTGCAGCGTTTGCCCCGCAAGACGGACAGAAGTACGCAGCCCCAACAACGGCATACCGACACCCACAGTCACCACAGGTAATCTTGAGACGCATGGGTGCTGCCGCGGCGTAAGGGATCGGGACATGCTGAGGTCTACTGTCCACCTTCATGCTCATCGAGATGAATCCCCCCCTGCGCTGCCTCTGATTAAATCTCTGCGCATCAAGGCGAAGTGCACCACCTAACGCCGCTTGAACCTTCGCTAGAGCAACGTCCCGAGCATGATTCAGCTGTTCCTGCGTCCACCAACTTTGAGCATGAGCGATATGGCCGCAAAACGGACAAAAGACTTCTTCGTCCCTCACCTTGTCCTTCCAATCTGCCATCAGAACCTTAAACTGAGCTAAGCATTCTGGCGCGGGACATTCGCGATCAAAGTAGTTGTCATCGTCTGCGGAGATGGCAACGGTGGAGTTTTCTTCGGCAAGCTTTGTTAATGCGCGGACTGTTTCGTCGAACATCGCCAATCTCCCAGAAGCGGCAACGTGAGCAAGCACCTCATTCCACCCAAGCTAGCCTCGTCGGCTCTCTGTGGTATCCCGATAATAGCTGCTGGCTATGGCGGCAAAAAAGCCCCCGGCGATGGTCAGGCGCGACAGAATTCTAGCAACTGCCGTCCCTGAATTGGATTGCACAATCCAAAGAATTCGAGACGTCAGTCCGGATGCTTTCGAGCGAAAACGACAGTGCTCATTTTTTCCCGGATACCTGCTTGCAACTCACGAAACTCGACCATCATCCGCTCAACCTCGGTGGAGCTGGCTCCTTGGCCGTTTTTCTCCACAAGCCACAGCTTCAACAAACCCGCAATCCGCCCCAAGTCGCCGTTAATTCTGCACAGATCAGCCATCGCCTTCAGGTCGACGACCGAGCGAATCGGCGTATTCAAACCCAATGCTCGGAGGTAACCCGAACGGGACATGCCCGCTTCTTCGGCACACTTCGTGATGGTCGCTTTTTCCTCGTCACTCACCCACACCTCTATCGGCTTTCCACGCCTTCGAGGTGGGGCCTTCCCTTTGGTGCCCTCTGTCATGACTTATGCCCTGTTGTTGATTTTCAGCTTTTAGACGCGGCAGCGGCTGGGGTCTCGCAGAGCAAGATACTGTTGAGCCACAGGCGAATAAGGGGCGGTGTAGGATGGGTTCGGGCTTGCCCGTACCCGTACAACACACATCTTGCCGTCTATCTCTATGCGATTCTATGCAACTGGAGCAGAGATGCCATTTGCATTTTATCTAATCGCGTAGATTCGCGTTAGTTCGCATACATTCGCATACCGTCGCATTAATAAATGGTGTCAATCGCATAAAATCGCGCAGAATCGCATAAAGCCGTCACAGTGAACGAGGTCAATTGAATTATCTAGCCTCGGGCACCAATACAGGCTGTTTGGCGGCGAGCGCTGCTAATGTGCAGAGTATGCACCTTGAAAATTACGCACCTCGAATGAGAGCATTCATAGGCTTACGCACTTTAACCGAAAAAATCATCAGAAATATCGGAGCAATTAATGGCACGCAAAACTCTCGCTGAGCGCCGTTCTGACGCCATTTCCGAACTGGAAACCGCTAAAGCACGACTGGCGAAACTCGACAATGAGGCCGCTGATAGAATCGGCAGAATTGCAATAAAGTCAGGATTGGTTAATCTGAAGCTTACGGACGATCAAGTCCGGGAAGAATTCGACCGAATAGTGGAAAAGATCAGCAAGGGGAATTGATCATGAAGACAGCTCACCGCATCAGCGCATTTGCCACTCGACTTGACGAATTGCAAGCCTGCCTCGGTAGAGCCGGTAACCGGGCTACGAAAAATGTTACGGAAGCCCAGCGTATCGCGGCTGAGCTGGCTTTATCCCTCGAAGACTGGCATCTCGACGCGCTGCGAATACCTAAGGCGGAGCGTGCCCCCTACCGAGCGCAGAATCCATATTATTCAGCACATTGACTCTGCCGCTCTCGTTAAAAAGTCCACTCCGGTGGACTTTTTTGTGTCCGTAAAACGTATAAAGTCGGACAAATTCAATCCATCCCCTCCTCACAATTAACGCCTTATAAATCAGACCGATAGTTTTTAGTTCTCGCCCAGATACCGGACAGTTTACGTACAGACCACGAGAACTTTATGCGGATAGCACAGTTATCCGCATATTTTAAACAGGCCAATATCAGTAAATAATCGAGCCACCAAGGTTAGAAATGAGGTATTCAGCATGGAAAGGGAATTACTCATAAAAGCGTCGTCCCGTGTACGCAAAGCCGGGCGTCATGCGGCTTTGAGCATTGCGGTGGCCGGAACCAGCTTAGTTGGCGGGACCCTATACGTTGCACCTGCCACGGCTTACGCCATCTACTGCGCAAATTGCTCCACGTTCTATCAGCAAATGTTTGAGTACGCTGAGGCGGTTAACACGGCTCTGAACACCGCCGAGCAACTGCAAACCCAGGTGCAGCAGTATCAAAGCATGATCACGCAGGGCACGGGCTTGCCTGACTCGATGTTCGGCAGTATCGCGGCTGATCTTAAAAACGTGATGAACGTCTACGACCGCTCGCAGGCGTTGGGCCGCCAAATCCAGACCATGGATTCGCAGTTCAACACGGCTTTCCCCGGCTTCAATTCGTACCTGAATCAAGCTGCCAACTCGGCTGAGTCACCGACACAAGATCGCTATCAGACGTGGTCTGAGCAAGGCCGCGATAACGTGAAAGCTGCGCTAGAAGCGGCGAACCTCAATACCAGCACCTTTGAGTCTGAGGGCGAGCAGCTTGACCGCATGATGACCCGTTCACAGTCGGCTGTGGGCCGGATGCAAGCACTTCAGGCGGGCAACGAAATAGCCTCACTGAACGTACAGCAGTTGCAAAAGCTGCGCGATCTGGTGGCTACGCAAATCAACATGCAGGGCAACTATCTGGCTCAGCAGGGTGACCGTGCAGCAGCCAGCGAAGCTACCGAACAGCAGTTTGAAGCGCGCAAAAATACACGCGGCGGCGTGAAGGGGTACTGAGAATGACTATTTCGAAATGGCTCATCGCGTTGATCTGCTCCGGCTCTGCACTAATCGGTTCTATGGTCACCGTGGCGGTTCAACGCAACAGCGAATGTACATCGGCGGCGGAGCAGCAACAGCAACAGCGCGATGCTGATGCCTCGTTTGAAGCGCGCCCGAACACTCGCGGCGGCGTTAAGGGGTACTAGCTATGGATCGTCGCCTACTGTTCTTCCTCGTCTTGGCGAGTGTATTCGTGAGCGGAGATGCTATGGCCGCGACCGACCTTTCCCATGCCGACACTTCGGTCCAAGGCCTACTCGACCTCGTTTTACAGCAGTCGCACCAGTGGTCAGGAAAGCTGTATGACTACGCGATCAGATTATTCTGGCTGTTGGCCTCGATTCAGTTCATCTGGACGTTCATGCCTCTGGTCATGAAGCAAGCCGACTTCGGCGAGATTGTCGGAGAGCTGCTGCGCTTCGTCCTGGTGGTCGGTTTCTTCCTTGCCGTTATGAAGTACTCGGTGGAGTGGTCATCTGCCATTGTCGATAGTTTCCGCGATGCTGCGGCATCCGCTAGCGGCCTAGGACGCGCATTAGAACCCGGCGATATGCTGGCGGTCGCACTGGATTTTGGCCGCACCATGGTGAAGGGCATATCAGTATTTTCTCCGGCCAAAGGACTTCTGATCGCAGTTTGCGCAATCCTTGTGTTGGCGTGTTTCGCCTTCATCGCTGCATTCATGTTCGTAACGCTCGTAGAGTCTTACGTCATCATCAATGCTTCGGTGCTGTTCTTTGGCTTTGGCGGGTCACAATGGACGCGTGATTTTGCAATCGCCCCAATGCGCTTCACCGTCGCAATCGGAGCCAAGCTGTTCGTCTTAACGCTGATCGTCGGCCTGATCGTTCAGTCGGCCAAGCAGTGGTTGGCCGTATACACCAATGACGAAGCCTCGTTGATGACGATGGTTGGTCTGGCCTTGGTGTGCTGCTATCTGACAAAGACCATTCCTGACCTCATCGGCGGCATGATAAGTGGCACCTCGATGGGTGGTGGATCAGCCATCGGTGATATGGCGGCGGCTGGTGCTGCCGGCGCAGCGGCGGCAATCGCAACCATCGCCACCGCCGGGGCGGCCGCTCCTGCCGCAGCCGGTGCTCTCGGCGCTGCTGGCAGCAGTGGTGCTGCCGGTGCAGCGGGTGCCGGTGGCATCAGCAGCGGCGGTCTGGCAGGAGCTATCAACTCCAGCTTTGCCGGTGCAACCTCCGCCGGTGGTGCCGCTTCGTCTGTAAGTGGCGCTACGTCCTCCGGCGTGGGGGCCAGCACTGGCGGCGGCGCAGCGACCAAGGGGGCAAGCTCCGCAGATGCAAAGACTGGCGGTGGTGTAGCTTCCCCATCGGCTACACCCAGCAACGGTGTTCATCAGTCCGCTAAGCAGGCCGGGAAGGCCGCACAGAGCGGCGGTGACAATGATCAGAAAGCAACACCGAAAGGGGGAGCTATTAGTTCCGGCAACGCACTGTCCCAAGCGGCCAATGGTGGTGCAAAAGCGCTTGGCGTCATTGCATCGCTGACAGTGCCGGGCATGGAGAATGCCCACTCAGCGTCGCTTGGCGCTGGTCTTCCACTGCCTGCTCCCAGTGACTCCAGTTCGCCCACGTCCGCAGAGCCGGCTGGGGAAGCCGTAGGCATGGAATCCAACGTCATTCGACCAGATACGAACACCAGCTCGAACTCCGGTCGTCTCGACGTTTCGAGCATAACCTCAAGCAACGACCAACCGGAGACATAATCATGAACAGCATTCTAATGTTCGCTGGATTCGTAGTGCTCGCCTCCACCTTAGCCATTGGCATGTGGGCGTTCGGCCGTCGGCTGCGAAGCAGAGGCTACGGGCCATTGCTCGATAGACTGGATCGACAATGCACCGCGTTGCAGCTTCGAGTTAGCCCGCTGGCCCTTTCGGCTTCCTTTCACATGTTTTCTGGAGTGCAACATCTGAATCGCCTCCCTCTATTTGGTAGCAAGAGCAATGCTGCTCAAGCCCAGCAAATTCTGACGGCGATCCGAGCGGCGCAGGAAGCCCAAAGGCTCGACTCCTCCGTCAACCGCTGACCCTACAATCCCCCGCCAGAGTGCGGGGGTTTGTTTTCCGGGGCCACCAAATCCAAGTAGTACGCACGGACATGTCTCAGCTCACTCCCTCAGCCCCCCGCACGTAAGCGTAATCTCACCCTGAATTCAAAATTCGAGCCGCCTCATTCCTTCGGACCAGCACCCTACTGGCACTCCATCAGAACGACGACCCCAGACAGCCTCGATCCAACGCGCGGAAGGCTCCGCCATTAGTAATACGCACGGACTTTGAACAATTGGACCATCAGCCTGGACGGGACGCCGTCAAAGCGCGGGGGCTTCGCCATTAGTAATACGGACGGACTTGGTACACTGAATCTCCGACGTGTTTATGTACCTGGATACTGCCATAGCTGATACGCCCATTAGCTTAGCGATTGCCCGTACGCTCAACCCCTCGCGCCTTAGAGCCTGCGCCTGTGTTTGCTTGGCTTTAGCGGTATCAAGGTAGGTTTGTCGGTCTACTGAACCGGCAGCTCGCCTACGAAGCTCGTGGCGCCTCCTATCGCGCTCTGCAGCCTCGCCCCGACTGACAATGGTCTTGAGCTGGCGTTGTTCGTCGGCAGTGATCCCGAACAGGTTGATAAGGGTGTCGTTCTTCGGCGTGTACAGCGGCGCGTAGTCCTTGCCGCCAAAGCTGACTTTCTCCCCGGCCTCGTAGGCTTTGGCCTTGCTGAATAAGGTCATAAGCTCTTTCGAGCGGCTATTCCACTGCGGATCAAGTTCGCGGGCCAGCGCGGCCGCTTCGTGGTACATCTGCTTGCTATTGGTAGCCCCGGATAGCAGCAGGAAATTCAATCGCCAAAACAGGTGCTGCATCCGGCTGCCTTCACCGACACCACCGCGCAACTCGGCCAGCTTGCGCAGGTCTTCCAGCCGATCCCACGCGAGCTGTCGGCCGGAAAACCCGCGCAGATTGTCAGCTTTGCTGCCGGGCACCAAAAGGAAAGGCTTTCTCGTTGCGCGCCGTTCGGCCTGTTTCTGATGCTCCTGCCGTTGCTGCTCGATAGTCCATCGGGCTTCCGGTAGCAAGGCCTCGGCTAGATACTCGAAGTTGTAGCGGATCGGCTGAACATCAGGGCCGCTCTGGATGTGAACCACGCGGCAGACTTCGCCGCTCTTGCTGTTGACCGTCTCGACGGTGCGCAGCACGCGGCTGGCGTCCTTGGCCATCGGGTCGGCCCCGACGTGCGCGAGGCGATCCACAAGGTAGCGTTGGCAAGCGTTCCAGCGGGGCAGGGCCTGTCGTGGAATCGTGCCCTCCAGCAGCCACTTGGCCTGTATGCCCCGGCCGCTGTAGATCAGCACGGACGGCGACGGCAAGCCCTCTTCGGTGCAGAAGTATAGGACGGACGCGGCCAGTTGGTCAGGCGCTCGCCCAGCCAACGCGGGCACGCGGTAGGTGTCGAGGTCGGCGAACAGCAGGCCAAGCCGCAGAAGATTAACGACTCGCCTATTGGGCCGGATGAACTCCGCTTGGGACATCCACGTGTCACGTTTTTTGTCCAACAAACTGAGCACTTTTGGCATATCAGCTAAACGATGAGAAGACTGGCGCTTTTCACCTCGGGAGTCGACGAGCAACGAAAAAAAACCGGCTCTCGTCCTATCGTGATACATCTGCGCTTCGTCCTGAGAACTGAAAAGCGCAAGCTGTGAACTTGCGCTAGTCAGCTCTACCTGAGCGTTTGCAGTGTCTGAGTAAGGACGCGATATCGACCTCCCCTCAGGCCCGACCCGCATCGCTCAGACCGCCATTCCCGGCCTTGGAGCGGGGCCGGACTCCCTGCATGTATCAATCCACTCCTCTACCTCGGCTAAATCCCACACGACCTTGCGGCTACTCACCGCAATTCGACGTGGAAATTTACCCTTCAATTCAAAGTTATAGATCGTGCGCTCACACAGCGGGATCATCGCCAGGAGTGTCTTTTTGTCGATGAGTTTTTTGCTCGATGGATGCATAGCTAGGCCCTACCAGTCACAGCGAATGTGTGCCTGATCGTGCCTTTAGGTGCCTATTGCTTCGACAGAATGATTGGCTAGAATAGTTGACATGAAAAAACCATCGACCATATCTATTTGGGAGGGGTGTGACGCTTCCCTCACAGAGGCCCTACACCGATTCCTTGATCGCTGGGAGCCCTACTCCACAGCATCTAAACGCTACCCGATCGTTCGTCTGGTCGAAGAGCTTATCGACCCTGCCGTGGCGGCATATGCCGAAACGCTTCCATCGCGTTATCAGGGCCATATACCCGGAGCAGGAACAAATGTAGCGTTCAGCGCGATTATGCAGCTGGTTGGCGTTGCCGCTATGGTCCGCCTACAGCGTCAACTGCTACGAGCCTTTGTTCTGACCCACGACAAGCAGTCGGGAGATGATCGCTGCTTCATTGCGACGCTTGAGACATTGATAGAGCTGGTGCTGGCATGTAAGCGCAAGCAACCGTCTAACAAGGATATGGGCGGTTTGAACGGTCAACGCTTGAAGGGGTTTTGTAGATTCTGCGGCGCGCGAGCAGAGCTAGCATTGTTCGCAGAAGGTGAAGGTCAGCGTGACCTTGATGAACACCTACGCCTGAGCAACCTGTACTGCACCACCCACCGCCCAAAGACACCGGATGGACGCTGGAACCCGGCATACAGGCAAGCAATGAGATCTGTAGCGCAGTTCGACCTAGAGCTGGCCAGATTGAGTAGACAATGCGCGATACGAGCAGAGCCTAAGGCAAAGTCTGGTGACGAGCTCGTCGACGCGTATATCTTTCGATACATGCTTAGCCAAACCCTACACCTAGCGGACGAAGCGGAGCTAAGAAATCTCGCTCGACTAATGGTGGACGTGAAACTGACAGACCGAAGAAAGCAAATCCTCGTACTGCAAAAATTCGGCTTCAACCAGTCAGAAATTGCTCGCAGACTGGAGATCGAGCGCCAAGCAGTGTCCAAAGCTCTTCGCTCAATTCCTGATTGCTTTCGACTTTCGAAAGCATGAGTGAGTCAAACTGCGTCATTACACACATAGGCCCAAACGTTTGCATTCGACGCGTCCAGTCACTTGCATTTGATCCGACTAGATTTCTTACATGGCTAACGAAAAAACAGGTCTCCACGACCAGCAGCCCCCCTTTTTTCGGCCCCTGCTTCTGAAGAAAAACGGCCGCCTGGTTGTTTTCTCGCCCCCACTTAACGCGTCATGGCGGCCTCTTAGAAATCCGAAGCTTTACAGACCATCTTAGGCATTACAATACAAACCACCTAAATTACACAGAGCGGTTATTACATGGAAAGTGCTAAGGAACTCAACGTAAATTCAGGCTACACAGCAGCGATAGATGACTTGAAAAGGAGAGCCAAGCGATCTAGGGCCGCAAGACTCTATATAGCTTTGGGCTTGTTAATTTTAATGAGCCTTGCAGTGGCGGCTGTGTTTAGTTCGAGTCAGACCAGGACATATTCACTCCGAGAACTTGGCGAGAAAATCTCTTTTAACAAAATGCGTGACCCTGGATTATTTTTACGCAAATCCAACGATCTTCTCGAGAAGATTTATCCTGACAGCATCATTAACATGGGAAGGCGGATGGATGGCGAAGACGTCAAGGAAGAAAATTTTACAATGGATGAGCGCACCGCCTACATGCGCGAGCTTGAGCAACTGGTGAATTTCTATGAGCGCACCCAGACAGCGTATTCGAAACAGCCATTCGTACAAGAAACACCGGAATGGACAAGCTCCGTATCGTCTATGGCTTTTACATTTGGCGCTATAGCTGTTTCAATTCTATTATTCCAAACCGCAGTTTCCTTTATAAGGTATTACTCACAGCTAGCAGAGCTTTATGACTCGCAAGCTAGCGCACTATTGGCCGCAAATAACGACCCAGAAAAGTTTGTAAAATATTCAGAGATGCTCTCCCCATCAGGCGTTAGTTTCGGAAAGCCTCCTGTGAGTGTGTATGAGCGAGCATTTGAAGCAATAGCATCAATTAGAGGGAAAGAGACGAAGTAAAGACCGACACAGAACTCATAAGAACCCGCCTCTGGCGGGTTCCTTTTTGCTACCCAGTTGTTTTACGAGGTCTCTTAAGCGTCCATTCATCAATCATATCGGCCCAATCCTGCAACATAGCGCGACGCTGATCCCGGTACTCGGCCTTGTTGTAGACGGCTCGCACACCCTTCTGCTCGTGCGCAAGACACTTCTCGATCCAGTCGGAGTTGTAGCCCGCCTCATGCAGCAGCGTGCTGGCCGTGCGTCGCAAGTCGTGGGGACCGAATTTGCCTAGTGGCACCCCTTCCTTTTGGGCAAGACGAAAGGTCAGCGTCAGTACCTGGTTGATCGTGGCCGCACTCATTGGCAAATCAGAGTCGTAGCGTGACGGCAAAACGTAGTCCGAACCTCCTGCCAAGGTTTTCAACGCGATGAAGAAATCCAATGCCTGCTGGGACAGAAACACCAAATGAGGGTTACGACGCTTCATCCGCTCTTTGGGGATCGTCCACAGCGCCTCGCTGAAATTGATCTCACTCCACGTCGCGTTGGTCAATTCGCTCTTGCGCACCATTGTCAGCAGTAGGAGTTTGGCCGCTGCGCGAACCGAAGTCGCGGTACCGATTCTATCCATGTACTGGTACATCAGCGCAATTTCATCGGGCGTCAACGCACGGTCACGTGGCTCGAATTTCGCGATGCTGGCAGGCCTTACCAGATCGGCCGGGTTTTCAACCTTCTGGCCACGCTCAATGGCCCAACGGAAGACTTGCAGCACGATCTCCCGTGAGTGGACGGCGGTTGCAGGGGCACCCCGCTCCACTATGGCATCCGTCAGCGCACGCAGATCCTCATGGGTGATTTCGACCAGCTTCTGATTGCCAAATTTCGGCTTCAACTCACGCTCGTAGACTGATCGACGCATGTCTCGCGTCGAGTCCGCCATCTGGTAACCGCGCAGCCATTTTTCAGCCCAAGCGTCAAAAGTCTCAGCACCCTTCGTGCGCGCCTTGGCTCGCGCTTTCTCCTTTGCCGGAGACTTGCCAGCGGCGACCATCTTCTTCGCCTCCCCTAGCAGCTCGCGAGCCTCTGCCAGAGTGATCCCCCCTAAGCCATAACGACCGAAGGTGATGGTCTCCTGCCGGCCGTTGATGGAGTAGTTGTAGCGAAAGGAGATCGAGCCGGCTGGGGTGACGGCCACGTACAAGCCGTCACGGTCAATCACCTTGTAGAGCTTGTCCTGGGCTTTGAGATTTCGAAGCTTGGTATCGGTGAGCATGGCTTCCACTATTTCCATGAAAAAATACCATGCCCTGAAAAGCGCGGAAAAATGGGGTCAATCCCCAGTAAAACCGGGCCTTCTGGCCAACTCGATACCATGCCCACTCTGGAACAAGAGACATGGTATTGAGCGTCATGCATGGCATTAGATGCAGTCAGTACCCCGTACCATGCCACATAAACACCGTGCTTGGCGATGCAGAGCGCTACCCGAATTTGCCAGACCCAAAAAGCCAAAAGCCCGCAATTACGCGGGCTTCGGGGCATTTCTTGCTAGATCGTGCCGGGCAGTGCCGGACGCGGGATCATTCCCACTCGATAGTGGCCGGCGGCTTGCTCGACACGTCGTAGGTAACGCGCGA
>RCUT01000594.1_pt1 | contig 18558 bp, 15 predicted proteins | sample 2166171 | NCBI WGS metagenome assembly RCUT01 (sample SAMN09932757, study PRJNA488358) | compost metagenome | isolation source: compost soil in 4-hydroxybenzoic | place: Germany: Experimental Botanical Garden
TGTCCGCGCCCTCCTCCGTCATCCGCTGCGCCTCGGCGACCAGTGCGGCCAGCGCGTCGTTCTGCGGTTCGGCAGCGGCCAGCGCCTGGTAGTGCGCGAGCATGCGCGGGCCGACCTGGCGGCCGTCGAACTGACGGGTCCAGGTGGCGCCGGCATCACTGCTGTGCAGGACCACGCCATCATGGCCGACCGCCCAGCCCTGGTTGGCGCTGGGGAAATGCACGGCCACCAGGTCGGAGCTGACCGGTACCTCGGCCTGGCGCCAGTTGCGGCCGGCATCGTCGGAATAAAGGATGTGCCCGCGCTGGCCCACCACCACCAGGCGCTCGCCCGCGCTCGCCAGGCCGGTCAGCGGCCCCTGGGCGGCCAGGGCGCTGGGCAGCGCCGGGGTATCCAGCGCGTCGACGAATTGGGCCGCCACCACCTGCCGGGCGAAAGGCAACGCCAGCGCGGCGGCCAGTGCGGCCAGCGCCATCCACTTGTAGATATTCATGGCTGTTTCCCGGAAAAAAAGCGCCACCGGAGGCACGCCTCACGGTGACGAAAACCACATGACAAGGATCGGTTCAGCGGATACCGGTGCCGGCCAGGGAGTCCGGCGCCCACTGCGCCTTCGACAGGGGCTCGATGTACTTGATGCCGCCGTACGGGCCGTAGATACCGGTGATGTTGTAACTGCCGGAGATGAAGTCGTAGATCATGTGGTTGTCCGCGTTCGGCGCCTGCACGTCATAGCTGTAGGCCATGTGGGCGAAGGACCCGCGGTAGAGCTGGCCATTGGCGTCATATTCGTCCGAAGCCAGGGCGATCCAGCTGTCCTCGTCTATGTAGAAGGTGCGCTTGCTGTAGATGTGGCGCTTGCCCGGCTTCAGCTTCGCCTCGACGACCCAGACGCGGTGCAGTTCCCAGCGCACCAGGTCGGGATTGATGTGGTTGGGCGTGGTGATGTCAGCGGCCTTGTCGTGATAGTTCAGCTTGTAGGTGTTGTACGGGACGTACATTTCCTTCTTGCCCACCAGGGTGAAGTCGTAACGATCGAGCGCACCGTTGAACACCCAGGCATCGTCGTACGTGGAGCTGCCGGCGGAGCCCGGGTTCGGCGTGTCGTAGGCGATGTCCGGCGCCAGCTTCACGCGACGCTGTCCGGGCAGGTACTGCCAGCCGCGACGCGACTGTTTCAGCGGGTTCACCGCGTCCTGGATCAGGATCGCCTCACCGGCGCGGCGGGCGGGCCCCTGGTAATAGAGCTTGGTCTTGAAGAACAGGTCGCTCTCTTTCGCCGGCTCGGTGCGGGCCGGGTCATACAGCGGGTATTCCAGGTAGGCGTTGCCGGTGGTCGCGAGGCTCGCGTGGCCGGAAGAGTCGACGTTCCAGGAGTCGTACTTGGTGTTGAGGGCATGCCCCTGGTAGCGCAGCAGGTGGTTCCACATGGCTTCATGGCCATCGCCCGGAATCGGGAACGGCACGCCCGGCAGGGCGTTCTCCAGCGCCACCCCGCCCTCGACCGCCCGGGTGTTCACGGCGTTCTTCGCCGTATTGTCCAGCAGCCGCTGCGGCAGGCTCACGGTACGGTGGGTCGGGTACACATCGACACGGTAGGACGGGTAGCGCTTGAGCAGTTCCTGGGTCGAGGCGGTCAGCTTGCCGGCGTACTCGGCGGCATTCTTGCCGGTGATCACCAGCTTCGGCGCTTCGCCGGCGAAGGGGTCGGGGCGGAACGAGCTGCCTTGCTTGAAGCCGGCCGGAGGGGTGGTCAGGCCACCCTGGTATTCGGGGATGCTGCCATCGGCATTGCCGGCTTTCTCCGCGCCGACCGCGGTCAGGGTGGTGCCGAGCTTGGCGGCGAGGTCCGGGGTTACGGCCGCGTGGGCGGCACTGGTCACGGCCACGGCGAGCGTGGTGGCCAGAAGGGATTTGAGTTTCATCGGTGTTCTCCTGCGATCAGGCAGTGGTTCGATCAGAAGGTCGTTTTGAAGGTCAGGGTGACCATGCCGCGATCCTTGAGCTGCGACGGTGTGCCGGCAAATGCCGTGGGTTGGCCCGGCGTGCAGTTGTACATGCCGTTGGCTCCGGGGCTGGCACCTTCGCCCTGGATGCCGCCTGCGGGGCCCGTCCCGGCCGCGCTGCAGGTATCGAAAGGCCCGAAGTTGTCCACGTACTTCAGGTCGAAGCGGTACTGGTTGCGCACGTCCATGCCGACGCCGACCGAGTAGCTGCCGGAGTCCTCGTTGCCGCCCAGTTGCACGGCCGAGTTGCCCTCGAGGCCGACGTTGTAGCTGATGGGCAGGTACATATCGATGCCGGGGAAGACCTGGTACCAGGTCGGGTTGAAGTTGACGCCCAGGACGTAGTTGTCCCTGGTGACCTTGTCGACACCGCGATACCAGTCTTCGCCTTTGAACAGCTGCTTGTTCTCGGTGACATCCAGCCAGCGGCTGTAGGCGAGTTCAACCAGCAAGGTCGAACTGTCCCAGACCGGTGTCGCACCGAAAGTGGTCAAGCCGTTGAGCACCGCGTGCACGGTGTTGCCTCGGGCCACGCCGTTATCACCATCAAAGCTGCTGATGAAGCCAGGCAAACCGGCAGCACCGGCTACCGGATTGACCGTTGCCGGCACGCTGGCCAGCGGCATGTTGTGGCGATAGTTCAGGTCGAGACCGACGCTGACACCTTCGATGCTTTTCGACAGGCTGATGCCGTAGATATCGATGTCGTCGACATAGAACTGGTTGTAGCTGCCGATATTGCCCGAGATCAGCTGGGCCGGGCCTACCGCGGTCGGTTGCAGGGCCAGGTTGGGCAGGATGTCCGAGGTGTTGCGGTAGTAGAAGCCCAGGGTGCCGTCGAGCCATTCCGGGCTCCACTTGGCCATCAGGCCGAAGTCGCCACGCTTGTCGGGGGTGAACACATGGCCGTTGGTCAGGCGCAGGAACTGGTTGGCGCCGATCGGCCCGGGTACGCCGAAGAACGGGTTGAGGCCGCCAATCAGCGACAGGTCGTCACCACCACTCTGGATACCGTCGTTGAAGCCCAGGTAGGTGCCGGACTCCGGCAGGCGCGACGGGTCCCAGTCGAGGAAGTACTGCGCGCCCAGGGTGAGTTCCGGGTTCAGCGTCAGGCTGGTGGACAGCTGGTTGCGCGGGATGAACAGTTCCTTGGCCTCGGTGCCCGGTACGGCCAGCGCCTTGGAAATATCCAGGCCGGACTGGCCATAGCTGTTGCCGTGGGCGAAGGCCAGGATGCTTTCGCCCCAGTACTGGGTATGGCTGCCGAGCTTGGCGCTGAGCAGGGATTCCTCGCCGATGTCGACACTGCCGAAGACGAACGCGTCGAGGATCTCGGCGGAGGGACCGTTGTAGTAACGGTCGGCGTAGCTGCTGATGCTCCGCGAATCCGGGCGGCCATCGTTGAGCTGGTTGGTCGCCGGGTTGAAGCTGCCGACCTTGTCATAGGCGTGGTCGTACCAGCTGTTGCTGCTGACGCGAAAGCCCATCCGCTCCTTGTACACCACGTCCAGTTCGGTCAGCAGGTCGATGCGCTGCGACACCGCGCTGCCGGCGGAAAAGTTGCGGTTGCCGTCGTTGTTGTTGAAGGAGTTGGCCAGCTTGGAGTTGGCGCTTTCCACCCGCTGGGCGTAGTTCAGCTTGAGGGTGTTGTCGAAACGCACGGCCCAGTCCTCGCTGCCCGTGTCGAACTGGAAGGCCTGCACCGGAGCGAGTCCCAGCCCAGCCATGATCGCGGATGCCAGGACCCCTCTGCGGAGGTTCGTGTGACAGATCTTATTGTTGTTGTTCATCTAACTTGCTCACCTTCTCTGTTGTTACACCAAACCACATGGACCCGGCCCAGGCCTGCTCACGCCGAGGTGCGTTGCAGGATGGTCACCGAGACCGAACGTCCGAGCGCCGAGCTGTGTTGCAGGGCGGTACGCGCACCGGCCACCTGGCGGCCCTCGGCCTCGCCGCGCAGCTGCCAGACCAGCTCGGCGATCTGCGCCAGGCCTGTCGCGCCGGGTGCATGACCACGGCCCAGCAGGCCTCCCGAAGGGCATACGGCAACCTGCCCTCCCCGGCCGTTGCGGTTCTGCCGGACGAATTCGTTGATCTCGTCTTCGCGGCAGAAACCCAGGGCGGCGCTGTTGACCATGAAGTCGCCGACACTCTGGTCGTGCAGCTCCACCACTTCGATCTCGTCAGGCCCTACGCCGGCCTGCTCGTAAGCCTTGTGTGCGACCCGGCGGGTCGCGGCACGCCCGAGCACGTCGAGCACGCTGGCGGACTCCAGTTCCGAGGCGGTGTCGCTGCTGCGCGTGCTGGCCAGCAGCGCAATCCCGCCGCGGGCGCCGTAGCGGGCGACGAAGCTGCGCGAACAGAGCAGCACCGCCGCCGCGCCGCAGGCCGGCGGGCAGAGATAGGGCGCGAGCCAGCCATCGAGGGACGACGAGCGATTCAGCACGGCGTACGGGTTGAGCCTGGCCTGGGCGCGGGCCTGGCCGAGCACCTGTTCGAAGCTGCCCTCGGCAATGCCCATGCGGGTCAGCAGCCAGCTCGTCTGTGCGGCGAACAGCGCCGCCGGATGCTGGCGGCGGGCAAGAAAGCCCAGGGGATCATTGCGCTGGTGCAGGCTGTCCCATTCGCTGCCGGGACATTCGTCCAGACCGAAGAAGGCCCGGTTGCTCACCCCCGCCGGCATGCACTCGAAGCCCAGCGCCAGGGCACATTCGGCTTCGCCGCAGAGCACGCTGTTGCGGGCCATCTGCAAGGCGCTGCTGGCCGAGGCGCAACCGTCGTTGAAATTGAAGATCGGAACGCCGGTGAGCCCGACATGGGCCAGCACCTGCTCGCCACTGCCGGCCTTGCCATGCACGCAGGAGGCGAACACCTGGTCGACCAGGTCGAAGTCGATGCGGGCATCCTCGAGGGCCGAGCGAATGGCCTGGCCAGCCAGCGATGCACCGCTGTCGCAAGCGCTCAGCGGGGTGAACGGAGTCATGCCCACTCCCGCAACCAGCACGCCATCAGCCATAACCCAAGCTCCCCGACCGCCAGCCCGTGGCTGCAAGTCGTCCGTCGTTCAATGCCATGAAGCGCCGCGAGTACCCGCCGAATACCCGGAGGGGAGCGCTGGCTTCAGCTTGAGACGCAGACTATTGGGCCGCCCTCCTCCAGCCGCCCCCAACGTCAGGGGGGCAGGTGTTCGATGAGGGGGGATGGGGGGGCTTGGGGGGCTTGAGAGACGCTGCTGCCAGGGAAGCCGCAGGCCGGGGCCGGTCAAGCGGGGCTGGGGCCGCTCAACCGGTGGACTCGAGGATGCCCAGCATGTACGCGCGATCCACCACATGCTTGCGGGTGCCGGCCTGGAACTTGCCGAAGAGGTTCTTCAGGTGCCATTTCACGGTTTCTTCGCCGACTCCCAGCGCCAGGGCAATCTGCTTGTTCGACAGGTTGCGCGCCAGCAACTGCAGCACCTCGCGCTCCTTGGGCGTCAGCAGGCGGCTGGGCGAAACGCTCGCCGAGGGGGCGGGTTCCGCGCGCATGACCGGGGCCTGCCGGGGCGGAGCCTGCTCGCTCGGCCGGTTGCTGTCGTTGCGGACCGCCTGCACCCACTGGAGCAGGTCCGGGTGGGCGTCCTGGAGGATACGTTGCAAACCGTACTCCTCGGCCAGGCTGATCGCCTCCAGCAGGCAAGGCAGCCCGTCCGCGCCCGATTCGCGCAGCGCCAGGGCCTTGAGCAGCTTGATCTCGACCACCTCGCGGCCACGGCGCAGGCGCTCGGCAATCCCGTTGGCATCCTCCAGCACACCCAGCATGGCCGGCCAGTCACGCTGGGCCAGCGAAACATAGGCACTGGCGATACCGGCCACCATGCCCAGCTCCTGCCCGAGCAGGCCGCGCCGTTCGCGGGCGGCCTCCGGCAACCGCTGCTCGAGCCGGCGCCAGAGCGCCCGGCAGGTGTCGGCGCGGCCCCGCAGCGCATGCAGGCGGATCTGCTCACCCAGGGACTGCATGCAGAAGCGCGGAACGTCCCGCTCCTCGCCCAGGGCGAAGAGTGCATCGAGCAGGTCCTGGCCGCGATGGGTCTGCCCCTGCAGCGCGGCCAGCCGCGCCGAGCAGAGGAAGCCCATCACGATCACGGCCGGCGTGGCCATCCGCTCGACCACATCCAGCCGGTTGGCCAGCACGGTCGAGGCTTCCCGGGGCTCGCCGCGCTCCAGCAGCACCGTGGCCAGGGCACTGGCCAGCATCACCGCCACCGGGCTGCGCCGGCCGATATCCTGTTCGGCCTGCAGCAGGCTGCCGCGCAGCGCGGCCTCGGCCGGGACCATGCGCCCCTCGCACAGGTAAGTCATGCCCACGACCCATTCGCCGATGCCGCGCAGCGCATCGAACCCGTCGCTCCAGACATAGTGCGGAGCCCGCTGGAAGATGCGCCGGGCCTTCTCCGGCTGGCCCTGCAGCAGGGTCAGCAGGGCGACGTGGTTGGCGATGATGGCTTGCAGCTTGATCGAGCCGGGGGGCACCGCCTCCGTCCAATGCGAGATGATCGCCTGCGCTTCGTCCGGGCGGTCGGCGAACGTCGCCGCAGCCGCCGCTATTGCCGCGGCCTCGCAGCGGATGCCGTCATCGGTCGTCGGGTCTTTCTCGATCTGCTCGACCAGCCTGTCGGCTTCCTCATGGCGTTCGCCCATCGCCAGGGACCAGGCCGCCGCCAGGCGCATGCGCGGATGGGATTCCACCACCTGCGCCGGCAGCTCCTCGATCCACTCCTGTACCCGGCTGAACTGGCCGCGCAGCATGATCTCGTACAGGCACTGCTCGATCATCCGGTAGCCCTGTGTGGTCTGCCCGGCCAGCAGGTACTGCCGCGCCGCCTCCTCGAAAAACCCATGGGCCTCCAGCCAGCTCGCGGCGCGCTCGTGGACGTCCTGGCGGCGCGTCTGCGGCAGCTCGGCGAAACGTTGTTGCAGGAACTCCCTGGCAAGCGGATGGATGCGCACCCAGTCGCTGTCCAGCCCTTCGGCGAAGATCGGTGTGGTGGCGCAGAGCTCCTGGAGCAGCTCCCCTGCCCGCTCGTTCCGGGTCACGGCGGCGCACAGCGAGGGATGGACCATCTCCAGCAGGGCGATGCAGGTGAGGAAATCGGCCTGCTCGGCGGACAGGCGGGCCACCAGGCTGTCGACGAAATAGCGCCGGATATCGCCGGTGCAGGCCGACAGTTTCTCGATGGCGGCCTCCAGGTCGGTACTCTGTTCGATCGCCGCGATCGCCAGTTGCAGCCCCAGGGGCCAGCCCTCGGTGACTTCGTGCAGGTGCAGGCAGAGGTCGGCGTCGATACGCGTGACGAAGCGGCTGCTGAGCAGCGCGACGGTTTCCTCGGCACGGAAACGCAGGGTCTCCACCGGGACCCGGGCATACAATCCGCGCGCCAGGAGGTCGGCGGCATTGAGGTTCAAACGCCCGCGCGAAGCCATGATGATGCGCAGGTTGGCCGGCGCGTTGTGCAGCAGGTAGGTCAGGCTTTGACGGACGGTCGCCTCGGGCAGTGCATCGACCTCATCGAGGATCAGCACCGTTTCGCCACCGAGGTCGGCCACTTCCGCCAGCCAGTCGGTCAGCCCCTCCAGCTCATCGCGGCCACGGCAAGGCATGCGCTCACTGAAGCCGACGAAGGACGGCCGGCCGCTGCCCAGCGCCATTGCGGCTGCCAGCCCCTCGGTGAAGCGGCTGCCATCATCGTGGCTGTCCAGCATCAGCCAGGCGACCACCGCCCCGCGCGACAGGAACTCCCGGCGCCACTGCGCCAGCAGCATGGTCTTGCCGAAACCGGCCGGCGCCTGCACGGCGATGATCATCTTGTCCGCCAGCTCCGGCGTGTCGATGCCGAGCCGTTCCCGCAACTGTGCGCCTTTCTGGCTGCGCGGCGGCGTGGTCTTGAGCACCAGCTCAGGCTCTATGCGATCCACGTTGGCGATGCCTCTCTACAGTCCCGGACGCGGCATGAAGGGAAGAGGTTTTCGTTAGCTGATGGCATCAATGCCTTCTCATCTTGTTTTTATAGAGTGAAGGTCGTCCACGGGCACGTTGCGAACGTGCACCGCCGTTCAGGTTGGCACGACGCACGCAAGACTGCCACTCCCATCGAGCCAACGCCATAGCCGCCGCGAAGGCGATCGACCCGCAGGTTGCGGGCCGTGGAAGGCCGCATTCCGGCCCTCCCGCTACCCCGGTCGCTTGGCCAGGCGCCGCTTCGCTGGCCAGTGCCCCCTCGGCGAGAGGGGGGCTGAAAAAAACCAATCCCGTAAAGTTCACACTCAAGCAACAAGCCCCGCGTCGATGGGTCGATCGCACCCATCGGCCCGTAGGGTGGGCTTCAGCCCACCATCGTAGGTCAGCGTGGGCTAAAGCGGATCGCCGCCCGGCCCCCCTACGAAGCTCCGAGCCTGGACCGCGACTTCTTAGCAACAGCTAACAGGGACGGACATAGCCATTCGCATCGTGCCCTGAGCCGCGCGAGGCTCAGCCAAACGAACATTGCTCGAAAGCAGGTGAACCCGATGAAAACGATATTCATGCTGTCCGCACTCGTAGCGCTGATTGCCGCCGCTGCGCTGTACAACAGGGCCTGGAAGGAGGCGCCGCGCATCACGGCGAACGAGTGCCAGGTCCACCAGTACGCGTGCTTCAGACCGGCGGTGAGTTTCGCTTCCCTGCACTGAACCCTGCAGTACCGCAGCCACGACGCCGCCGGGATGCCCTGCTCCAGGGCCCATCTCCCGTGACCGACCTGCCTGGTCGGCGCTCCTGTCGGATTCGGCTCGAATCCGTCCTGTTCGCGTCCGTTCTGCCCTGCCGGGATCACCCGGCGATCCGCCGAATCATGTGACCAGGCCACGGCCTACCCGGGCGGGACGGCGGGATCATTTTCATGGAAATGCTGCCCATGCCGTCGCGGTTTCGCAGTCACTCGGCATGAGCACTTTCTGACAGATATGGCCGCTCTTTGCGTGAGCCGTCGATGCCCGGAAGAACAATGATTGCCGCGCATCTTCAAGACGCCCTCGCATCGAGTTGCCGGCCACGACGCCAGGCACCCCGATGGCGGGGTGCAACCTAGAACCAGAAGGGTCCAGCACATGTTCAAAGACAAGATTGCAGTCATCAGTGGCGCCGGTTCGGGAATCGGCCGGGAACTGGCCATCCAGCTGGCGGAAGCCGGTGCGCGACTCGCGCTGTCCGACATCAATCCCGCCGGCCTCGAGGAAACCCTCAAGCTGCTGCCTGACGCCAGCAAGGCGAAGGGCTACAGCCTCGACGTGTCGTCCTGGGAAGCCTTCCAGGCCCACGCCGAGGACGTGAAGCGGGATTTCGGCACGGCGCATTTCGTCATCAACAATGCCGGGGCCACGGTCGTCGGCACGGTCGCCAACACCTCGATCGAAGAATACGAGTGGCAGCTCGGCATCAACCTCTGGGGCGTCCTGTACGGCACCAAGGCCTTCCTGCCGATGATGCTGGAGCAGCGTGAAGGCTGCATCGTCAACATTTCCAGCGTCTTCGGCCTGCTCGGTTTCCCGACCCAGAGCGCCTACAACATGTCGAAGTTCGCCGTGCGTGGCCTGACCGAAGCCCTGTGGGGGGAACTGGAAGGCAGCGGCGTGCGCGCCGTGTGCGTGCACCCCGGCGGCATCAGGACCAACATCGAAAAGGCCGGGCGGCGCTGCAAGGCCGCAGGCGTCGAGGAGCACAAGTTCGCCGCCCTGGCGGACAAGATGCTGCTGACGCCGGCGAGCGACTGTGCGACCGACATCATCAACGGCATCCGCAGTGGCACCAGGCGCATCATCACCGGCAACAAGTCGACCACCATGTTCTGGCTGAGCCGGCTCTTCCCCAATAGCTACCCCACCCTGCTCAAGCTGCTGGGCTGAGCCCTGCCACGCCGCCGCGAATACAACAACAACACCAGGAACGCTCCCATGTCCGACCGTCATGCCCGCAGGCTCTTCATTCCTGCTGCCTGTTTCAACCTGCTCGCCGGCCTGCCGATGCTGGTGGCCACCCGCCCCGTCGCCGAACTGCTGGGGCTGGAGGTCACGCCGACCTCCACCCTGTTCATGCAGCTCACCATGGGCGTCGTCGTCGTCTTCGCCTGGGCCTACTGGATGATCGCCCGCGACCCCGTGCGCTATCGCCCCTATATCGTCCTCGGGCTGCTGCTGAAGATCATGGTGGTAACGATCATCTTCGGGCACTGGCTTGCCGGCAACATAGGCTGGCCACTGCCGGCGCTGGCATCCGGCGACATCCTCTTCGGCCTGCTGTTCTGGCGTTACTACCAGCAGACCGAAGGGCGGGCACCCGCCTGGAACGGCAACATCTGAAGCCCGTCCCCCAAGACCTCCCCGGTACCAACAGGCCGTGGTCGACAAGTACGTCGGCCACGGCCTTTCTTCATCTCTCCCGCCTACCTCCACGAACCACGTCGCCGGGTCCTCACGCACCCGGGAAGCGCCTGCGCGCGCCGGGAATCGCACCGCGCCGTGCACCACATCGATTACGCGCGTATCGCCATGGACGAACGGTTCGCACCCTCTACTTCGCGGGTTTCCGAAGTTCAGGCCGAGCCCGCCAATTCCGCATTACGGAACAACCGGGATTTCCGGTTGTTGGCTGGAAACCGGCGACCCACACTCACAGGACATAAAAACAAGCACCACGATTGAGGATACGAAGATGGACCAACATGCACTGAACGCGATCCGGGCCTGGAACCAGCGTCAACGCCCGGACTACCGACTGATCACGGTCAAGCCGGTCAATCCTTCGATCGGTGCGGAGATCATCGGTGTCGACCTGAGCCAGGAGATCAGCCCTGCCCTGTTCGCCGAAATCAATACCGCGCTGAACGAACACCACGTCATCTACTTCCGCGACCAGCAGTTGTCCGACGAGGACCACAAGCGCTTCGGCCGCATGTTCGGCAAACTGCACTCGCATCCCATCCACGCCGCCAAGGCGAAAGCCAAGGCTGCGGGCGATCTGGCGGCGATTGCGATGAACGAGTTGTACGGCGCTGGCGATGACCCCGAGATCCTCCAGATCAAAGCCGATGAGGCCAGCAAGAACGTCGCCGGCGAAGGCTGGCACACCGACGTCACCTGCGACGCGCAGCCACCGATGGGCTCGATGCTGTACATCACCGAGCCGCCAGAGGGCGGTGGCGGCAATACCATGTTCCTCAACATGCACCTTGCCTACGAGACCCTGTCGCCGACCATGAAGGCGTTCCTGGAGGGTCTTACCGCGATCCACAGTGGCGCCAAGACCTACACCGGGTTCTACGACGTCAAGATACCGGAAGGCGGCTGGCCGCAAAGCGAGCATCCGGTCGTGGTGCGCCATCCCGGCAACGGCCGCAAGGCGCTCTTCGTCAACAGCGGCTTCACGGTACGCATTCCACAACTCTCGCCCCATGAAAGCGATGCGCTGCTCAATATGCTGTTCAAGCACTGCGCGACCATGCCCGAGCTGCAGTGCCGGGTCGACTGGACGCCGAACATGCTGACCATGTGGGACAACCGCTGCACCCAGCACCATGCGGTATGGGACTACTTCCCGAACCGCCGCTACGGTCAGCGGGTCTCGATCATCGGCGAACGCCCCACGGCCTGAAGCGGACGATCCCGATGGACGACCAGCGCGACAAGCAAGCGAGTCCGACCGGCATAGAGCCGATCAGCCGCGCCCTGCGCGTACTGGAGGCCCTCAATCGGCGTCCGCTGACGACCATCGCGGACCTGCACGACGACACCGGCCTGCCCCGACCGACACTGGTGCGCCTGCTGCAGGCGCTGATGGTCGACGGCTACGTCACCCAGGTGTCACGCACGGCGGGTTATCGCCTCGCCGCGCGCGTGCTGGCGTTGACCTCGGGCTATCACCCGCGCGACCTGCTGGTGGATGTGGCGCAACCGCTGATGGATCGATTCACCCGGCAACACAAGTGGCCGTTGTACCTGGCCACCCCGGAGGAAATGACCATGTGGGTCCGCTACAGCACCGCACCGCTGACCTCCATCGCGCCGGACCATATCTCGGGGTACGCCTACCGCATTTCGCTGTTGGTCTCTGCGCTGGGCAAGGCCTACCTGGCCTCCTGTCCGAGCGCCGAACGCCGGCTGCTGATCGCACCGCTGCTGGGCAAACCCGACTCCGAGGATGGCCAGGTGCGCGACCAGGCCGCGGTCGACGCCATGCTCCGCGAGGTCAGACGCAAGGGTTATGCGACCACCTGCTCCTTCCTCGGCGACCGCGGCCGCGGTATCGCAGTACCGCTGCGCGAGGGCCGCAGCGTTGTCGGCGCCATCAGCATGCGCCATTTCCGCTCGGCCCTGAGCGAAGCCGAGGTAGCCAAGCGCTTTCTCGGCCCCCTCCAGGACCTGAGTGCGGAAATCGGCCTTGAGCTGCAAGGCGCCAGGAAAGCCCAGATGAGCGCGGCGACACCGCGAGAAAAAACTCCCGCCAACAGGAAACAGAAATGAGCAAGACAGTGGTTATCACCGGTGTCTCCACCGGCATAGGCTTCGCCACGGCAGAGATGCTGATCGCGCGTGGTTATCGCGTGTTCGGCAGCGTGCGCAAGGAGGCCGATGGCACCCGCGTGCGCGAGCAACTGGGCGAGGCGTTCACGCCGTTGCTGTTCGATGTGACCGACACCAGCGCCCTGCCGGCGGCGGTGGCCCAGGTGCAGGCGGCGGTGGGCGAGCATGGCCTGGCCGGCCTGGTCAACAATGCCGGCGTGGCCCCGTCGGGGCCGCTGATGCACACCTCGCTGGAGGAAGTCCGCCAGGCCTTCGAGGTCAACGTCTTCGGCCTGCTGGCCGTGACCCAGGCCTTCCTGCCGCTGCTCGGCGCGCGTGCCGGCGTGAAGCATCGTCCCGGCCGCATCGTCAATCTCAGTTCCATCAGCGGCGGCGTCGCCTTCCCGCTGGTGACGCTCTACGCCATGACCAAGCATGCGGTGGAAGCCCTCTCCGACGGCATGCGCCGCGAGTTGTCGATCTACGGCATCTCGGTCAGCGCCCTGGAGCCCGGCGCGATCAAGACGCCGATCTGGGACAAGAGCCCCCAGCAGCAGTCGGACGGCCGCTTCGCCCACACCGACTATGCCGCCGCCATGGCCGCCATGCCGGCGTTCGTCGAGAAGGAGCTGAAGAGCGCCAAACCGATGCAGGTGGTGATCGACGCCATCCGCGATGCCCTGGAAGCGCCACAGCCGAAGCCGCGTTATCCGCTGGTCGGCCTGTGGTACCTGCGCAACTTCATCCCCGACCGTTTGCTCGACCGCCTGACGATCCGCCTGGCGGGCCTGAAGCCGGTGCGCTGAAGCGCACTGGCAACCAGTCACCGCAGGGCGGCGAACGGCAAGGCTGCGCCCGATCCAGCAAAGAGAACTAGCATGAATCCATTCGCATATCCGCGTACGGTCGGCGAAGCCTGGCTGGCCGGACTCCGTAGCTGCTGGCCAGGCATCCTGCTCAGCATCGTCGTCGCCATCGCCGCGACCTTCATTGCCGAGGCCCGTGGCGGCCCGGCCCTGCTGTACGCCCTGCTGCTGGGCATGGCGCTGCACACGGTCACCGTCGAAGGCAGCGCCAGGCCCGGCATCGACTTCGCCGCGCGGCGCATCCTGCGGCTCGGCGTTGCGCTGCTCGGTGCGCGCATCACCCTGGAGCAGCTCGGCGGCCTCGGCTGGTACAACGGCGCCCTGATCGTCGCCGGGGTCGTGGCCACCATTGCCTTCGGCCTGCTGATGAGCCGCGTGTTCGGCCTGGACCGCCGGCTGGGCGTCCTCACCGGCGGCGCCACGGCGATCTGTGGCGCCTCGGCGGCGATCGCCATCGCCGCCGTGCTGCCGCGCGACGAGAAGTCCGAGCGCGAACTGATCTTCACCGTCGCCGGCGTCACCGTGCTGTCGACGCTGGCGATGATCCTCTACCCGGTCATCGTCCAGGCGCTTGGCCTGCCGCCGGACCAGGCCGGCATCTTCCTCGGCGGCACCATCCATGACGTGGCGCAGGTGGTGGGCGCCGGCTACAGCATTTCCCATGAGGTCGGCGACTATGCCGTGCTGACCAAGATGTTGCGGGTGGCGATGCTGCTGCCCGTGGTGATGGTCATCACCCTTGCCGTACGGCGGCGCAGCAAGGGCGCCGAGCAGGCGTGCAAGGACCCGCTGTTGCCACCCTTCCTGGTCGGCTTCGTGGTCCTGGTGGCCGTCGGCAGCCTGGGCTGGATTCCGCCTTCGCTGGGCGAAGCGATGAACGAGGTGTCGCGCGCCTGCCTGGTGGTCGCCATCGCGGCCGTGGGCCTCAAGACCTCGCTGCTGGACATCCGCAAGGTCGGCCCGCGCGCCGCGCTGCTGCTCGGCACCGAAGCGCTGTTCCTGGTCGGGCTTGTGCTGCTGGTGCAGAAATTCCATTGATTGCTGGAGAACAACAAGATGAAAACGGCAACGAGCACACTCGATCACCTGGATACGGCGCCGCCCGTACCCCGGCGCTATTACATGCTGGGCCTGCTGTGGCTGACCTACACCTTCAGCGTGCTCGACCGCTATGTGATGGGCATATTGGTCGAGCCGATCAAGCGCGACCTGGGCGTGTCCGACACCATGATGGGCTTTCTGTCCGGCACTGTGTTCGGGCTGTTCTACGCCACCCTGGCGATTCCGGTGGCGATGCTGGCCGACCGCTCCAATCGGCGTAACGTCGTCGCGGCCTCGCTGTTCATCTGGTCGCTGTGCACCATGCTCTGCGGCATGGCCACCAACGCATTGCAACTGGCGCTGGCGCGCATCTTCGTCGGGGTCGGCGAAGCCGGTTCGACGCCGCCGGCGCAATCGCTGATCGCCGACCTGTTCCCGCCCAGCGAACGTGGCAAGGCGGTCGGCCTGTTCGCCAGCGGCGGCAGCCTGGGCATGGTGCTCGCCTTTACCCTGAGCGGGCTGATCGCCGGTGAATGGGGCTGGCGCTGGGCGTTCATCCTGCTGGGCGCGCCGGGAATCGTGCTGGCCGCGATCATGTACTGGACCACTCGCGAGCCGGTGCGTGGCCAGACCGACCCGGCCGGCCAGGCGAAGGGCAAGGAAGCCGCTCCCCCGTTCGGGGAAGTGCTGCGCTTTGTCCTTGCCAACCGCGGCCTGCTGCATCTCGTTGCGGCCGTCACCCTGGTGGTGACCACCAGCAGCGTACTGGCCCTGTGGATACCGGCCTACCTGATCCGCAATTTCCAGGTCGGTGCGGCGCAACTGGGCCCGGCGCTCGGGCTGGTGCTGGGCGTCGCCGGGATGGCGGGGACCATCGCGGTAGGCTGGGTCTCCGACCGTCTATCGCGTCACAAGCCCTCACGCCGCGTGTCGATCGGTGCGGTGATCCAGATGCTGGTCTGGCCGTGCATGGTCGGGGTATTGCTCGCCGGCGACTACGTCACCGCGCTGTGGCTGATGCTGGTGCCGGGCCTGTTCTCCTATGCCCCGGTGGCCTTGAGCTGGGTCGTCCTGCAGAACCTCGCTCCCCCACGCATGCGCGCCACCATCATCGGCATCGGTGTACTGGTCGCCAATATCGGCGCGCTGGTGATCGGGCCGCAACTGGTCGGCATCGCCAGCGACCTGCTGGCCAACGGCGATGCCACGGTCGGCTTGCGAAACGCCCTGTTGCTGGCTGGCCTGCTCTACCCCTGGGCGGCCTTCCACTACCTGCGGGCTACCGCCCTGCTCAAGCACTAGCCAGGCCCGGCACACACCGCTCGGCGCGCGCCTCGATGCGCGCCCGAGCAACGGCGAAATGCGGGTAGTCAGGCTTTCGCGATACCGGTGATGGTGATGCCGTAATGGCTCAGCAAAAGCTGCGCCGGCGCGTTGCTGCGCTTGTCCTGGCTATCGCCGAACTCGCCTTTTGGCAGGTTGTCGCCGGCCCACTTCAGCAGATGCTGCACCGTCTCCTCCATGCTCGGCTTGTGATCGAGCTGCAGGTCCAGGGTGCTGGTGTTGTTGTCCTTGCGGTAGCTGATGATCCATTGCGCCATGCTGACCTCCGCCTCGGTGGTGGAAAGTGACGGCGCCCGCACGCGGGCCAGGCGCCTCCACACAGATTCGAGTGCAGCCGGAGCGCGACGGTTCAGCCGGAATTTACCCTGTAGGAGCGAGCTTGCTCGCGAAGCGCTGCGGGCTGGCGCGGTTCGCCAGCAAGCTGGCTCCTGCGAAAAAGGCGGGAAGCTGTACTTCGCCCAGCGGCTGGCAAGCGCCCCTCAATCCGCCGCCGGCTCCTGCCGCACACGCTTCCTGAAATGCCCCGGGCTTTCGCCGGTCCAGCTGCGGAAGGCCCGATGAAAGGCGCTGGGCTCCTGGAAGCCGGTCCTGATGGCGATTTCGCTGATGCTGTAGCGATCGCCCTTGAGCAGCTCGAAGGCCAGCGAGCGGCGGACTTCGTGCTTGATCTCCTGGTAACTGAACCCTTCGCGCTCCAGTTGGCGGCGGAAGCCGGCGGCATTCATCCCCAGTTCCCCGGCCAGGGCCACCAGAGTCGGCGGAATGGCGTCTTCCTGTTGCCGCAGGCGCCTGAACACCCGCGCCGCCAGGCTTTCGTCATTGCGGATGCGCACGATCAGCCATTGCGGCGAGGTGCGCAGGAAGTGCTTCAGCGCAGGCAGGTCCTGCACCACGGGGAGCTCCAGATAGCTGGCATCGAAGGCCACCTCGGTGCGTTCGGAGTCGAACTCCAGCAGCGGCCCCCACAGCAGCGGATCGGAGCGGTGGGAAGGACGCGGGTGGCCGAAGCGGGTGCGGTCCAGGGGGATCCGCCTGCCGGCGAGCCAGCAGAGCACGCCCAGCACGATGTTGAGGTAGATTTCCTCCGCACCGCCCCGGATGGCCTGGTTGGGCATCGACGTGTGCAGGCCGATCACCGCCTGGCCGCTGCGGACCTCCAGGGTCGCGCGGATATCCTGGATGAACAGCCCCAGGTACTTCAGGTACTGGCGCAGGGCCTTGCCCAGCGTCGGCTCCTGGATCAGCCCCCGGCAGATCAGGGCGAAGCTGCCGCGCGGCAGGCCATGGGAATCGAAGCCGAAGAACTCGTCGTCCAGCTCCCTGACCATGGCCAGCCAGAACCGGTTGACCGCCGTGGCGGGCAGGCGGCCATCCGGTAACTCCAATGCCCGTGGGGCGATGCCGGCCTCTTCGAGTATCGCCCGCTTGCGCTCTGGCGCGTCCTCCAGCTTGTGCAGTGCCGCCCGGACGAGGTACGCCGCCACCGAATCCTGTTCCCGCATGCTTGCTCTCGATGTTCCGCGTTGTTCCGGTGGAAAGTCCGCCCATGATAGTTGAGCAGGGCACCCTCCAGGCAGCCGGCCAGTGGCAAAAAATACCACGCCGGCCTGTGCAGTTTGGGCATAGGCCGGCGCCCTCCTCCTGCCTAGACTCGACACTTGATTGAAATGGGCGGGGCCTGAAGGTCCGGCGGAGGAAGGATGGGTTTCACACAAGCAGCGAGCCAGGGCGCCATGCCTTGCGTCCGCCGGGACGGCCCGGCAGCCTCGCGTTTCGAGCGCAACCGTGAAAAGGCCCTGGAACTCTTCGCCTGCAAGGGTTACGGCCAGGTCAGCCTGCGCGAACTGGCAGCCCACCTGGGGCTTGCCGCGGGCTCGCTGTACCACCACTGCAGCAGCAAGGAAGAGCTGCTGTTCGAATTCATCGAGGAATACTACGAAGGGCTGCTGGCGGTGTCGTCGCGGGCGACCATGGGCAAGCCCTGCGGCGAACGGCTGCGTGAGCTGGTGACAGCGCTGATCGATCTGCACCGGACCCAGCCGCTGCGCTTTCGCCTGGCCTCCAAGGAGCGGCACTGCCTGACACCGGCCCACCAGCACCGTATCGACGAGCTGGAGCTGCTTTGCCAGGAACGCTGGCTCCGCGAAGTGGGCAACGGCATCGAACTCTCTCCCGGCCGTCGCAAGGCCGCCGGAGATGCGCTGTCGAGCATCTTCCAGCAGATTCCCAACTGGCTGGAGCACTCCGGACTTCCCGAAGCCGAGCGCTCGGCTTTCCTGGAAAGCCTGATCCTCGGCGCCGTGTCCCAGCTGATCAGCTTCCTCAAGACCTCTTCACCCGTGTCAACCCAAGGTAAAACCGATGCCCCAGTATTGCGCTCCGCTACGTGACCTGCGCTTCGTCCTGCACGAAGTCTTCGATGCCCCGGCCATCTGGGCCCGCCTGCCGGCCCTGGCCGAGCGGGTCGATGGCGACACCGCCGACGCCATCCTGGAAGAGGCCGCCAAGGTCACCGGCCAACTGATCGCCCCGCTCAACCGCAGCGGCGACGAAGAAGGCGCACAGTGGCGCGAAGGCGTGGTGAGCACCCCGGCGGGCTTCAAGGAAGCCTATGCCACCTATATCGAGGGCGGCTGGGTCGGGCTCTCCGGCAACCCGGACTACGCCGGCATGGGCATGCCCAAGATGCTCGCCGTGCAGTTCGAGGAAATGCTCTACGCCGCCAAC
>RCUT01000596.1_pt1 | contig 18553 bp, 12 predicted proteins | sample 2166171 | NCBI WGS metagenome assembly RCUT01 (sample SAMN09932757, study PRJNA488358) | compost metagenome | isolation source: compost soil in 4-hydroxybenzoic | place: Germany: Experimental Botanical Garden
TTCGTGGGGGAGCCACTGGCGGGGGGCGTATTTGTCCATGGGGCAGACTGTACTTCAGCGGCCGTTGCAAAAAAACAGTCTACAGCCTGCACCGGCCTCTTCGCGGGTAAACCCGCTCCCACAGGGTCACCACAGATCTTGCAAGCTGTGCAGTACCTGTGGGAGCCAGAAGGTCACCACAGATCTTGCAAAGCTGTGCAGTACCTGTGGGAGCCAGAGGTTCACCACAGATCTTGCAAGCTGTGCAGTACCTGTGGGAGCGGGTTCACCCGCGAAGAGGCCGGTGTGGCCGATAGCGGATCAGGACCTTGGCTCGCGGGTACCCAGCACATCGCGAATGTTGTCCACCACGTTGCTGTCCTTGATCACATCGTTCAGCCAGCCTTCCAGCGGCATGTTGCCCCACTTGATGGCGCGTTCGATCAGGTAAGGCACCGGGCTTTGCGGTTCGCTCTGCTTGAAGAACTGGGCGATGCCCGCAAGCATGGTGAACGCCTCGTCGCGGGTCTGTGGGGTAGTGCGCATGGGCGCAGGCGCGGTGGCCTGGACGGGCGTGTTCATCGGTTCACCTGCTTCGCTGGCGGGGGCAACGGTGGCTTCGGGTTCTGCAACCGCCACGGCTGCAGGGTGCAGTTCGACGCCGCGGTCCTTGAGCAGCTTCTCCGCCAGCTGGCTGGCGCGCGACAGCATGTCGGCGAGGCTGGCAAAGCTGGGCGCCTCATGGCCGAACAGGCGGTCGGCACTGGCTTGCATGCGTTTGCAGGCCTGCAGGCTGGCACCGATCTGCAGGGCCTTGGCGCGCAGGTGTTCGGTGTCGCTGAGCGCCACCGAGCGCTGGAAGATCTCGGCGTTGATCTTGCCTTCGTTCAGCGCGGTCTGCATTGCCTTGGGGTTCTGCAAGGCAAGGTTTTCTACGTGGCGTGATTCGTCATAGCGCAACACGCCAAAATTCTGCCCTTGGGTAATGGGCAAGCCACCGGCAATGTCGGTGAGCGTGGTCTTCAGCCAGGACAGCCGGGCAGCGCGTTCGTCCAGGCCGTCCTCGAGCGTTGGGTACAGGGTGTCCCAGAATGCATCCAGAACCTGTTCGGTCAGCTGGAGGCCAAAGGTGATGCCTTCGAAATGTTCACGCTGGGCCAGCCCTTCGCTGAGCCAGGCTACCAGCATCAAGTCTTTGCTTTGCTGCGCCAACCCCTGGGCCGACAGGTCGATCACCTGCTCCCAGTCGGCGGTCTTCAGGTCGGTTTGCCAGTCGCCCTGGGTCAGGTAGTCAGGGTCCGCCCGGCGCGCCTCCTTGATCTGGTCGAACAAGGCAGAGAAGCTCAAGTCTTCGCCACTGCCACCCGCGATAGGTGCGGCCAGCGTGGCCAGCGAGAGGTCATTGAGGATTTCAGGCATAAAACACTCTGGTCATGGCGGATGAACAGCGTGCCAGGTCACCTGGCACGCTGTGGGATGTGGGCCGCCGTAGCGGCCCCCGGGCACACTGGTTATCAGGCAAACACTTTGTTCGCGGTGCGGTCCCAGCCACCGACGATGTTGCCGCCAGCCTGGCCGTCGGTGCGGTTCTGCTGGGTGTAGGTGGTCTTGATACGGGCGAAGTTGAAGCTGATTTCTTCGATCGGCAGGTCGCTCACAGCCTTGTCTTCACCACCCTGGTTGCCACCGGCGACGAAGCGCACCGAGGACACCACGACTTCTTCCATGTCGATGGTCAGGTAGGTGACCTTGTCACCACCGGCGCGGTTCACGTTCAGTTTCAGCTTGGCGATGTGCTTGCCGGTGCAGCAGTGTTCGAACAGCTTGGCCGAAGCCTTGTCGACCGCCTTGCGGATCTTGAAGTCGCTCAGGGCAACACGCTCGGACGACGCACCGCCCGAGGAGCTGGCGGTAGCCGAGGTGGCCTGGGTGGCGCCGTACTCGTAGCCCAGCACTTCGATCCAGTCCTTGTGCTTTGCATCCAGTACTTCGCCCGGGATGCCGTCGATTTGGATATACGCGTCAAATGCCATTGTGAAACTCTCCATTAACAACATTTAAAGGGTTGCTCATGCGCCCCTTGGTTTTGACCTCGCCGAATACCTCGGCAGAGGTAGCTTTCCGCCACCCGGGCCTCCTCCTGTGAGGCCCGGGTGGCCGGTTCTTGCAGCGGGCCTCAGTTGAGCCCGCGGACTTCGATTTCCACCCGGCGGTTGGGCTCCAGGCACTTGATCAGTTGCGCCCGCGGTTGCTGCAGGTCGCAGTTGACCAGCGGCTTGCGGCTGCCTTCGCCTTGGGCGACCACCAGTTCGGCGGGTACGCCCTTGCCGACCAGATAGGTGCGAATGGTCTGCGCCCGTTGTTTGGAAACCTGCAGGTTGCCTTGGCTGTCGCCCAGCTGGTCGGCGTGGCCGGAAATGATGATCTTGCCGATGTTGGGGGTGTTCAGCAGTTTGCTGGCGATCGCGCTCAGCTGGCTCTGGCCTTCGCTCTTCAGGCTCTGGAAGTCTGCGCGGCCGAAGGCGAACAGGGTGTCGGACTCCAGCGTGATGGTCTCGATCGAACGCAGCGACTGGGCGCGCAGGCTGTCGATGTAATTGCGCGAACTGGACATCAGGAAGGCGTTGTCGAGGATGCGCGGCACATCCGGCTCACGGATCTGGTCGCTGTAGAAGGTGATCTGGCGGCTGGCGTACAGGTAGTCCTGGTTGCCGCCGGCCTCGTTGGCGGCCGCGGCCATGCTCTTGCCGGTGTGGCGGGCGATGGCCGGGTACCAGTAGTCCGGCAGGCGCGCCTTGAGTAACGCCGGGTCGGCGTTCTCGCGGCGGGCGGGCGAGAGCATCACGTAGGTGTCCAGGGTCGCCTTGCCGAAGTCGGCGATCGACTGCGCGCGGTTGTCATGCGGCAGCGCCTCGGCCTCGACGCTGTCCACGCCGCTCACCGGCTGCAGCTCGCGGGTGTTGCGCTGGTAGACCTTGAGCGTGGTCAACAGGTACAGGGTGCGGGTCAGGTTGTCGGCCGTGGGCTTGAGCATCACGTTCTGCAGCGTGGCGAAGTAGCGGCTGCGCAGCAGCGGCTCGACCTCATGGCCCTGGTACAGGCCCAGGCGCATGCCGAGCGGCACGCCCTGCTCGTGATGTTGCTGATAGTAGTGCGCGGCCCAGAAGCGCAACCGGTCAAGGCTACGCCAGGCAGTGTACTGGCCGCTGGCGGCCTGGTCGTCGGCCTTGGCCTGGGCCAGCTCGCCGGCAATGCTGGCCAGGGTGGCGCGGTTGTTCAGGTACGACCAGCCCCACAGGCTGCACAGCACCACGGCTGTCAGGCCGGCGGCGCCAACCCAACCGGCCTTGCGCCGGCGCTCCCGCTGGTTGCTGGTGTAAAGCGCCACCAGGTGCTGGTCGGGGATGATCACCTTGCGGAACAGGCTGTTGATGAACAGCGGCGCCGGCTGGCTGCCGGCCGTGGCCGTTCCTTCGGCGTGTTCGAGGGCGAAGCGTTCGGCCACATGCTGGCCGTGGCTGCCCCACAGGGCTTCGTCAGCCTGCAGCGCGGCGGTGAAATAGAACCCGCGCAGCATTTCGGCATTCTGGTAGGGGTTGGCACGCAACAGGCTGTCGACGAACTGTTGCAGGCGCGGCTTGAGCGCGGCCAGCTCCAGCGGGAAGCGGTAGGCAGCGTTGTTCTGCCGGGTGACCTGAATGTCCTGCTGCACCAGTTGCTGGCTCGCCACCTGCTGCCAGTAACCGGTCAGTTCGTCCATCGCCTTGCCGAAGCGCTGGCCCCAGTCGGCCTGCGCGTAACCCTTGTGCGAGAAGGTCTTGCCCATCACTTCACCACGCGCGGCGTCATCCAGCTGGCGATAGAACGGGGTGAAGCCGGGGATCAGGTCACACTTGGTGAACACCAGGTAGATCGGCAGGCGCACTTCCAGCAGCGCGCAGCTTTCCTGGATGCGTTCGCGCAGGCGCTTGGCCACGCGCTCCTGGTCCTCGGCCGAACCATGCAGGATGTCGGCAATGCTGACGCTGACGATCAAGCCGTTGAGCGGGCGGCGTTGGCGATGCTGGCGCAGCAGTTGCAGGAAGCCGCGCCACTTGCCGGCTTCTTCGGGGCTGTTCATGTAGCGCCCGGCGGTGTCCAGCAGCACCGCTTCGGAGCTGAAGAACCAGTCGCAGTTGCGTGTGCCGCCCAGGCCCGCCACCCGTGCGCCTTCGCGCTCGGCATAGGGGAAGTTCAGCCCCGATTGCAGGATCATCGTGCTCTTGCCAGCGGCCGGCTGGCCGATCACCAGGTACCAGGGCAGGGCGTAAAGCGCGTCCTTGGCCGAGGTGCCGCGCGGCTTGTTGCTGTGCAGGCGCTCGATGCTCTGCAGCAGGCGCTCGCGCAGCAGGCTGACTTCTTCACGGTCTGCCGGGGTGGCGTTGAGTACCGCCTGGTCGGCGTCGTCGCGCAGCAGGCCTTCGAGGTTGTGGTGCTGGCCGGCGCCGCGGTACAGCAGCAGTACATAGCCCGCCGACAGCAGCAGAAACACGCCGATACCGGCCAGCAGGCTATGCAGCGAGGCAAAGCCCAGGGCGCAACCGATGGCCCAGACCAGGAAGATCGCCAGGAAGAACGCCACTCCCAGCAGGTAGGGTTGGTAGCGCAGGCAGTAGTACTTGATCTTGTTCATACAGGCGTCGCATCCAGCGCATCGACGAACTGGTCGATGACGTGTTCAAGAGGTCGGTCGTAATCGTGCAGCCGTGGCGCCACCGGCAACGGGCTGAGCAACGCCAGGTGCTGGCGTGCGTCGGCGCAGCCACTGAGCAGGCGGTATGCGCAGTTGGCGTGGCGCGACGGGAAGCAGTACAGCCGCGGGAGCATGAAGTCGTCGGCCAGCAGGCTCACCGCCGGTACGCCGGGGTGCCGGCTCATGCGGGCCAGCCAGGTCAGCCAGAGGTCGGCCGTGGGGTTTTTCAGGCCGCGTTCGGCCGGCAACGGCAACTCGATGCCACCCTCGAAGTCGCCGTGCAGCACGGCCCGGCTAGCCTGCAGCCCTGCCAGCGCGGTGGCACTGTCGAAGCCTGGCCAGGAACCGTGCAGGGCGCGGGCGACATCGCTGAAGCTGAAGTCATGCAGGAACTTGGCGTGTACCCGGCGGAACAGGTCCAGGTCCTGGGCCTGTAGCGGGCGCAACGCCTTGATCCGTTCGAACAGGCTGGCGCAGTCGGCCCCTTGCACCGCCTGGTGCAGCAACGGCTTGATCTGCGTGCTGAACAGCTCGGCGAGGGTGAACGGGTTCACCAGCGTCGCACCTTCCTCGCCCTTGAGCAGCTGGAAGATGAAGAACGGGTAGCGCCGCTGGCTGGCATCGCGCGAGCTCAGCAGGCCGCCCAACAGCCAGTTGCCATTGCGTGCGCGGTAATTGAAGAAGCACATCGGCAGTGCGTCGAACAACGCCTGCCAGTCCTCGCGGTGGCGCATCGCCGCCAGCGCGGACTGCAGCCAGGCGTCGAACTCGCAGACTTCTTCCGCCGCGCCATGCAGGCTGACGAAGTCTGCGCTCGACGGCAGCTTGCCGAAGCAACCGATCATTGGGCGCCCCTGTCGTTGAGGGCGCTCAGGGCCTTGACGTCACCCAGGTCGGTCAGCTTCACCCCACCGAAGTTGCGTACTACAAGGCTCACCCGGCCATTGGCGGTGTTCCAGCTGAAGCGTTGCTGGATGCCGTCCAGGTCGTCGACACGGGCGCTTTCGTTCATGCGCAGCAGGCCCCAGCGTCCCGGGAAGTCGAACACGGTGACCCGCGCGCCGCTCAGGGTGACCACGTCCAGGCGGGCGCCCGGGGCGTTGCTGGTGCCCGGCCAGGCGAAGCGGTTCCAGCTGCTGCGGCCGTTGCGGTAGTGCTGCTCCTGGCCATCGAGGGTGAACACGATGTCAGTGAAGTTGGCGGAAGGCTCCAGCATGATTTCGAAGCCGTTGTCACGGTCCGACAGGCTGGCGATCACCTGGCCCACGGAGCTGGCCTTGTCGATGCTGTTGAGCATGCCGGGGTTGACCAGCGCCGGCCCCTTGCCATCGCCCACACCCAGGCCTTCGCCGCCGGCCAGGTTGCCGATTTCGTTGCGCTTGAAGGCCGGCAGCAGGCCGCTGTCGGGGTCGACGAAGCGCTGCAGGTCTTTTACCGACGCCTCGTTGCGGCTGCTGCCGGCAATCGGGTAGCGGTGCGCCATGACCTGTTCCCAAGGTTTGGCGATCTGCTGCGCCCAGGCCTTGGCGATCTGCTGGCCGGCCGGGTCGCGCAGGGTCGCCCAGGCATACTGGATAGGCAGGCTGAACAGCCCCTGCAGCGAGCGCGACAGGCCATCCTGGCTGGTGTCGACGCTGCTTTCCACGTAGTTGCGCACGGTGGTGACTTCGCTCGGCTGGCCTTCCAGGGTCTCGCTGATCAACTGCTTGCTGCTCTTGCCCACATCCTGCGAACGCTGGATGTTGTTCATGCGCACCTTGAGCTTGCGCAAGGCGGCCAGGTAGCGGTCCATGATGGTGCTGTCGGCGCCTTCGGCGTTGTTTTCGGCAAATACCCGCGCCACCGGTTCGAAGCGCTTGGCCAGGCTGCCGTCGTCCACCGCCGGCAGGGCCGGGGCGACGTTGGCGGGCAGGGCGTCCTTGGTGTCGAGCAGGCCGGAGACCTTGCTCCAGAAGCCGTCATCGCGGGTACTACCGGGGGCCGGGATGGCGTGCTTGACCGGCAGGTCCCACTGGGTGTTGTCATTGACCGCCGCCAGCAGGTTCTTCACCGGCGAGTTCTGCACATCGCTGAGCAGCCCCAGCTGCTGGGTGGCCGAGGCCAGGTCGGCGAAGTGGCGCACACCCACACTGCTGACCATCTTGTACCAGGCCTGGGTGTAGTCGCGCTTGTAGCGGGTCATGAACTCACGCACGAAGTTGGCCTTCTGCACGATGGCATCGCCGCCTTCACCGTCCAGCACCCAGTCCGACTCGTTGCGCAGGTTGCCCGACACCAGCTTGATCAGTTCGGGCTTGACGAAGGTGTCCCAGCCCTGGCGGGTATAGATTGCCGGTACGCCAGCGGAGCCGTACAGCAGCGCGCGGCCCGGTTGCGGGACCAGGTCGTTGAGGCTCAGCGCCGGGAACTGGCGGCTCGATTCGAGTTGCAGGCGCAGGTACTCGCGATCGACCAGCGAGCTGGAGATCATGAACGACTTGAGGTTCTGCCGGGTTTCGTTGATCAGCTGTTCGTTGCGCGGCAACGACGGCGCCTGGCCCTGTTCCAGCAATTGCACGTACAGCGGGGCATTTTCCGCGATCACGCCAGCGTCGGCCGGGGTGCCTTCGGCGGCTGCGCTGGCCCAGGCCTGGGGCAGGCTGGCAGCGACGAAGGCCGGGTCCGGATGGCCCTGGGGCTCGGTCAGCAACAGGTACAGCTTGAGGGTGTTGTAGGCATCGATGATCGAGGCCACCTGCTGCTCGTCGAGGCGCCCGAGCATCTCTTCGGACAGTGACAGGCCACCGGTGGTGGCGGACAGCTCGGCGGCATCTCTGGCGGTGGCCAGGTTGACCTTGGCGGCATAGGCACCCGCCCGGGTGTTGCCCAGTGCGGCCTGGGCCCTGGCCGCCACGGCCGGAGCCAGTGGCTTGCCATTGCGTTTTTTCGGCGGCGGGGCCGGGGTGAATTCCAGCTCCTGGTTGATACCGCTGGCGAAGGTGTTGAATGCCCGCATCTGCACTTGCAGGCTGCGTGCGATCGGTTCCAGCGCCTGGCTGCGCAGTTGCGCCAGGTAGGCATTGCGAGCCACCTGGTGGATCGCCTCGCCATGGTACAGGCCGCCACCCAGCTGCAGCGGCACACCCTGCTGGCGATGGGCCTCGACGCTGGCCATCTGTTCACGCAGTACTTCCAGGCCCTTGCCTGCGGCCAGCTGCTGCTCGCGGTCTTCTGCCTGCTCGATCTGCGCCAGTTGCCCGCGCAGGCTGTCCAGCCATTGGCGGTTATTGGCGAACGACAGCGCCTGCCAGCCGATGAACAGCAAGCCAGTGGCAGCAGCCAGGCCCAGCAGCAACGGGCTGAACGCAGCCTGGCGGCCCAGGCGCGACTGGTACAGGGTCAGGTCGCGGTCGGGGAAGATCACCTGGCGGAAGGTGTCGGTGATGAAGTAGCTGCGGTTGCCCACGGCCTTGCCGACGTTCTCGGCGTGCTCATCGTAGGCGGCTTGCAGGGCGAATTCGTCGGCGATGACATCTTCGTAGACCTGCCCCAGCTGCTGCCCGGTCTGCAGCGCACTGGTGAAGTACAGGCCGCGCAGCAGCAGCGGGGCGCCGCCGCGATGGCCGCGGGTGAAGTGTTCGAGGAACTGCTCGAGGACACCGCTGAGGGCGGCGAAGTACTGCGGGAAGTTCAGCAGGGTGCTGTCGGCCTCGGCACCGAGGGCGGTCACCTGCGCGTCGACGTGCTGGCGAATGTGGCTTTGCAGGTTGCCCAGGCGCGTCTGCAGCACCGCGTGCAGGCCGTTGTTGCGGATTTCCGAGAGGCCGAAGGTCATGCCCAGCGGCTGCTGGCGCTCGTGCAGGTCGAGGCCGTCGAAGGCCTGGCTGAAGCCCGGCAACTGGTCGGTCTTGCTCAGCATCAGGTAGACCGGCGGGTTGGCGTCGAGGCACTCGGCGTACTCTTCCACCCGCGCCACCAGCTGGGCCGCCAGGGCATTGCGCTCATCGCTGTTGGCCGCCAGCAGCTCGGGCAGGCTGACCACCATTACCAGGCCATTGATCGCCGCCTTGCCGCGCTGCTTGCGCAGCATGCGCAGGAAGGCCGAGAACTCGCTGGCCGACTGGTCATCGCGCAGATAGCGGCCGGCGGTGTCGATCATTACCGCGTCGGGGCTGAAGTACCAGTCGCAGTGCTGGGTGCCGCTTTCGCTGTCGTTGGCCGTGGCAATGCTGGCCGACAGGCCGGAATGGGTCAGCAGCGAGGTCTTGCCGGCCGCCGACATGCCGACCACCAGGTACCAGGGCAGGTCGGACAGCGCCGCCTTGCCGCCGCCACCGGCGGAACGGTCGGTGCGCAGCATGGCGATGGCATGCTTGAGGCGCTCGCGCAGCACCTGCTGGTCACGGAACTCGCCGGTGGCATTCCACGAGCGATCCACTTCGATCTGCAGCAGGTTCTCCAGGTTGTGCTCGGCGCGAATACGCTGGTACTGGCGTAGCACGATCACCAGCAGGAAGCAGGCGCTGATGATCGCCAGCGCTTCGGGCACGTGCTGGTGCAGCCATGGCAGCAACGGGGCGACCAACCAGCAGGTCAACAGGCTCGCCAGCCACACCAGCAGCAGGAGAACCCAGAAATTCTTCAAAAGGCGCAGTAATGTTTTCATGTCTTCCTGACTCGGCTACCTGAAGGGTGCTCAGGCACTGAACAGCTGGCGGATTTGTTCGGAAAGGGCGGCGACGTCCTTGTCCAGCAACCAGTCCAGCGTCAGGTACACGGCGACGCAGACCAGCGCGATCAGCGCCAGGTACACCCACAGCGGTACCTCGTGGCGCAGCATCTGCGACACCTGGTCGGGCAGCGCCCAGTCCGGTGACAGCGCTTTGGGCGCCTTGCGGTAGCGGGCAATATCCTGGCCCAGGGTATTGGCCAGGTAGCGCAGCTGGTCTTTCTGGCCGAGGCTGAACTTGCCCTCGAAGCCCAGGGCCAGGCACAGGTGGTAGACCTCGAGCACGTCGATGTTCTGCTTGACGTCGGCACGCAGTGCATCGACCTTCTCGAAGAAGCCTTCACCCGCCAGGTGCACGCCGAAGTAACGGAACTGCAGTGGCTGCAGCTCGAAGTGCTGGCGCAGTTGGTTGTCGCCGGCGCGCAGCACGCTTTCGTCGAGGAAGGCGCACAGCGCGTACTGGGTGTCCTTGACCTGTTCGACGCTGTAGTCGGCGGCGCGGGCTTCACGCTCCAGGTTGGCGAAGAAACGTTCCACGCTGCCTTCGAAGGCCGGCACCGAAGTGACCTGGCGGCCACGACGCACGATCAGGGCCATGCTGATGAAGTCCTGGACCAGGTCCTTGAGCGTCGGTTTGTCGTTGGCGGCCGCGACGGCGCCCTGTTGCAATACGGCTTCGGTCATTTGAGCACCGCCATCAGTTCAAGCTTGAGGTTGGTAAAGGCGCTGGGCGCGTAGAAGCAGATGGTCTGGGCATTCATCATTCGCTCATAGACATGGCCGTGCGGCTCGATGGCGAAATACTGGTTGTCCAGGCGCACCGGGATCGCATTGGGCAACCGCGCGGCATGGTTGAGGGTGACGCCGGGCATGGCGCTGTTGACCACCACCTCGATGTCTTCCGGCGAGCCGACCTTGAACGCCCGCGGTACCAGCTCCAGCAGGCTGGCACCGGGCATGTCGGCGTGTACCGAGATATAGAAGTCGGCCTCGGTCAGGCGCGGGTCGCGCAGCTGTCCCTGCCAGTACGACGGTTTGCTCTGGGTGAGGTTGATGACGATGCACTGGTTGGGCACGACGTTGTCGAGCATCACCCGGATCATCTCGTCGAGCTTGACCAGCGACGCGGCCGGGTCGTGGTGGTCGTACTCGGGGATGTCGCTGAGCTGGGTGTCCAGGGTGAAGGTCAACAGGCCACCCGCCAGGTCGGCAAGGAACAGGTACAAGCGTTCCGGGTGCAGGCGCGGGTGGGCGAGCAGATGGGCCAGCTGCGGGTGGGCGCGGTTGACGGTGTTCAGCAGCCAGAACAGGGTAACGTCGCTGGAGCCGAACTCGGCGATCTGGTCGGCGCGCTCGCGGCGCCGGCCGGACAGGGCCTTGCTCTTGGCCTGCAGGGCGCCGAGCAGGCGCTTGCCGATGCCGGCCAGGGTCTCGTGGCTGCCCAGGTGCAGGGTCGGGTGGACGAAATGCGTGTCGAGATTGAAACCACCCATGCTGTTGCGGGTCAGCCTGGCCAGCGGGCAGTGGCTGTAGCCGTCCAGGCTGTCACCGTCCACCAGCAGCACCACGTTCAGGCGCAGGCTGGTGATTTCGTTTTCCAGCTCGCCCTCGTTGAGGTCGGGCAAGGTATCGAACTGCTTGCGGAAACGCCGCGCGGCTTTGTGTTCCTGGCCGTCCTCGACGTAGTTCAGGCCAAACGGCTCGGGCAGCTTCAAGGCGGCATAGACCTTCAGGTCGTTGGCCTTGAGCAGGTCCTTGAGGTCGCGGGCAGCCGGCAGCGGGTCGTGCTGCGGCGCGTCGTACAGGCTGCCATCGGGGAACACCAGCTTCAGGCGCTTGAGCTGCAGCGAACCGTTGGCCAGGGCGTCCTCATCCACCTGCAGTGCCTGCACACCCCAATGGAACGGGGTAGTGCGCAGGGTCGCCTCGGCCAGCTGGTGCTGGTGGAACTCATCCTGATACTGGAAATGCTGGGGCAGCAGGAACATGCCTTCCGACCACATCACCCGGCTCTGCTTGCTCATTTGACGCTATCCACTAAAGAGTTGAAGGTTGAATCCATGGCGTTCTGTGCCGATTTGCCGGCGGCATCGCTGGCCTTGTCGAGCACGGCGTCCTGCACCTTGTCGGTGAGCGTCGGTGCGTTGTCCCGGGCCTTCTGCGCGGCTGCCAGCTGGTCGGCGGTCGGCGGTTTGTTCAGTACGTCGACGCCACGCATGGCGCTGATTTCGGTGTTGTCCACCAGCACCCGCAGGCCGTCGGAGGAGAACCAGATACCGTCCTTGCGCAGCGAGTTGGCGTCGAAGGCGACTTTCCAGCGCGCGTCCTGTTCGTCACGGAAGAACGCTGCCACGCCGACGTAGCGCGCGCTCTTGGCCAGCGGCCACTGGTCGATCTGGCCGATGCCCGGCAGCAGGGTGATTTCGCGGGCTTCCACCAGGGTGTTGCCCAAGGCCTTTTCCGGGGTGTCCCACAGGGTCTCGGCATCGGTCGCGGCAAAGCGTTCGAGGTCGGTCAGCTGGTACACGCGCATCACCACCGACAGCGGCTTGCCCTCGGCATCGGGGTTGAGCTGGTTGCCGCCGTCGGAGGTCAGGATGACCTTTTCGCTGTCGGCCAGCATGTCGGCCGCCCAGCTGTCTTCCATGCGCTTGCCGATACGGTCGGTGACCCCGCAGCCGGCCAGCGCCACTAGCAGGGCGGCTGCGGTCAGGCATTTGAGGGCGGTGTGCTTGTGTTGCATGACGGCAAAACCTCCGGGTACTGGTCAGGCCAGGCGATAGGCGAAGTCGCCATCGCTGCCCAGCTCGATCGCAAGGCGCTCGATCGGCGCGTCCTGGGCCATGCGCTCGAGCACGCGCTGGGCGAGTTCGGGCATCAGGGTCTGGGACAGGATGTTGTCGATGTTGCGCGCACCGCTGTCGACCTCGGTGCAGCGCGCGGCGATGGCCTTGACCAGCGCCTCGTCGTAGCTGAGCTCGGCCTGGTGGTTGCGGGCGAAGCGCTTGGCGATGCGTTCGAGCTTGAGGGCGACGATGCGCTCGAGGATCTGGTCCTGCACCGGGTAGAACGGCACGATGCTCAGGCGGCCGAGGAAGGCCGGTTTGAACACATGGTTGAGCTGGTCGCGCAGGCCTTCGACGATGGCTTCGGGCGTCGGTAGCTCGGCGGCGTTCAGGCAAGTCTGCATGATGCGCTCGGTGCCGGTGTTGGAGGTGAGGATGATCACCGTGTTGCGGAAATTGATCTCGCGGCCTTCGCCGTCGTCCAGTACGCCCTTGTCGAACACCTGGAAGAACAGTTCGAGCACGTCGGGGTGGGCTTTTTCAACCTCGTCGAGCAGCACCACGCTGTACGGTTTGCGGCGCACCGCCTCGGTCAGCACGCCGCCTTCGCCGTAGCCGACGTAGCCGGGTGGCGAGCCCTTGAGGCTCGACACGGTGTGGGCCTCCTGGTACTCGGACATGTTGATGGTGATCAGGTTGCGCTCGCCGCCATACAGGGTGTCGGCCAGGGCCAGCGCGGTTTCGGTCTTGCCGACGCCGCTGGGGCCCAGCAACAGGAATACGCCAATTGGTTTGTTCGGGTCCTCCATGCGTGCGCGGGAAATCTTGATGCGCTTGCCGATCTCGTGCAGGGCGTGGTCCTGGCCCAGCACGCGCTCACCAAGCAGGGCAGGCAGGCGCTGCACGGTGTCGATCTCGTCACGCAGCATCTTGCCCAGCGGGATGCCGGTCCAGCCGCTGATGACCTGGGCGATGGCGCCGCTGTCGACCAGGGCATGGACCAGTGGCTGGTCGCCTTGCACGCGGGCCAGTTCGGCACGCAGGGCGTTGAGCTGCTTGGCATCGGCCTCGCTGGCGGCGTCCAGCGCCTTTAGCTGTTCGACCAGTTCCAGCTCCTGTTGCCACTGCGTGTTCAACTGCTGCTCCCGCTGCTGCTCGGCCTGCAGGGCGGCCTGCAGCTCGCCCAGGCGGCGAGCGTGGTCGTGGCCCTTGCCGGCTTCGTGGCCGAGCACGGCGATTTCTGCCTGCAGGTTGTCGATCTGTCGGCGGCAGTCTTCCAGGGCACCTGGCTGCGACGATTGCGCCAGGGCAATGCGCGCACAGGCGGTATCGAGCACGCTGACCGCCTTGTCGGGCAGCTGGCGGCCGGTGATGTAGCGGTTGGACAGGCGCACGGCCTGCACCAGCGCTTCGTCCATCACCGCTACCTTATGGTGTTCGCGCATCTTGCCGAGCAGGCCGCGCAGCATGTGGATGGCCTTGTCCTCGTCGGGTTCTTCGACCTTGACCACCTGGAAGCGGCGGGCGAGGGCGGCGTCCTTCTCGAAGTACTTCTTGTATTCGGCCCAGGTAGTGGCAGCGATGGTGCGCAACTCGCCACGGGCCAGGGCCGGCTTGAGCAGGTTGGCGGCATCGTTCTGCCCGGCCTGGCCGCCGGAACCGATCAGGGTGTGGGCTTCGTCGATGAACAGGATGATCGGGTGCAGGCTGCGCTTGACCTCTTCGATCACCGCCTTGAGGCGGTTCTCGAACTCGCCCTTGACCCCGGCGCCGGCCTGCAGCAGGCCCAGGTCGAGGGTGTGCAGGGCCACATCCTTGAGCACCGCCGGTACGTCACCCTGGGCGATGCGCAGGGCCAGGCCTTCGACCACGGCGGTTTTGCCGACCCCGGCCTCGCCCGTGAGGATCGGGTTGTTCTGGCGGCGACGGGTAAGGATGTCGACCATCTGCCGTACTTCGAACTCGCGGCCCAGCACCGGGTCGATGCGGCCTTCGCGGGCGCTCTGGGTCAGGTTGACCGTGTACTGGTCCAGCGCCGGGGTCTTGCCGCCGGCCTTGCTCGCACTGTTCACTGGCGCTGCGGGGCTGGCCAGCGGGCTGGCCTGCCTGGACTCCGCGCTGCCTTCTACCAGCGCGGCAAGGTTCAGGCGCAGGTCATCGGCGTTGATTTTCTCCAGCTCCGGCGCCGAGGCGATTACCACGCGACGCAGTTCGGCATCGTCGAGCAGGGCCTGCAGCAGGTGAGCGCTGCGCACCTGGCCGACGCCGTATTCGATCGACGCCAGCAGCCAGGCCTGCTCGATCATGCGGGTGATGTGCGGCGACAGCGCCGGGGTGCGGGTATTACCTTTCTTGAAGGTGCCCAGGGCCGTGACCAGCTGCGCCTGCAGGCGCTCGGCGACTACCTCGTAGTGGCGCAGGATCGGCGCCAGGTCGCTGTCGCTGTTGTCGAGCAACTGCAGCAGCAGGTGCTCCACCTCCACGTCGTAATGGTGCTCCGACAGGCACAGGGCCGCCGCGCTTTCCGTGGCCGTGCGGCTGGTTTCGTTGAGCTTGGCGAACAGAGACTTCAGGTTCACAAGGCGACCCCATCGTAAGGAATGTGGAAGACGGCGCAACGCGAAGGCTCCGCGTCACGACCAGGGCGTTTGAGCCAGCCCAGCCAGCCCAGGGCGACATTGCCGCTGCGGCCCAGCTGGGCGCGTGGCACCGCCTCGCGCTTGAGGCGCGGGGCAATTTCGAAATCCAGTTCGGCGCCTATATAGAAGCGCACCAGCTCGACCAGCTTGCGGTAGCACGCGGTGCCCGGCTGGAAGCGCTGGTAATCGGCCAGGCTGAGCGGGCCCAGTTCGATGCGGATGCACGACTGGTAGTCCCACACCCGGTTGCCGGCTACGGCGCTGTGGCCGAGCTGGGCATTGCGGCGGCCGAGCTGGGTGCATTGTTCGGGCTGCAGGTGCAGCCAGCGCCCGGCGAACTGGCGGACCTTGATTGGCAGCGAGAAATAGAAGCCGAGCATGCGTTCGAGGTTAAGCGCGTTGCGTGGCTTCTGGCTGAGCAGGCCGGCAAAGTAGCTGAACAGCTCACGGCGCAGCGCCGTCGGTTGCTGCTCGAACTTGAGTTGCTGCGCGCGCGGGCCGAGGCCGACCAGGTTGAGCAGGTAGCCATCGAAGCCCGAAGTGCCATTGCGCTCGTGCTCGATATGAAATTTGTACTTCTGCCAGGCTTCGTAGAACAGCGTGGTCATGCGGTGCGAGAAGATGTCGAGAAACGCATGGGCGGCATCGTCGCGATACTGCACGTGGCGTTCCAGCAGCAGCTCGGTGTACGGGCGCGGCAGCACGCCCGACGGCCCGACCAGGCCCATGAAGGTGACCTGAACTTCCGACAGCGGCAGGCCGGCCGGCGACACCTTGCCTTCGCGCTCGAAGTGCAGGTCGCTGACCTCGCTGGCCGGGAACGCCAGCGACAGCTGGGTACGAAAACGCAGCGGGTCTTCGTGCGGCCGGGTTGCCAGGTCCATGCGCCCGGTGCGGCTGTAGTGCAGGCGGAGCAGGCGCACCAATTGAAAGAATTCGAATCGGTGCGGCTCGGCTCGGGCCTGATCGATCAGACCAGGGGCTGATCGCCGGTACGTGCTGGCCATTGGACGACTCTCTTTTCTCGTTGTTGGGTGCGCAGGGTCAGTTGGGTGAAGCTGTTCATCGAGCAGTACTGGCCGAAGAAGTGGTCCAGCACCATGCCGAACAGGAACACGCCGCTGCCGGTGAACTGGCTTTCGTCCAGGGTCAGGGTGATGCCGACGCCGCGCACGAAGTTCGGCCGCGGGTGGCCGATGCGCGCAACCACCGGCTCGCTGCTGATCGCCTTGATGCCGTTGATCTGTTTGCGAATGGCCGAGACGTTGCGGTAGTTGTACAGCGACAGCAGCTCGAGCAGCACTTCGCGGCCCTGGCTGACCAGCGACAGGTGGTTCAGCGACAGGTGCGCGATCAGCCGCCAGATCAGGCCCTTGCCCAGCGGCACCCGCACCGTGGCGGTGGGCTTGCGCAGGCAGCGGATGTCCTTGATCACCGAGTTGGCGGGAATGTTGAAGTCGCCACGCTCGCCACCGAACGGCAGCATCAGCGGCACATCGCGGTTACTGCAGGTGAGGCTGATGCTGAGGGTGTCGCTGCTGGCGTCGATCAGCTCCAGGTCGCGGTCGACCACGCGGATGCTCATGGCAGTGGCATCGCCCTGGTTGCGCCGGCGGGCGATCCAGAAACTGGTGCGAGGGTCCTGCTCGCCACGCGGCTCGAAGAACGGCTGGCAGGTGGCGACCTGGTCGATGCCGCCGAGCTTGCGCACCCGGCGCACGCGGTCGATCGACACCACTTCGGCGGCATTGTGCAGCCGGGTATCGGGGGTGACCGGGTATTCGTGCCGGGTATGGGTCAGCTTGATCGGCTCGGCCTGCTGGCGGAACAGGTTGATGATCGGCGTGCAGTTGAGCTTGAAGTTGTTGCGCCCGATGTTCTGGGTCAGCCGCGCCAGGCGCTCGCTGAGGTCGTAGTCAGCGAAGTAGAAGTTGATCTCGACCTGTTCGATGGCCTTGCCCTGCAGGATGCGGGCAAAGCCGCCGAGGTCGAAGAACATGAACTTGTCGGGGAAGGTGAAGTACTCGTGCAGCAGGCGGTAGCCCAGGAACGAGCGCTCGGAGTAGTCCACCAGACCTTCGTCGCGGGCGTAGCCCACAGCTTTCAGGGCATCGACCGGCAGGGCCACTTCGCGGCTGCGGCCCTGGTCATGGAAACTCAGGGTGGCCTTGGCCAGGTTGTTGAACAGCAGCTCGTACAGCTGCAGCATCAGGGTCGCTTCGCCGTCGAGGAAGAACCGCAGGCTGTCCATTTCCATCTGCCCGAACAGGGCATCGCCGGTGGCTGCCAGGCGAATGCGCAGGCGTGCGACCAAGTCGGCGCTGTGGCCGTTGAATGCCGAGCGTTCCATTTCGGCGAACGAGGCCTGTTGCACGGCAATCGGCCACAGCTCTACCGGGTAGCAGGTGCGGAACTTGCACACCACACCCTCCACGGCATTGGCATGCATCTCGGTATGGCGAGCCACGCGGTAGGCTTCGGTGACTTTCTCGTGCTTGCCCAGGCTCAGCTCGGCAATCGACATGGACGGGGTAGGGCGCAGGTAGTGTGGGTACAGCACCTCGAGGAAGGATTCGACGATTTCCGGAAACTCGTCATCGAGCTTCTTGTGCACCCGCGCAGACAGGAACGAGAACGCCTCGATCAGGCGCTCGGTGTGCGGGTCTTCGCAGTTGTCGCCCTCGATCAGCAGCCGCGAAGCGATCTTCGGGTACTGCGCGGCAAACTCCTGGCCGAGGAAGCGCAGGTGCGACAGTTCCTTTTCGTAGTAGGGCAGCAGTTCGTCGAGCATCAGTTGAGGTTCTGCACTTTGTATTCCTGGGTGTTGACCTGCAGCACGGCGTCGAATGACACCTGGCGGCTGATGTCCTGCAGACGCAGCACGGCGTCCACCCGGAAGGTCAACATGCGGTGGCCGTTCTGCTGGGCCAGCAGCTGTACACGGACCCGGCGAAAACGCCGGTCCCCGGTGCTGATCGCCCGCTCCAGCTGCTGCTGGATCAGGCGACGATCGTGCGGGTCGAGCACGCTGCGGCTGATGAAGTCGGGCATGCCGTATTCAAGGATGGAACCACCGAGCTGGCTGAAGCCGTCGAGCTCCTCGGCGACCAGGGACTGGCGGGTGTTCACCAGTACCTCGAGGTCGCGGACGATGCTGGCCTTGTACTCGGCCAGCGAGCAGGTGCGCTGCACGGCCGGCTCGGCCGACTGGTACGGACGGTCGTCCAGCAGTCGGTCGAGCAGCGAGGGCAGCAGGCGGGCCTGGTTACTCATGTGTCATCCCTGTACACACCGGCCTGTCAGCCGCGCGCGCCCTGTGGCAGCTCGGCGACCAGCCGCAGCGAGGCGGTCAGTTCGTCCAGCTGGTAGTGTGGGCGCAGGTAGGTCACGGCCTTGTAGACGCCAGGCTTGCCTGGCACTTCGAACACCTCGGCGCGGGCTTCGCGCAGCGGGAACTTGGCCTTGGCTTCCTGGCTGGCGGTGTCGTCCAGCAGCACGTAGCTGGCCAGCCACTGGTTGAGGAAACGTTCCACATCCAGGCGCGAAGCGAAGCTGCCGATCTTGTCGCGCATGATCGCCTTCATGTAGTGGGCGATGCGCGAGGTGGCGAAGATGTACTGCAACTGCGCGGAAAGCCGGGCGTTGGCGTTGGCGATGTCGGTGTTGTACTGCTTCTGCTTCTGCGTCGACTGGGTGCCGAAGAACGCGG
>RCUT01000597.1_pt1 | contig 18500 bp, 14 predicted proteins | sample 2166171 | NCBI WGS metagenome assembly RCUT01 (sample SAMN09932757, study PRJNA488358) | compost metagenome | isolation source: compost soil in 4-hydroxybenzoic | place: Germany: Experimental Botanical Garden
GCTGCAAAATAAAGCCGTGCTTTATTTATTACTCAAGTTGCGGATGACGTTTTCGCGTATCGAATAACATCATGAATTTAAAAATAAAATCTAGTCAATTTCTTAACTTTCTGGCTTTACCCTGTATCGAGTGCTTTTTATTAACCGATAATTAAAGCAATACTATGGATAACTACGGCGAATCAATTCCTGTTTCATTTCTAACGTCTCATCAGGATTTTCAACTTCTGTAAATGCCGTCAACCAAACACCATCGGCAGCAAAACGTAAAATTTTTAACTCTAAATCCGCATCTGTTGCAGCATGTCGTTCTAAACGTGCATTTAACCAGTGAATCCAAAGATCATTGAACGTTCGATCCGTCAGCATAATCATAGAGATTGCTGACCACGAATGCTCCATACCAACAATCTTTTTCTGCAACGTCACTTCGATATAAGCACGTGTAAAACAACCATATTCACAATCATCAGCCTGAATAAATTGATCAATCACACCATCCAAATGTTCTAAAACGGTAATCACCATCGCCTCAAGTAATTTTTGCTTACTTGGAAAGTGATGAAAAACGCCACCTTTAGAAACGCCAACTAAATCGGCGACGGCTTGAATTGAAACCCCTGTCACACCTTTATCAGCAGATAATTGAATTGCATGTGCTAAAATTTTTTGCCGAATAAGTTCAGGTTCTTTTTTACGCTGATACGCATTTTCCATATTTATACTAGTGCCCAGTAGAATTTGAAAATAAATTAATCACGACAACGCCTGATACAATCAAGCCAATACCAAGCATAGCAGGCAAATCAAGACTTTGGCGGAAAACAAAATATCCAATAATCGCAGTTAGGATAATACCAACCCCAGCCCATATAGCATAAGCAATTCCTAAGGGAATAATTTTAATGACTTGAGATAGCAAATAAAAAGCGATACTGAATAGTACAATGACTGCCACAGATGGACCAAGCTTAGTAAAACCTTCTGATTTTACTAAAAATGTTGAACCTGTCACCTCAGAAACAATTGCCAGCGCAAGCAATCCATACGCCATCATTATAGGACTCATTTTCTTACCTTTAAAATAAACATACCATTTGGTTGGTATCTTAAGCAAAAGCTCATATTTTGCAAGTTTTGAAATGTAATCATTTTTCAGATGACAAACTATAATGATTGATAAAAGCGATGGTTTTCTTAAAGGTTTCTTGACTGGCAGCTTTACTCATCATGAATTGATATTCATGTACTAAAAACTCTTTGGCATCTGGATAAAACACTTCTGTAACTGGTATTTTTTGGTTCAGCAACACTTTCACAAAAGGTTCAGATTGAGTCTTGGTTAAAAAATCTTTATTTCCACCACTGATAAAGACTGGCGGATAATTTGCTGTTAAATATTGAATTGGAGAAATGCTTTTTAAAAATTCGACATCATCTTTTTTATTACCAGTATAGCTTTGAACTAAGTTAAACACTCCCCATTCAATAAGCTTAAGTTCATCTGGTGCAGTATTAATAAACGCATTCATATCATAAATACCACAATGCAAAATTAAGCCTTTAACCTGCTCACGTTGAATGAGCGGCGTAAAATTTGATTGCTGGGCAAAGGTGGGATTACTAATGAGTGCAGCATAATGACTGACTAAATTTGCCCCTGCGGAATCGCCCGCCAAATAAATTTGATTGGCATTAATACGATATTGCTGCGCACGGTCAGTTATAAATTTTAATGCTTGATTAATCTGTAACAACTGATTCGGATAAATCGCTTCAGGGGCAAATTGATATTGTACTGAAATGACGTTGTAGCCTTGATCTGCCAAAAGTTTAAAATAACCACGTGCATGTTCTTTAGAACCTGAAACCCACCCGCCACCATGAATCCAAACCACCGTTGGACGCGACTCAAGTTGCATTACATTTTTTGGCTGATAAACATCTAAGGTCAACTTGGGTTCTTGCATATAGATAATATCTTTTTGCACCAAAATTTCTTCTGGCGCATATTTATCAATCAGCTTTTTTTGAACATTAGTCGAAGCATTAAATACGCTGGCAATCACCTTGGTACTCGTTTGTATGTTCTGACAACCGCTACTGTGTAGCACAGTAATTCCACACAGCATTAAAGCTAAATATTTTGAATACACGGCATGCTCCCCCAGTCATTATTTCTCCGGCTATTTCAAACAGAGAATCTTATTTTCTTAAATTTTAATGCTTGTCTAAACATTTAGAAACACTTACAGTAAAGTTGAGCTTTTAACTCAGATTAAAATGCAAAACAGAACACAATTATATGCATGATATTTATATAATTTAATGAATTTAAAAACATTTTTCAGAGACTAAATTGATCATTTTGGGACAATGTGCTATCTATAAATAATAGCAATACAATAAACTCCAAGGAAAAATTCTATGTCTTATCAAAATATTTTAGTCCCTGTTGACGGTTCCGAAATTTCTTTGTCAGCAGTTAAAAAAGCAGCTCAAATTGCTCAGGCTTTTGGCAGTCAATTAACGCTCATTAGTTTAGTCACTGAAGACCCATTTACAGATGTAGACTTCTATCCATCTCCAATCATGAAAGAATATTTCATACAAGCTTATGACAATGCCGAAAAAGCATTGCAACAGGCTCAAGCTATTGCCAGCGAAAATGGTGTAACGGCTAACATTCAAATTATTAAAGGGAATGTCTCGGAAGAAGGTATTCTCGATACCGCAGAAAAATTAAAAACTGATCTGATTGTTATCGGTTCACATGGTCGAAAAGGATTCCAAAAGTTTTTACTGGGTAGCTTTGCACAAGATGTTTTAAGTGGAACAAAACTTCCTGTTTTAGTAGTTAAAGAATAAAGATTGAATAAAGAACCCTTCAATTCATGGTGGGTTCTTTAAACGCTTTCAATATTTCTTTAATTTGTCGTCATGACTGACGATCACAATTACAAAAGCTTTTCCATTCAACTATACCCATAAGGATCATTTCATGACTTATAAACATATTTTAGTTCCAGTAGATGAATCCCCTATTTCTTATGCAGCTGTTGAACAAGCCTTAGCCTTAGCTAAAACACTCGATTGCCAAGTTACTGTTACCAGTGTGATTGCTGTAGACCCATTTGTTGGTGTGGATTTTTATAAAATTGCACCAGCAGTGACTGATTACTTTATGCAGGCTGAAAAAAATGCGCAGTTACGTTTAGCTGATATTAAACAATCCTTCATTCGTGACGGTATAGATGTAGATACCAAAATAATTCGTGGTGTATCACCTGCCGAAGGTATTATTCATGTTGCTGATGAAGTCGGTGCTGATTTAATTATTATGGGCTCACATGGTCGTACAGGATTCAAAAAATTAGTTTTAGGAAGCGTGGCACAAGCCGTTTTGACAGAATCCCCTATTCCTGTGCTGATTATTAAAGTTTAATAAAAGAGTCTTTAGATTGACCTCTACCGAAAGGTGCAAGGTTGATTGAGTCGTTTTTAAGCGCAGAGTTCCGTATTCCACAGAAATCTGCGCTCAATTACTATCTAAACGGTGTTTGATTATTTTAATAAAATTGCAAGATCAATCAGCGGCAAAGTTGCTGTTGTTCCGATAGTAGAAGCTGCAATATTTGGTGTTCCATCCACATTAATTGCTGGTTTTGCACGGCTATCACTCATTGTTGCACTAAGATCAACACGATATAAAACAGATGGACCTGAAGCATTAGCAACTGTAGCTAGAGCATAACCGTTGTCTCCACCAGCAATATCAAAACCATTATCTAAACCTAGGTTTATGCTTAATCCACCAATTCGGTTCAGTGTTCCAGTATTCGGTGGGTCTTGTTTGACCACAATTTGATTCGTTTGATCGAGATCAAACAATTCTGTTCCTAATCCTATGACACTTGTTTTAAAACTATTGCTATATGCAGCTGCGCTAATTATTGCACCTGCAATACCTTTAATGTCGCCATCGCGAATCGTATCCCCTGTATCCACATTGATTCTTAGACTTTGTCCAGTATTGCTAATTACGCGTAAACGATCAGCGGCAGGGTTAAAATCTACAGCAAATGCAGTCCCCTCTAAATTAGTAAACGTACTATCTGTTGCAGCTTTAAGCGTATTGACTAAGATTGCTGCACCTGTTTCAGGGTTAATCGTGTATAAATTGGCTTTATTTGTTAAGCCGTATAGTTGACCTGATCGCTCTGTACTATTTCTTAACCTATAGTCAATTCCAACAAATTTTTCATCCACCAATAGACCGGTAATATTTTTTTCTGTCACACTATTGGGTTTATTTAAAGCAAAACGAATTAATTTATTATTACTTAGTCCAATCCCTGCGGCTGTAGCATCTTTAGCCCGTTTTAACGCAATACCACGTATTCCACCCGTTGTATAATAATTTGCTAAGTCGGTGGTGTTAAAAACCGTATTATTTACTGTGCCCACGTTCGCCAAATTCAATTGATAAAATTTATAGCTTCCAGAAATTTTTAATGCGGCATAACCAACGTTATTGATTGGATCAATATCAAAACCACCACCACCTTGGGTATCCAGATTATCGCCCAATGGAGCTGAACTACCTAGAGTTCCAGCATTGGCATTTTGTAAGTAAATACGATCCGATGTTTGATCAATACTATAGAGTTTAGTGGTTGCCGTTCCAGCAAAAGCATTGGTATAAGCAGCTGCGACAATAACAGGATTATTTGCTATAGGATTAATTACACCATCTGTAATCGTTGCACCTGTATCAACATTAATTCTTAAATTTTGTCCTGTGTTAGTGATGACACGTAAGCGGTCAGCGGTGGGATTAAAATTTACACTAATTAGATTAGCATCACCTACAATTTGACTAAAAGATTCATTCCTATCCGTTGTATCTGTTGGATCAGCAATAAGTTTTCGAAGAAATGTAGCAACTCCCGTGTTGGGGTCTAATGTATATAGATTACCGAGCAACCCAACAGCATAGAGCTTCTCATCTTTAGGTCTATAATCAATCCCCACCAGCTGATCTTTTGCTTCTAGCAATCGAATTTTAATTGAAGAAACAACGTTATTTGGATTATCTCGATTAATTGAGCTAATCATACCGTCACTGGTTAAAATAATAGTATCGCCAGAAACAGCGGAAATAAAATTATTTTTCTGCTCTGAGCTGGTATTACACCCCATGAGAGAAAAACAACTTACCGAGGCAAGTGCGAAAGTAAGCATACTTTTTTCATGTTTTTAATCCCTGCAATGTACGGATAAAATCGAGTAGAAATATCCTATTTTTTAAGTATTGTTTTAAAATAATTTAAATAAGTTATGTTCAGCTTTTTAAATCTACTTAGATAAAATGATTTCAATTTTTTACGAGATAAACTGATTAAAATTTATTACACATACAAAACTATAATTTGTGCTGTTTGAAGTAAAGAAATGATTTATTGAGTTTTTTAGCAAAATAGTGGGTGTTAAGTAATTCTTCACACCGAATTCACAGAGGCTATGTTTTTTTAATTATTTAGCTTTAAGCAGATTGTACAACCCATAAAATGAGCAATCATCTGCTGTAATTTTACACTTATATTTCTTGATATTTCATGCATAAATTATGCATGAATATATTTCGCCTAGACAAGCTGACTAAACCTCCGTTTAAATGATTGACCTAACCAAAATAATAAACACGACCTCCCTCTAAAGATAACGTAATGTTCACTTTGAAGATAAGAAGCATTGCTCCGTAAGATGACTAAACGTTTTAATTCTAAATTTAAACAACAAGCCATTAAGTAAGATGTTCCATCAATTCAGAGCTCAAGGTAAATTTTACTTAAACTAAAACTCACACAGCAGTAAGGTTTCATTAAAAATAATGATACAATATAACATTACATGTCTTACCTTCTTTATATTTTATGTCTAATATTTCTAAACGCTTACAAGCAATTGATGCATTAAGAGGGTTGGTTATTCTTATTATGATGGTTGATCATGTTAGGGAAACTTTTTATCTTCACTATCAAGTTCCAGACCCAATGCTGATTCCGAGCACAGAAGAATCTCTCTTTTTTAGTCGAGTTTTAGCTCATATTTGTGCTCCTGTATTTGTTGTATTGACTGGTTTATCTGCCTATCTCTATCAAGCAAAGAATAATAGTATTCGTATGACTCGTGAATTTTTGATTAAACGTGGTCTTTTTTTAATTTTCCTTGAATTAATCATTATTAATTTTGCATGGACGGGAAAATTCCCCCCTGATGTTATTTATTTACAAGTCATCTGGGCTATTGGTTTAAGTATGATTGCTTTGGCAGCCTTAATTGGGTTACCTAAAAAACTTTTATGGGTAATCAGTTTAACCATTATTTTTGGTCATAACTTGCTTGATCAAATTTCATTTTCCAATGTGCCTGTCATTCATAGTTTATGGCTCATTCTTCATGAGCGAGGTTGGATTGAATTTGGCGATGTCATTCATTTTAGAACGTCTTACCCAGTATTACCATGGATTGGTGTCATCGCTCTTGGCTATTGCATAGGGGCTAAAGTCTTTGATCAATCGATAGAACCCAATAAAAGAAATAAAATATTACTTACTTTTGGCCTTTCTAGTATGACTTTATTTTTCATCTTAAGATTGATAAATGTCTACGGTGATCAAGCATGGTCTATCATGCCTACCTTTACTGAATCATTGATGAGTTTTATAAATGTGACTAAGTACCCTCCTTCATTGTTATTTATTCTATGGAATGTCGGTATTGGGTTGATACTCTTAGTTATACTACAAAAAGTGGAAACAAAAAGCTGGATCAAACCATTGATCGTATTCGGTTCAGTGCCTATGTTCTTTTATATTGTTCACTTATATGTATTGAAAGGACTATATCTGATTGCGGTCGAAGTATTTGGCAAAAATTATGGTGACTATTACGGCGTAAGTAGTGTTGCAATGCTTTGGTTCATTTCATTGGTCTTATGTATTGGCTTATACCCTCTTATGGTTAAATTCTCAAACTTTAAACATAAGAACAAACACATTAGTCTTTTAAAATACTTCTAAATTATTTAGTGCTATCTCCCCCAGATTTATAAGGGGAAATAGCACCTACTATTTGCTAAATATCAAATACTTAAATAAATTTAAATACTCAACATACTATTTAATGTCTCTGCTACATTTTTCGATTTCACTTGTGATTTTAACGCCTCAAGTGCTGTTTTTACATCACTACGCTGAGGTTCAGCCAAGGTATACCAGCGCGAAAGCACTTGTAGTAAACGCGAACCGACAATTGGGTTTTTCTCATCAAGATATTTAGCTAAATCGATGTAGTGTTGAACCCCAAAACCCCATGTATTGACAGGATTGGCATTTAAACCACCACTGACCGAACGAATACGATTTGGTGTACCCAAATCATAATCTGGATGTGAAGTTAAATACTGGATACTTTCCACAGTGGCTTTTGGATGCGCTGCCTGTACCATAAACCATTGATCAAGCGACAATGCTTCATCTTTAAAACGATTATAGAAATCAGCTAAAGTATCTTTCGCTTGTGGTGCATCATTCCAGACCAAGACTTTAAGCGCACCTAAGCGCTCTGACATATTACCCGTGTTTAAATATTGCACATGTGCCAAATCAAAAGCTTCGCTATCACCTTGACGTGCCAGCATACTCAGCATGATGTTTTTCAGCGCGCGCACACCCATGGCTTGTGAAAACTCTTTTTGTAAATCTGGATCTAAAGCCAAATAAGTAGCTTTACAGAATTCACCCAGTTCACGTGCCAAGGTATCTAGCAATGCATTGCGTTTTTCTTGAATGACGGCTGGTTGATAATCAGCATCAATACGGCTGCCTAAATATCCCTCAGATGGGACATCAAACAAACGTGAAGCTAACAATGGATCTTTTTCAACAAGCTCTGGAATCGTATTTTTAATCGCTTGAACATAAATTTCAGCGTCATGACCATTTAGCAAAATACGTTCAAGTAACGTTTGTGTCGCTTGCCATTGGTTAAAACCGTTGGTTTCGTATTGCACTAAAAATGCAAGTTCTTCATCTGAATAGTTAAATTCAAGATTCACCGGTGCAGAGAAGTTACGCAGCAAAGACACCACAGGTTTCGCTGTTACTCCTGTGAACTCAATTGTTGCCGTATCTTGATCAAATAAATACACGCCATCTTTCACAGCATTTTCAAATAATGCCTCAGAATTTAGTGTGTATTGCTCACCTGTTTCTGCATTAAACAATGCCAAAGCCACTGGAATTGGCACTGCTTTTAAGTTTGGATATTTCGCATGTGCTTTTAAGCTTTGTTTAAAGCTTAAACGATAGGTTTGTGCGGCTGCATCGTACTCACCTTCCGCTTCCAATTTTGGTGTACCCGGTTGGTTGTACCAAATCAGGAATGCTGATAAATCTACACCTGAACCCGCAGTGAGTGCAGCAACCCAATCTTCAACCGTAACCGCTTGACCATCATGACGGCGGAAGTATTCGTCTGTACCTTGACGGAACTTTTCTTTACCCAATAAAGTCGACATCATGCGGTTAATTTCCGCACCTTTTTCATATACCGTTGCGGTATAGAAATTATTAATTTCGACAAAATGATCTGGACGTGGTGGATGAGACAATGGACCTGAATCTTCAGGGAATTGGTGTGCTTTTAATACCGCCACATCATCAATCCGTTGTACCGCAGCCGATTGTAAATCTTCCGAGAAAGACTGATCACGGAAAACCGTTAAACCTTCTTTTAAGCACAACTGGAACCAATCACGGCAAGTAATACGGTTACCTGTCCAGTTGTGGAAGTATTCATGTGCAATAACCGACTGGACACGCATGATGGCCGCATCCGTGGTAAATTCTTCATCAGCAAGCACACATGAAGTATTAAAGATATTTAAACCTTTATTTTCCATCGCGCCCATGTTGAACTGGCTGGTGGCTACAATCATGTAATTATCTAGGTCATATGGACGACCATAATGCTCTTCATCCCATTGCATAGAATGTTTCAGTGCTTCCATCGCAATGTGGCATTTTGGAATATCTTTTTCTACGGCGTAAATTTCTAAAGCAACGTTACGACCTTCAGAAGTCACATACGAATCTTTAAGAACTGCCAAATCACCCACTACACAAGCAAATAAATAGGCCGGTTTTTTGGTTGGATCTTCCCAAATGGTATAGTGACGGCCTTCGCCTGTTTCACCCGCTTCCATCAAGTTCCCGTTGGCTAAAAGCACGGGAAATTTTTTATCCGCTTCTACACGTGTGGTAAACACTGAAAGCACATCTGGGCGGTCTGGATAGAACGTAATTTTGCGGAAACCTTCAGGTTCGTTTTGAGTAACAAATAAATCACTACCTGCTTGATATAAGCCTTCAAGTTGCGTATTACTTTCTGGATGAATAATCACTTCTGTTTTCAGAATGACCTCATCTGGTGCATTGGTAATAACCAACTGCTCTGCATCTAATGAATAATCATTAGCAGTAAGTGGCGTCCCATTCAAAGTAATCGATTTTAATTCTAGATCACGCCCAAGCAGCACTAAATCTCCTGCTGTCTGACGCTTCATAACCAAGGTTGCGTTAACATTGGTATGATCTGTATATACTTGAATATTCAAGTTGATTGAATCAACCGCAAAAGATGGTTTTTCATAGTCTTTTAAGTAAACAGTTTGGTCTGCTTCAACCACTGGGTTTGCTGCGATATTCATATAATGTCCTAATCCTGTAGTTTTAAGCCAAAACTTTGTTTTTGTGAGATGCCTCGATCATACGACAACTTTCACAATCTGTCTGCGCGATTGATTTGAGTTATATATGGGCACATTGTTGTTAATTTTCAATTCATCACTTCAACATCAGTGCAATTATTCTGTTAGTTGCTTACTTAACATGCATAACTCGAAAAAATGGCGCTGATACAGCATGACTGAAACAATATTCAATATAAAAATAACACGCCACGCTATTTAATATTTTGTTGTTACCGTGCGTCTAAACTCACCTCACTTAAATTGACACTTATTTTCAAGATGACTACATTTTGAGCACGTTTCTTGCTTGTAATCATGTGTGCAAAGCGCACTATAAAATTAAGTTAGAACTAAAAGAGGTGTTCCCATGTATCTAAAAGAACATATTGTCCGTGTGGAAAATATCAAAACTATGCAGACACTTAATGCCGCAGGAATTGATCATAAAGTCATTGCGATGTTTATGAGTTGCGAAGGTATTCCGATGCAATCGCCCGATATTTGTGCAATTTTGAATAATTACGATACATTGGGCAGCAAAAGACTTCCATCTAAAAAAGTGAAGGCTTTAATCGATGCAAAGCAATTAGGCGAGGATGATGAGTCATTGCCTTGCCCCGCCTCTTATTAATTAAGGGCTTTAAAAGCGTTAATTTCAGAATACTTACCCATGTGGAAATGAGAAGATTTTTTTTCATTTCCACATTAATTTTTCAAAATACTTAGGCTATTTAAAGAGTATTAAGCAGCATTTTTCGCTACTGATTTATTGGCCATTCAGCACGAATCCATCACGTCATCACAAAAGACCTGTGTATAATTGATATTATGATTAACCAGCTTGTGATTGACTCTTTCCATGCTTCTTCAGATTCTGCAAAAACAGTTAGATGAAAGTACATCATGCCCTTTATGTCAGGCATCTATGTTCTGGATTGAAGCAGAACAATACGATCAAGCCATTAATTTTCATGAATGTAGTCACTGCCATCATCGTGTTTTTCAAGACCAACGCAATAACTGTCATTGTGACAAATGCTTAGCCAATCGCAAAAGAATGCTCACGGAAACACGATTGCAAGAGCAACGTAAAATTAAATCCAAAGAAAAAGATCCTGTCGAATACAGACTGGATCAAATCAGTTTTCTGAATAAATTATTTTTACTGAGTATTTTGGACAGCCAAGTTCAAGAACATACTACGCACAATGAATATATTGACTGGGAAAGTATTAAATACCATTCCATTACACCCAATTATTTATTTCAAAATTATTTGGTCAAGCAATTGGTTAAAGAACAAATCTTAATTGCTAAAGATTTTGCTGCTGAAGCGCATCATTATTATGTCAATGTACGCTTAGATGGCTATTCTGAACCCAGTTTATTTAGTATTACCCAGCAACTACGAAATTGGTTTTATGAAAATTTAACCATGGGAGTGCCATTTAAAAATGCAGATGAAGTCAAAAATGCCCTCTATTTAGTGCTGTATCAAGAAATTATTCAGTTTGCCCAGTTTTATTGCCGAACATGGGGCGTACAAATTGCAGGAAATAATGCTTTTCAGACCTTTTGTTATCGCCTGATGGATTCGTTGGCTGTCGGGCAAATTTATTATTTAGTGCAAACCGCATTGGAATATTTAAACCAACAAAAAGCGCTCAAAGCACGTAATGAAAACTTTATTAATACCAATTTGTTAAAGAAAACCTTACAACAATATCGTGAACGTGCTGTGACTGAAAAATGGGAAACGTCCACCCTACCACGCCCATATAATATCCCTTTTAGTAAAATGAGCGAAATCCTGTTTTTTCGCTTTCTAGGCTACGATGAGAATATTTTTTTCCAGCCCATTCGACATTCATGGAAAAAAATTGAACCTCGTTTAAGTTTTTATTCACAAAAACGCTGTATGTATTGTGGTTCAAATGAGCTTACTGTGGATTACGACGCGGAAAATTACGTGACCTTATGCTGTCGTACTTGTAAGCATCAAGACCATTATTTCACCCAATAAATGGTGATGAATATGTCTAGTTTCTCTAATCACACCCTGTATAACTTAAGGAATAATCCCATGGATCAAACTTCAACATTAATCGAGCATATTGTTGAAGCATGGACACAGCTACAAACTCAGCAGCCGCTCGTGCAATGTATGACCAATAGTGTTGCCGCCAATTATGCAGCCAATGTTTTACTCGCTGCTGGCGCGTCTCCTGCCATGATTGATAATCCATTTGAAGCCGAAAGTTTTACCACCATTTCCGCAGCACTGAGCATTAATTTGGGTACGCCAACCAGTGAACAAATGCAAGCCATGCACATTTCTGCACAAACGGCGCAGCGCACCAACACGCCTTGGGTACTCGACCCTGTGGGTTATGGAACGATTTTAAAATGGCGCTCAGATATGGTGGATGAATTACTCCACTATAAACCCACAGTTATTCGAGGTAACGCTTCAGAAATCAGCACCCTTTCTGGCAACCAAGTGCAATCTAAAGGTGTCGATAGCACTTTAGACAGTTCCGATGTCTATAACCAAGCCAAAGTGCTGTTAGAACATGCCGAATGTATTGCTATTTCAGGTGAATCTGATTTTATTTTAACCAAAGAGTTTGATGCAGTCATTCAAGTCAATGGTGGGAGTTACTTACAACCTAAAGTCACCGCGACAGGTTGTGCATTGGGTGCTTTAATTGCCGCTTATTGCGCTGTAGCAACGCCAACCATTGCCACAATTGCAGCACATATACATTTTGCAATTGCAGGAAAATTGGCATTTGAACAAACAAAAATGCTCGGTCATTTTAATGTGGCATTTATGGATTATATTCACAGTTTAAATCCAGATTTAATTCAACAATATGCAGATATTCAAATCCTTGAAATCTAGCAGATGCTTTGATTTTAATACGATCATTTGACCTCTACTTTTGAAAAGGTCAAGTGATCCTAATACACATGCCGATCAAAAGATAAATTAAACATCATCTCAAAAATCGTTTTTAAATCTAATTTACACACACACATCAAGCCCATACCATCAAAATAATCAGGGACATGTTGCATGAAAAAATTGATATGCGTGGTCGCTTTATTTCTTAAACACCGTAATTGGTCTAAGCTTACTTTAGGCAACACAATTGGGTGAACAAAAATATCTTCTCGACGTTTTTGTACCTCACGTTTACGCTGCTGAAAAATATTTAAAACCTGTAAATAGTCTTGGGGAATCTGCCTTCCTGCACGCGGAAAGAAATGCTGTGATCGTGATGCAAAAAGTGTATACACTTTGGGCTGTATGACTGTAGTTACAAACCATAATGGCATAGTCAAATGGCGGATTTGATGATTAAGCACCACACGAATGGCACTATTAAGTGTTCTATTTGTACTTCGATAAGCAGGTAAAATACCCGCTCGAGAACTCAAAACAAAAATTGGTTTTCCATCTAAAGAAAGTTTAATAATCGGCAGAACATTTTGTCCTATTAATTTTCCTTCATGATAATAATGAATGACTTGGACTGAAACTGCATCGACATCATGCACAAAATTATAAATTTCTTTTACCGTAGCGTTGGGGAAAATGTGCTGATCAAATGCCCATATTTTTTTAAAAAAATGTTTTCTTTGTTCAGATGCAAGTTTTGTAAAATCTGAAACCGTTTCTGTAATGAACATGAGAGTGACTCATCTTTTATTCTTATATAATAAGTATTACTCATTTTACTTATTTTAATATCACAAAAAATAGGGATTTTCATGTCATATGAAACCAATTACTCCTCATCTCATCAAATTTTCAGCTTAAAAGAAAAATGGACATGATAAAAAACCCAACAGCACGCGTCCATTGGGTTTTTCAAATTAATTCAAATAATTACGACTATAAAGAGATCAAATACCGTTACAACTATGCTCTCTATTCCTCTAGCGATGCGTAATTAAAACAGATTTAATTCGGTTTTCGTCTAATTCAGTCACCTCAAAGTGAACGCCGTGATACTCCAACTGAGTACCCAATATCACTTCACCATGTGTTTTATCTAAAATTAAACCTGCAACACTGATATAACCAGCATCTTCGTCAACCAAATCAATCATACCCAACTCTAATTCAAGTTGGTATACATCCAACATTCCAGATGCTTTCCATGTATGCTCATCAATTTTGACTAAATCGAGCTGTTCATCTGCATCAGGAAACTCACCGGCAATGGCTTCAAAAACATCCAGTGGAGAAATTAAACCTTGTACATTACCAAATTCGTCACTGACCAAAACCAATGAACCTTTTGAGGTACGCAAAGTATTAATGGCATCAATCACTTTCATTTTTTCAAAAATATAAATCGGGCGATGACGTTTGATCAGTGCTTTAAGTTGCTCCTCATCATCCAGAACATCAAGCAATTCTTTTGCACGCACAACGCTTAAAACTTTATCCAAACTGCCGCGACAAACTGGAAATAAGCTATGCGGTACAGATAAAACCTGTTCACGAATCCGCTCAGGTGCATCATCAATATTCACCCACGAAATTTGGTTTCGCGGTGTCATAATAGATGCTACTGACCTTTCAGCAAGGGTTAACACCCCACCAATCATGTAGCGTTCTTCATCAGCAAAGGCTTCTTGTGCTTCAAAATGTTGAGCACTATTTGCAACTGTTTCCATTTTTCCACCCATCAATTTTAAGATGGTATCTGCAGTACGATGACGCAATGGAATCTTTGATTCATGCTTTGTCGTGTTACGCTGAGTAAACTGATTGAAAGCTTCAATCACAATCGCAACACCAATACCTGAATAGATATAGCCTTTTGGAATATGGAAACCAAAGCCTTCGGCAATCAAACTAATACCAATTAAGAGTAAGAAGCTTAAACACAGAATAATAACGGTTGGATGACGATTTACAAAATTAGTTAATGGTTTGGAAGCAAGTAACATCACAGCCATTGCTACAATCATTGCAGCCATCATCACATAAATATTGTCCACCATACCAATTGCAGTAATCACCGAATCTAAAGAGAATACGGCATCCAATACGACAATCTGTGCGACAACTGCTGTAAAACTTGCATAAACAACATTCGTTGTTACTTTAACTTCAGGCTTGCCTTCCATTCTTTCGTGTAATTCACTGACTGCTTTATACAGCAGGAACAAACCACCAAACAAGAGAATCAGATCTCGACCTGAGAAAGTCCAGTCAAAGACGGTAATAAGCGGTTTAGTCAAGGTGACTAACCAAGAGATGGCAAACAATAAGCCCAAACGCATAATTAATGCGAGGGAAAGACCGAGCACACGCGCTTTATCGCGTTGTTCAGGAGGAAGTTTCTCAGCCAAAATGGCGATAAAGACTAGGTTATCAATACCTAAAACAATTTCTAAAACAATAAGGGTAAGTAACCCAATCCAAATTCCCGGATCTAATAAAAACTCCATTAGTTTATATCTCCGATTTTATGAATTTGGTAAAAACTAAACGTAGACCTGCACGGCGACGGATCCATATATGTAACCTGTTCAACAATAGATAAATTTATTATGCACAATCTATAAAATTTGTAATTAGATTTTTGTGTTTTTAGCCACTAAATATTAAAATTGTATAAATTTTCTACTTTTCGCATACTTCACATCAGCTATTCATCCCATTTTTTATTTTTTTCAAAAACAAACACCACAGTCATATTTAAAAAAATATGATGAAAAACAAAAAAACATCAACATAAGTTATTGTTTATGAAAATTATATTAATGTTTATTTAATAAATACATCAATTTATGACACAAATATCAGAAACTTTTTGTTAAAAAGACCGACTCCCTATAACCAAAAATCTGAAATGTTCTTAACTGTCGTTTTACAACACGGCAGTCCTACGGCAATACTATCTTCAAATTCCTATCAAAACTTTGAAGTTCAAGAAGAAGTGCTTAAGTTTACCCAGAGCATTGTGGTATTTTCATCAAGATAAAGACAGCTATAGCATGTCCCTTCTCAACAATCAGGCTTAATTTTTAATTCTTTGTAATAAAGAAACTTTTTTAGATAAGTTTCTTTATTACATTATAAAAAACTTAATATATAGATTGATTAGCTCTAAAAAAATTTAGTATATTCTGCGCAGCAAATTAACTTTATAATAAAATGCGTGCGTTAACGAATTACAATTACAAAGCTTACAGGGGAGTCCATCCATGACTAAAAAATACAGTAAATTTTTACCTTTGGCGGAAGATTTTACCTTAGAAAATTTTCCATACTATTGGGTTACTCAAGTACATGCTCAATATGTACAAAATGTAGACCATGCCTTGAAAAAGTATGGTTTAGATAACTCACGGCGTCGTATATTGCTTGCCTTAAAGTCAAAGCCCCATGCCAGTGTTTCAGATTTATCTGAAATGGTTGTATCTAAGATGTCAACAACAACAAAAATCGTTTATCGCTTAAAAGATGAGGGTTTAGCTGAAACATATTCATGTGAAGACGATGCTCGAATTACTCGTGTTGTGTTAACGGATAAAGGGCTAGAAATGACTCACAAAATTAATGATCTAACCAATGTCGTTTTGGAACAATCTTTTGAAGGTTTAACCCCCCTACAAATTGAAAAAATGATGGAAAGCCTTAAGCATATTTTTAAAAACTTAGCGCATTAAACAAAACCTGATTCAATTGAAAGAATTCAGTTAAGGATGAATTCTTTCAATTTCTACTTTAGGTCGATGTAAAGATTCAAACTCTGCCTCTGGGAACATTTCTACAAGCAATTGAATATCTAAAAATTTATAACCTAACCCGTGTCATCTCAACCCTTATGAGCAAGGACGATCAGTAGGCGTCACATGAGCAGACTCATAATTTTTTCATTATGATATGATTCATCGCCCTTATCATGATCATACTCACTGATCAAACAATTACACTTATATTTTAAAAATTTCATATAAAGTAATACGCCGACCTTTAGATCTGGCTTCTTATTCTTGATACGCAGCAATAAAAAAAGCCTCCGAAGAGGCTTTCTTTATTTACAGTGGAAACTTAGTCCCCTGTATAACCTTTTAATTTTAAGCGTGCAGCATGCAACAACGGCTCTGTATAACCAGAAGGCTGTTCGCCACCTTTAAAGATCAAATCAGATGCTGCTTGGAATGCAATACCATCAAAGTTTGGACCCATAGCAGTATATTCTGGATCATTTTCATTTTGCTGATCCACAATAGTAGCCATACGTTTCATCACTTCTTCAACTTGTGCACGTGTCACAATACCGTGACGCAACCAGTTGGCAACGTGTTGAGATGAGATACGCAAAGTTGCACGATCTTCCATCAAACCTACGTTGTTAATGTCTAAAACTTTAGAACAACCTACACCCAAATCAACCCAACGAACCACATAACCTAAGATACCTTGACAGTTATTTTCAAGTTCTTTGGTTTTTTCTTCTTCAGACCAATTGGTGTCTTTCGCTAAAGGCGGAGTTAACAAATCATCTAAAGGTAATGCTTCAGTCGCCAACAATTCTTTTTGACGGCTTGCAACATTAATTTGGTGATAATGAATCGCGTGAATGACCGCACCGGCTGGTGATGGAACCCATGCACAGCTTGCACCAGCATCTGGATGCTCAGTTTTAGTTTTATACATATCAAGCAACATATCTGGTTTAGGCCACATACCTTTACCAATTTGCGCTTTACCACGTAAGCCTGCTTTCAAGCCAACCATAACGTTACGGTTTTCATATGCAGGGAACCAAATTTGCGCTTTTACTTCACCTTTACGAACGAATGGACCTGCTTCCATAAATGTATGGATTTCATCGCCCGTACGATCCATGAAGCCTGTGTTGATGAAAATCGTACGATCTTTTGCTTGAGCGATACAGTTTTTCAAGTTTACAGAGGTACGACGCTCTTCATCCATAATCCCGATTTTAAGCGTTTTCGCTGGTAAACCTAATAATTGTTCAGCACGTTCAAAAAGCTCTACAGCAAAAGCAACTTCTTCAGGACCATGCATTTTTGGTTTAACGATATACATAGAACCTTTACGTGAGTTCTTGATTTCGTTTTCACCTTTAATGTCTGCAAAAGACAATAATGGTGTAACCAATGCATCCATGATGCCTTCATAAATTTCCGCACCATCCACAAGGATGGCTGGATTTGTCATCAAGTGACCCACGTTACGAAGAAGCATCAATGAACGACCATGAATAATGGTTTCACCGCCAATTAAGTTTTTATGCGTACGGTCTTTATTCAAACTACGAGTAACAGTTTTACCATTTTTCTCGATCGATTCTTCTAAAGTACCTTTCATTAGGCCTAACCAGTTACGGTAGCCTTCAACTTTTTCTTCAGCATCAACAGCTGCAATTGAGTCTTCTAAATCCTGAATAGTCGTTACAGCAGCTTCAAGCACTAAATCTTTAACGCCTGCCGCATCTGTTTTACCAATCGGGCTAGTTGCATCAACTTCGATAATGACATGTAAGCCATTATTTTTGAATACGATTTCTGTAGGTGCAGCAGCTTCGCCGTTATAACCTACAAATTGTGCTTCATGTGCGACTGTTGTTTCAGTGCCATCTTTTAAGGTCACAACAAGTTTATTATGATCTACAGCATATTGCGT
>RCUT01000604.1_pt1 | contig 18358 bp, 13 predicted proteins | sample 2166171 | NCBI WGS metagenome assembly RCUT01 (sample SAMN09932757, study PRJNA488358) | compost metagenome | isolation source: compost soil in 4-hydroxybenzoic | place: Germany: Experimental Botanical Garden
CGATGCTCGTTTCTCGATAGTGGTATTCTTGGTGAATGTTGGCCTCTTTGGATGGTTCATGCTTAGAAGGAGATTTAACTTGTATGCAGTTTCTATTTCAGCAGTTTTACTATGTCTGGTATTGATTTTTGGTGGTTGGAAATTTTTGGCGGAGGGCTTCAAGGAAAAACTGGAGGTTAGTGAGGAAACATCAAGTAAAGAGACCTTCCAGATAAGGGTTAATCACTTTAAAAACTGTGTTTATTATACTATACAAACCGGAGGTCTGGGGTTAGGTCCTGGAACTTATGAAAGTATAGGTTCCTTTAATAAACCCTATTATACTTATGGCAATGAGAGTCCGCATAATTTGGTAATTGAAGTGATTGTAAATTATGGTTTTTATGTAGGATTGCTACTAGTCGTATTTATCGTTGCATCGCTGCGTAACACAGACACTGAAACAACTTGGGGGGTGTGTATACTTATTACGACAATTGCATTTATGCTATTGTCAGCTCAAAACTCAACATATTTAAAAACGCAAGTTACCTGGATATTTTTATCAGTGATATTTTATAGAATTCCTACGGAAAAAGGTGTAAATAACCAACTTCAGGTGCTTTAAGTAGTTAGTGTATCACATTAAAAATTAAAACAATATCCTTCATGGTCTGATTGTTGATTTATGGATGTACCACGTTTTTTAAAGCAGAGACCAATTAAGAATGCATCACTTTTTAGAAGTCATTAGCACTTCATCAAATCTATTTTGAAACTAACTCTGAGAGATTTATAAGGAGTGATATTAAGATTACGAAATGACTAAAAAAGTAGTTTGGATTATTTGTCAATACGCAGCTCCATTGAAATATGGATTCGGTAGCAGACACTTTTATTTGGCTGAAGAATGGATTAAGCAGGGGTACGAAGTAACGATATTTACTTCATCATTTAATCATTTTATTCATACAAAACCCGTAATAAATGGAAATTATACTTACGAAAAAATTAATGATATAACGGTTTGCTGGGTTAAGGGCAATACATACAGAAAACCATCAGGGTTAGGCCGTGTTTTTAGTTGGTTATTGTTCTCACTCAGAATGCTTTGGATAAGAGTAGGGGATGAGGTTAAAAAGCCAGATGTGATAATTGTATCATCTCCTTCAATTTTTCCAATTATCAATGGTTATCTATTTAAACGAAAATTTAAATCGAAGCTCATAATGGAAATCAGGGATATATGGCCCCTAACATTAACAACAATTGGAAAATATCCTAAAGGACATCCGTTGATCGTTGTTTTATCGTGGCTTGAAAAATTTGCTTATTCAAAATCAGACTTTATTGTATCAACAATGCCTAAGGCCGATTTACATGTTAGAGAAGTGGTAAACAATGATTTTAATTTTAAATGTATCCCACAGGGAATAGATAAAGAAATTCTTAAAGAGACTCAATCCGTGTTAAATCCTTCCTTCGAAGAGAATTTTCCTAAGGATAAGTTTATTATCGGTTATGCAGGAACCATTGGGGCTGCCAATAATCTTGAAACACTGATTGAGACTGCAAAATGCTTTGAAAAATCTGGTTTGCGTCAGTTTCATTTCTTAATTCTGGGTGATGGATATAAAAAAGAGGAGTTGCAACAATCTGCTGCTGGATTAAGTAATGTGTCATTTTTAGGGAAAGTGGCAAAAAAAGATGTTAAACCATTCCTTGAAAAGTGTCACGTGTTGTATGATGGAGTTAAATCTACTCCATTATATCAGTTTGGGTTGTCGAGAAATAAGTGGGTTGATTACATGCTAAGCGGAAGACCGATTATTGTTTCTTATACAGGATATGTAAGTATGATAAACGAGGCAAATTGTGGTTTAGTAGTTCCGGCAGAGGACGTTGAAGCATTAAAAAATGCATTGCAAAGCTATCTTTTTATGTCTAATGATCAGCTTAATGAAATTGGTCTTAGAGGTAAAAAATACATTATTGAAAATAGAACCTTTGATAAGCTGGCATTGTCTTATTCTGAGCTTTTTAATTAATTAAATGCTGTTTTCTGGCATAAAAAATGTTTAAAAAACTGTCATTAAAGATAGTTAATTAGCTATATATTAGTAATATAACACTCGTTAGTGTTAAAAATACTGTCGTTAAGGGTAATTAATCTAATAGATATAAATAATATAATACTCATGGTACTTTCCATGCATTAACAAAAAAAATATTATGAATTATCAATCGCCTCCTATGAATACTGACACTGCAATTACGGCATATATTGCCCAAGAAGCGTCAAAGGATATTCACAATTCCTTTATTAGCAATAAGGAAAAATACAGAGAATTGTGTCTCACGAATGATATCCCCGTGTACTCCCAATACTGGTGGTTGGATGCGGTTTGTGGTGAAAATAATTGGGATGTAAATTTTATTGAATCAGACGGACAGATCGTAGCATCGTGGCCTGTATACAAGAAAAAACGCTTTATTTTTAACCTAATAACAACTCCCAAATTTACCCCTTTTACAGGCATTTGGATTAAATATCCATCTAATCAAAATTATACCAATAAGTTAGGATATGAAATTGAGCTGTGTAGTGCGCTCATTGAAATGCTGCCTAAGCACGACTACTTCTATCAAGGGTTTAATTATTCATTTAAGAATTGGCTTGCTTTTTATTGGAGAGGTTTTAGTCAAACGATTAGATATTCCTATGTACTAGAGGATATTTCTGATATCGATCAAACATTTGCAGGTTTCTCAAAGAATAAAAGAAATAATATTCGAAAAGCTCAAAAACTTGTGGAAGTTAAGCAAGGCTTAAGTTGTGAAGAGTTTTATAAATTTCATAAACAATCTCTTGAAAAGGAAGGGTTTAAAGTCTCTTATTCATATGAACTGTTTGAAAGAATTTATGATGCAACGATTAAAAAAGGGCGTGGAGAAATTTTTTATGCAGTGGATGAAAAGGGTGAAATGCATAGTGGCTTATTTTACGTATGGGATAATGTGTCGGCCTACTCACTAATTAGCGTTATACACCCCGATCATAGCAGTAGTAATTCATTAAGTCTTTTGTTTTACGAAGCAATAAAGACTTCATCCAAAAGAGTAACTCGCTTTGATTTTGAAGGAAGTATGATAAAAGGTGTTGAAGCAGCTTATCGGAATTTTGGAGCTAAGCAAATTCCCTATTTTATCATTACCAAGTCTAATTCTATATTTCTCAATCTTTTCACCTTTCTTTTTAAAAGATAGGGGTAAAAAAATCGATTTTAGTGAAAAAGTTGTTTATTCAGTATCCATTGACGTTTATTAATGAGAAAATATACATTTCTCATGTAATTTTTGATCATTTTTTAGGGATTGAGAATGAGGTTAGCTTTGTTGATAATTCATCGCATATTAAAATATCAACTGACAAGGATTTTAAGACTAACCTGTTAGTATTACCCGATACCTTATTTCAAACGCATGAACGTAAGTGGTTGAAAAAAAGCAGCTTACCTGTTTCTCCAATTAAGTTCTTTGACCTTACCACCATTGCTCCAGAAAATCAATTTTACGCGCCAAATATTCCTGTATTGTATGAAGGACTGCCGCCGGACGATTTAGATGAATCTGCAACCTTTTTTAATGTGGATTTGATTGGGGGAATGTTCTTTTACCTGACCTTATATGAAGAATATGCGTTGAATACTTATGATGCATATGGTCGTTTCGATTATTCTAAATCGATTCTTTTTCAGCATGGATTGTATGACCGGGCAGTGGTTAATGAATACCTGGAAGTTCTTTGGTATTTGTTAGCATCCATAGATCCGGAGTTAAAAAGAAAAGAAAGAAAGTATAAACTTTATTTAACTCATGATGTAGATCACCCTTTAAGCAGTTATGCAAGTAGCTGGATTTTTGTTAAGGCGTGTGTTGGAGATTTGGTTAGTAGAAAGTCGCCAAAGGTGATGACTAAGAGAATAATGTCGAAGTTCTATTCGACAGACAGTTTAGATACGATTGATCCTAATAACACCTTTGAGTTTATAATGGGGGTAAGTGAGCATTATGGGTTAAAAAGTGAGTTTTATTTCATTGTTACCAAAGGCAATAATACGATTGATGGTAACTATGAATTAAATAGTCCCTTTTATAAGAAGATGCTTTCTGTTATAAGTTCCAGAAATCATCAGGTAGGGTTTCATCCAAGCTTTTTTACATTTTGTAATTATGATAAAACCCAGCAAGAGTTTTCAAAACTTAGAAAGATCTGTGACGAATTGGGTATAAAACAAGATAAATGGGGAGGGCGGCAGCATTTCTTACGGTGGAAAAATCCGGATACCTGGAGAATATGGGATAAAATGGGTGCGAATTTTGATTCATCAATTGGATGGAGCACGATAACCGGATTTAGATCTGGCACCTGTTATGAGTACCCGGTGTATGATTTACAGGAAAGAAAAATTTTGAATCTAATCGAAAGGCCTTTAATTGTGATGGATGTTTCTCATGCTGCTTTTGCCAATTATGATCAATTTATTAAACAATCGATAAAGCTGGCAAGTGTATGCAGGCACTTTAATGGTAATATGGTATTGCTATTTCATAATAATTACTTGATATCTGACAGACAAAAGTCTAATTATAAAAAGATTGTAGAGGGAATTATTCCATAATTATGAAGAAAAATATACTCAAGAAATAAACAATTAAACACAAATACATGAATAGTTCTCGACCAAAGGTCTGCCATATTTCAACTATTCATCAGCGTTATGACTCTCGTATTTTTTACAAGGAATGTGGAAGCCTTTCAAAAGCAGGATATGAAGTTGTATTAATAGTTGCTGATGGATTAGGAAATGAAACCAAAAATGGCATTAAGATTATTGATATAGGTAAACCCAAATCTCGTTTCGAACGGTTTATTATGTATGCTGTTAGGGCATATAAAACGGCTTTGGCGCAAGATGCTCTGATATACCACTTTCATGATCCTGAACTTCTGATCATAGGTTACTTTTTACGTAATAAGAAAAAAATAGTTGTTTACGATGCCCATGAAGATTTGCCAGAGCAAATTAAAGGGAAAAAGTATGTGCCGGCTATTTTTAGAATGCCATTATCGCGTGTGGTTAATCTGTTAGAAATTTACTTTTCAAAAAGAATGTCAGGTATTGTTACTGCAACACCCTTTATTCGAAATAAATTTCTGAAATTTAACTCTAATTCATTGGATGTCAACAACTTTCCTATTTTAAATGGAGATATTCATTCATTTGACTGGCAAAATAAGAAGAATGAAGTATGCTATGTAGGAACAATCGCCGAAGAACGTGGAATAAAAAACATTGTTAAGGCAATGGATAAGGTAGATAATGCTATTTTAAATCTGGTCGGAGAATTTGAATCTAAACAACTTTATAATGAAACTATCGAGATAGATGGTTGGAGTAAGGTAAATGAACATGGATTTTTAAACAGAACAGGTGTAAATAGCGTATTAGCTGTTTCAAAAGTAGGATTGGTGACGCTGCTGCCAAATAAAAATTACATTGAAGGACTGCCTGTTAAAATGTTTGAATACATGCTTGCCGGAATTCCTGTTGTAGCATCAAATTTTCCTGCTATTGAAGATGTGGTAAAAGATAAAGGATGTGGAATTTGCATTGATCCGTTAAACCCTGATGAAATTGCTTCCGCAGTTAACTATTTATTAGCAAATGATGAGGAAGCTATAAGAATGGGTGCGAATGGACAACGTTCTGTTATTGAGAAATATAACTGGACAGTAGAAGAGGGAAAACTGTTCGGTTTTTATTTAGGATTGACCGCAAACAGTTCTCTTTAGACTGTTATTGTATACAATAGACTATTTTGTGATTATTCCTAACATTTGGTCTGTTTATTGTTAAATGAAAACCGTGTAACAAAATTGAATCAAAAATGAATTAAGCTAAAATAAACAAAACAACATATGACGCTCTTAAAGGTAGGCATGATTGGTTGTGGCCGTATTGGTCAACGTCATGCAGAACACATTCACGCAAAGGCTGAACTAACAGCTGTTTGCGACATCGATTATGAAAAAGCTTTGAAATTTAGCCAGCAATATGGCTGCAAAGCGTATTCTTCCTTATCTGAACTCTTAGAAAACGAACCTCACTTAGATTTAATGGCCATTTGTAGTCCTAATGGATTGCATGCAGAGCATTCAATTACTTGTTTACAAGCGGGTATTAATGTACTGTGCGAGAAACCGCTTGCCATAAATGCGGATGATTGTGGAGAGATGATTAAGGCAGCTGAACAAGCAAATAAACGCTTGTTTGTAATAAAACAGAATCGCTTTAACCCTCCTGTTGCTGCAGTAAAAGCTGCTTTGGACCAAAAAGTTCTGGGTAAGATTTACAGTGTACAATTAAGTTGTTTCTGGAATCGTAATGCTGATTATTATGCTAATTCTTGGAAAGGTACAAGGTTGCTGGATGGAGGAACGCTCTACACACAGTTTAGCCATTTTGTAGACTTGTTGTATTGGTTAATCGGTGATGTTAAACGTGTTTACGCCTTAACCGGAAATTTTGCTCATCATGATATAATTGAATTTGAAGATACAGGAGTAGTGGCTTTAGAGTTCAACAACGGTGCATTAGGTACCATCAATTATACCGTAAATAGTTTTGGTAAAAACATGGAAGGCTCGTTAACCATTTTTGGTGAAAAAGGAACCGTGAAAATTGGAGGACAATATCTTAACGAATTGGAATACCAAAATATTGATGGTTTCGAATTCAAAGATTTACCAGAAGGTAATAAGGCGAATAATTACGGCACCTACCAGGGCTCCATGTCAAACCACGATAAAGTTTACGAAAATGTCATTAATGTACTTACACAAGGTGGCATAATCAGTACTAATTCCTTTGAAGGATTAAAAACAGTTGAAATCATTGATAAGATCTATAGATCGGCAAATCAGTTATCAACTATTCCTGTGAAAGAACAGGAAGTGTTCAGGAAAGATGTTCTTGTGCCAATCAATCCTATTCCCGTAGTTAAAGTATCCTAATCATTAGTTCAATAATTAGTCTTGTCCATTTTATTAAGATCAGCTCTTGATATTAATAAGGTGGTTCTAAATCTGTCAATAATCAATATATGGAAACCATAGCTAATGATGTAATTCGTTACCAGGTAGGGATAAAGGATGTAACCCTCGGCAAAAATGTTAAAGTTGTTGAACCTTTAAATCTTTATGGATGCACGATTGGTGATAATTGTTTCATTGGTCCGTTCGTAGAAATTCAAAAGGATGTTACCATTGGAAATAATACAAAAATTCAATCCCATAGTTTCATTTGTGAGTTGGTAACAATAGGTAATTCGTGCTTTATTGGCCATGGTGTTATGTTTATAAACGACCTGTTTCAGACTGGGGCCCCAGCAGGTGGAAAAAAAGAATTATGGCAATACACCACCATTGGCGACAATGTTTCCATTGGAAGTAATGCAACAATTTTAAGTGTAAACATTTGTTCTGGTGTTGTTATTGGAGCCGGTGCAGTTGTAACTAAAGATATTATTGAACCGGGAATTTATGCAGGAAATCCTGCTCGTCTTATTCGAAAATTATCAATCTAACTAAAAAAACAAATATGCAAGTCCCATTTGTAGATCTTAAAAGTCAATATCTAAGTATTAAAGCAGATATTGATAATGCAATAAGCCGTGTTATTGAAGAAACTGCTTTCATTGGCGGGCATTATGTAGAAGAATTTGAGAAATCCTTTGCCGAATTGTACGGTGTTAAGCACTGTATCGCAGTAGGAAATGGAACTGATTCTATCTATGTTATTATGAAAATGCTGGGTATTGGTCCTGGTGATGAGGTAATTACTGTGGCAAATAGTTGGATATCAAGTTCTGAAACTATTACTCAAACAGGTGCCCGTGTCGTTTTTGTAGACATTGATCCGATTCATTACACCATTGATGAAGCGCAGTTAGCCTCTAAAATTACGGCACGAACAAAAGCTATTCTGCCCGTTCATTTGCAGGGACAAATGTGTGAAATGGATAAAATAATGAGTATCGCTCAGGAGCATAACTTATATGTAATTGAAGATTGTGCACAGTCTCATTTTTCTGAATACAAAGGAAAGCGAGCTGGGACAATAGGAATTGCAGGTTCATTTAGCTTCTATCCCGGAAAAAATCTGGGTGCCTATGGTGATGCCGGATGTATTATTACTAATGATAGTGATCTGGCCCTGCGCTGCAAAATGTTTGCGAGACATGGAGCATTGAAAAAACATCAGCATGAAATGGAAGGGATTAATAGCCGACTAGATGGTTTACAGGCCAGTATTTTAAGTGCTAAACTTCCGTATATTTTGGAATGGACGGAGAAACGCAGGCAAAATGCCAAGGCATATTCCGAAGCATTGCAAAATGTTGGAGGAGTTATTATTCCAACAGAACGTGAGCATACAAAACACACCTATCACCTGTATGTGATCAGATCCAAACAACGTGATGAGTTACAACGTTTTTTGCATGAGAAGGGGGTAGAAACCGCAGTTCATTACCCTACAGCATTGCCTAATATGGCTTGTTATAAATATTTGGGACATACAAAGGATGATTTTCCTATTGCTAGTCAATATCAGGATGAGATATTATCACTTCCAATGTATGCAGAACTAACTTCTGAACAAATTGAGTATGCTGCTCAGTGCATTATGGAATTTGTACAAGTATACGCTTAACATAAAAATAGTATAGAGAGTTCTGTTTGTTTACTCTTTGAAAATCTAAAGTTTACGCTCTATGAAAATTACAATTATAGGTACAGGTTATGTCGGACTTGTAACCGGAACTTGTTTAGCAGAAACCGGTAATGATGTTATTTGTGTTGACAATAACGTTGAGAAGGTAGCATCCATGCAAAATGGAATCATACCATTTTATGAGCCGGGTCTTGAAAGTATGTTCAAAAGAAACATAGAGCAAGGTCGATTAACCTTTACATCTGATTTAGCTCATGGTGTTAATGAATCGTTGATTATTTTCCTTGCTTTACCAACACCTCCTGCTGAAGATGGATCAGCAGATCTTTCCTATGTTATAAAAGTGAGTGAAGGGATTGGAGTTTGCATGAATGACTACAAGATCATCGTAAATAAAAGTACAGTGCCTGTTGGAACAACTGAATTGGTAAGAAAAACGATCAGAAAATATACTGATACAGAATTCGATGTAGTTTCAAATCCTGAGTTTTTACGAGAAGGGGTAGCCATAAATGATTTTATGAAGCCTAATCGTATAGTAGTGGGTACTCGATCTGAATACGCTAAAAAAGTTTTCAGGGAATTGTATGAACCCTACATGCGGCAAAGTGATAAGATGATTGTTATGGACGAACGTTCAGCGGAAATCACCAAGTATGCAGCAAATGCATTTTTAGCGGCCAAAATTTCCTTTATGAATGAAATTTCAGGCATTTGTGAGAAACTTGGCGCTAATATCGAAGATGTAAGAAAAGGCATCGGAACAGACGACCGTATCGGAAAACAATTCTTATATGCGGGTATTGGCTATGGTGGAAGTTGTTTCCCTAAGGATGTGCTTGCCTTAAATAAGATTGCCAGCGATAATGATTGTGAGCACGAGATGGTTGAGTCAATTATTAAGATCAATCAGGCTCAACGCAAAAAGTTTGTTAACCGAATAAAGTCGTTTTTCAGAGGTGATTTGGCAGGTAAAACAATAACACTTTGGGGGTTATCTTTTAAGCCGGAAACAGATGATATTCGGGAGGCTCCATCCATCTACATTATTGATGAATTATCAGCAGCGGGAGCTCGTGTTGTTGGTTATGATCCTGTTGCCGGGCCTTTCATAAAATCGATGTTTGGTGATCGTGTTTCAATTGCAGATGACCAGTATGAAGCATTAACAGATGCAGATGCTTTAATTCTAGTAACAGAGTGGTCGTGTTTCAGAAATCCAAACTTTGATACGATCGCAGGAAAATTGAAATCGAAGGTTATTTTTGATGGACGAGATCAGTACGATCTGATTAAAATGAGTGAACTCGGTTTTAATTATTTTAGTGTAGGTAGAAGAAGCGTGGTTTCCAATACAAGTATTCACCAGCTTACTTAATCTTAAACCATTACTGTATTGGTGCTAAATTACTAATAGAAGTATTGGATAATTTAAGTGTTTAACTAGTTTTCTAAAAATCTTATAATAAAAAAAGAGGCTGTCTATATTAAAGACAGCCTCAGGTTTTAGGAAAGCTTTATTGTTGTAAAAGCTAACTTAGTATGATTTAAGAGCAATAGATACAGGCTTTTTAATAATACTAAAAGTGTTGTATCTATTGTATGCATTTGGAGCAGGGTAATAATATACTCCTGTTTTTGGATCATTAGTCTGAACACATTTGTTGTACTGGAATGACATTAATTCTTGTGCTACACCATTAATAAAGATGGCTCTCTGACCAGTGTTATAAAATGTATTATGATGAATATAGATACGGGTTCCTGCAATGTTAGTACCGTCTCCTCTGTTAGCACCACCATGCATATCGAAAGCATGACTTGTTGAACTGATTACCGTATTGTAAGCTGCTTCATAGCTTGTACCCGGTGTACCCCAACCTGCAATCGCATGACGGTTTTTATCAAAAATATTATAAGCCACTAGACCCTGGCCAGTGTAGAAGTTTACACCGTATCCGGTTAACCAACGTCTGTTGTGGTGAATATAGTTATTGGTAACTCTTCCTTTTGTTGCACCTGGAGTAAAGTAAATAGCCGCATGTGACCAACCACAAAACTCTGAATTATCAATTGTTAAGTTTGCATAAGCGCAATCGATACCTCTACTTGCTGCAAGTTCGCCTAAACGACCTTCGCTCATTAGTTTTTTCACTAATTCTTTTTGTTCTAAAGTATCAGGTCCAAGAATTCTGATTCTTAGCACTTTTACATCGTTACCTTTAACACTAATTAATGGACGATGACCTTTGTTTTTAGTGAAAATAGAACCTCCGTTGCTTAAAGCTCCGGTTGATGTTTTTAATCCGCGGTCACTTGTGATAGTAACACCAGTATTAAGATAAAGGATGCGCTCATTGGTAACGTCAATGTTTACATTGCTAGGAATGTAAATAACTTCTCCTGGTTTTGCGTATTTTAAACCGTTTTGCAATTCGGCTGCATTTCGGGCTAGGTAATTGTATTGTACTCCAGTAGCGCTGATTGACGTTGCAGCTAATGCTTCTGTTTTTTGTACCTGATCCAACGTTGAATCAGATTGCGCAAAGTTATCGGTTTCTTTGCTGCATGAAAAAATTAAAAATGGTGAACATAACATTACCATTCTGATGCCCGCTCGGCGAACACTAGTAAAGGAAAGCATAGAAATCTCTGGTTTTAAAATTTTACTAATTTGTTAACTTACGCTGCATTATAGGTCAATATCATGCCAAAAAGAACAAAAGTTTAAATACAGCTTGTATGAGGATTATTTAATTAAACAATTATTAACTGTGAGAGGAATCTTTTCTGCATTGAGGCAAAATTATCCCCATTTGTGGATTTTATCTATTTGAAAATCAGTTAATTGTAAATTAAAAAAGGTAAATTAAAGGCATATAAAATTCTTTCAGTCTGTTCCATGGGTAAGCTTAATCTACGAATTGATAAACAAATAGTTAATAGTAAGAGACTGCAAAAAAATGATTCATCTACATAAGGCCTGAAACGCTTTCTGAAAGCTTAAAGAAGGGGAGTTAGTCCCGTTGCTGTAAAAAGGTGAATTAGCAAGGGTACATGTAGAAGATGCTGGTCGAGCAATAATATCCCAATTTCAAATCCTCAATATTCTATAATAAAAAAATCCCAGCTCTTTACGAGCCGGGATTAATGTTGTACCCTTCAATTCTTAATAAGAGTATGACACTCAAATTTGAATTAGAAAGTTTTCAAGCTTACAGTTACTTTTTTGTAAGGAATGCTAAACTGGTTACCACTTATAGAATAAATTTTAGAACCAGGATACAGATCAATTGAATTGATACCTTGACTTTGAACGAATTTATTGTTCTTAATAATCAATGTTTTTTGAACATATCCCATAATTTTAAACGCTTTGGTTTTGGTATTATAGAAAGTGTTATCATGGATGTTGATTACTGTACCAGCGATATTGGTTCCGTCATTTCTGTTTACACCACCATGCATATCAAAAGCATGACTTGTATTTACATCCAATATGGTATTAAATGCAGCCTCATAACCAGTACCTGGAGTTCCGTAGCCAGTAATAGCATGTCTGTTATAATTAAACGTATTGTACATTACTCTTGCATAAACACCTGTTAATGAGATACCATAGCCTAATCTAGCTCTCTGATTGTGGTGAATATAGTTGTGGTGAACATAGCCATTTTGAGATCCCGGAGGGAATAAAAGTGCAGCATGTGACCAGCCTGCTAATTCTGAATTATCAACTTCGAAGTAATTTCCTTTTACCTCAACACCTCTTGAAAGCTTAAGTGTGTAATAGTATTTGTTGCCTGTACCATACTGTTTATCTAAAGCTGTTAATCTTGCAACTTCAGCAGCTCTGGTTAAAGTATCAGGTCCAATAATTCTTATGCGGCTAATTTTTGCATAATCCCCTGCAACTCTAATTAATGGGTAGTGATCTTCTTGTTTAGTGAAAATCAATCCTCCTTGAGAAACTCTACCATTCTTGGTTAAACCTCTGTTACTGGTAAGGGTTACTTTGCCTCTGATGGTAAGTGTACCAAGGTTGGACATGTCAATTTTTGCATTATCTGCAACATAAATTACTTGTCCTGCTGTCGCATTTTTGGTAGCAGCTATTAGTTCTTTAGCATTTGTTACCAAATAATTGTATTTAATAGCAGGGTCAGTGGTAGCTTCGTTGGCAGCAGGTGCACTTGCCTCTTCCTGTGGTTCTTTTACAGGCTCAATTAATTCCTTTTGGCAGGAAGTATTGAAGGTTAATAAGGCAGCAGCAATAACTGACAACATGTAAGTCTGTTTTTTTAATTGAACTGGTCTGATCATTGTTTTATTGGGTTAATAATTAAATTCCCAATGGTGTACGATAAACCAATTCAAAAGTTACATTAATTATTGGTTAATTAACTGATACTTAATAACTTATGCGCATTAATATTAACTAAAAGGCAATGAGTTTAATTATAAATTGTTGTTCAACCAACGATCTTTTGTTTCCAATTGCTAAAAGAGTTAAATAGTTTAATTATAATGAATTTGAAAATTTATTTAATTTATTTTTTTAAAAGTTAGTATACTAAATACATTTTAGATTCGTTTCCTAAAATCCTATCTACTACTTGATTACGCTAAACTGGCCTGTATACACTTCTTTTCCAATTATAACACGTAAAAAATACATGCCCGAACTGTAGCCATATAGTAAATAATCTCTTGTAAGAATTCCACTAAAATTTTCAACTGTTTCATCTACAAAATATTGGCCCAAAGAATTTATAACTGAAAGTTTAACCTTTTTAGGTTCCCAGACATTAAATTCAACTGAGATTTTATCTGTTGACGGAACAGGGTAAAGCTTCAATCCAATATTTTCAGGAATTACAGGAAGTTTGTAGTCAATTTCATTAGAAGTTGCTGCACAAGCGTCGGTTAATTTTACTGTATAAACTCCGGAATGTAGTGGTTTATAGGTGGGCTCTGTTGCTCCAGGGATCGCTATATCATTCAAATACCACTGGTTTGAGCTCACCGAACTCGAATACAATATATTGTTGTTTAGGGTAATAGTAGTTTTTTGTACGTCTACCGATGTTCTTGGGCTCTTACAACCTAATGCTGATACTTCAAGATCGTAAAAATAATACCAGTAATTTAGCGGTCCTGTGTTGTTACTTATACTTGCAGTATTTCCTGTTATTGATATCACATTCGGAATAACAAATGGATAGTTAAGCGTATTTGCGGATTTATTTCTGAAAATAGTAGCACCATCTCCGTAGGATATGTTAATCAGGTAATTTCCTGGAGACGGGATTTTTAAACCAAGGTCATATACTTTGCCAGTGTCATTAGGATCGTTATCCTGCGACCCTGCTGCCTCCGGAAATCGTGTAGCACTAGCATTTATTGTTACCGACGATACTTCTTCTCCAGTTTCCTCATTAGTAACGCTAAATGTTACCGTTCCCGAATTGCCTATATATAATCGTGCTCTGTCTAATACAATAGGAGCATAGGTAGTAAGGCTAACAGATGGGGTGAACTGATTATAAGCATTTGCTCCACTTTCAAATTCTGTTTTTGACGATGGTCCCAGCTTTCCTTTAAAATCGTTTAAAGCTCCATATACCTTGGTAATCGGTGTAAATGCGGACGTATTGTTTCCAACAGCAATTGGTATGGTCGCATTTTCCGAGTCAAACCAAAAAACAGTCCCATCTGTGGTATTAGATTTTAAGAGTATTTGATCTTCATCGCAATAGGTGGCACTTATCTGTGGAGCGTCAGGGTTTGTTGCTATTGATACACTTGTACTGAAGTTATTATTACTGCTGATTTGATCGGCAGCAAGATTTGTACTGCAATTGAATGTATAACTAGCTCCAGGAGTGGTTGAGAAAGAATCGACAAATGTAAAAATACCTTCTTGTCCAGTCTGTAGGGTTTGAGTCAACGTTCCATTTAACGTCTTTATGATAGTCCCACCGGAAATAATATCAACTTTAACCGGAATGCTATTTTGTGCAACTGTTCCGTAGTTTTTAACTTTAATAGCTACTTTTTGAGTGCTGTTGCCACAAGAAGTGTTTTCCGGCGAAGTTAAGCCTGTAACACCTACATCATTAGATGGGGCGTTGATTTTTAATGAATAATCCTCTGTTTCGCCATTGTTATAAGTCCCACAAGGCGTAATCAAATCACTTTGGTTGGTTTCCTGAACGATAATCCGCATACGCAGTATGTCGTCTTTATTTACTGTAGAAGGAATTTGAATTTGTGTATTATATACAGAGGATGCGTTTAATAAAGGGCTAACACTAATTGTTTCGTTAGCATCAGTAAAGCTTCCGTTTCCATTCCAATCAATATATACTTTAATGTAGCCGTTTGCAGAAGTAGTACAATTTCCCAAAGTAATACTTAAAGGCAAGGCTTTGTTGGGCTCTGCTGCAATAGCATTTTTTAGAAAATTACTGTAACCAGCGCAGTCAGTACTTGAACTTACAAGAGTGCCAATTTTGACTTCGCTTATTTTTAAACCGGAAGTTGTGGTTGCACTGGATGCACAATAGTTACTGCCTCCAATTCCAGTTGCAATAATAGAGTAGGGTTGAGATCCATTTTTTAGTACTCCTTTATGAGTTACCTTAACCGTATAAATTTCACCAGGCTCCGTATTATCAAGAATTATCTTCTCTACATTATCACGAAAGTTGTCTCCTCGTGTTGCTGCGTCTCCAGGTATAGCCGGATTTAAAACCCATGGAGAAAAGGTTTCATTATTCTTCGTGATGCGTATATCCAAATCATTGATCAGTTTAAGATTCGGGCTATCAACAGTTCCGTCTGGGGTGGCAGTGGCGGCCGGGTCTGTCCAGCTAATAGTAATGGATAATGGTTCTCTTCCTGAAGCAGTAACTTTAAATTCGTATGTTTCATTCTGATTTAAGGTGCGTTCTGAAATCTGACTGTAAGTGCCATTTTCGGAAATAACCTTCGCAGCTGTCGCAGTATTCATTAACCCCCATCCAAATTTATAATCTGGGCCCGGAGCAATGCCCGCTTCATCAGCTGTATGTATGATTAACCCTTTCAGCGTAGCTGAACGCATATAATTTCCATTATTGCGGTTTGAGTAATGTTCCTGTAATAATAGGGCCGATCCAGAAACCGATGGAGCGGCCATAGAGGTACCGCTTAAAGTTCCATAGGCATCATCGCTTCCCGAAAATGTTGACAGAACATTAACTCCATTGGCAACAACATCAGGTTTTATCCGTCCATCATCGGTAGGCCCCCAGCTGCTAAATGAACCTAATATCACATCTGAAGCTCTCGTATATCCGTTTGCTAATGCGCTTACAGCTCCAACAACCATACTATTTTTGGCATTACAGTTTGTTGAAAGATTATCATAAGAATTATTGCTAGAAATAGCATTTGCTACTCGTTGGGGATGCAAAGTGAATACACCTGCTGAGTTGCGCTGGTAATAAGGAGACCCAATTGCAGGGCCATTTTGATCCTGATTGTTTCCTGCCGATTTAACGATCAGGTAGTAAGGGGCATTAAATGCGATCTGATCCCAGGCTGCTACTGAAGAATTATAAATACCGAATTTGTAATCTTCAAATTTTCCTTCTTCACCCCACCATTCCCAGTTGGGGTCTGTTGCAGTTCCGGCCCGACTGTCATTGTAACGCCATCCGGCAATATTGCCATAGGAATGATTAGAAACAAGAAGGTTGTATTTGGTAGCGGCTTCAGCCATTTCAGCATCATCATTATCAAAGTCGAAACTTATTAAAGAAGGAGCTTTAAAAGCCATGCCTTTTGCTACAGAATTTATCCCTGCGGCAATCATTGTTCCTGCAACATGCGTGGAATGATCTTGAGCTCCTGAGCCATTGTCTCCAACTTTTACTCTACTTTGAAACTCACGATGGGTTAAGCGAGCAATTGCACCATCCCATAAGGCTAATTTGTCTTTTAAGGCACTTTTTGAGCCGCTCAGACTAAGTCCTGTCGATCCGCCGGGCCAAAGCTTATCGGTGCTAATGGTGGCTGCAGAACGAATATTATTGGTGGTGATAAGATACATGGGTAACCCTCTCTCATCGATTCCCTGTAAAGCGATAATGGTTCCCTTTTTATCTACTCTAAAAAGCTCCCATCCTTTTTCTTTGGCTAAAAGGGTTGCTTTTTTATACTTTTTATCATGATCGTTCTTTAGCTCACTTGCGATAAGCTTTAATGCTTTTTTCTGAGTTTTTATGGTTTCATTGTAAGTTTGACTAAACGCAGTCTGTATAGAAAAAAACGAAAGAACTACCAATAAAAATGTAATGCGTCTATTCATGTACTAATTCCGATAAAGTGTGTGTTCTTGGATACTTTAGCCTCTAAAGTTATTCTTTTTTGTTATTCAATTAGTTATATATCCTCACAAATCATTATTAAATTATGGCTTAATAAATGTATGCCTAATTGTAGCTAATTAATATCGCTTAAATAAATTACAAATGAAAAGTATCTTGTTGATATACAGTTTTTTGTTAACCATTATCTTGCCAAATAATCTAAATATGGCATTTGCTCAAACCAGTAAAGAGTGCACAGGCATTTGTGGAACTATAGTCTTTAAATCCGGCAATTTAATGCCATCTCCAGATATTGGGGTAGGGGTAGGCGGCAATTCAGGAAAGCCAGTTGTGCGTGAGATTGTGATCTATGAATTGACTAAAATGAGCGATGCCGAATCAGATGGTCCGTTTTTTAGGTCGTTAAAAACCAGGGAGATAAAGAGGGTTAAATCGGATAAAAAAGGGACATTTTCAGTTACATTACCTCCGGGGAAATATTCTGTGTTGGTAAAAGAAGACAAAGGGTTATTTGCTAACATCTCCGACGGAGATAATAACATTAATCCGGTTGCAGTTGAGAAGGGTAAAATGACAAAATTAGATCTTGTTGTGGACTATGCAGCGGCTTACTGATCAACTTCAGATTGAGCCGAAAACTCTTCTTCCAAAATTTGACGTGTAAGTGGTTTGCCTAAAAATTTCTTAACAAATTTGTAGTTGGCAATCCGTTCATGATCAACAGGGTCTAATGACGAAGAAAGCATATAGATTTTGCACTTCTCAAGAATTGCAGGCTCTAACTGTTCAAACATTTTTAAGAAATCAAAGCCATTCATATCAGGCATTCTGATATCTAAAAAAATTAATTCGGGTAAATCAGCTTTCTTATCGAACTGGGTCTGAAGATAATCTAAGCCGTCTTTTACGGAAACCACACAATGTACATTTTTAACAAAGTGATAGTTCACAAGAATTTTCTTGTGTATTAGATTGTCGATAGTACTATCGTCTATAATGAGAGCTGAGTTGTAGATAAAGTTCTCCATCCACTCAAAATTCAAAGTCTTGGTACTGGTTATACGTAGATTATCTCCACGAAGTTCGATATTAGGAAAAAAAAACAAAAAAAACCAAAGTATTTCTACTGTAAATTTCCTGCAAGCAATTTTAGGCCAATTTCAGCGGTTTTTGCATCGTATTGGGCATTAATATATATGAAGT
>RCUT01000610.1_pt1 | contig 18285 bp, 19 predicted proteins | sample 2166171 | NCBI WGS metagenome assembly RCUT01 (sample SAMN09932757, study PRJNA488358) | compost metagenome | isolation source: compost soil in 4-hydroxybenzoic | place: Germany: Experimental Botanical Garden
ATATTTATGCTGTCTCCCGTGAAAGGGTTGTTGTTCGCGCACTGGACAAGGGAGACCTGCACCGGTTCCGCGCGATACGGCTTTCGGCTCTGCAGCTCGCGCCACAAGCCTTCGGCTCGACCTTTGAAGAAGAAAATGCCTATTCCGACAATGTGTTTGCGCGTCGTCTGGAACAGGTGAACGGCAATGTCATTTTCGGTGCCTTTGATGGCGAAAACCTGATGGGCATTGCCGGGATGTTCCGGCATGAACGCAAGTCGGAGAGGCACCGTGGCACGCTGGTCAGCGTCTATGTTGCTCCCGAAGCACGTGGGTTGGCTCTGGGCAAGGCGCTCGTTGGACGGATTATCGAACATGCGGCGCAGCATGTCGTGATACTGGATGCAAAGGTCGTGGCAACCAACGAGCCTGCGAAGCGCATCTATTACGGGCTCGGCTTCAAATCCTACGGCGTTGAGCGCAAGTCGCTTTATGTGCAGGGTCAGTATCTGGATCAGGAGCTGCTCTATATCGATTTCAGTGATCCTGCGTGGAAACTGAACTTAGGCTGAAACCCTTATGTTTGAGTGAATTGAATTTGACGTTTGTTGCTTGTAGCGGCGTGATGCAAATGTCGAAATCAGACCACTAGCTGTTTGCAGGACAAGGGTTTTGCTGTAATTGCAAATCGGATTGCGCGAGATTGCGTGCGGTCCCAAGTTTAAGACGCGCTACGATACAAGTTTCGAATGCGTCACAAGAGGTAAGTTCAATGAAATTTCTCGATCAGGCCAAGATTTACATTCGCTCCGGCGCGGGCGGTGCAGGCGCTGTTTCGTTCCGGCGCGAGAAGTTTCTTGAATTCGGCGGTCCTGACGGTGGCGATGGCGGGCGCGGCGGCGATGTCTGGGTTGAAGCTGTCGATGGTCTCAATACGCTGATTGATTATCGCTATCAGCAGCACTTCAAAGCCAAGACCGGCATGCATGGCATGGGTCGCAACATGACCGGCGGCAAGGGCGATGATGTCGTACTCAGAGTGCCGGTTGGTACGCAGATTTTTGAAGAAGATAATGAAACGCTGATTTGCGATATTACCGAGCTCGGCCAGCGTTATCGCCTTGCCAAGGGCGGGAATGGCGGCTTTGGCAATCTGCATTTCACCACATCCACAAACCGTGCGCCGCGCCGTGCCAATCCCGGCCTCGACGGTATTGAGCGCACGATCTGGTTGCGTCTGAAGCTGATTGCCGATGCTGGTCTGGTCGGTTTGCCGAATGCGGGTAAATCCACATTCCTCGCAAGTGTGACAGCGGCCAAGCCAAAGATTGCTGACTATCCTTTCACCACGCTGCATCCCAATCTTGGCGTGTCGCGTGTCGATGGCCGCGAGTTTGTGATCGCCGACATTCCTGGTCTTATCGAAGGTGCAAGCGAAGGCGTGGGCCTTGGCGACCGCTTCCTTGGCCATGTCGAGCGCACGCGTGTGCTGTTGCATCTGGTGTCGGCGCAGGAAGAAGATGTGGCAAAGGCTTACACCGTCATTCGTGGTGAGCTCGAAGCCTATGAGCATGGTCTTTCTGACAAGACTGAAATCGTAGCGCTGTCGCAGATTGATACGCTTGATCCGGATGCGCGCAAGGAAAAGATCAAAGCACTGAAGAAGGCCTGCGGGCGCGATCCGCTGCTGCTTTCAGCCGTTAGCCACGAAGGCTTGAATGATGTCTTACGTCAGCTTGCAAGCGTGATCGATAAGAGCCGTGCAGCGGAAGCTGGAACAGCCGAAGAAGAATAACAGTTGGGGACGCGGCGCAGGAACTGAATGCATGTTGAAACAACTCAAAGATTATCGCCGCATCGTTATCAAAATCGGATCTGCGCTTCTCGTAGATCGTTCATCGGGCCTCAAACAAAGCTGGCTTGAAAGTCTGGGCCAGGACATTGCCAGCCTTTCGCGGGCAGGTGTGGAAGTCCTGGTCGTTTCTTCGGGGGCCATTGCGCTTGGCCGTACGGTTCTTGGTCTGCCGAAAAAGTTGTTGAAGCTTGAGGAAAGTCAGGCTGCCGCTGCTGCCGGTCAGATCGCACTCGCCAAGGCCTATGCCGATGTGCTCGGTAGCCACGGCATCAAGTCTGGTCAGATTCTGCTCACACTGGCCGATACCGAGGAGCGTCGCCGTTATCTCAATGCGCGCGCGACCATCGAAACATTGCTGAAACTTGGCGCAGTCCCGATCATCAACGAGAATGACACAGTCGCAACCACCGAAATTCGTTATGGTGACAATGATCGTCTGGCGGCTCGTGTTGCAACCATGATGGGGGCAGATCTGCTCATTCTGCTTTCAGATATTGATGGGCTTTATACAGCTCCACCGCATAAGAATCCGGATGCGCAGTTCCTGCCTCTTGTGACGGCGATTACTCCGCAAATCGAGGCTATGGCGGGAGCCGCCGCATCCGAGCTATCCCGTGGTGGTATGAAGACCAAGCTTGATGCGGGCAAGATTGCCAATGCCGCAGGCACGGCAATGATCATTACATCCGGCACGCGTATGGCGCCGCTTTCAGCCATCGATCATGGTGAGCGCGCAACCTTGTTTGAGCCGTCGCGTGCGCCGGTCAATGCCTGGAAGACATGGATTTCCGGCAATCTTGAACCTGCAGGTAAACTGCTGGTCGATGCGGGTGCGGCAAAGGCGCTGAAGTCTGGCAAATCGCTACTGCCCGCAGGTGTCAAAGAGATCGAAGGTCAGTTCGAGCGCGGCGATACGGTTGCAGTGCTGAATGAAGATCGTCGCGAAATTGCGCGCGGCTTGATTGCTTATGATGCCGATGATGCGCGCAAAATTGCCGGGCATAAAAGCGATGAGATTAGTAGCATTCTTGGTTATGATGCGCGTGCTGCGATGATACATCGCAATGATCTGGTTGTGCGCGGCGTGACTGCGGTTGAGACAGAAGAAGCATAAAGGGTGGAGCGGATGCTGAACAAAGTGGACGGGGGAGCCGACATTGCAGCCATCATGGCGGAAGTTGGTCGCAAGGCCAAAGCTGCTGCAGCACCACTCGTAATAGCAAGCGCCGAGCAAAAGAACAAAGCCCTGCTTGCCGCTGCCGCTGCGGTCCTCGCAAGCAAGGATGCAATTCTTGCAGCCAATAAGCTTGATCTTGCCAATGCGGCAGAGAGCGGTATGGCTGCATCATTCGTTGACAGGCTGACGCTTGATGACAGCCGCATAGAAGCCATTGCCGATGGTATCCGTGCGATTGCTGCTCTGCCTGATCCTGTCGGTGAGGTGATTGCCGAATGGGACCGTCCCAATGGTCTTCACATCGAGCGCGTGCGCACGCCGCTCGGTGTGATTGGCGTCATCTATGAAAGCCGTCCCAATGTAACGGCGGATGCCGGCGCGCTCTGCCTCAAGGCCGGTAATGCGGTGATCCTGCGTGGCGGTTCAGATTCCGCTCACTCCTCGGCTGCGATTCACCAGGCACTGGTGACTGGTCTTGAAGCTGGCGGACTGCCTGCCGATGCTATCCAGATCGTGCCTGTGACGGACCGCGCTGCGGTTGGTGAAATGCTCAAAGGTTTGAACGGCGCGATTGATGTGATTGTGCCCCGTGGCGGCAAAAGCCTTGTTGCGCGTGTGCAATCAGAAGCGCGTGTTCCGGTCTTTGCACATCTCGAAGGCATCTGCCATCTCTATGTCGATGCTTCAGCCAATCTTGATATGGCACGCGCCATTGCCGTCAATGCCAAGATGCGCCGCACCGGCATTTGCGGCTCAGCTGAAACGCTTCTTGTGGATTGCGCCGTTGCTGCAACGCATCTTGTACCAGTTCTGCAAGATCTGGCTGCAAAAGGCTGTGAAATTCGTGGAAGCGACGAGGTGAGGGCGCTTTATCCCAATGCCAGGCCTGCAACGGAAGAGGACTGGTCGACCGAATATCTCGATGCGATCATTTCCGTAAAGCTCGTCGACGGTGTTTCGGGCGCGATCGAGCATATCAATCGTTACTCATCACATCACACCGAGGCGATTATCGCTGAGGATGCCGAAGCCGTTGCACGCTTCTTCAACGAGATCGATTCAGCCATTCTGCTGCACAACGCCTCGACCCAATTTGCTGATGGTGGCGAGTTCGGCATGGGCGCGGAAATCGGTATCGCGACTGGCAAGATGCACGCACGCGGGCCGGTGGGTGTCGAACAACTGACCTCGTTCAAATATCGTGTTCGCGGTAACGGACAAGTTCGTGGTTAGGCTTAGCATGATCTTTTCCGAAAACCGGTGCCCACTTTTTGGGACCATGCCCTGATGCGTTTCGGCTTCGGGCTTTCCGCACTGAAAGAGCAATATCCGGATGTTGATGCGCATTATCTGCGCATGCCGCATGTCGAAAAAGGCATGACGGTCGGTCTGTTTGGCGGCTCGTTTAACCCTCCGCATGGGGGGCATGCGCTGGTGGCAGAAATTGCAATCCGGCGGCTTAAACTTGATCAGCTCTGGTGGATGGTGACACCCGGTAATCCGCTGAAAGACAGCCGCGAGCTGGCGCCGCTCGCTGACCGACTGAAGCTGAGCGAGGATGTGGCAAGCGATCCGCGTATCAAAGTGACTGCTCTGGAGGCTGCCTTCAACGTGCGTTATACGGCTGACACCCTGGCGCTCATCCGCAAAGCCAATCCCGGTGTGCATTTTGTCTGGGTGATGGGGGCTGACAATCTTGCATCGTTCCATCGCTGGCAGCGTTGGCGCGAGATTGCGCAGAATTTTCCAATCGCAGTGATTGATCGGCCGGGTTCGACACTGGCTTATTTGTCGTCGCGCATGGCGCAGACATTTTCCGATAGCCGACTTGATGAACATTATGCGCCTGTTCTTGCGCGCCGCACGCCGCCTGCCTGGACATTCATTCATGGGCCGCGTTCTTCGCTCTCGTCGACCGCACTCCGTAAACAGAAATTGAAAAAGTGAACGGGCTTTTAAGCGCATCCTGAAAGGTATGAAACGGTTTTCGGGTGAGATGTGCGTCAAAAAAAGCTAAGACTCTTGAAAGAATACAGGGACTCTGCCTATCTTAGGTATGTGCGGTGCTTATGAATGCCGTACTGCGTTGTTCTTGTCGGAAAGGAACTACACTGAGAACAGCAATTGAGAAGAAGGCTCACCACGCGCCTTCACCGGTCGGGATGAACGAAACAGCTTTCGTGTCCCAGACCTTCGACGCGGCTTTGGCCAGTCTCGAAAACTCCAAAGCAGAATCCATCATCCCCATCGACATTCGCGGAAGATCTTCGATCGGCGATTATATGATCGTCGCGTCTGGTCGTTCGCATCGTCATGTAACGGCTGTCGCTGATCATCTTATGCAAGCTCTTCGTGAAATGGGCTGCAAAGATATGCGGGTCGAAGGACTCGAGGGCGGTGATTGGGTTCTCATCGATACAGGCGATATCGTCGTCCATATTTTCCGTCCGGAAATCCGTGATTTCTACAATCTGGAAAAGATCTGGATCAACGACGATTTCGAAGATCAGCGCGCATCGGGAACGGTGCACTGATCAAGTCGTAAAGAGGGCGTGATGCGTGTGAGTGTTATGGCCGTGGGCCGGATGAAAGCCGGCCCCGAGCGGGAGTTGGTCGAGCGTTATTTCGACCGTTTTTCCAAGGCGGGACCGCCGCTTGGGCTCGAATTTGCCGGTGTGAGCGAAATCCCCGAAAGCCGCGGACAAACGGCTGATCTGCGCAAAGCCGAAGAAGCACAGCGCATCAATGAAGCACTCGGCAATGCCGGTTCAGGGGGCGCTGCCCTTATCCTGCTCGACGAGCGCGGCAAAGCGCTCGGCTCGGAAGCTTTTGCTGAACGCATTGGCCGTATGCGTGATGATGGCAAACGCCAGCTGATTGTCGCCATTGGCGGCCCGGACGGGCACGATCCTGCTTTGCGTTCGCGCGCAGATCTGGTTCTGGCGCTGGGCGAACTCACATGGCCACATCAGATCGCGCGTATATTGATAGCTGAGCAATTATATCGGGCTGCAACAATTCTTGCGGGCCATCCCTATCATCGGTCCTAGTTCTTTCATGTTTTTCCAATAGGTGACGAATAGGTCCTATTTTGGCCTGATTTCGCAACTGCCTCCTGTATCACCTATAGAAATTCATGACGTACACAAAACCTACCCTGAACGTACCCCAGATCGCTTTCGTGACAGATGGCGGCTTTCTCAAGCCCACCCTTGTGGCGATGTGGGGCGTGCTTCGCCACTTATCTGTACCGGGCATCATACATTTCTGGGGTGATGGTCTCAGCGACCAGGACTGGGATGCGGTAAGGCGCGTTGCGGCGATAAATCCGGCTGTTACGCTGAATTGTCTCGCTCTGTCTGCCGATGATCTGGATGGGGCAAAAGGGCCAACGTCTCATATTTCAGCAGCTACGATGGGGCGCCTGCATATTCCGGCCCGTATCACTGGTCGCGTTCTTTATATCGACGGCGATACTCAGATTGTCGGTGATGTTGCGCCGCTTTTCTTGCTCAATCTCAATGGTTGTCCGATTGGTGCCGTACGTGATTGTGTGGTGGCAAAGTGGTCGGCGCGCAGTCTTAAAGTACGCGACAAATGCCGCGCCCGCATCAGCGAGTTGCAGGGGCTGATGGGGCAGACCGATATATCGCGCTATTTTAACGCCGGTGTCCTGCTGCTTGACACGGATGCGATCCGCGCTGAGCCTGAATTGCATCAGGCCATGCACGATCTTGTCCGGGCTTCCGCATTCCCGCTCGGTGATCAGGACCATCTCAACAACGTGTTTCGTGGTCGTGTGCATCTTCTTAACCCGGCTTATAATTCCTCGTGGCGGGATGCTCCCCGACAGCGTCGGCATATCGCCCGACTTGGTGGCGATGCTGAGGAAAGCAAGACGGTTCCGGATATTATCGTTCACTTCCACGGTCCCGAAAAGCCCTGGAAACGCCCGCGCCGCGATCTTTGGAAAAGTCGCGCGCGTGCCGTCTGGCGCTATCGTCGTGAGATGCAGGAATATGCGCAGAGTTATCCCGATCTTGCGCTGTGAGCGATCTTTTTGCTTAATGCTGCCGCGAACAACGGTTGGATAAGCACAGATGCGTATCATTCAGCTCGATCATATACAGCTGGCAATGCCAGAGGGTGAGGAAGAAAAAGCCCGAGCTTTTTATGCGGGGCTGCTGGAACTTCCGGAAGTGTCCAAGCCGCAAAATCTGGCGGCAAGAGGTGGCTGCTGGTTTGAACGGGGTTCGTTGAAAATTCACCTTGGAATCGATCCTGATTTTATTCCGGCACGCAAGGCGCACCCAGCCTTCATTGTTGAGGAACTGGCAGAACTGACCGAAACACTGATCAAAGCAGGTGTCTCTGTTGTCGAAGATGAACCGCTGGTTGGTTATGCAAGACGCTATGTCTCTGCTCCGTTCGGAAATCGTATCGAATTGATGGAGAAATTCGCATCATGACGGCTATAAACGACGCCAGCACTTATGGTTGATGGTTCGTTAACGGTATGCGGCTAGTTTTGGCCTTGTTTGTTCCTGATATAGCGCGCCATGAGTCTTTTTCGCCTTCCCAAAAAGCCTAACCTGTCTGCCGTGTTGCGGACTGGTTTTGTTGCGACTGCTCTTATGGCCGGCGTGCCACAGGTTTTTGCACAACAGGCTCTTCAGCAGCAGCGCGATCAGGCAGCGAGTGAATATGAGCAACTCAGCACCGAATTGTCGGTGACGGGCGACAAGCTGAAACAGCTTGAAGACGAGGTGGCAAATCTCAAAAAGGATCAGGCGACCATTACCGCAGCGCTGATCCAATCGGCCAAGACCGATAAGAAATTGCAGCAGGATATTGCCGATAGCGCTGACAAGCTCGTATCTCTGCGCGAGCAGGAAGACGGCATTCGCAATTCCTTGCGAGCGCGACGCAGCATTCTGGCTGAAGTGCTGGCAGCCCTTCAGCGGATGGGTTTGAACCCGCCGCCCGCAATTCTCGTGCGACCCGACGATGCTCTGGCATCGGTACGCAGTGCTGTGCTGCTTGGTGCGGTTGTACCGGAAATGCGTGAGCAGGTGGAAGAGCTCACCAGCGATCTCAAGGATATGCAGCGCGTCACCGCTTCTATTACCCAGGAACAGGACAAGCTCAAGGAAACGCGGACGGCGCAGGCTGAAGAGCAGAAGCGTCAATCACTTCTTCTTGATGAGAAGAAGAAGTTGCAGGCGCAATCCGAGCAGGAAATCGAGGCGCAACGCAAGCGTTCGGAAGAACTTGCGGCCAAGGCGGGCAGTCTCAAGGAACTGATCGACGGGCTTGATGAGCAGATGGCAGGTGTGCGTGATGCGGCAGATGCTGCGCGCAAGGCGGAAGCCGAACGTCTTGCAAAAGCGCAGGAAAAGGCCGGAGAAGCAACGCCAGACGAGAACCGCCTGCATGCGCAGCTTGATTTTGCATCACTGCATGGAAAGCTGGCATTGCCTGCTGCGGGCAAGACAATCCGGCATTTTGCTGAAAAGGACGGTGTTGGTGGCAACATGATGGGGCAGGTTGTCGAAACCTTGCCCGCTGCCACGATTACGTCACCTTCCGATGGCGTTGTGCTTTATGCAGGTACATTCAGATCTTATGGGCAGCTCTTGATCCTGGATGCTGGCGGCGGATATCATATCGTGATGGCTGGCATGGGCCGAATCGATGTGGCGCAAGGTCAGTTCGTGCTGGCGGGTGAGCCTGTCGGTGCAATGGGTGAAAAACTTCTCGCAAGTGTTGCACCAATTGAGGTGGGCAATGGCGCGCCATTGCTTTACATTGAGTTTCGAAAAGATGGAAAACCCGTTGATCCGGCCCCGTGGTGGTCCGAGCGGCTTTCTGGAAGGACACAAAATGATACGTAAACTGTCGCTGCTGTTCGCCGGAGCCCTGATGGGCGCGTCAGCCATGGTGATGGTTCAGGGCGCGCCTGCCTCCACTGCTTTTGCCGCAGCGGGGAAAGATAGCGATGTCTACAAGGACCTGGCTCTCTTCGGTGATATTTTCGAGCGCGTGCGCCAGCAATATGTGACGCCGCCAGATGACAAGAAGCTGACCGAAAGTGCCATTAACGGCATGTTGACGTCGCTCGATCCGCATTCGTCTTATCTCAACCCGGAGGCAGCGCAGGACATGCGTGTGCAGACCAAGGGTGAGTTTGGTGGCCTCGGTATCGAAGTGACAATGGACAACGATCTCGTAAAGGTCATCGCGCCGATTGATGATACGCCGGCTTCCAAGGCCGGTGTTCTCGCAGGCGATCTGATCAGCAAGATCGACGGTCAGGAAGTCCGCGGTCTGAGCCTGAGCGATGCCGTTGAAAAGATGCGCGGTGAAGTTGGCTCGCCAATTGAGCTGACACTTATTCGTCAGGGTGCCGACAAGCCGATCACGCTCAAGATCGACCGCGCGGTCATCAAGGTCAAGGCAGTTCGCTCGCGGATTGAGAATGACGTCGGTTATCTGCGCGTGATTTCCTTCACAGAGCAGACTTCGGAAGATCTCAAGAAGGCGATCAAGGATATTCAGGAAAAGGTTCCGGCCGACAAACTGAAGGGCTATGTGCTCGACCTCCGCCTTAATCCGGGAGGTCTGCTTGATCAGGCTGTTGCTGTCTCAGACACGTTCCTCGACAAGGGTGAAATTGTTTCGACCCGCGGTCGCGATCCGCAGGATGTAACCCGCTTCGACGCACGCAAGGGAGACCTTGTCGACGGCAAGCCGGTGATCGTGCTGATCAATGGTGGCTCGGCCAGTGCTTCGGAAATTGTCGCCGGTGCTCTTCAAGATCATCGCCGTGCGACCGTGCTCGGCACACAGTCTTTCGGCAAGGGGTCTGTACAGACGATTATCCCGCTTGGTGAAAATGGCTCGCTACGTCTGACGACCGCGCTCTATTACACGCCGTCGGGCAAGTCGATCCAGGGCAAGGGCATCACGCCGGACATCAAGGTTGAACAGCCGTTGCCGCCAGAACTGCGCGGCGAGGATGTTGTTCGTGGTGAGTCCGAACTTAAAGGCCACATCAAGGGTAACGCTGAAGACGATCAGGGATCGGGTTCGGCAGCTTATGTTCCGCTTGAGCCGAAGGATGACGTTCAGCTCAACGAAGCGCTGAAGCTTCTGCGTGGCGAAGAAGCCAATGCTGCTTTCCCACCAGACCCTAAAAAGGGTGTTCTAAACTGATCTGCCTTAGTGCGCCGTGTGTGTCCTTTCGGACGCACAAAGGTCGCTCTATGCTATTGAATCTACGCATCGTGCTTTCCAAAAATCAATTCCGGTTTTGGGGCTGATGCTGTTGAAGGCGAATGAAACAACAAACGCGGGAGTTCAGGCTCCCGCGTTTTCTTTTGTCGCAGTTTACAGCGGCTCCAGATAAGATTGAATAGTTGTAACCGCTCTATAACACTCGTTCAAACGCGCGCATACGGAGATACCATGTCGAAGCATAAAGGTCCTGTCGATCCTGAAAGCCTGCCTTATCGCCCTTGTGTCGGGCTGATGGTGCTCAACAGGGAAGGCCTCGTCTGGGCCGGTCGTCGCATCGTTATTCCGGGTGACGAGATGGATGGGGCTACGCAGCTTTGGCAGATGCCGCAGGGCGGTATCGATAAGGGCGAAGACCCCGAAGTTGCATCGCTACGCGAGCTGTATGAGGAAACCGGCATGAAGTCGGTCTCACTGCTTGCAGAAGCACCAAACTGGATCAACTACGATCTGCCGCCACGTTTGGTCGGGCAAGCCCTCAAGGGTAAATATCGCGGCCAGACCCAAAAGTGGTTTGCTTATCGCTTTGAAGGCGACGAGAGCGAGATTGCAATCAATCCCCCTCCCGGTGGGCATACAGCCGAGTTCGAAGAATGGGCGTGGAAGCCGATGCAGGAGCTGCCGGATTTGATCGTGCCTTTCAAGCGCAAGGTCTATGAAGAGGTCGTGAGCGCTTTCCGGCATCTTGCACCATAATTCATCAGCCCTCTTGTCTGACAGGCCAACATATTGTCAACTCATCGCAGATGCGTCGGGGACGCGTTCTGAGAGGGAGAATTGCTTATGGACGGTATGAGTCTTCTTGTATTCCTTTTCGTTGGTCTGATTGCTGGCTGGCTTGCCGGCAAAGTGGTGCAGGGCGGTGGTTTCGGCCTCATCGGCAATATTATTGTTGGTGTAATCGGTGCTTTCTTCGCGGGCTGGCTCTTGCCACGATTGGGCTTCTCGGTTGGCGGCGGTATTCTCGCTTCCATCATTAACGCCTTTATCGGTGCTGCAATCCTTCTTGTTATTCTGCGTATCGTTAAACGCGTCTGACGACGTGTTCCAATCCTGAATAAAGGCCCGGGTTTTTTCAAAAGCCGGGCCGCTCTTTTTTCGAAGTTCAATCCAATGACACCGAATTCACGACTGTCTCTCGGTCTGGCTCTGACCGCATCGGCAGGCTTCATTGATGGAATTGCTTTTCTGGAATTGGGCGGCTTCTTTGCCTCCTTCATGAGCGGCAACACCACTCAGCTGGGGCTCGCCATTTCCGGGCAACCGGATGCTATGGGGCGGGTAATTATCTGGCTTCCCGCCGCTCTTATCGCGTTATTTTTCACAGGCGCATTTATGGGGACACTTACCGTTCGCGCCCATGGCAAGAATGGTAGCCTTGCAGTCATGGCAAGCGTGGCGGCGATACTTCTTCTGGTCAGCGTCTTGCGTCATGTGGGGCTCGATCTGATCCATCCGGTGCTGCTTCTGGCAGCCGCTATGGGTGCGCAGAATGCCGCTGTACAGCCTATAGGCTCTGCGCGTCTCGGTGTGACTTATGTGACCGGAACTTTGTTTAATTCAGCGGCTGATCTTGCCGGTTCATTGCGTGGTGAAGTGCCACGATGGCGCTGGTTGCAACATTTCGCTGTTTGGCTGTCATTGATGATCGGTGCCGTTATGGGCGGCTTTGCGCATTATTTCATTGGCCTCGATGCGCTGTTTATTCCTGCAGCTATGATCATCGGTGTGATGGCATTTTATTGGAAAGCAAATTAGAGCGCATTTCGATCTCATCATTTTTTACGCGCATCTTATCCGAAACCGTTTCACACTTTTCGGGATGGGCTCTAACTAAACAGCGATTTCTCACTCTCCACGAGCTCGGAAATCAAAGCTGAAACAGCCGTGACACGCCGCAGAGTGCGCGCAGATTCATGATAGGTCAGCCAATAGGCCCGGCGGATGATGCGGTCGGGCAATACAGGCACAAGATTAGGATCTGCGCGTGCGATGAATGCGTGCAAAATGCCGATGCCTGCACCCGCACGAACTGCCTCCATCTGTCCCAATGCGCTTGAAACCTCAAAAGCAGGCTTCCAGTCGCGGCTGATTTCCGGCGCATAGGCCAGAGACGGATTGATCACCAGATCTTCCACATAGCCAATTGTCCGATGGTGGTTCAGATCTTCGACGCTTTCAGGCATGCCATTCGCTTCGAGATAGGAACGATGGGCAAAAAGGCCCAGCGTATAATCGACCAGCCTGCGGGCGACCAGCCGTCCCTGTTCAGGGCGCTCGACCGTGATGGCGATGTCTGCTTCACGTCGCGACAATGAGAAGGAGCGCGGCACAGGCACAAGCTGGATGGTAAGATCGGGATATTGTTGTGTCAGCCGCGCCAGTCTTGGAGCCAGAAACGTAACGCCAAAACCATCAGGCGCACCAATCCGCACCGTACCCGATACAGCGATATCGGCATTGCCGACTTGCGAACGCGCAGAAAGCATTTCTGCTTCCATGCGTTCGGCTGCAAGCAGAAATTCTTCGCCCGCCTGCGTGAGTGTCGAGCCATTGGTTCGGCGCGTCAGCAGTGTCGTGGAAAGTGCCGTCTCAAGTGCAGTCAGTCTGCGGGCAACTGTTGTGTGGTTGAGGCCGAGCCTTTTGGCCGCACCCAGAATCTGCCCAGAGCGCGTGACAGCAAGGAATATGCGAATATCATCCCAGTTCATAGTGTTCTTTGTTTGAGCGTGAGTTTGCCCGAAAATTGCTACGCGCTTTTCGGGGTTTATCTTATTGGTACTATAAAAAATGCACAACGGATACGCTTTTCAGCGCCTTGCAATTGTGAATTTGCAGAGTCAGGATAGCTGTCAAGATGGCAGGTTTTGGATCTGCCAGACGGAACCAGAATTCAGGGAGGTCTTCCAATGCGCACTGTAGGGCATTTCATCGGCGGCAAGCATGTAGCTGGCAAAAGCGGCCGTACGTCGGATATTTTTCAGCCGCTTGATGGCACGGTGCAGGGCACAGTTGCTCTCGCCACAAAAGACGAAGTCCGTGCTGCAGTGGAAAACGCCAAGGCTGCACAGCCAGCATGGGGCGCAACCAACCCGCAGCGTCGCGTTCGCATTCTGCGCAAGTTCCTTGAGCTGGTTGAAGCTGAATACGACAGCCTTGCCGAACTGCTTGCACGCGAACACGGCAAGACCATTGCTGACGCCAAGGGCGATATTCAGCGCGGTCTTGAAGTGGTCGAGGTTTGCCTTGGTTCTGCACATATGCTGAAGGGCGAATTCACCGACAATGCAGGAACGGGCATCGACACCTATTCCATGCGCCAGCCGCTGGGTGTTGTGGCGGGTATCACGCCGTTCAACTTCCCGGCAATGATTCCGCTCTGGAAAGCCGGTCCTGCAATTGCATGCGGCAATGCCTTTATCCTGAAGCCGTCGGAGCGTGATCCAGGCGTACCGATGCGCCTTGCCGAACTGTTCATGGAAGCCGGTCTTCCAGCTGGCATTTTCAACGTCGTCAATGGCGACAAGGATGCTGTTGATGCGCTGCTTGACGATCCTGATGTTCAGGCCATTGGCTTCGTCGGTTCTACGCCGATTGCGCAGTATATTTATGGACGTGGTTGCTCGAACGGCAAGCGTGTGCAGTGCTTTGGCGGTGCAAAGAACCATATGCTGATCATGCCGGATGCAGATATGGATCAGACCGTTGATGCGCTGATCGGCGCAGGTTACGGTTCGGCTGGCGAACGCTGCATGGCGATCTCGGTTGCCGTTCCTGTTGGTGAAGACACTGCAAACCGTCTGATGGAAAAGCTGATCCCACGCGTTGAATCGCTGAAGATTGGTCCTTCGACCGACAATTCAGCCGATTACGGCCCGGTTGTTACTAAGGCTGCACTCGATCGCATTCGCGGTTATGTCGATCTCGGTGTCGAAGAAGGCGCAAACCTCGTCGTCGATGGTCGTAACTTCAAGATGCAGGGCTATGAAAATGGCTTCTACATGGGTGGTTGCCTGTTCGACAATGTCACGTCGGACATGCGCATCTATAAGGAAGAAATCTTCGGTCCGGTTCTTTCGGTCGTTCGCGCCAAGACCTACGAGGAAGCCCTGGCTCTGCCGAATGAACATGAATTCGGCAATGGCGTTGCTATCTTCACCCGCGACGGTGATGCAGCGCGCGATTTTGCAAGCCGCGTTCAGGTTGGCATGGTCGGTATCAACGTGCCGATCCCGGTTCCGATTGCTTATTATACCTTCGGTGGCTGGAAGGCTTCGGGCTTCGGTGATCTCAACCAGCACGGCCCTGATGCATTCCGCTTCTACACCAAGACCAAGACAGTCACCTCGCGCTGGCCGTCTGGCGTCAAAGACGGAGCCGAATTCGTCATCCCGACGATGAAGTAACGCCAGACGTTTCTTTGCTTGCGCGTCCTCGCTCCGCTGCGGGCGCGCGGCATGGTGAGGAGTTTGTCATTACTACGATGAAGTAATTTTGGACCCTTTCTTACAGAGTATCGACCCCGCCCATTGTGGCGGGGTTTTCTTTTCTAACGATGTGATGGGGAGGGAACGGAGTTTCTTTCCAATCGTTTAAAACAGGCACGAAGATTTCCGTGCGGTCGTTTCGCAGTCGAAGCGATTCACATAAGTTCGGATGAAGAGTGAGAGGCAGAGTGCCTTATTGATCAGCCAGAATGTGCAGGAGTTTCCCATGACCGCGAAAGTCAATCAACGTATCGTCCTCGCTTCACGTCCCGATGGGCGTCCGGTGGCTCAGAACTTCCGGCTTGAGGAAGTGGCAATCCCAAGCCCGGGCGAAGGTGAACTGCTTCTGAAACTCCGTTACCTTTCGCTTGATCCCTATATGCGTGGGCGCATGAGTGCCGCCAAATCCTATGCTGCGCCTGTCGAGATTGGTGCCGTCATGGAAGGTGGAACGGTGGGCGAGGTGGTTGAGAGCCGCAGCGCAGGTTTTGCGCCAGGCGATTTGGTACTTTCGCATTCAGGTTGGCAGAGTTATGCGCTCGTAAAAGCCACAGATGTTCGCAAGCTTGATCCGAAGGCAGCACCCGTGACGACTGCGCTCGGTATTCTCGGCATGCCAGGTTTTACCGCCTATTCAGGTCTTCTCACAATTGGTCAACCGAAAGAAGGTGAGACCGTTGTGGTTGCCGCAGCGACTGGACCCGTGGGGTCTGCCGTGGGGCAGATTGCGAAGCTGAAAGGCGCACGCGCCGTTGGTATTGCGGGCGGCGCGGACAAATGTCGTGCGCTGATTGAAGAGTTCGGCTTTGATGCAGCAATTGATCATCGCAGTGAAAACTTTGCAGAAGAGCTGGCCGCAGCCTGTCCGAAAGGCATTGACGTCTATTTCGAGAATGTAGGCGGCAAAGTCTTTGCGGCAGTTTTCCCGCTGCTCAACCAGTTTGCCCGTGTGCCTGTGTGCGGTCTGATTGCCCAATATAACCAAAGCGGTGCATTCGATGGACCGGATCGTCTGCCGGTTTTCATGCGGGACGTTTTGACGAAAAGCCTCACCATTCGTGGTTTTATCCAGCGTGATTTCGTGGAGCAGCGCCCGGCCTTCTATCATGATATGGCGAAGTGGATTGCCGATGGTCATGTTCGCTATCGCGAGGACATTGTCGACGGGCTTGAAAATGCACCAAAAGCCTTCTTTTCGCTGCTTGAAGGCGGTAATTTTGGCAAGCTGATCGTGAAAATCGCGTGAGTGCATTTCGAAAAATGCCAATCTGTTTTCAGACGCGTTACGTTTGATCAAACATTCTGCTTGCAGAACGGCGCTTCGGGCGTGATGCTGTAGTTCTTCTTTGGGACGCGAGTCTTTTTTTGAGGGCAGGCAGGTCATGGGCGAACGCCAGCAGGCGGGTATAGGCGAGGGCGGTGGTCCGGGACGCGAGCGTCAGGACGAGGCGCAGCGTATTCTTGATCGGCTTGAGCGCGAACAGATCGGTGCAGAAGGCATTGTGCGGCGCGGGTTGTCGCGCACCGCCGAACATCTGTCAGCCAGCGACGCGCCGGAGAATGATCCGATCGAACTCTGGGCTACGCGTGTTGGGCGCGGACTTGGGCTCATCATCACGCTGGCGATAATCGGCTGGCTCCTTTTCTATCTCATGCAAAGCTAGGTTCAATATGACGCTTTCTGCGCCGTCGGATGCGACAACCGTTATTGTCATTTCAAGTCATGTCGTGCGCGGTTCTGTGGGTAACCGTGCTGCAGTTTTCGCATTGGAAACGCTGGGCTTTCCTGTCTGGGCTGTGCCGACTGTGGTGTTGCCATGGCATCCCGGTCATGGGCCTGCCGGGCGTATCGTGCCGCCGCCGCAGGAATTCGCAACATTGATGAAGGATCTGGAACGCGCGCCATGGCTTGGTGAAGTGGGGGCAATCCTGACCGGTTATCTCGGTCATCCCGAACAGGCGGACGCTGTCGCCGGGCTTATCAAAGCGGTGAAAGCGCGCAATCCAAATGCGCTTTATCTGTGTGACCCGGTGATCGGGGATCAGAAGGGGCTTTATGTTCCTGAAGCAACGGCCATTGGTATCCGTGACAAGCTTCTGCCTCTTGCTGATATTGCCACGCCCAACCGGTTCGAGTTGTCGTGGCTGACGGGGGTTCCGCTGGAAGACAACAAGGCGCTGATGGAAGCAGCACTTGATGCAGGTCCTGCGACAATGCTGGTAACGTCTGCTTTCCCGCTTATGACAGGCAGTATCGGCAATATCCTGCTGACGCCGACGGTTGCGCTGATGGCGGAGCATCGCTGCGTCGAAGGACCGACCAATGGTCTTGGCGATCTGACTTCAGCGGTATTTCTGGCGCGCAAGCTATCCGGTCTTTCCGACGAGAAGATGCTGCAAAGCACGACAGCTGCAGTGTTTGAGATAATGGCTCGCTCCGCCAAGCGCGGCGCTGATGAACTGATGCTGGAAGCAGATGCTTCCAGTCTCGCGACACCAATGGCAATGGTGCAGACGCGGCGACTGGTGCATCCGACCAAGGGATTGCGGGCGTAGGGCTGTGGTTTCAGCAGTATTCTGCACCATGCTTATGCGGTTTATGGTGGCTGCGAGAGATCGCAAATGCTTGAACCTGAATGCCAACGTTTTTTATTGCTCTCGGTTTTCGATAGGGATATTGGAAAGTCATGGCTGATCTACCAGATTCACTACTCGCCGGTTATCGTACCTTTATGAGCGAGCACTTCGCGCAGGAAACAGCGCGTTATCGGGAACTCGCGGAAAAAGGCCAGTCTCCTCAGACTTTGGTCATCGCGTGTTGCGATTCGCGCGCCGCTCCTGAAACCATCTTCAATACAGCGCCGGGCGAAATCTTTGTCCTGCGCAATGTTGCAAACCTTATTCCACCCTATGAGCCGGATGGCGAATTCCATGCAGCATCGGCTGCACTCGAATTTGCAGTGCAGAGTCTCAAGGTGAAGAATATCGTCGTCATGGGCCACGGCCGCTGCGGCGGGATCAAGGCTGCGCTCGATACGGAGAGCGCTCCGCTTTCTCCCGGTGATTTCATCGGCAAGTGGATGAGCCTGATTGCACCAGCGGCAGAAACAGTCAGCGGCAATCAGCTGATGACCCCGACGGAGCGTCAGACGGCCCTTGAGCGTATTTCAATCCGCTATTCTCTCAATAATCTGCGCACTTTTCCTTGTGTCGATATTCTGGAAAAGAAGGGTAAGCTCACCTTGCATGGCGCGTGGTTCGATATTTCGACCGGCGAACTTTGGGTGATGGATCACCAGACCGGTGATTTCAAGCGACCGGATGCCGGGCCATTGCAGCCCGCATCGGATATATCTGAGTAATAAAAAAAGCCCGGTTTCCCGGGCTTTTCTTTTATGATTTTGACTGGATTAGAGCGCCGATCTGATTGAATCAAATCGGCGCTCTAATCATTTATTTTTACGCGCATCTTTTCCGAAAACCGTTTCACA